>Ga0310121_10005204_pt1 | contig 11260 bp, 6 predicted proteins | sample CB27_Tmax_986_MG_FD_203504 | JGI IMG/M metagenome (GOLD analysis project Ga0310121, IMG submission 203504) | Marine microbial communities from Western Arctic Ocean, Canada - CB27_Tmax_986 | ecosystem: Environmental > Aquatic > Marine > Oceanic | place: Canada: Western Arctic Ocean | collected...
ACGTGCTGGTAGGGCATGACCCAACTCGCATCGAATTCCTCTGGCAGGGCATGTATCGCTGGCCACGCTGGCGCGGCGGGCCAGTCCTCAACACGGCCATCAGCGCTGCGGAGATAGCCCTCTGGGATATTCTTGGGAAACTCCTTGACGTTCCCATCTATCGGCTTCTCGGCGGTGCCGCAAGAGATAAGATTCGGCTCTACGTACATGGCACCGGCAGAGAAGCCGTCCTGGACGCGAAGGGAAAAGGCTACACCGCTATCAAGACGGGTCCCCCGCTTCGTATGCTGAACGGGCGGGCGCGGTTTCCGTGGGGCGTCACGGAAGCAATCGATACTTTTGCCGAGATGCGTGATGCAGCGGGACCCAATTTCGATATCGCCACCGACGCGCATACCAAGTTGAACCCGGTGCAGGCGCTGGAGTATGCAAGGGGCATCGAAGAGTTCCGCCCATTGTGGCTCGAGGAACCAATCAACATCGAGTTCAACGATGCGCTCCAGTGGCTGGGGGAACGCACGACCGTGCCCTTGGCAACCGGCGAGCGGCATTTCACCAAATTCGACTTCGAGGATCTCATCAGCCGTCACCTGGTGTCTTACGTGCAGCCGGACGTAATCCAGGCGGGCGGAATTTCCGAGACCAGGAAAATCTGTGCCATGGCGGAAGCGCAAGGAATCGATGCGGCTCTGCACAACCCGTCCAGCCTGCCCTGTACGTTGGCGTCGCTACACATCGATGCCTGCACCTCCAATTGCGTTATTCAGGAGTCCAAGTACAAATTCGTCGTCCGCCCATCGAATTGGGAAAACGATTTGTTCAAAGGGGCGCACATCAATATGGCAGGTGGCTTCGCCTTGCTACCAGACAAGCCCGGGCTGGGCTGCGAATTCGACGAAAGGATCGCGGAGCAGCACCCGTTCGAACTTTCGAATCCTCAGCCGCTCAACGAAGACGGCTCGGTTCGTGACCACTGAGGAAGACACGTTCGCCACCGGTTCGATCTAATCCAGTTCCGACACCCACTCGTTGATAACCCTTGCCATTTCGACGAACACATCTTCAGTGGACTTGCGCGAGCGTTTTAGCACTTTGAATCCGTGTTCGGCGGTATCGAGAAGATGCAGCGTTGCGTTGTCACCAAGCTGCTTGCAAACCGGTTTCAGCAGTGTCAGTTCAGCCAACTTGTCGCGCGTGCCGGAGAGGAAAAGCATCGGTACCGTGACATCGCAAAGATGCTCGGCGCGTTCGGTCGCCGGTTTGTCGGCGGGATGCAAGGGAAAGGCGAAAAACACCAGGCCGCGCAAATACGCGATGGGTTCATCCGCGACCGCCAGCGACGTCATGCGGCCGCTGAACGAATGACCGCCGGCCAGAATCTTGAGGTCGCCGGCTGCCCCATGAGCGGCCGAGACGGCGGCCCGGATGGACTCGATACAGACCGCGTTCGAGTTTCGGCCGCCGCCGGATTCGGAATAGGGAAAGTTATAACGGTACGTTGCGATCCCAATATCCATCAATCGTTCGGCGATCGTCTGCAGGGTTGCGTGCCGCATGTTCGTGCTGGCACCATGGCCTAGCACCAGCAACCATTTGGCACCCGTCGGTCGCATCAATAAAGACGAGACCTCCCCCTTTTCTTTCGATGCGAGGAACTTCGATTCGATCGCTTCATAGCTCATTCAGAGGCTTCCTGAAATCTGCTGTCAAGTAGGTCCCCCCGTTTAGTACCGACCGATCAATATACCGCGGCCCGGCGGAAATGTCCGGTTAAGAGCTGTGTTTCCGCATGATTTCGAGCCGGCGGCCGGACACATGAAAATGCCCACGGCATACCTCGTCGCCGAACTCGCAGAGTTCGGGCTATGCCCCACCGCCCCCCGAAGTGTTGCCACGTGTTGCCACTTCGGCTACACGGAACCGGTTCACTCACCCGACATGCTTCAGAAAGCTCACCCGGCCGATTGCCACCCACTCAGCCACGTAGATATTGCCGTCGTGGTCGAAGCACGCGTCGTGCGGGTGAACGAACTTGCCCGCCTGCCAGCGTTCGGGATGCCGACGCATGGCGAAATTGTCAGCCTTCACTTGCTTGAGCCAGGCTGGATCGTGTCCCAGGTGAGCGAGCACCTTGTTGGTGACGTCGAGCAAGGTGATCTGCGCATGTAAATCCGGCACGAGCATCACGTCGCCGCGAAGATCAATGTCGGCGGGGAACAGCATGTCGTCGAAAAAACTGAGATGCCTGCCCTCGGCGGAAAAATATTGCAGCCGCGCGTTGGCCCGGTCGGCGACAACCAGGGCCGGCTCGCGTCCCTTCCGATCGTCCCACCACAGCCCGTGCGGGGTGCGCACCTGGCCGGGACCGTCTCCAGTTCCCCCGAAATAGCCGACGACCTTGGCGTCTTTGTCGTACCTGATGATGTAGTCCGAGCCATATCCGTCGCCGACCCAAAAACCGCCGTCGGGCGCGAAGGCAATGTTGGTTGGGCTAAACAGGTGTCCCTTGCCGTACTTGCCAGGCGTTTCCAGCTCGAACGGTTTGGCGCCTTCGTATGGCGCGATCTTCGGCGCCGCCTGCTTCCAGACGATCTCGCCCTTGAGCGTGCTCTTGGCGATATGACCTTTGTTGTCGCAGAGATAGAGGAACTCCTCGCCGTCGTCGCGTCGAATATCGATCCCGTGTCCGCCTCCGTGAAATTCCTTGCCGAACGATCGGACGAACTTGCCGTGGCGATCGAATACGACCACGGCGTCCTGCACGTCGGCTGTCATCGTGCGGTGTTTCACATAGATCAGCCCCGCGGCGTCGACGGCGACTCCGTGCGTGTCCTGCCAACGAATGTGGCTGGGAATTTGCATGCAATCGTGATGCACCTCGTACCGCTGGCCTTCCGGACCGATCACTGGCGGCTTCGAACCGCTCTTGTCCTCCGCTCCAAGAATCGCCGGGGCGGAACCGGCGAGAGCTATGCCACCGGTTGCCTTCAGGAATGCGCGTCGTGATGTGTGTGATTGGGTCATGATTACCTGCGTCGTGTTTGATGTGGTCGGGCCCGTTGGGAAGCGTAAACGGGTCATTGTACGCGAAGGTAGATGCGGCGACATCAAGACCGAGCGGAACTTGGTCGGGCGCGCCGTACGGGCGTTGGGCAGAATCGGCCCGTCGTCCAATGGAACGGCTGGGGGCGTGCGGACGCGATTCGGCCCGGGATCGGATGAAGCGCAGTTCGCACAGGAGGCTAACGCCTAGGTTGCGGGTCGGTCTAGGTTGTGGGGCGGTCTCCCGACCGTCCCACCGCCCCGACCAAAGGTCTCACCGACTCTGCAGCATCGGTGAGACCTTCGGTCGCATGCGTGGGCGGGTCGGGAGACCCGCCCACCACCAAGACCTGCCCACAACCAAGGAACGACTATGCCAAATGTTCGTGGTCTGGGCTAATGCCTCTCGTTCGCCTTGGGTTGCGGCCGAAGTCCGCGTCAAGGAGTTTCCCTGGTCGCGTAATCCTGATAAATTGTGACCGACCGTTGAATTCATGGGTGGTGCCGGGATGCAGGAGGTGTTGTGTGGATGGAGCCACGGGGTTGGCCGCGACGTTTGGTGTGCAGCTTGAAGCGGGCGATCGATTTGAAGTCGACGTGGACACCGCTGCGGGCACGCTCGGTGTTTCGGCCATGCTGGCCAATTTGTTGGGGTTCACGGAGCAGCTCGAGGATGAACATGGTGAGCTGCTGCCGATGGAAGCCGACCCGGCGGCCGGCCGAGTTGTCGTTGGGGGGTTGAATGACCGGCTGCCGGAGCGCTGGAGTTGCGCCTGGTTGGCGTGGCAGGACTCGGGCCGTTTTCGATTGCTGTTTGATCCGTCGGTCGAACCGCCAGCGGACGACAAACTCACAACCGAAAAAGGGTTGGCCGTCCGAGTTAACCCGGAGGATTGGCTGCTGGTCGGTAGGGCGCCGACCCACGTCACCTCTCAGGATGGCTTTCAGCTAGCACGGCGGGCCGTTTCCCTGTCGACACATGGCGGCTTCGAGCAGTTGATCTGTCTGCCGCTGGTCCGCGAAATGGAACTTTTGGATCACCAAGTGCGCACGGCCAAGACGGTGCTGCGGCGGTTCCGCGGCCGCGCGATGTTGTGCGATGAAGTCGGTTTGGGGAAAACGATTGAGGCGGGCCTGATCCTGACAGAACTGCACTTGCGCGGACTGGCCCGCAACGTGTTGATTCTCACGCCGCCGTCGCTGGTCGAGCAGTGGCAGGGCGAGTTGCGGCGCAAGTTCTCGCTGCACACCACCGCTTACGACTCGCCCGAATTCCGCTCGGCTGGCAGCCGGGCCTGGACTGACTTCGACCAGGTGATCGTCTCGATGCACACCGCCAAGCGCGAGCCGCATCGTTCGGCCATCCTCGGGCGCCGCTGGGACATGGTCATCATTGACGAGGCGCACCACCTGCGCAACCGCACCACGCAGCTTTGGCGCTTTGCCAGTGAATTGCAAAAGCAATACATTTTGTTGCTGACCGCCACGCCCGTGCAAAACAATCTGGATGAGTTGTTCAATCTCGTGACGTTGCTAGAGCCGGGCCTGTTAAGCACGGCCAAGCAGTTTCAAAAACGATTCGTCGACCGTCGAGACAAGCTCACGCCCAAGAACGTGGACGAGTTGCACGATCTGCTGGCGGAAGTGATGGTTCGCAACCGCCGCAGCACGGTCGGACTTCAGTTCACCCGGCGCTGGGCGCGCACCGAACGGGTCACTCTTTCGAACGAAGAGCGGCGGCTGTACCACGATGTAACAACGCTGGTCCGAGGCGCACTCCGGTCGCGCGACGCAAAGCCGCTGGCAGGTCGTGATGGTGCGGGCGATCACAGGCAAAAAACCGGTAGCTCGACTGCGCGCGGACTTAACCGCATGGTGCTGCTTTCATTGCAAATGGCGCTGGGTAGTTCGCCGCAAGCGGCGGCCGGCACGCTGGCTCGGCTGTCACGGCAAGCGCGCTTGCCGGACCAGCAGCGAGCAGTCTTCGCGGTGCTCGCCGAGCGGGCAGCAGCCTTGCGCGAGAACGCCAAAGTTGCACGACTGTTGGAACTGACGGCCGAGTTCCCCGACAAGATGGTCATTTTCACTCAGTTCCTGGCCACTCAGGAAATGTTAGGCCAGCGGCTGACCGCGGCGGGACACGAGGTGGCTGTGTTTCACGGCGGATTGTCGCGGATGCAAAAGGAAGCGGTCATCGAGCGGTTTCGCGGCCCGGCTCGGCTGCTGCTGTGCAGCGAGGCGGGGAGCGAGGGCCGCAATCTGCAGTTCGCGCACGCCGTCTGCAACTTCGACTTGCCCTGGAATCCCATGAAGATCGAACAGCGCATTGGCCGCCTCAGCCGCATCGGCCAGCAGCACGACGTGCATGTATTCAACCTGGTTTCCGCCGACACCGTGGAAGACGCGGTGCTACACCTGCTCGACGCCAAGCTCGCGATGTTCGAATTGGTGGTTGGCGAAATCGACATGATCCTGGGCGATCTGGACGACGACAAGGAGTTTCACGACCTGGTCGCCGACGCCTGGGTAAAGTCGGACGATGAGAACGACTTTCAATTCCGGATGGAGGAGCTGGGCAACCGGTTGTTGCAGGCCAAAGATGCGTATCTCCAACAGCGGGCCCACGACGAACGGCTGTTCGGCGACCAGTTCACGCCGGATCGATGAACTCGACAATAGAACCAAAGGAACTGGTGCTGAATGACGGATAGCTCACCTTTGCCGCTCGAAGCTTTCGTCCGTGACTATATCGACCTTGCCGGCGGCGTCTGGGATGAAGTCGAACCGCAGGTCTACGACTTGCTGCTGCCTGCCGACGTGTCGGTGGACCTGGCGGCGGATCGGGACGTGGTGCGAGTGGCGTTCGATCCTGACGCCTTGCAAGAACACCCTGGCTCGGAGCTCGCGGGGTTTGGTACGCCGTTGGTCGACAAGCTGCTCGAAGACGCAGCGCGGCTCGGCCGTTTCGGGCGGGCTTTCGTAGGCGGACTGAACCTCGCACCTCAGCATCTTTTGGCCAAGGTTCGCCGGGCGCTGACGCTGGCGGACAGTCTGCAGCTGGAACTGGGCACGGTACGCGCACTGGACTTTCCGCAGGCCGTATTTTGGTTCGAGGCCACCTTGGTAAGCGATCAGAAGGAATCGTACGTGCTGCCAGTGGCCATCGATCTGCACTACGCACGGCAAGTGCGGCATTTGGACGAGCTGCTGCGTGAAGACCGGTTGAGCGACGAGCCGTCACAGCTTGTGCCGCAGGTCAAACGGTGCTGTCTGGCCGACGCCTATCTGCTGTCCCGTGCGGAAGTTGTTCGAACGCTCGGCGCGCTGGCAGGCGGTCGCCGCAGGGAACTCAGCGGGCATGTCGATCGGCAGGTTGCGCGGATGACGCGCTACTACGGCGATTTGCGCGACGAACTGCAGACACTCGTCGAGCGGGCGAAGGCCCGCGGCGATGATCCGTCGAAGTACGGCAGCCGCCGCGCCGCAATCGACCGCGAAGAACGGCTGCGTGTCGCCGAGCTGCGGCAGAAGAACATCTTGAACGTTCAACTTCGACTCGCCAACCTACTGATCGTACACCAGCCAAAGCTGTTGCTCCGTGGAGATTTGTCGAGCCCCCACCTGGCCAGCGAAGACTTGCCACTCGTCTGGGACCCACTGGTCGGCGCACTGGAAGCCGTTCCTTGTCCGGCGTGCTTGTGTCCCACCTTCCGCCTGGAAACCAACCGCCGTCACCAGGTTTGCTGCCCTTCATGTGTTTGAGTTTCGACGGACAAGGATGTCCGTCGTACGGAAGAATTTGCGCTCGAAGCAACCAAAAGCGAACGGAGGCCACGGATCAAACACAATTGAGAAACACCTATTTACGTTCTAAATTGCCCGCAGATCACGCAGATACACGCAGATGAAATGCTCGATGTTGTCATCTGCGTTAATCTGCGTGATCTGCGGGCTTCCCTTTTGAAGGTTTATTGCAGACGGCTGGATTGCACTGATTTCCTAGCATTCGTGTAAAAAAATGCGCGCACCGTGCGCAAACTTTGACTGTTTGCACGCACGCTCTACCGGTAGTCGGCGCCAGTCAGGCTGTTGAGCACCGATTGCTGCCAATCGCGAAGTTGCCGCTCCAGTTTTTTTGCGATCTCCGGCTCCGTTTCGTGGAGGTCGTTTTTCTCCGCCTGGTCATTGCGTAGGTCGAACAGTTCTCTTGCCGATTCGCTACCGGGTTGGCTGTCGACGACGAGCTTGTAGCGGTTGTCCAGAATGACCCGGGGTCCTTCAAGGTCCTGTTCAGTGATTTCGGCATGATGGAAGTTGCGGAAGTTGCGCGTATAGCGACCATCCATCATCTTGACCAGCGGAGTCGTCCCTTCCTGAAGCTTGGGGTCAATATAAGGTTGCGGCCGGCGCTCCACTTTTCGGTTTGTGTTGTAGGCCCAGAAGCAAATGGGCTCCGGCCTCTCCGTCATTTGGCCGTTGATGAGAGGTTGCAAGCTGATGCCATCCAGTGGGCGGTTCGGGAGAGGCTGGCCTACCAAGTCGCAGATGGTGGGGAGCATGTCGCTCGTGACCGCATTCACATCCGTCACGCGCGCCTGGGCAAGCCGCGCCGGCCATTCGATGATGCCGGGAACGCGTATGCCGCCCTCGTACATCAGGCCTTTTTGGCCACGGAACGGCGTGGTCACGCTGCCTCCGGCCGGCGACCCGTTGTCGCCGCAGTACCAAAGCAGCGTGTTCTGTCGCAGTCCTTCGTCGTCGAGCCACCGCCGCAACTGTCCGATCGCGCGGTCCATCGCAGTAATCTCGGCATATCGCTCTTGCAGCACTTTGTCGAGCGGTCGCTTGGTGGGACGCCCCGTCTCATTCGAAGTAAGCGTGACGAAACGATTTCGATAACTCTCAGGCAAATCGCGATACAGCGCGAGGTCTTTTGCTAAACCGCTATAAGGTTCGTGCGGCGAACCGAACCAGACCACTGCGAAGAAAGGCTGCTGACTCTTCTTCGCCTTGCCGATGAAGCGAAGGGTTTCGTCGATGATGATCTCCGAGCTTTCGCCTTGATATTGCTCGGGAGGCCCCCCGTTACGCGAGAGAGTCGGATTGAGCTCGAAGAAGTTGTCGTGCGAGAGCCACTCTTCGAAACCCATCGCTCCCGGATTCGTTGGTGACCCGGCCTTCACGGGACCCAAGTGCCATTTGCCGAAATGACCGCACGCATACCCAGCCTTATCGAGAATCTGCGCGATGCTGATTTCCTCCGGTCGAATGGACCAATTGGGAGCGAACGTCCCGTAGCGAATCGGATGGCGGCCCGTGATCACACTGCCGCGTGTCGGCGAGCAAGAGGGATGCGCCGAGTAAAACCGATCCAAACGGAGGCCCGTGGCAGCCATCTCGTCGAGAACAGGCGTCTGCAAGTAAGGGTGCCCGTTATAGGAAGTCTCGTCCCAGCCGTGATCGTCGCCCATACAGAGAATGATGTTTGGCCGCTGGTCAGCAGGCGCCGAGGCGCAGGCTGCCGCGAAGGCGCAGGCGAGCGCGAGGGCGCGCACGACACCTTGCTGTCGCGTTATGAAATAACTCATAGGAGTTGATTCCTCTGGTCTTGAGCGGTGTGACGGGAAGAGAGTGGACTGGGACCTGCTACGATTTCGTTCCGTTCGGATTGATTCCCATGGGCTCAGGAGTTTCTTCGGTGATGATCTGCCAACTTGCCCCCATTTCGCGCATCGCGCGAAAGTCGATTGGTTGGTATGCGAATTCGAGTTGGGGCGTCAGCATCACCTTGTCCGCCTCGTGACGCGAGTGCATCGATGCGTCGAGGATGCCCGTGACCAGCAAGGTCCGATCCACGGGATACGGGGCCCTGCCGTGAGTGAAGTGGTCCTGAATCGCATGCGATAGCGCCTTGAATAGATTTCGATTCTGCCACGGTCCCACGTTGAAGTTGGTGGCGTGGATCTCCCGTTTCCCTTTGAACCGGCAGGCGAAGTTCCACCGGTTTGCGCCCCCGATCCTCACCACGGTCGCTTTAAAGCCATCTTTGTATGTCAGCAGGATTCCATGTGGATTGGCGTGGAAGGACTTCAGATCGGTCGGCTTCTTGCCGAGTTCTGCTGCCATGGCAGCTTCGGCCAATTCGACCGACCAGCGTCCCTGTCGGGCTGCCTGGAAGAGGCCATCGGTATCGAGAAACTGGACCTGCGAGACGCCCGTTTCGCCTCCCTGGCGACCTTCGACCATCGACTGCAGCACTTCCAACGCGTGGAAGTCGTAGGACTCGACGCCGCCGCCGTGAATGGAAACGGCCTCTTCGATTTCCGCGCCGTCGGGAATCTCGAGCCGCGGTTTCCGCTCGGCGAGCGGCACGGAACTCCCGGCCATCAGCGGAATACCCAAGTTCTTTGCCGTGTCGACCATCTCTTTGGCCCAGTCCCAGCGGTACGAGAGATGCTTGTCATTGAACAGTGGAACGAAGCGATTCGATCGCTTCATGACCGCCACGATCTGGTCGAAAAACCGCTTCCGCGGGTACATGTGTTGGCCGAGTTCGTTGTAGGGATAGTCTCCGTGTTCGCCGATGGAGAGAACCGCATCGACGGCCAGTTCCTTCCCGCCTAGCGTCAAGGCCTCTGAGATCGTCTTGTAGGTCGCGATGTTGTAGTCGGCGCAAACTTTCCTCGACATGTCGCCTGGCGGCAATTGGTCGGCATACAACGAGACGACGTCGACGCCCGGGTCAGTTAGCACACCATTGAAGTAGTATGGCTCCAGGAAGTTCTCCAAAAGTACATGCGCATGGGACCTGTGCGTGAAGTGCGTGATTACGGCGGCCACCTTCGGACGTCGAGCCGGTTTCGCTGCCAGCACCCACCCGCCCGAGCCAAACACCGCGGCACTCGTCGCGCCGACGCTAGCGGCACGCAAGAAATCACGCCGTGTTACGCCGCTCGCCGAACTCGAATCTTTTCTTCTCGCTTCTTGCAACAGTCTGGCGTTCATCAGAATACCACTCCCAGTTGTCGTTGAACTTGAGTCAATTGCTTGCTTGTAAACCGCGGCCTGGCTGAAATGGCCGGTTAAGACCTGTGTTTTCGCATGATTTCAAGCCGGCGGCCGGACACAATAAAATGCCCACGGCATAAACTGCCCCTCTTCTGGAGTTGCCGTCACATCATACCGCAAGATGCATCCGATCAACCTCAGGGTTCTTCCGAAATTGTCGTGGCCATAATCGGAATCCACTCATTTGATTGTCGTTGCCCTGTGAACCGTGATGCAAGTTCACCACGCCCTTCGCCTAGGGCTCAGGGACGTGCCACCCGTGCCACCTTCGTGCCACCGCGTGCCAGGCGGGACATGCGCGTTCAAAGTATGCTTCCCGTGGGAGAGCGAAAACTGACCGGATTGTTCCGCGCCGTGCGAAGATCACCACTTGTGGTTACATTCAATACCGACTGCAGAGTGTCGGCGTTAAGCTGGATCAATCGCCAACTATCCACGAGCGCCGCCCGTTCATGAAATCCAAGCGGTTTGCCAAGGCGATCTCGAACGCCTCGTCGGATTTCAGTTCGATCGTGTCCACGGTCATCGCTTCGAGGCGAGCCCGCGCCGGAGTGAGGACCAGTTTCAACAGAATGGAGAACAGAAATGCATTCAATGTGTTTTTTGATTGCCGCCATGGGGCTCGGCCTTGAGCGGCCCGACATCGAGTTTCAGGTGTTTCAGTTTCCCGCCGATCAGATTCCGCGCATCGATGGCAACGCCGAGGACTGGTCGATCGTGCCCGATTCCTACGCGATCGGAATGGACCAACTACGGGAGACGGTAATTGGAATCGGCGACAAGCACGATCCGGCCAATCTGGATGTGAAGGTCCGAGTGGGTTGGGTAAAAGGGCTGAACCAACTCTATTTTCTCTACGAAGCTCAAGACAACTACTGGGACTTCGCCCGCGGGGATCTGCACAACGACATCTTCGAGGTTGTCATCGACGGCGACTTGTCAGGCGGACCACTGATCCGCCAGAGGCATCCGAATGAGAAGCTGCGAGATAGACTGGACACCCACTTCTTGTTTCACGGCGTCCATGCGCAGAACTACCACGTCTTCACGCCCGCTGAAGGCAAGGACTGGGCAATGGTGTGGGGCTCGCAACCTTGGATCAAAGACTTGCCCTACGCCAACGCGGCTTACCAATACAACTTCCAGCATG
>Ga0310121_10005206_pt1 | contig 11254 bp, 6 predicted proteins | sample CB27_Tmax_986_MG_FD_203504 | JGI IMG/M metagenome (GOLD analysis project Ga0310121, IMG submission 203504) | Marine microbial communities from Western Arctic Ocean, Canada - CB27_Tmax_986 | ecosystem: Environmental > Aquatic > Marine > Oceanic | place: Canada: Western Arctic Ocean | collected...
CTGCAAAGCATCAAGAGCCGCGGCCTTCCTACGAAGAAAGAGTTCGCTGCCATCGCCAGTAACCACAAGTCGCGTACCATCCGTGACGGGCTCCACTATGACTTCAAGGTCCAAGCCTATAGCTTCACCAAGGTCCCGTACGAACCTAATCATTCTCTCATTTAGGCCAGTGTCCACTCTTCTTTCCTCACAACAATATGGTCAATTCCTCGCCATGTCATCGATTATTCTTAGTACCAATAGCTTTTTTAGTCGGACGAGTCTCTCCTGGACGTTCAGTCCGCACACGAGGTGGACTGATGTATTTGTTCGTCAAAACCTGCTGACCAATTCCAAATACATTGCTCGTAAGCCAATAAAGGACAAGGCCGCTCGGAGCAAAGATGAACATTCCAGTGAACATAACGGGCATAATCATCATAATTTTTTGCTGCATCGGATCAGCCTGCGATGGTGTCATCTTTTGCTGCAAAACCATTGTTGCGCCCATGACGACGGGTGTTACGTAAAAGGGGTCTGCTAGTGACAAGTCCGTGATCCAGCCGACGAACGGTTCACCTCTAATTTCGACAGACAATGAAAGTAAACGGTAAAACGCAAATAATACCGGCATGGTAAGGAGCATCGGAAGACAACCACCTGCTGGGTTCACCCCTCTTTCCCGGTAAAGAGACATTATTTCTTGGTTCATCTTTTGCTTGTCCGGGTTGGTAGTTTTCAGGTTTTTGTAGCGTTCCTGAATCGCCTTCATCTCCGGTTGCAGCTCTTGCATCTTTCGCATCGATACGACACTTTTGTGCCGAAGTGGAAAGATCACTAAATTGATAAGAATGGTCAAAATAATAATTGCCCATCCCCAATTGCCAACATAAGCATGGACGGTCGTCAAAGACCGATGTAGCGGCACCACAAGCCATGCCAACCAACCGTATTCAATCGAACGTACAAGCGCTGAGTGCGTTGCCTCTAGGACCTCAAAATCCTTTGGGCCCAGGAAGAAGGGGACCTCGGCGACTTGGTCCGCCTGGAATGTCATATCGAATGCCATTAAGTCGCGAGCTTCACCATCCAGCTCCAATGCCGGCAAAGGAACTGACCTATAGCTAATCGCAGTTTCCACATTTCCCGGCAAGGCCGCCACGAGAAAATAATGGTTGTCGACCCCAGCAAATCGAAGAAGTCCTCGATAAATCGGTCTCTCGACAACATCTCCTGCGTCTGGACGGTTTATGTCTTCCTCTGCAAGAACGCCGTCCTCCTGAACGCGTCCAAATATGACCCCACGTGGTCCGACACGATAAGCGATACCAGTGCTTCCAGACTCGACCCCGCCGAGTGCGGGACCCCACTGGATAGTTGGAGCTAGCGCCTGCCCCGACAAAGTCACATCTATCAACACGTTGACTACAAATGGTTGTTGCACAGGATCGAAACGAAAAGTCTTCTGGATACGAAGACCACCGGTGTCTTCGAAATCGAAGGTCAAAGTTCCAGTATTTTCCGCAAGCTGGAGTTCTCTCGCACTCGCCCGATACAACGCACCATTAGCCCGTGCCGTCAATAACGCATCATCAAACGTTAGGGTAAACGGCGATGGTTCATCCTCTGGTAGCGACCGCGGAACAAGGTCGACCGGCATTCCGGAAATCTCGTCCACATAATCCTTGAGCTGCCAACTCACGAGTCTGGCACCTTGATTCGAAAAAACAGCTCTGAACGCATCAGTCTCCACCACGGAATCCTCGAGAGCCGTTGCGGTAACGAGAGGTGAAGGCATTACATTTGCGTCGGCAGCCGCTACCAATTCAACAGCAGTATCTAGTGAACCCGATGACCGCATTGAGTCAGACGAGACACCAACTCCGTTCACTTCTGCCGCAGACAAATCATTAGGCACCGACGGAGGATTCGATTCAGGTGGTGGCGGTACGAATAATGCCTGATAGCCGTAGAGAACCAAGAACGACAACAAGAAAGCGAGTAGTACCCTACGTTCCATCGTAGCTGCCTTTAAGTCTGTGGCCTGAAACCCGTTGTACCTTAAAGCGACATTAAAAGAACACCGCACCGGGTCTCATAACCGTTAAATCAAAATCCCTAAACACACCCCGTATTTATGCCCAATAATCCTTACTGGTCCACTGTCAAACCTTGAATTCAGCGTCTGCGAATCTAGATTTTCCTCATCAGCTCCTTGCTAGCATGGGAGTTCGAAGTCAGCTTCCTCTCACCACGTAGAATGGGGACCGGATCAAAACCAGCAGAACAAAATGGTTGGCAACGGATCAACCTTAAAGCGGCGAGCCAAAGGCCATAAATCGTGCCATGACGTTCGACGGCCTCTCTCGCGTAGCTCGAACATGAAGGCACAAAACGACACGAACCTGTAAAGAAAAATGAAACAAATGTTTTATAGAACACAATCAGGTAGATTGCTACCTTTCGAAAAAAAGCGCGGGTCGCAAAGCCAGCCAAATTACAAGTGTGTTTTAGCATTCCGAGTGAGAACGTGAAGAAAGTCTGCTTCAAAAGCATCAAACGATACATCTGAGGCTCCCGGATGTAATAGGGCTACAAAATCGATTCCAGGTCGCCCCTTGTGATGGCGGAACATCTCGCGGACGCAACGTTTTGCGCGATTCCGCCGCACCGCCCCGCCGAGACGTCTTGTAGCAATAATTCCAAGTCTGGCAACGTCCAAGCCGTTATTTAAAGAAAAAATGGTCACATAGCGCCCTCTGGTTCGGACGCCGCCCTGCTGCACTTTTTTGAACTCCGGCCGCCGCCTTATCCGCTCGCGGCGGGTCAGAGAACAGTTCACAGCTATGAACTTTAATTTCTAAGGCTCTCTGCTAGACTGAAAGACGTTTCCGGCCCTTGGCGCGGCGGCGCTTCAAAACGCGTCGCCCCATCTTTGTGCTCATCCGTTTAAGGAATCCGTGAGTGCGTTTTCGACGACGACAATTCGGTTGATAAGTACGTTTCATGGCCCCAAAACCCCACGCAACGTCTAGAAATTTAGTGTGCCCTCTATGACATGCGCGACCGGCAATAATATCTAAAAACTGACCAGCTCGTCAATTTCTTCTTTCGTTGTCAATTTAGATTTCACCAAAAATGTCAACCACAAAACACTAAACATCTCTAGGGATTGTTAACCGAGAATCTGATGTGCTACAGTCGCCGCCCTGTCCTTTATGGTTGTCTCTACGTCACCTTTAAGTTTTCCACAACTGTGGAAGGTTTTGTGGAAATTAGCCATAATTAAGGAAGAAACGCCTTAACTAAACTGAATAAAACTTCAACCATGTCAAAACAAACGCTGCTCCCGCTAATTTCCTTCATCACGGGTGCACCTTCCTATAAAAAAACGAACATTTAGCGAAAACGCCTAATGACAGGAAACATTTGGAATCAAGTTCTTTCTCGAATCGAAACGAAAGTCGACCGCTATAGCTTTCACACCTGGTTTGAACCGACAGCATTTATTGAAGAAGCGGGTCAAACAGTTACAGTTCGAGTTCCGAACGTTTTGTTTCGAGATTGGTTAAATAAACATTACACCGATGTTATCGCTGAAGCGGTGAACGAGATCAAGCGGGATGGGATGCAAGTTTCCTTTATCATCGAAGGGGAAACTGGAAAAGTTGTAGAGCAAACCGAAAAACCAGAAAGCCCTTCCATCTCGGCTGTAGCACCTCCACCTGGTTTAAATCCACGTTACACCTTTAGCACCTTCGTTGTTGGTCCGTCGAACCAGTTTGCTCATGCAGCATCAGTGGCCGTTGCTGAAGCTCCGTCGCGGTCATACAACCCACTTTTTCTTTATGGTGGAGTCGGCTTAGGCAAGACTCACTTAATGCACGCGATAGGTCGATATCTACATCGTCACAATCCGAACCTCAAACTTACCTATCTCTCGTCTGAACGCTTCATGAACGAAATGATTAACTCTGTTCGATATAAACGCATACTTGATTTTCGGGAACGTTATAGAAGTGTTGATGTTCTTCTCGTCGACGATATTCAGTTTCTAGCCGGAAAAGAAGGCACCCAAACAGAGTTCTTTCACACGTTTAACTCGCTCTACGACGCGCAAAAACAAATTATTATTAGTAGTGACGGTCCACCTCACGAAATTCCAGCGCTAGCTGAACGATTACGATCAAGATTTGAATGGGGATTGATTGCTGACATTCAGCCACCAGATCTTGAAACGAAAGTTGCCATTCTCAAAAAAAAGGCTGGCGCCGAAGCCGTACCTCTTCCAGACGACGTTGCGCTTTGGATTGCAGGGCGGAATAAATCGAATATTCGCGAGTTAGAAGGCTCCCTTATTCGACTTATAGCTTATGCATCATTAACGGGAAAGAAAATTTCACTACACCTGGCCCAAGACGTCCTTCGCAACACGATCGGTGGCGAACAAACAGTCACCATAGAGGCTGTTCAACAGTTTGTCGCGAATTATTATCAGCTTAGAGTCGCTGACCTTAAATCTCGGAATAGTTCAAAGGTCATTGCTCTGCCGCGCCAAATAGCAATGTATTTATGTAAGTCTCTAACTGATGCATCACTTCCAAGGATCGGAAAAAGCTTTGGTGGAAAACACCATTCAACTGTTATTCATTCGATAAAAAAGATCGAAGCACTCCGAAAAAAGGACCAGGAGTTTCACGCACTTATTAACAGTTTTCTAGAAACATTTAAGTAAGCTCTGTCTAGGAATTATGTCTTATCCTCACAAAATCGATATCGGTGGGACGACACAATGTGTTGACCTTTCTTTATCCAAAATACTTATATAGTTTTTGATAGAAACTCCAACATATTTAAGAGTTTGTAAGTTGTTGGCAAATAATAGTTTATTTAATTTACGAACAGTCCCAACGACTGTATTATTATTGGTATAATTCTATTTATATTTGATCATGTAAATACACACATGATCACCGGCCTCTACATCCTCTAATCGAGGTTCTGAGTCCCATGGATTTAAATGTTCGCAGGAGTGACCTGCTGCGTGAGCTGCATCTTTTTCAGGGAATCGTTGAACGTAAAAACACGATTCCTATTCTTGCAAATGTTTTATTTGAAGCAACAGATGACGACAGTCTAAAACTGCTCGCAACAGACCTTGAGGTGGGACTTCGTTGTTGTTGTCCAGCAAAAGTTTCAAAGACGGGTTCGCTGACAATACCAGCAAAGAAAATTTATGAGATTGTTCGGGCGTTGCCGGAAACAGAAATACAAATTAGACAAGGACCGAAGGGGTCTGTCGAAATTTCAGCCGACGAATTTAAGTCTCGAATGCAGACTCTTCCGTTTGAAGATTTTCCGAAATTAGCTAAGCCAGGCGAAGGGTTACGGCGACTATTGCCGCGTGAAGCTCTTCGCGAAATGGTAACAAAGACACAATTCGCGATAACTGGAGAGGACACGAGATTTTTTTTAAACGGTGCGCTCTTCGTTTTGTCAGCGGAGCAGATGCGTCTCGTGGCCACTGACGGTCATCGGCTTGCTCTTGTTTCAGCGCTAAGGAAATCAGAGAAGAAGGATGAAGAAGAGACAAGTGTGATCCTCCCTAAAAAAACACTATTAGAGCTTGCACGACTTTTGGCTGACGGAGATGGCGATGTGCAATATGAAAGCACGGAAAACCATCTATTTTTTGAGGTTAATGGGAGACAACTGATTTCCCGAATGATTGACGCGAAATTTCCGTCTTATGAGAGAGTGATTCCAGAAGGGAACGATAAGAATATCGAGTTTGAACGTGATCGTTTAATGAGTGCGATTAAGCGTGTTGCGGTGCTTTCGAGTGAGCGATCACGTGCGGTGAAGTTTTTAATTGATAAGGAAAAAGTTGAAGTTGTTTCGAATAGTCCAGAAGTCGGTGAGGCAAAGGAAGTTTTGTTTGTTGACTATACAGGTCCGAAGTTAGAAATCTGTTTTAACGCCCAGTATGTTCTTGATTTTTTGGGTGTAACGGAAGCTGGTGGAATAAATCTTGAATTTAAAGATGAGAAGAGCCAAGCGGTGCTGCGGCCAGGGAGCACTGATGGTTGCGACTACACCTACGTCATTATGCCGATGCGGGTCTGATTTAGATAACGCGAATGACTCCACTTGAGCCCGACAATCCTAAACTAGGTAATGACCTAGATCAAAAAACAATACCGGTGTCACCGGATGAGACAACAGACTCTTCCGTATCGGTTTCCGCAGACTATGGAGCAGATCAGATTAAAGTCCTTGAAGGACTTGAGGCTGTGCGGAAGCGTCCTGCCATGTATGTTGGCTCAACAGGGCCAGCAGGTCTTCACCACCTTGTTTATGAAGTCGTTGATAATTCGATAGACGAAGCTCTTGCGGGGCATTGTGACCGAATAGAAGTCTCTATCCATATTGATGATTCGATAACAGTAACTGATAACGGCCGTGGAATTCCCGTTGAAATGCACGAACGTGGAGTGTCGTCAGCGGAAGTAGTTTTAACTGTTCTCCATGCCGGTGGAAAGTTTGAGAGTGATGCTTATAAAGTGTCAGGCGGACTTCATGGTGTAGGGGTTTCTGTCGTAAATGCTCTTTCTGAATCGTTACATCTTGAAGTGTATCGAGATGGGCATGTTCACCGACAGAGTTACGAGAGAGGAAAACCGATAAGTAGTCTTGAGCGAATTGGGACAACGGAGCGTTCCGGAACCAAAGTAATTTTCAAGGCAGACGAAAAAATTTTTGAGACGACTGACTATAGTTTTGACACACTCGCTCACCGACTACGTGAACTGGCGTTTCTGAATGCCGGTGTTACCATCACGCTTACCGACGAACGTTCTTCCAAGAAGCGAGATTTTCAGTACGAAGGTGGAATTCGTTCGTTTGTTGAGTTCATTAACAAAAATAAGAAGGTTGTGAATGAGCAGCCCCTGCACATGCGTGGGAATAGAGCTGGGATTGACGTAGAGATCGCTTTACAGTGGAATGATGGCTATGCCGACACGGTCTATTCCTTTGCTAACAACATCAATACGCAGGACGGAGGTACGCATCTTTCCGGTTTCCGTACAGCACTAACCAGAACTATCAACTCTTATGCCAAAAAGAACAACTTATCTCAAAAACTGAAAGAGAGCATCTCCGGAGACGATATACGCGAGGGTTTGGTCGCTGTCATAAGTGTCAAAATTCCGGACCCACAGTTCGAGGGACAAACCAAGACGAAGCTTGGTAACACAGAAGTAAAAGGTATTGTTGATTCAATTATTACCGATCGTTTGGGCGCACATTTAGAAGAAAATCCCGGCGATGCGAAACGCATAGTCCACAAAGCAATTGAGGCTGCACGCGCGCGCGAAGCGGCCCGAACAGCCCGAGACATAATTCGTAAGGGAGCGCTTGAGAACAGCTCGTTGCCCGGCAAGCTCGCGGATTGTCAGGAACGAGACCCGGCACAGAGCGAGCTCTATATTGTTGAAGGTGAGTCAGCCGGTGGATCTGCGAAGCAGGGTCGCGATCGACGGTTCCAGGCGATTTTGCCCCTTAAGGGCAAGATTTTGAACGTAGAGAAAGCAAGATTCGACAAAATGTTGAGTAGTGATGAGATCAAAATACTCATCACTGCCCTTGGGTGTGGGATTGGAAAGGAAAATTTCGATCCGTCAAAAGTGAGATACCACCGAATCATCATCATGACCGATGCGGACGTCGATGGATCACATATTCGAACGCTGCTTCTGACATTCTTTTTCCGCCAAATGAGAGAATTGATTGAAAGCGGTTACATCTATATTGCCCAGCCGCCGTTGTATCGTGCGAAACGAGGCCGTGCCGAGCATTACCTTAAGGACGATCGCGAACTAGATGCATTTCTCATACGTCGAGCAAGTGAATCGCGGTCGTTAAGTTTTCCAGAGGCAGGATTGGAGTTTGCAGGCGAAAAGCTTCGAAAGATTCTTCATCGTCTAATGGTTTTTTTGAAGCTGTTGCGGTTGGTAGAGCGTCGTGGTCCGAGCCGGGATGTCGTGATGGCCCTTATTGAGGTTGGAGCGAGAGACCGGACATTTTTTTTGGATCGGGGAGCAGTTGACTCACTGGCGCGCGCGTTGTCATTAAAGCTTCGCACTGTTGCGGTTCGCGAAGACGAAGAACACAATACGTTTCTACTTGCGATTGAGGATAGAACAGCGGGTTACCCAAGCCGAGAAGAGGTAGGAGTCGAGTTCGTTGAAACTCCAGACTATCGAGCCTTGCTAGACGCCCATTCTGAGATTAGTGAACTCCGTGGACCGATGGTAGTGGAGACGGTCGCTAATCATTCTCCTAATGTGAGTGATGAAGACGAACCGATGTCCGAGCTCGACTCTGGTGTGGTCGATGATTCGAGGATAGACGACGGAGCTGCTAAATCTAACGCTTCAAGTGCAGTGGTGTCTGAACACGCAGTTCCAATCAGTTCGTTCGATGACTTGGTTCACCATTTTATCTCCGCTGGCAAACGAGGGGTTTCGGTCAATCGGTATAAGGGGCTCGGCGAAATGAACCCTGACCAACTCTGGGCGACGACGATGAAGCCGGATGTTCGAACGTTGCTCCAGGTACGCGCCGAAGACGATGCAGCGGCTGACCAGGTGTTCACCACATTGATGGGCGATCAGGTCGAACCTCGCCGCAAATACATTCAGGAGAACGCTTTAGATGTTACGAACCTGGATGTCTAATGCGACATACGTGGTCAATCTTTCACTCTGAATTTTTCTTTCATGTCAGATAAAGAAAACCCGGCTTTGCCGGTCACTATCGAAGATGAAATGCGCCGGTCGTTCATCGACTATGCCATGAGTGTGATCATTGGTCGGGCGTTGCCAGACGTTCGGGATGGGATGAAGCCTGCTCATCGGCGAGTCATTTACGGAATGCGAACGATGGGGTTGGCTTCAAATCGTACGTATCGTAAGTGCGCCAAAATTGTCGGTGAGGTGATGGGCAACTTTCATCCTCACGGTGATGCTTCGATCTACGACACACTTGTAAGACTTGCACAACCGTTCAACATGCGGTATCCGCTCGTTGATAGCCAAGGGAACTTTGGGTCGGTCGATGGTGACCCGCCGGCAGCGATGCGGTATACCGAGGCTAGGCTCGATAGGCTTGCCGATGACTTGATGGCGGACCTCGACAAGGAAACGGTCGATTTTGTCCCCAACTACGACGAAACCAGTGAAGAACCGACTGTTCTTCCGGCGCCGTACCCAAACCTTTTGGTCAACGGAACATCGGGCATCGCTGTTGGCATGACGACCAAGATCCCGCCTCATAACCTTCGCGAGGTAATTGACGGTCTAGTCTGGGTTGCCGAGCATGCGACCGAATCGGATGAAGAGAAAACCGGACAGCTTTTACGCATCATTCCAGGGCCTGATTTACCGACGGCTGGCTTCATCGTCGGAAGAGACGGCATTGACCAAGCGTATCGCACCGGTCGTGGTTCGTTCACAATGAGGGCACGGACATCGATTGAGGCCGGTGGGAGTGGTCGCACAAAGAAAGAACGTGTCGCGATCGTCGTGACCGAAATCCCATACCAAGAGAATAAGGCAAGGTTAGTTGAAAAGATCGCTGAACTCGTTCGAACGAAAGTTATAGAAGGAATTGTTGACCTACGGGATGAGTCGGACCGAGATGGGATGCGTATCGTAATTGAAATCAGACGCGGTGATGTCCCAGAAGTGGTACTCAACAAGTTATATAAACACACGTCCCTTCAGAGTTCATTTGGCATCATTATGCTGGCGATTGTGGCCGGTCGGCCGCAAGTGTTGTCTCTGCTTGAACTCATTGAGCATTTTCTTGCGTTTAGGTGTGACGTTGTGCGCCGTCGTACGGAGCATGAACTTCGCAAAGCGGAGGCTCGAGCACATATCCTCGAAGGTCTCCGAGTCGCGTTAGACCATCTAGACGCGGTTATCAAGTTGATCCGTTCGGCGAAATCGCCAGCGGAAGCGCGAGGCGGGCTTATCGACCAATTTGAGCTCACGCAGAAACAAGCCCAAGCCATTTTAGACATGCAGTTACAGCGGCTTACAGGGCTTGAGCGCCAAAAGATAATTGATGAGCTGGCTGGGTTAATTAAAACAATTGATCGCCTACGTGCCATTCTCGAGAGCGAGAAGCTTTTGCGAGACATTGTTGTTCGTGAGCTTCGCGAAATTCAAGAAAAATACGGAGATGATAGGCGGACAGAAATTATCGATTCCACTGGTGAATTTCGCGTGGAGGATCTGATCGCCGAGGAAGATATGGCGATAACTGTTAGTAAGAAGGGCTACATTAAACGAACGGCCATTAAGGAATATCGACAACAGGGCCGGGGTGGCAAAGGTCGGATCGGAATGCGGACGAGGGAAGAAGATTTGTTGACGCATGTTTTCGTTGCTTCGACGCACGACTACATCCTTATCTTTTCTGACCGAGGAAGGGTCTATTGGTTGAAGGTCCATGAAATTCCTGATGTCGGCCCGGCCGCCCAAGGCAAATCTGTAGCTAATTTGGTTGCTATGGCGCCTAAGGAACGGATTGCCGCGCTGGAAACAGTTAGAGAATTTCCGGAGGCTGATGGTGAGCGTTTCGTCGTAATGGGCACACGGCGGGGTGTCATCAAGAAGACGGACTTACATGCGTTCCGGAATCGAAGGGCTGGCGGAGTGGTTGCCATGGGCATCGACGAGAAGGCAGACGATGAAGTTGTGGGTGCGGAACTAACAGATGGCCAGGGGGAAATCTTTATTGGGACTCGAAGGGGCAGAGCTATTCGGTTTGGGGAAGTAGCAGTAAGGCCAATGGGTCGTACAGCTTACGGTGTCCGAGGAATTCGACTCCGTAACGGTGATGAAGTGGTTGCTATGACGGTAGTACACCCAAGCGGAACCGTGTTGACAGTGACGGAAAATGGTTATGGAAAACGTACCGATCTGAAGGAATACCGCGTGCAATCGAGAGGTGGACTGGGTATGATAAATATTCAGACGAGCGCACGGAATGGACATGTGGCCGGAATCACCTGTGTCGAGCCAAATGATGAGTTGATACTGATCACTCAGAAGGGCAAGATGTTGAGGATGATTTCACGCGATATTCGTCCAATCGGTCGGGCGACACAAGGGGTTCGACTGATCGAGATTGGGAAAAAGGACGTTGTTGTTTCGATGGCAAAGCTCGTCGAGAGAGATGAGGAAACAGCAGACGACGTGGAGCA
>Ga0310121_10005208_pt1 | contig 11252 bp, 9 predicted proteins | sample CB27_Tmax_986_MG_FD_203504 | JGI IMG/M metagenome (GOLD analysis project Ga0310121, IMG submission 203504) | Marine microbial communities from Western Arctic Ocean, Canada - CB27_Tmax_986 | ecosystem: Environmental > Aquatic > Marine > Oceanic | place: Canada: Western Arctic Ocean | collected...
TTCCGCGATGTCCTCCCAATCCTGATCGGATAGCTCAAGTGTGATCATCGGAGAAGAATACGGCACTACTCAGACACGTATATCTCACAGGAAATGATATTCCGAAAATATAGCGCCGAGAAGTATATTATCAAACAAGGTTCGGCAATCACAGAATTATGGGCCCTCGATAGATTTTGTTCCTGGCGGGACGTAGCTCCTTGCAATCCGACCTCCCGTTTCCTAGACTTCCCACCAATCATGAAGACAACCCGTCGTACCTTCCTCAAAACCACCACCGGCGCCGCCCTCGCCGCGCCCGCCGCCACCCGCGCTGCCAATCTCAATGGAAAGGGCCAACACGCCTGCATCGGGGTGGGGGGAATGGGTTGGGGCGATTTCAACCAGTTCAAGTCGCACGGAAAGACCACGGTCGTCGCGATTTGCGACGTCGACAGCCAGCGCCTCGCCAAGGCCGCCAAGGAAGTGCCCGAGGCCAGGGCCTACACCGACTGGCGGGAACTGTTCGCCAAGGAAGGCGACAAGATCGACTCCGTGAACGTGACCGTTCCGGATCACATGCACTTCTCGATCGCCATGACGGCGGTGCAGTCCGGCAAGCACGTCTACTGTCAGAAACCGCTGTGCCACGATGTGGCGGAAGTGCGGGCCCTGACCGAGGCGACCCGCAAGGCGGGGGTGAAGACGCAGCTCGGGACGCAGGCCGCCGCCGGGTTCGGCGACCGCACCTTTGTCCACTGGGTGAAAGAGGGCGTGATCGGCAAAATCAAACACGTCGTGCTCTGCTCGAACCGGCCCGGTGCGATCGAGGCCTACCGTTTTGTCGGCCCGCGCCCGAAGAATCCGGAAACCCCGCCCAAGCACCTCGACTGGGATCTCTGGATCGGATCCGCCCCGGAGCGTCCCTATGCCCCGGGCATTTATCATCCCGCCAAGTGGCGGTCGTGGCTGGACTTTGGAACCGGCTGGTCGGGAGACATCGGCTGCCATGTCTTCGACGCGACCTGGAAGGCGATGGGACTCACTACACCGAAAACCATTATCGCCAAGGTGCAGGACACGTGGAAGAAATCCGCCGAGCGGCGGGGGGACACCTGGCCGCAAAGCGATCACATCACGTGGACCTTCCCCGGGACCAAGATGACCGAGAAGGACGAGGTCACGGTGGAGTGGTTCGACGGGCTCTTCTATCCGCCGGAAGAAATCCAGAAGCTCTTTCCCGGCAAGCCCTATCCCCCCGAGTCGGCCCTGCTGATCGGCACCGAGGGCGCCATCATCCTGCCCAACGGCCAAATGCCGACTCTCCTCCCGGGCGACAAGTTCAAGGACGTCAAGCCGCCGACGCTGGAGGCCCGCAACCACTACCATCACTTCTGCGACGCGGTGCACGGAACGGCGAAGAACGAATCCTACTTCCAGCAAACCGGCCCCATGACGGAGGCCATCCTGCTCGGCACGGTGGCGATCCGCACCCCGGACACCCTGCTGGAGTGGGATGCCGCAAAGTTGTCCATCACCAACAACGCCGCGGCGCAGAAACTCCTGCGCAGGGGCTACCGCGAGGGATGGAGCGTGGGCGGGTTCTAGAACTATCCCAAATCCCCTGAACGGCCCTGTTCTGGAGACTGGAGATGAGATTTCGATAATCTGCCGACTGCGTCGGATCGACTGAGAGGAATCCTTCGGCCCCCGCGGATCCGGAAAACATTTCAGGGAATGCGGGCGGTCTTGGGTTGTGCAAACAATCTGCCCGCAGGATCGGGGCGAGGAATTGTGTTTGCCAGACCTAACAAAGTCTGGTATCTATTTGATCCTTCCCACCGTCGGCATGTGATTCGGCGGTCTCCGCTTTCTCCACCCTTACCAGAAACTCTCGTGCCTGAGCGTTTAGCGCAGCTCGTCTTCGTACCCGGTCCCAGTCCCAGCGCGCTTGCCGCCTGGGCGGCCAGCATCCTTTTTCCGGAAACGAGACGAGCCGGACAAGTTCGGGAGTGGCGCCCGGCGAAGGGGTCCGCAGGCGATCAAGAGCGCTGATCACTCCGACCTGGCGAGAGATTCAGGCCGCATTCACGGGGCTCCCTGCCCCAATTGGGTGAGTCGGGCCCGCCCCAAGGTGAGTCGGTTCTGTCCCAAGGTGAGTCGGTTCTGTCCCAAGGCGGCTCTGTCCCATGGCGGTTCTGTCCCATGGCGGTTCGGGGGCGAATTCGCGTGGTCGCCTGACCTTGACGAGCCCCTGGAGCGCTCGTAGCCTTTTCGGGCTGTGCATTGCATGCCGACCCCACCTCCCAATGAACACCAAACTCTTCGCGCTCGTCTCGGCCACCCTGCTCACCGTCTACGCTGCCTTCCAGGCGCGGGGCGAGATCCTCAAAGAGGGCAGGGGGCGACTGGGACTTCCTCCTCTACAGGCTCCCCGACGGTACTCCGGTTGACCCTTTAAACGAGGATCCCGACTTTGACACCACCTGGTTCAACCCGGTCGCGCTGGGATACGACGGGCCCGCCTTCACCACCGGCACGGGCTACTTCGGATACGGCACCATCAACGGAGCCAGCATCAATACCAACATCTGGAATCCGGATGGTTCGCTCGCCACCAATGATCCTCCCTCCGGGCAGCGCTACTCGGCCTACTTTGTCACCACCGTCACCCCGGTCCAGCCGGTATCCTCCCTCCGTTTCACGGGAGTCATCGACGATGGCGTGATCATCTACGTCAATGGTGCGGAGCTGACCCGTATCAACATGACGGCCGCTCCGGATGCCTGGCTACTCCTGTCGACGGGACTCCATGACGAAGACAATCCGAGGAGCGTTTCGGCGCCCATCAGCCTGCCCGCCAACGTCGCCGCCACCATCGCGGTGTCGATGCACAATCAGGCCAACAACAGTTCGGACATGGGCTTTGATTTCACCGTCGAATCGCTGCTCCCCGAGCCGCCGCAAAACGACAACCTCGCCGATGCCATCGAGTTGACCGGAACCCTGCCCCAATCCACCACCGGATCGAATGATAATGGGGTCGGGGGGTTGGGTGGCACCAAGGAGACGGGCGAGCCGGATCACGCCGGGGAGGCCGGGGGCGGATCGGTCTGGTGGAAGTGGACCGCGGCGGACTCGGAGCGGGTGTTCGTCAGCACCGATGGGTCCAGTTTCAACACCCTGCTTGGCGTCTACACCGGATCTTCGGTGGGCGCCCTGACGGTCGTTTCCCGCTACCCAAATCTCAACGTGCCCGCCAGCAGTGCCGCGGAGCCTTTCCATGTCGCCTCGCGGGTGGAATTTGACGCGGTACGAGGCACCACCTACCACCTCGCGGTCGATGGGGCGGGAGGAGAATTCGGAAACGTCAGCCTCGAAATCGGCAGCAGTTTCACCTTCCTCGATCCGGTCGCAGAATTGCTCCCGGCCGGAAGCGACTGGTTGTACCTCCTCGCGGTGGATGCCGGCGGCCAGCCCATCGATCCCGACGACCTCGACTCGGACTTCGACGATACCTGGCAGACCGCGGCGGGCTATGATGGTCCGGCGTTTTCCGGCCCGGCCCCGGCTCTGCTCGGCTATGGCGCCATCGAGGCTGATCCGGTCGTCACCAACGTCTGGAATCCGGATGGCTCCCTCGCCACCGACGAACCGCCCTCGGGCTTGCGCCATGCGGTCTACTTCCGGACCACCTTCACTCCCAGCGCTCCGGTGGAGAACGTGGGCTTCGAGGGATTGATCGACGACGGGGCCATCATCTTCCTGGACGGGGTCGAGGTGGCCCGCATGAATGTCGACGAGGGCCTGCCTGCCACCTCCTGGGCGCGGACGGTTGCCCTGGGCACCTTTGTCTTCGGAGTCGAATCGGAGGACGGCCCGCAGGTTGCCTTTGCCCTCGACCGGAATCTCCCGTCCGGAGTCCCGGTCGAGATCGCAGTGAGTGTTCACAATTCAGCCCCCGACAGTTCCGACCTTGGCTTTGACCTGCGCGTCTATTCCGTGAACAAGCCGCAGAAACCCCCGGTCCCCGCCGGCTTCGATGCCGTCGTCACGAAGACCGGCACCCCGGGGGAATTCCGGATCAGCTGGCGCAGCAAAGCCGGATCGACCTACGATCTGCAGTGGACCGACGACCCCAATGTCTTCTGGTTGGACGCCGAAACGGGCCTTCCCGCCGATGCCAGCGGTATCAACACCTTCCTGGATTCCCCGGGGGTGCAATTCTCGCCGACCGGGTTTTACCGGGTGCTCGAATTCCCGTGATCGAAAATTAGGATCTCGCTCGTAGCTCCGCGGCCTACTTCTCCAGGATCCAAACGTTTCGAAACGCCACGGGGTTCCCGTGTCCCTGGAAGACGATGGGCCCTTTGGGGACTTCCTTGCGTCCGCCGCCCGCACCGGTTCCCCTGGGGAGTTTCACGGCGTCGTGGATGCGGACTCCGTTGTGGTGCACCGTGACAGTGGCATCGGCGGTTTTTTTGCCTTCCTGGTCGAATCGCGGAGCGGTGAACGCGATGTCGTAGGTTTGCCAGGTCAGCGGGGGAAAGCACATCGGGGTGTCGGCGGCTTTGAACTTGTAGAAACAGCCGCACCACTGCTTGGGATCCGACCTGATGGGAAGCTTGACGTGCTCTCTCTCATAGACGAGACCGAAACTGTCGAGGACCTGGACCTCGTAGCGATTCTGGAGGTAGACCCCGCTGTTGCCGCGATCCTGGCTGGTGACCACCGCCTTCGGCTTGTAGGGGAGACGAAACTCGAGGTGCATGGTGAAATCGCCGTAATCCTTCACGGTCTGTGCGCCGGCCCAGAGATACTGGTCCTTGGACTCCCCCTTGATCAGCCTCTTGTCGGGGCCTTCGCCGCTCACCAGCACATCCGCCCCTGCCGGGGGCTTTTTGCCGAGGTTGGGACTGCTGCGGGCGGCCTTTTTCAGGTCCTTTGTGGCGGCGGTCACCCCGGCCCGGTCGACGGTCGCGGCCTCGGGCGCGGAGCGGTCCCACCCCGCACCAGGCAGGCCGCCCTTGAACTTGCTGAGGTAGAACTTGCCGTCCCCCAGCGCGACGACCTGCAGGCCCGTTCCTTCTGCGGTGTACTCCCCCTGCAGCGAAAAGTCGGGATCTTCCGCGGCAGCCTTGGACGGATCGGTCCAGAGCAGACTGTTGGGCTTGGCTGCGGGGGTCAATCCGGCTGACAGCAAGACCAGGGCGATGACGGGAACGGAAACTCGGCCGATTCGGGTGAGTGCTGTCATGGGGACAGGGTGAACGATTCGGTTAAGGGCGCAACTTCTTTGCTTCTAAGAAGCTCTAAGCATTTCGCGCGGTGGCGTCCGGCTCCCGCACCGGTTGCGCCATTGCGTCCCGGCGCCCGCTCCGCTAGAACTCCTCCGCACAGCAGCAGTTTGGATAATGGGAAAATCATTCGAAATCGAAGGGAAGCTCAAGATCGTCGACGACATTCAGTCTTTTGCGAGCGGGTTCACGAAACGGGAATTTGTGGTGGAGGTCGAGGACGGGAACTATCCCCAAATGGTCAAGTTCGAGTGCGTAAAGGACAAGACCACCCTCACGGACGGATTCGAGATCGACGAAGCCGTCAAGGTCACCTTCGACATCCGCGGCAACGAGTACAAGGAGCGATTCTACGTGAACCTCAATGCCTGGAAGCTGGAAAAGCTCGGCGAATCGTCCTCGCCTGCCGGCGGGGTGCCGGAGTACAGCGATGAGGACGCCCCGGCCGCCACGAGCGATCCCACGGACGATTTCGTGGAGGAAGAGGAAGACGACATCCCGTTCTGATGCCGGGTTGCGGCTGGAGCCCGGGGGCGTTGGGCGCGGAGCGGGCCGGTCATGAGCGCGGCAATGATTGAAGATCTCTGCCTGCCCATGAACGCGACCGGGATGGTCGCGCCACGGAGCCATTCGTGCCACGGCAAAGAAAAGGGGGAACAGCCGGCGGCCGTTCCCCCTCTGCAAAGACGAATCGGCGCGATCAGCGCTGCGGTGCGATGTGAATCTCGACGCGGCGGTTCGCGGCCTTGCCGGCAGAACTCGAATTCGAAGCGATCGGCTGCGACTCTCCGAAGCTGCGGACCACGAGGCGGGCGGGAAGGACGCCGCGGCTTGCCAGGACATCGGCGACCGCTCGGGCGCGCCGCTCGGAAAGGCCCTGGTTGTAGGAGGCGTCGCCGTCCGAGTCGGTGTGACCGTTAACCAGCACCCTGGTGCGGTCGTATTTTCTCAGCACGATTCCCACCGAGTTGAGGGTCCGGAGGAAGCCGGAGCGGAGCGTGTCCCGGCCGGACGCGAAGGTGATATCGTGCGGCATGTTGAGGATGATGCTGTTTCCGCGCCGCGTGACGCTCACACCGGTGGCACGCAGTTCCTGCCGCAATCTGGCCTCCTGCTCGTCCATGTAGCGGCCAATGGAGCCTCCCGCGAGGCCCCCTGCCGCGGCCCCGATGAGGGCTCCGCGGGCGGCATTGCCGTCGCCCACGTTGTTCCCAATGATGGCCCCGAGGAGCGCACCGCCGGCCGCGCCCAATCCGGCGCCGGTGGTCGTCTTCGAGACTTGCTGTTCCCCGGTATAGGGATTTTCGGTCATGCAGCTCGAAAGACCGAGCGCTGCGGCCATGGTGGAGACGGCGATGATGCGCCGGTGCGGAGACAGGACGGATTTCATACTGGCTGCATCATACCAGTTACGCTGGAATCTTCAACCGCAGAAGCCGCGGATTCCCTGCGAATCTGCCTCGATCTGTATCAAAAACGCGACGGGTTCGCGCTCTAGAGCTTCCAGCCTTCGCGGTACTCGCGGCGGAGGAATTTTTCGGCTTCTGGAGCGTTCGGGAAGCGCATGTTCTTGGCATCCCATTCCAGCTTTTTGCCGGCCCGAAACGCGACATTTCCGAGGTGATTGGCCTCGGTGAGCGGGCCGGCGTACCCGAAGTGACAGGTGGTGGGTTCGCCCGTTTTGCAGGCGTGGATCCACTCCGCGTGGTGGCCTCGCGAGTCCGGGATGGTCTTGGGCGGCCGCTGGTAGTCCTTGTACTTGTCTTCCGGCAGCAGGACGTGCTTGCCGTAGTCGGAGAGGAGCATTCCCTTGTCGCCCACGAACAGGCATCCGCTTCCCCACTGTGGAATCCCCCCCTTTTTCCAGATCTCGGGTTTCTCGACACCCTGGTGCCACGTCACCGTCAGAGGGCCGCGATTGCCGCGCCGGGGGTATTCGTAGCGGGCCCACATGGAGGCGGGCGCGATTTCGGCATGGGCAGGCGGACCGCCCGCCTCGATCGTTTTGGGCGCGTCAAGGTTGAGGGCCCAGAAGGGGAGATCGTTCCAGTGACTGCCGAGGTCCGACATCGTTCCGTTCCCGAAGTCCCACCAGCGGTACCACTTCGGTCCCGGAAAGTAGACGGAGTGGAAGGGCCGCATTGGGGCCGGTCCGATCCAGAGATCCCAATCGAGATGCGGCGGGACGGGTTGCGACTCCTTGGGACGGTCCTGGGCATTCACGATGTCGCCGTACTTTTTGGCGTCCTCCGGGCTCTGCCATCCCCAGGCGCGGCCCACCCAGACGTGCACTTCCTTGACGTCGCCGACCGCTCCGGCCTGCACCAACTCGACCACGCGGCGATAGTTGTTGCCGGCATGGATTTGAGTGCCCTGCTGGGTGGCGACGCCGGCCTTGGCCGCGGCTTCGGTCACGACGCGGGCCTCATAGACATCACGCGAAAGAGGCTTCTCACAGTAGACGTGTTTCTTGCTCCGGAGGGCGGGGAGGGTCGCAAAGGCGTGGGTGTGCTCGGTGGTGCTCACCACCACCGCATCGTAATTGCCGGGTTTGTCGTAGAACTTGCGGAAGTCGTGGAACTTGGCGGCCTTCGGATGATCCTTGGCGGCCCCCTGAAGATTGCGGTCGTTCACATCGCACAGAGCCACGATGTTTTCCGTCCGTGCCACCGCGCCCATGTTCCCTCCGCCGCGGCCCCCGCAGCCGATGATGGCGATGTCGAGTTTCCCGTTCGGCGACTTGGCGCTGACGATGGCGGGGAAGCCAACCACGCTGGTGGCTGCGGTGGCGGTGGCTCCCTTGAGAAAACGCCGCCGGGTGGCGGGTGCAGACTGACTGTGCGAGTTTTTATTCATGGCAATTCAAACGCTGTAGTCAGGCCGGGGCTTGCCGCGAAAGCAAGGGGATTCTTGTGGAGAGAAAAATGCTACTCGGTCTTTTCCATCCGGATCCTGTTCGGTCCCGTGTGCGAACTGGACTACGAGGTTCTGTTCGGTCCAGCCGCCGGACAGCAGGGGCGTCGTAAAAGGGCTGATCGTCTCCTTCCTTGGCTTGAGCAACCATGTCGTAGAAGGGTGAGAACTCCTTGACTCCCACCCATTGGTTCGAGGTGACCCAGCGTGGGCCTGGAGGGACGGGTGCGCATGGAATGAGGCAACCGGACGCGGCATGTCAGGCCCTCACCGCTTGGGTCGACCTCCTTGAAAAATCCCTCGCGCCGTGCTCGACGAACTCGGCGCGCGGGAGCCGCGTGGCATCCGGCCGGGACCGTTGAGGGGTGGATTTTATCGTGGCAAGGGCGGCAATCCCGGATTCTTGGGCGGCCTGGGAAGGGGGGGGAGATCGGGAGCCCCCGGCAGTTTGGGAAGCTTGGCGAAAATTTCGGCCAGTTTTTCGAAAACCTCGGGCGAGGAAATGTGCTGATCTTCCTTTGGCCCATTCCAGGTCGGCTTAAGCCGCGCAATCTCGGGGTGAAGCTTCTGGGCCTCGCCCACCACGGTGCCATCCTGTGCGTAGACCCGGACCCAGATTCCCCCGAAGCGCTCCTTCGAGACGTTGCGGTCGGTTCCGGTGGATAGGAGGCCGCGGTTGAGAGAGAAGGTCGTGAGCTTCGTCTTGGTGCGCACATAGGTGGCGCCGTGCGTCGTGGCGGTGACGCGTTTCTTGGAGGGGATGGTTTCCACCCGGGTGCTGGCCGGAAGTTCCTGGACCGTTCCTCCCTTTCCGCCGATCACGTACATGACGTAAGCCACTGTCAAGTGGTTGGCATCGACAGCGGAAAGGTTGGTCATATCGACTTCAAAGTGCTTGTACTTCGCCGTCTCGCTCGTCTTCAACAGGCCAGGGACATTCTTCGGCAGTTCGAGTCCCTTCTTCTGCTCGTACGTTCCCTCGGGACCGACTCCCGCGCGTTCCCAGAGGTTCACGGTGAGCTTCGGGGTGCCGGGTGGATTCTTTTTCCAGTTCTTCACGTAGCGCTGATCCTTCCCGGAGAGCTTTGCAATCGGCCACCGGGCGGCGCGTCCGTTGCGCGACAGGACAACATGATCCCCGCGCACTCCCACCAGCGTGGCATCGACCGTGCGGCCCTGGTTGTCGGTGAAGACGCGAGCCTCGCACCAAGCCGAGCAGGCAAGGAGGATGGCGGTGAACGCAAAAGGGTTACGGATGTATGGCTTCATTGCTTGAGCGTGGTTCAATTTGTGGATCAGAGGCCGAGAGTGATGTGAATCGCATCGTCTTTCACTTCCACCGATTTCAAGAGCGCCTTGGCGGCCTTCGCGATGAGGTTGTCGTCGTCGAGCGTGTAGATCGGGTTCTCGGAAAGATACTTGCCGATCAGTTTTTCGGCCGCGGCGGAGAGCGGAGTCGAGGCGTCCCTGGGGAGGGTGCCGACCTCGACCTCTTGCACGTTGGGATCCTTGATGTAGAAGGCGCCATTATCCCCGTCGTAGATCAATTCCCCGGTAACTGACAGGATTCCCTCAATGGCGTCGGCCTCGGTGGGTGGAGCGGGTGCCCCCGGCGGACGGAAGGGCGGTGCCCCGGGTGGTTTCGGGACGGGAGGAGCGGGTGGTCGCGCCGAGAAGGAGACGCGGAGTCCCAATTGGTTGTTCGCTTCATCCAGCACTACCTCCGCTTTCGACAAGCTGGCGGGGAAGGACAGGTCCGTCTGTTCCTGCAGATCGACCGGAACCATCTGGTTCACCACGGCTTGGATTGCAGCTCGCTTGATCTTGACGGTGTGCGAATACCGGTTGCAACCGGCCAGGCACAGAGTGGCCAGGATGAATGCGGCTAGACGGACTTGCATGGAGGCCGAAGACTACGAGAGTGAACCGCCAGTTGACAAGCGCCCTTCACGGGTTTCCCCGCTCCGGCGTCGGCCAGGTCTCCGAGAGCCGGTGGCCCCCTTTTCCCCTGGTCGCATCGATTTGTCACCGTGCATTCTCGCCGGCCTTGAACCTCCCCAGCGGCCAGATCTCGAAGCGCCGGAACCAGCACTCGGCCCACTCGTTCTGGACGCCGATGAATCCGGCGGCGGGTTTGGCGTCCCGCCCCTCGTTCACGAGCACGCCGTTCAGCAGGATCTTCAAGGATCCGCGATCGCAGATCACTTCCATGCGATTCCATTCCCCAACCGGTTTCTCGACATCCCTGGCGCCGCGGTAACCTTTCTCGTCCTTCCATCCCGGATCGCGGTCCTTCCAGCGAATGCTCTGCACCACTTTTCCTTGCGGCGGATACGTGATGGCTTCCCCGCCCTTCTTCCAGCGTACGCCGCCCTTGGCATCCTTCTCCACTTCGCAGGTGATGGTGGAGGGGATGAGCTTCCCGTCCTTGGTTTTCCCCTGCAGGACGTTGATGTCGCCGGTGGAGCCCTCCAGCATCTGGGCCTGCACGCAGGAAATCCATGCCCCGCCGAACGAACCGTCCGGTCCGTGACAGTGCAGGAGCAATCCGCAGTCGCGGGCCCGCTCTTCCCGCTTTGACCACGTCCGCTCGCCCCACTTGTATTCGAGGACGAGGTGGTAATTCCGGTAGGCTTCCACGGTCCGGAAATAGCCGAATCCCTTACCGGTGATCTGCAGGACGCCGTCCTTGATTGCGGCCACTTCCTCCTTCTCGGTGCTGAGGGAATTCTTTTTGCTGAGATGAAAGACGAATCCTTCGAGGGCCGGATCGGCCAGGAAGTTGATCTTCGTGGTCGGCACGATGTCGCAAATCGCGAAGGTGGCCGCACCGAAGGTGAGGAATGGGATTACGAGGAGTCTGAACATCGATCGCTTAGTAAGGGAGGCCGGTCTGGATTCTTCCATCATGATTCGCAGAATTTCCCCTGGCAACTCGGTGTGAGGCACCTAGTGTAGTCCGTCAAGCAGACTGGGTTTTATTCAATTTCTTCCGTCCCCGCTTCACCTTCTCAAGAATATCGCTGGCTGAAGCGGTCCAGACGAAAGGCTTCGGGCTGGCAT
>Ga0310121_10005209_pt1 | contig 11249 bp, 9 predicted proteins | sample CB27_Tmax_986_MG_FD_203504 | JGI IMG/M metagenome (GOLD analysis project Ga0310121, IMG submission 203504) | Marine microbial communities from Western Arctic Ocean, Canada - CB27_Tmax_986 | ecosystem: Environmental > Aquatic > Marine > Oceanic | place: Canada: Western Arctic Ocean | collected...
GGAAATTCAACCTCCTGGTTATCGAGGACCACTTCCAATAATCAAACCGGTCCGGGTAGAGACACCCTCCAGAACAAAGAACCGGGAAGTTTTGTAATACCTGCAAAATATGGTTTTGGGGTTTCATATGAGAAACAGTTTAAAATAATTGTCGGCATGGAATTCAGGTATGAAGAATGGTCCAGTGCAAAAAATTTTTCAGGAAACACAGACGGCTTCAGAAACATTTATTCCGTGGCCGCCGGAGCTGAATGGATTCCTGATTTCAATAGTGTAGGCAGCTATTTAGAACGTGTTGCTTATCGTATTGGCTTTAGCTACGCCCAATCGCCATATATCGCAGCTGACTCTGAAGTTAACGACTTTGGCATCAATTTTGGCTGGTCATTACCACTGGCACGGGGAACCTCATCATTGGATATGGGTTTCCGATTTGGTCAACGGGGTAATTTAAGTTCGAATCCTCTAAGAGAGAGGTACTTTCAGAGCCTGGTTGGCGTAACCATCAATGACAGATGGTTTGTTAGAAGAAGGTTTGACTAAAATGATCCCGTCATGAAAAAACTGATTTTGATCGGACTGATTGCAGTTACTTGTAATACCGTAATGAGTCAACGCAATCCAAGTAATGTATGGAACTGGCCAGAAGATCGAGCTGCAGCAGAAGAAAAATATGTGCTTCACAACGATAATGTGAGTATTGGGAACTTCGAAGAGGCTATTGAACCCCTTGAATGGCTCATCAAGGAAGCCCCTAACTTAAACTCTGCCATTTACATTAATGGAGCCAAAATTTATGAAGCTATGGCTGAAAATGAGCCAGATGAGATTAAAAAGCTGGAATTCCATGAAAAAGCGCTCGAGATGTACGATAGTCGGATCAAATATTTCAATAATGAGGCAAGTGTATTAAATTGGAAGGCTTTCACAGCTTATAAGTATTACAAGGCGATACCTTCAAAATATATAGAACTCAAGGCGCTTTTTGACAGGGCTTTTGAACTTAATGGCGTTGATATTTTTGACAATAATCTCATGGCTTATATGGATGTCATTAGGAGGTTCAAAGCTGTCGGAAATGAAATTACCGACGAGGAAATATTGGATATTTACACGATTATTACAAATCTCATCAAGAAAAAGGAGGGTGACCGATTGGAAGAAATAGCAGATCACATAGATAAAGTTTTAGCAGCCACCATTACCGTTGATTGCAATTTTGTTGAAAATAATCTTGGCCCTAAGCTCCAGGAAAATAAAAGTGATCTAAAACTAGCCAAAAAGATTTTCCAACTGATGCTGACCGGCAAATGCATCGACAGCCCATTTGCTCTTGAAGTTGCTGCAATTATTCAAAAGGAGGAACCTTCATTTGGTATTGCAAAATTCATTGCATCAAAGAACCAAGCAGATGGCCAGGCTGACAAAGCTTTGCATTATTATGGCCAGGCCGTGAATTTGGCAGACGACAATATTAAAAGAGGAGACACATACCTGGATATGGCAAGGTTATACGCAGCCAAAGGCCAAAAATCTACCTCACGTACATACGCACAAAAAGCACTTCAGGAAAATAGTCGGCTGAATGATGCCTATTCCTTAATTGGAAACCTTTATATGTTCTCTGCTGATGATTGCAGCGAGGGAATTAGTCGCGTTCAAGACAGGGCCATTTATATTGTAGCATACGAAATGTACAGTAAGGCCAGTGATCTTGCAGGAATGAACAACTCCAAAGAGCAGTTCCCATCAATGGAGGAGATTTTCAACGAAAACATGGAGATTGGTAATGAGATAACTGTAGGTTGTTGGATACATGTGACAGTTAAGCTGGATCGTAGGCCTGCAAACTAGGTAAAATTTAGAACAAATTGGTGGCTTGAGCTCACTTTGGGTCATCTTTAATATGAAACACCTCCGGATAATCTATCTTTCGATTCTGACACTTGCTTCCTGTTCCAGTGAAAATAAAGATATTTTGAACCCACCAACTTATGATGGGCCCGTAATGGCAATGGACAGCATAGAAACACTGTACAGCGACTCCGCTATTGTCAAAATCAAGATTAAAGCCCCCAAACAACTCAATTTCTCTGACGGGAATGAAGAATATCCGAATGGTATCTCACTTGAATTTTTTAATGAACTGGGAGAAGTAATATCAACGCTTCAGGCAAACAAGGCATATTACATTGCACAAGAGAAGCACTATAAGGGAGTTGGTAATGTCATAGTCGTCAATCTCGAAACAGGTGACCGCTTAAATACTGAAGAGCTCTTCTGGAGCCCAAAGGATGAGAAGGTTTTTACGGATAATTTTGTAACGATCAGAAGTGAAGATGAAATCCATACGGGTGAAGGATTAATCGCCAATCAGGACTTTGACACCTACCAGATAATGAAGCCGACCGGTACTATAGTTATTGAAGATAGCAATGAAACTAACTGATATACTCTTGCTTTCAGCGGTCATTGGATTCACTGTAATTGGCATCCATCAGTCCTTTACGATCGGAATAGCCGAATCCTATTGGATTTTTATGCTTAGTATAAGCCTAGTACTTTTATACAAGCTTAAAAAAAACAATGGGTCAGAAAAAGGTAATTCGGCTTCTTAATTAATGGAGCTTCCTCAATCCATAGATCCCGACAGTTGGTTTATTATCATCGTTTGTCTAATACTTTCAGCCCTATTCTCAGGGATTGAGATTGCATTTATTTCGTCTGATAAGTTGAGAATTGAACTGTCACGTGAGCAAGATCATTTATCAGCGATATTGCTTTCTCCTTTAGTGAACAGACAATCACAGTTTATTGGCACTATGTTGATCGGAAATACAGCAACCCTTGTCGTTTACGGAATTTATATGGCTGGCATTTTAGATCCTATCATTGAAAAACAGCTGATCCCTCCTTTTAATAGCCAGGTAATTTCACTGACAATTTCAACGGTAATATCAACTTTTATCGTACTTGTATTCGCCGAGTTTATTCCAAAAAGTATTTTTATGATCAATCCGGACTGGTTGTTGCGGGTTTTTGCTATTCCCATTACCATATTCTATTACCTTCTCTTCCCGATAGCCTACGCGCTCAATCATTTCGTCAGATTCATAATGGTGTATATTTTGAGGCTGAAATATGAGGAAAACAAGCCTGTGTTTGGCCTTATTGATTTGAATAATTTTATTCAAAATATAGAAAAAGGGGATCAAAAAGAGATCGATTCGGAAGTAGATACAAAAATATTAAGCAATGCTCTGGAATTTAAAAAAATCAGGGTTAGGGAGTGCCTGGTTCCACGCACTGACATTGTAGCTGTGGACATTGAAGATGGCATTGATGAATTAATATCGACTTTTATTCAAAGTGGCCACAGTAAAGTCATTATCTACAAAGAATCGATTGACGACATTATTGGGTATTGCCATTCAGTGGAGATGTTCAAAAAACCAAAAAATATCAAAGCCATCATGACGCCTATAATGATTGTACCTGAGACCATGATGGCCAATGAGCTCATGATCGAATTTTTTAGTAAAAGGAGAAGCCTGGCACTTGTTGTGGATGAGTTTGGTGGGACTTCAGGGATTGTTAGTATTGAGGATATCATCGAAGAGATCTTTGGGGAAATCCAGGACGAACATGACGATGAAGACTTGATCGAAGAAAAAATAGACGAATTTAACTATTTGCTGAGCGCCCGACATGAGATTGATTATCTGAACGAAAAATACGGCTGGGACCTTCCTGACGGAGATTATGACACGCTTGGTGGCCTGATTCTGTCCGTGAATGAGAATATACCAGCCGTTAATGACATTGTGAAAATTACAGGGTATGTCGCTAAAATAAACTCTGTGATTGATACACGAATCGATAAAGTTTGCTTGTCAATAATGGAGTCCGAAGAAAGTAACGGATAGCACCTTTCATCAAATAGTATCGTTTTGATTTTCAGTCTTTATGTAGCTACTTTTGCGCCTCTTTTAAAATCTTAAAATGGCATTTATTAACACTTTGAGGAATAAAATGGGGCGGATCGTAGTTTTTGCTATTTCCGCTTCAATTCTTGCTTTTATTGCTGGTGATCTACTGGGACCCAATTCAGCACTTCTTGGAGGTAACTCCACCGATGTTGGAGAAATAGCTGGACAGACAATATCATTAAAGGAATATCAATATAAAATTGATCAGATGTCCGCAGATTATTACAGCAACTACGGCCAATCACCAAATGGCGATGCAATGTTTGACATCCGGCAGCAAGCCTGGTATGCTCTCATAAATGAGAAAGCTTTTTATACTTACTTCGACGAATTGGGGATAATCGTCACAGATGATGAAATCTGGGATCTCACCCAAGGTAAAAACGTTGACCAAACGATAAGAAGTTCATTTATTGATCAAAATACTGGTGTATTCGACAGGGAGAGAGTTATCCAATTCTTGAAAGAACTGGCAGCGCAACCTCCACAGGTTCAGCAAGCCTGGTTTTCCTTTGAAAGAAACCTTGGTCCCAACCGCAGAATGAATAAGTTTCAAAACCTCTTTTTAAAAACAAATTATGCTTCAATAGCGGAAGCTGAACAGGAATATTTCAATTCATCGACCAAGGCCGATGTTCGGTATGTATATGTACCGTTTAGCTCCATAGCAGATTCAACAGTAATTGTTACAGAGGATATGCTTGAAGACCATCTATCCGATAATGAAGACAGATATAAGCAAGATGAATTCAGAAGCGCTTCGTATGTAGTTTATGATGTTATACCGTCAGCAGAGGATACCCTGGCGGTGGTTGATGAAATGGAGGCATTAAAAAACGATCTTACAAATTCGCAGAATGATTCGCTTTTCGCTAGGGCAAATAGCGACGGAACATCGCCTTTTCTAGCTTATTCATCTGATTTACTACCCGATCCACTTCAAAGTGTGATCACGACCTTAAGCCCTGGCGACGTTCTTGGACCTGAGTTTTTCAATGGAAGATATGTTGTCTACAAACTTTCAAAAATTGAAGAAGCTGATAATTACACGGCAAGAGCAAGCCATATCCTGATTAAATGGGACGATGAAACAGCTGCGGCGAAGTCCGAAGCTCGTAGAAGGGCAATTGACATCATAAGAGATTTGAAGCAAGGCGAAGATTTTGAGGAAATGGCCCGAATTCATAGCACTGATGGTTCAGCGAGCAATGGCGGTGATTTAGGTTGGTTTCCGGAAGGTCGTATGGTAGCTCCATTTGAAGCGGCTATCTTCGGGGCCACTAAAACCGGACTTATTGGAAAGCCAATTGAAAGTGAATTCGGTTTTCATATAATTAATGTAACCGGCCTTAAGTCCAATATTTCTTATAAAATAGCCTCAATAGAACGAGAAATAACTCCTAGTGACGAAACAAGAAATCGTGTGTTTAGAGTTGCAAGTATGTTTGCTGCCAGTAGTAACAATATTGCCGAATTCCAGACCACAGCAAATCAAAATGGACTTATTGTACTTAACGTCCAAAAAATCGGGAAGAATGACCGAAGAATCAATACCCTTACCAATGCAAGGGGTATAGTTACATGGATCTATAACACCGCGGATATTGATGATATTTCGGATGTCTTTGAACTTGATGATCAATATGTTGTTGCAGTAATGACAGCCAGCCAACCCGAAGGCAATGCTAAATTAAATATTGTTAAGGAAGAGCTTACAAAGAAAGTCCGTGACCAGGAAAAAACCAATGAGATTGTATCGAAGCTGCAAGGGCAATCGGGGACATTAGATGAAATAGCTGCAGGTTATGGCACTGGTGCCACAGTTTATGCAATGACTAATCTCACGCTCAGTGGTAATGTGCTAACAGGGGTAGGACTAGCCCCAGAGGCAATAGGAAAAATTTTCGCCATGAAGGCAGAAGAGCGATCCGAACCTTTTCCAGTGGATAATGGCGTCATAATTGTGGAAATAGAATCTACAGTCCAGCCGGATGTGCTTGAGGACTATTCAACCTACCGAACGCAGGTCGTACAAAGACGTTCAGCAAGGATAAGTTTCTCATTAACTCAAGCCATGAGGAAATTTGCAAATATTGAGGATGAGCGCTACAGGTTCTTCTAATCTGTTTATTTATGGCCATTTCAATTTCTTATTTTAAAAGGAAATTGGAAGAGCAACATGCTTTTCCCACTATTTACATGTTTAAATTCATTGTGCCTTCGGGAAAAGAATCCGAAGTAATCGGCCTTCTTCCGGGAGGAAGGATAACTTCTAAAACTTCAAAAAAAGGTAATTATATCAGCATTACAGCTGAGCTTATGATAATTGATAGTGATCAGGTAATTGAAATCTATCAGGAAGCCCATAAAGTAAAAGGCTTAATTGCACTTTAACACTCAGTTTTCAAAACCAAAGCCATTTCAAATCACGCTTTTGAACTAAATTCAAGGCTTGTGCCTCCGATATATTTTAATAAGGTTACTCGCTACAATCCCGACAGTGCTTCTCCTTGCTCTGATCGTACTCCTATTGAAAACAGCTATTCCTGATGACCTTATTAAACGTCATTTTCAGGGTGCCGTTTTCAATCTGAGCGGGATATCGGATAATGGCATTAACGAATCAGTTCGTGAAATTCACTCCAACCTTAAGCTCGATTTGCCATTATTTTATTTCTCGTTCCAATCAGCGATTATTCCTGATAGTATTTATAAGATGTACCCAATAGTAAATGGCAGGTTCTATAAAAAATTACTGGTAAGATTCGGATGTGAAGAGCAAGCAGCTGATTATTATAGGACTCTTTTGAGAATCAAGAAAATCGGGAGCGAGGAGTTAATTCCTTTGTATAACCATCTGTTCGGTGAGGTTCGTGAAAAACACATTAGAGAAATTCTAACGAATGCTTCTGCCAATGGACAAATAACGTCCGTCACCGATGTTTTTGATCAAATGGTCTTTAATCAAAACCGATTCTCGTCGGCAATTCCTTCTTTCCGATGGGATAGCTCGAATAACCAGTTTCACATTTGGTTTTGGAATATTCTTCATCTCGACTTTGGCCAATCCATTGTTGATAGCCTTCGCGTATCCAATAAAATAGGGATGGCATTGATTAACACCCTTATGATTACCATTCCTGCACTTATCGTAATTTTTATGATATGCATTCCTCTAGGTATATGGTTATCTGGTAACAACTCAAAAAAAGCATTTATTAGCAGATGTAGGATATAAATTGGTAAATCCGGCGATTAAATATTAAGTGATGATGAAAAACGTCAGACCTAAGCATCTCGCTATCTTATATCTTGGAGCAATTCTATTTGTGTTGATTTTTGCTGATTTTATTGCCAATGACAAGCCAATCATAGCAATAGGAAATAGTGGCATTCAATTTTTTAAAAGCCAGTGGATGGCATAGTTTTATATCAATTGAACCCACTCATTAAACACAAGGGGAAGCTTGATTTACAAGATACAAATCAACATCCTTTTGTCACAACCAGCGGGGGACATTTTCTTGGCACTGATCACCTCGGGCGTGATGTCCTTGGCGGGATAATCCATGGCAGCAGAATTTCTATTGGGATCAGCTTTCTCGCCATTTTTGTAGCAGCATCCTTAGGGATATTAATCGGCGGAATCTCAGGCTTTGTTTGGGATCAAGGTTTTATTATTTCATTATCCATTTAGACTTTTTCTGGTTTCCATTTTTAATTAGTTGTGGCATGATTTCCGGGGCCTATTTCTCAATCTAACATTTCAAATTGATGAATCAAAAGATGACCATTCCGGTCGATTTAATTCTATTGAAGTTCAGTGAATTATTTGCTTCAATTCCAGGGTACTTTCTTATTCTGACTATAATTACCGTTGTAGAACCCAGCATCCTTACATTTTCCTTAATTATCGGGATAACATCATGGGTGGGTATTTCTAGACTAATTAGAGGTGAAATGATACGGGTGCGCAATGCAGGTTACATTAAATCCGCAAGGGCCCTTGGTCTTGGTAAGACAAGGATTTTTTTTACTCATGCTTTACCTAACTCCCTTGGTCCACTACCCTATGCTTTTACATTCGGATTGGCTGGAATCATGATTGTAGAATCGACTCTTTCCTATTTTGGTATTGGGTTACCAGCAGATATATTAAGTTGGGTAAATTTAATTTCCGGATTCAAAAACAACACAATTTCCTGGTGGGTAGCAGCTATTCCCGGATCAGTTATCTTTTTTACAATTTTAAGTCTTCACGTAGTCGGAAGATGGGCAGCTGAGAAAATGAATTCATTAAATACTACCTGGAAGTAATCATCCCCAATCTGTGAGCATCCAAAGCTGAATCCAGGAACTCTACAAAATTGGAGGGCTTGAGGTCATATGCCTTTGGTTCCATCAGTAGGTTTTCATTCTGATCAAGAATTACATAATAGGGTTGAGCATTATTGTTGAATTCCACAATTTGGAAATCCGCGTTTTGTTTCCCTATTGATTTTTTAGTTTTACCGTCATACTCTGAAACATACCACTCACTTTCGGGTAATTCCGTTTTTTCATCGACATAAAGGGCAACCATTACAAAATCGTTCTTCAATCTTTTCAATACTCCGGGTTCGGACCAGACTCTTGCTTCCATTTCGCGGCAATTAACACAACCATGTCCGGTAAAATCTATGAATAAAGGTTTGTTTTGATCACGTGCACAAGCCAAAGCTTGCTTGTAATCGAAATATCCCTTTATTCCATTAGGAAAATGAAGTAAATCTGCATACTTGGGGTCATCACAAAGTTCATAATCACTCACTGCATATGATGCCGATGTATCCAATATATTAAAGTCGTGTGTCGACAGTGGAGGTAAGTATCCTGCCAAACGTTTTAGTGGTGCGCCAAACATTCCTGGGATTAAATAAATAACAAATGAAAAAGTTATAATAGCCAAAATCAGCCTAGGTACACTAATTATAGACATCTCGCTATCATTTGGTAATCTGATTTTACCCAGAAGATAGAACCCCATCAGGGTAAATATTACAATCCAGATTGATAAATAAATTTCCCGGTCAAGAATGCCCCAATGATAGGCCTGGTCAGCGATACTTAAAAATTTGAAAGCAAAAGCAAGCTCAATAAAACCAAGTACTACTTTTACAGAATTCAGCCACCCTCCGGACTTGGGCATAGAATTCAACCATCCCGGAAAAATTGCGAACAGCGTGAAGGGGATGGCAAAAGCAAGAGCAAAGGCCACCATACCAAGAATTGGTTTTAATACCTGGCCACCGGCGGATTCAACCAGTATACTCCCAACAATTGGTCCCGTACATGAAAAAGAAACCAGTACCAACGTAAGAGCCATAAAGAACACACCAATAAATCCACCCTTATCAGATTTCTTGTCCATACTATTGACAAGGCCATGAGGTAGCGTGATTTCAAAAAGACCAAAGAAAGAGAGAGCAAAAATTACAAAGACAAGAAAGAAAATAATATTAGGTAGCCACCCGGTAGCCAGATCATTGGCAACTTCAGGACCCATAAAAGGAGCCAAAACAGATCCAATCAAAGTGTAAATAATTACAATTGAAAACCCATAAAAAAAAGCCTTACTTTTTCCACCCTGCTTGCTGGAAAAAAAAGTCACCGTCATTGGAATCATGGGGAAAACGCAAGGGGTTAACAGTGCCGCCAAACCAGCAAGAAAAGCTACAATCATAAATGCGAGCAAGGAATAAGGATCGCTAGAGCTACGTTGGGTAAGCACCGATTTTCTGGTTTCCTTTGTTGAAACAACCGGAACATCGGATGTTTCACTTAGGGGTTCATCCGAATCTGTTACAACTTGCCCTTCGGGAGCGATAATTTCAGATGCCAGGACTTGTTGAGATTGTTCAAAAACTTTTGTCTGCTCAATTATTTCAATTGGTTGCTTAGCTTCTTTTCTTGTGATCACCTGAGCGGCAGCTGATCCACTGAATTCAAACTCCTCTTCGAACGGAATACACTTACCGTCGATATCAGAGCATACCTGGTAGAGATAAGAACCTGCTAGCGTCCAGGAGGATTTCAATATCTTTATTGTTTGCCGAAACTCTGCTTTCCCAGCGAAATAAGTGTATTCTCCTTTCCATATCTCATCATATTTCTTCTTGGCACCAATAGGTTTTATCTGTCCCACCAGTTCATAGCTATCGCCTGGTTCAAATGTGAATTCCGTAACCATCGGCCCCAGATCAGGGTCAAAATCACTCGAATACAAATACCAATTCTCATCGATTGAGGCATAAAAAACTAGATCAAGTGCATCCCCGACTTCTACATTTTCAATCGATTTATTATAGGACCATTTAGCAGGATGAAGTATCTGCGAAAATGACGGTATTGAAGCTGACAACAAGATCAGAATCAGGACACTCAGAAGGTGACTTCTATGATTCATATATACTAGTTTCAAATTCTCATTTGAGAATTAAAATAACGTATTTATTTTCAATTAGTTTATTCTCTTTCCATCATTGTAGCATAATGCTCATGAAAACCAATCATGGTTTCAATTCCAGTATAAAAATTATGCAATCCAAAACTTTCATTGGGTGAATGAATGGCATCGGAATTTAGCCCAACCCCAAGCAATATTGAGTCCAATCCTAATACCTGCTGAAAAAGTGCTACAATAGGTATACTGCCTCCCTCTTTCGTTGGTATTGGTCTTTTTCCCCAGGCTTCCGCCATAGCAGCGGCGGCAGCTTTATAGCCAATTGAATCTGTTGATAGCATTGCGGCTTGCCCACCATGATGTAATGTTATTTTGATCTTTACCGTTTTTGGAGCAGCCCGTTGAAAATGATCCGTAAATAATTTTGTGATCTTCTGATGATCCTGATTTGGTACCAAACGCATGGAGATTTTTGCATATGCCTTTGAAGGCAACACGGTTTTTGCACCTTCCCCTGTGTAACCTCCCCAAATACCATTAACATCAAGAGTTGGGCGAATACCTATACGCTCAAGCGTTGTATATCCTTCTTCGCCGGATACCTCGTCAAGTTCCAGATTAGATTTATATTCTTCCAAATCAAAAGGAGCTTCATTTATCATTCTTCTCTCTTCATCGCTAAAGTTGATCACATCGTCATAAAATCCGGGGATAGTGATGTGGCCTTTCTCATCCTTCAACTCAGTTATCATTTTACATAATACATTAATTGGATTATCCACCGCTCCGCCATAGATGCCAGAATGAAGATCTCGGCT
>Ga0310121_10005210_pt1 | contig 11248 bp, 10 predicted proteins | sample CB27_Tmax_986_MG_FD_203504 | JGI IMG/M metagenome (GOLD analysis project Ga0310121, IMG submission 203504) | Marine microbial communities from Western Arctic Ocean, Canada - CB27_Tmax_986 | ecosystem: Environmental > Aquatic > Marine > Oceanic | place: Canada: Western Arctic Ocean | collected...
GGGCGTTACTAAGCTGAAACTTCATCGGCTAGAAGATCATGCAAGAGCCGCCATCTGACATAGCCGTGATCTTAGTAGGATGGGCACTCTTGCCCGTCACTTTCATCGACGGGCAGGAGTGCCCATCCTACAACGGACAGAGTGCTATCGATGTTCGTGGTTCGAGACAACCCAAAGTTTCTTTCTCGAATGAGGCCAGTGTTTCCTGGGGGCGGGGCTGACCTGAAACTTCATTTGCTGCTTTGGATGGGAACGGGGCGTAACTCATGATCTAGATATAGTTGAGGAGTGCTTCAGGCAATTGTCGATAAACCTGACTTCGAGTGCCAAATATGGAGCCGGCTCAGCCGGAGGCGGGAAGAAGGTAGCCCCACGGTGAAGACTCAGCCGACCGTGGCCATTGGGTCCCTGGCAGTCTGAACCGGCCTGGTGGGAACAGAGAATCCTACTTTGGTACCCAGCTCAGAAGAGTGAACCTGCAGATCGGTCCCGTCACCGTAGCAAAGTCGCAGCCGGCGCCTTACGTTGTCCAGTCCATGCCCTGACGGACGTCTGTTAGAGGGCGCGAAACCGAGACCATCATCGGAAACCGCAACATCCAAGACCCCCTCGGTAACGCTGATCTCGAGCCGGACCTTGCCGCTTCCGGCACGTCTCCCCACACCATGCTTCACCGCGTTTTCAACCAGCGGCTGGATCGACAGGACCGGGACACTGGCGAGGAGAGCATCGTCTCTCACGGCAATCTTGGTCGTGAGACGGGGTCCCAGCCGGAGGCGCTCGATCTGGAGATACGCCTCGATAACCCGCATTTCTTCTTCGAGGGGAGCAAATTGGCGCCTGCCCTGGAGAGAGCATCTGAATATCTCAGCGAGACTCATCAGGGTCCGGCGCGCTTCGGTAGCAGCTCTTGGAATGATCCCATAGAGAGCATTCAAGGAGTTTAACAGGAAGTGCGGATTGATCTGGGCACGCAGGGCCTGTAGCTCGGCTTCGCTCACCAGACGCTGCACACCGATGCGCCTTAGCCTGTCCACCTGGTCGGTTACTTCCGTCGTCAACCGGCTCAAGTCCTCCAGATCGTCGCCCAGATATCGCCTGCCCGCCTCCCGTCCCCCCAACAGGAGCACTCGCACCTCTCCACTGCTCAATCTCAGTGGGACGGCGACCTCGGGCCAGAACGCTACCCCAGTTCCCAAACCTCTATCACCCAGAATCTGAGGCCAGAGAGAACCGGAGTCAAAGCCGCGGGGATAGTCCTGAGCATCCAGGACTCTCCACTCGGCTGCCTTGAAAAAACCAGCCATCTCCCTGCCAGCTCGCTGCAGAAACGCCTCTTCGTTTTCACCTTCTTCGGCACCCTGTCTTATGGCCGCGACCGCTGTGCCGATCTGGCCCCTTCGGAAGACCAGGCGCTCCACCCATTTTCCGACGCGAAAGCGGAGTGCCGGAAAACCCAGCAGCGTCAGGCTCAGTGCTACGATCAGCCAGGCCTGCGAGAAACCGCCCACCCGGGTCAGGTCCAAAAGGCCAAGCAAATTACCGGTGATGATCAAGATCGCGGCCGTTGCTGCAGCCAGGAGCGCGCTACCCAGAAAACGGACGAAGACGTCCAAGAGGAGAAAGCGATAATCCTGAAGCAGCACGAACAGGGCGAGGGGGATTCCTGCATGGTGAACGAAGAGCTCGTGTGTCCAGGCACTGGGACCGTGCATATCACCGAAATGAAAAAAAGAAGCAGCGAATAAGAAGAGCGCCATGGCTCCCAGGACACGCATGCTCGCCCCCTGACGACGATCACGATCCCGTGCCAGCGCGGCAGCCGCGACAATTGCAAGAAGACCGAAGCCAAATGTAATCCGCAGCACCCCGAATCGGTGTAACGTCACGTCGAAGTCAAACACCTCTGACAGGTGCGTCGCCATGGCTGCTGCGCTGAGCACATAGCCTCCCGTCCTGAGCAGGAGGCGCCTGGTCCCCAGTGATAAGTGAAGCAGCACACCCGGCAACAAACTAAGGACCGCGAAACTCAGCGATACAGTCAATTGCTGATACCAGCCAACCGATTCTGCACTGGCCAGGACGGCCAGCGACCCCACATTCCATAAGAGCGCAAGGCAAGCAGCACTCGCAGGAAGCCAGAAATCCGAGAGAGGCGCTCGACGACTGTTTCGCCACAACAAGTAGAGGAAAACGCCGAATGTGGCGGCCCCCGCTACGTGACCGAGTGTGTTCACCAACAGAGGGAGATGGCTGCCTGCCGCAGGATTCATAGGTCGTCTCAGGATGGCACAAAGTTTGGATCTGTAACGTCCCCAGAGCTGCCTGGAAAGTGACTTCTGCTTGGGTTAGCCTAGACGGCAGCGGATGGCCACGAAGACCCTGAAGACATTGGTGGTAGACGATGAATCGTTTGCTAGGCGGATCCTCTTGGAGGAACTCTCCCTGGTAGATGGGATCACCGTTGTGGGCGAAGCCGAGAATGGGAAGCACGCGCTCCAGCAAATCGAGAATCTGATGCCCGATTTGGTGTTGCTAGACGTTCAGATGCCGGTAATGGATGGTTTCGAGGTGGTTCGAAGACTCGGGGGCCCACTCCCCTCCATCATCTTCGTCACAGCCTACAGCGAGCACGCAATCCAGGCATTCGAAATCGGCGCCATCGCCTATCTGCTGAAACCGATCGCGGAGAAGCGTCTGCACACTGCCCTGGAGCGGACCCGCGAGCCAAGACGACGTCCCCTCGGAGGAGCGCAACGGGTAGCAGCGACTCTTCACGCTCTTGGCCCCGAGCCCTCCATCGGATCCTCCAAGACTGTGGTTCGTCGCGGACAAGACTACTACTTGCTCAACCTGGATGAGATCTTCGCCTTTCAGGCGGAAGGAGAGATTGTCTGGGCTCATGCAGAGAAGAGGAAGTACAGGGCCACCCAGAACCTGAGGACTCTAGAGCAGCGACTCAGCGACTCCCCGTTTCGGCGCGTCCATCGCGGCGTTCTGCTCAACACGGACAAGATTCGGAAAATGCGTAGTCTGGGCAGTGGTCGCTGGCTGCTGACCCTGGCCAACGGACTCGAGTTTACCGTCAGCCGGCGCCGAGCCCCGATGATCGACAGAGTCCTGCGGTGTGGCAAGTGAGGGAAAATGCACCCGGATCTCTGCTGCAGCAGCTGGACGAGACTGCCTCCCAAATCCTGCAACGCTTCGGCGTACAACCCTCTGTGGCGATAATCCTGGGTTCCGGCCTGGGGGACTGTGCCAAGTCGTTTGCTGCATCAACTCGGATTCCCTATCGGGAGCTGGCTCATTTTCCCGTCAGCGGAGTCGAGGGCCATAGCGGTGAAATTATCGGTTTGAAACAAGACTCCTCGGGTCGACCACATACTCTGATCCTGAAAGGAAGGTCGCACCTCTACGAGGGTCTGGAGCTTTCGGAGGTGGTCTTTCCGGTTCGTGTTCTGGGGCGGCTAGGCGTCCGGACTCTCATCCTGACCAGTGCGGCTGGCGGACTGAACCCGGGCCTCACCCCAGGGACCTTGATGCTGATTTCCGACCACCTTAATCTCATGGGAGATAACCCCCTGAGGGGAGCAAACCTGGACTCCCTGGGACCACGATTCCCCGACATGACCGAGGTCTACTCTGAACGCCTGCAAGTCCTGTCAAAGGAAGTGGCTCGAAACTTCGATCTCAACCTGCCGGAGGGCGTGTACGCAGGCTGTCTGGGACCCTCCTATGAGACACCGTCTGAAGTGAGGAGGCTGCGAACCTTGGGTGCCAGCTCGGTAGGCATGTCCACCGTACCGGAGGCCATCGTGGCCCGCCACATGGGTATGGAAGTGCTGGGAATCTCCTGCATCAGCAACCTTGCAGCCGGCCTCGGCGACGGGCCTCTCTCTCATGACGAGGTCCTGAAGACGACAGCTCGGGTTCAGGGAGTTCTGGGGAGGTTGCTAGAGGCTCTCTTGCCCCGGTTGGGTGAAGAGCAACGGCCGCGACCAAGAGGAGACCGTTAATGTCAGAGAAGCAAGCCAGCCGTGCCGTCAACGTCTCTGAGTATGAAGCGTTGGCCAGGGATGCGTTGCCGCAGCCCGAATTCGATTTTCTCTCCGGCGGTGCCTGCGATGAGCTCACCCTACGGCGCAATGTAGTCGCGTTCCAGCAGATGCTGCTGCTCCCCAGGGTCCTACGCGACGTGACCCAACGAGATCTCTCCACCACCCTCCTGGGCGAGTCGTCTTCCCTTCCGATCATTCTGGCGCCGGTCGGCTGCCTCGGCTTCTTTCATGCTGAGGCCGAAAGGGCCGTGGCCAGGGCGGCCGCTGCTGCCGGCATCATCTATACCCTCAGCAGTGGACCCAGCTATTCCGTCGAGCAGGTCGCTGCCACTGGTAGTGGAACACGTTGGTTCCAGCTCTACCCGCTCCGGGACAAGGAGGTCACTCGAGCCCTGGTCCAGCGGGCAGAAACGGAGGGCTACAAGGCCCTCTGTCTTACCGTCGACTCGCCGATTTCGGGAAAGAGAGATCGAAACCTGAGAAGCCAATTTGTCTCCGACCGTCGGCTCCTGCATCAGGTACTGGTCAACATAGGATTCGATCAACTTTCCGAGGATCTTAGTAACCACGAACTCCAGTCCTTTGCAATCGAACAAATGGGGGCGGCGCTGACCTGGGAGACAGTCGATTGGCTCAAGTCGATCACTCGGATGCCGCTGCTCCTGAAGGGTATTCTCAGGCCAGATGACGCATTCCGAGCCGTGGAACACGAAGTGGCAGGGATTGTCGTCTCCAACCACGGAGGCCGACAACTGGATGGCTCACCCGCAACTGTAGAAGTCCTGGAGGAGATCGTGGAGGTAGTCGACAACCAATTGGAGGTCTTCATCGATGGAGGAATCCGGCGAGGATCAGATGTCGTGAAGGCCCTGGCTCTGGGAGCCAAGGCTGTCATGGTTGGTCGTCCTTATGTCTGGGCATTGGCAGCAGCGGGAGAGTCCGGCGTCAGCCACGCGATTGAGATGTTACGCGACGAATTGGATCGTGCACTCGCCATCAGCGGGTGTAGCCTAATCAGCGAAGTCGACAGAAGTCTGGTCAGATGGACGGGACCGAGTGTGCCGGGCGTATCTGTGCCGGCGTCTTGAATCCTTTCACCAGAATGACTCGAAGCCCCGCGAACAGGTCTAATGTCTGAAACTGGAACCTTCATCTTAAGCACCCCAGAATTCGTGAAGTCGTTCGGCGAAGAGCGCAGGATCCCTGATCACGTCGTGATCGCTATCCGGCCCTAAAGGGGGTGTCGCAAAAGCCCTTGGGGATTGGAAGGGCTAAGATCTCGCCTCGCTGTTGCTCCACCGCGCCTGCAGAGCCGTGACCGTGAGGGAGCGGGATCCTGTCCCTATGTTGTTGGAAAGAAATCTATTACTTGATCCAAGTGTTTCCATAGTGACTCTAGGAATTCCCAGATTTGCACAGTCGGATCCCGCTCCCTCACGGTCACGGATCTGTAAGCACTCCGTAGCAACAGCGAGGCGGTATCTTAACCCTTTCAAGCTACAAGGACTTTTACAGAAACCTCTTTAGGACGGGTCGACTATTCCTGGGAGCGCAGCCAAGCCAGGTACTTGACGATCCCTTTGATTTCCTTGTCTTTGTAATCTCGAGTCACCGAGTGGTGAGACCAGCCCTTGGCATCCACAAGTGAGGCGATGCTTGAGGCCTCGAAAGTTCGCAGGACAGGTGGGGCTGAAGTCAGGTCATAGAGCTTGACCCAACCTTCATTCTGCTCGAAGCGTAGCGCGGGAAAAGAACTCCTATCCGTCAGAGTCGCGGTTAGCACATGCTGAGAACGGGAAGCTCTAACCAGAGAGAGAAAGCGATCCTGGTCTTCGAGGGTCGAGCCCGACAATTCGGGACCGACGGCGATACCTCTTCCATCCACCGAGTGGCAGGTAGAACACTGCAGGAGCCGGGTTGCGTCAAAGAACCAGTCGCGCCCCTGCTTGGCCTCCGCTGGGCCTGGAAAGTCCACATAGGCTGCCGGGCCTGTGCCCGGCGGCATAGGATACTCCGGCAGTCCAGCTTCGTCGGCGTGCTCCAGGCTCATGACGTAGGCGATGACCGCTGAAAGGTCCTGCTCAGAGAGACGATCTTTCCAGCCGGGCATCGCCGATTTCGGGATACCGTCGCGAATGGCCTCGGAGACACGATTGCGGTCAAGACTCTGGCCCCTGAGACGGGGTCCTTTCCCTGCCGCTCCAGCCGCCCCATGGCAGTAGCCAGTGGCACAGCTTTGAGCGAAAACAATCTCTCCCCGCTGCAGCACTGCCGGATCGGCAACTGTCTGGATCAGTAGCAGAGAGACCCATATCATTCGGCCTCCTGCGGAAGCGCGAAGACGAACAGGGTCGAGCCCGCCCGAAAGTCTTCGGATTCGGCCCAGAGTTGGGGAAACAGCCCGGCTACAGCCGATCCCCAGCCGGAGGGCGTGGCGATATACTGCCTTCCGTCAACCGAGTAACTGATGGCGGAGCCTCGGTGACCCGATCCAGTTTGAAAGCTCCAGAGCTTGTCACCCGTTTTCGCATCCAGGGCAAAGAAATACCCCTCGACATCTCCCGTCAAGATGACGTCTCCCGCGGTCCCCAGTAGCGAGGCCAAAAGGGGATACTTCGAACGGTAACTCCAGTATTTCTTGCCAGTTACCGGATCATAGGCGTCCAGGTGCCCATGCGACTCTCCCTTTGGAAGCGGCCTCATCTTGAAGGCTCCTCCGAAGAAGTTGAGGCCTTCGACGGGTTCCTCCTCCTTGGCAACAACATCCTGGCACCACTCGATGCCGGTAGTGTAGTACCAACCGGTCTGCGGGGAGTACGTCCCTTGATTCCACTGTCTGCCCCCTCCGATGCTGGGACAAATGAGGGTCGACTTACCAACCACCGGTTCCTTGCGACCTACTAGACGGCCTTTCTCGTCAACACCGGTAATCCAATTAATGTTTTCTACAACCGGCCAGGCCGAGACGAAGCTCCCATCAGTGCGGTCTACGACGAAGGTGTAGCCCCCCTTGTTGGTATTGAGCAGCAGCTTTCGCTTCCTGCCCTTCACGACCAGATCCAGAAGCACCGACTCGTAGGCAGCATCCCAGTCCCAGACGTCGTGCGGGACCTGCTGAAAGTACCACTTGAGCTCTCCAGAGTCCGGATTCAGAGCGATCACGCAGTCGGTGTAAAGGTTGTCCCCTTTTCGTGATCCTCCATAGAAATCGGCTGCCGGATTGCCGACGCCCCAGTAGATCAGGTCGAGATCCGCATCATAGGAGCCCGTCATCCAGGTGGCTCCGCCCCCATACTTCTAGCTATCTCCCTCCCAGGTTTCGTGCCCCTTCTCACCCGGAGCGGGTATGGTGTAGAAACGCCAGACCATTCGTCCGGTCTCAGCGTCGAAGGCACTCAGATAGCCGCGATGGGCCGAATCCCCTCCGGTCACGCCGACGATAACCTTATCTCTGACCACCAGAGGAGCTCCGGTGATGTTGCAGCCACACTGGCGTAGATCCTCAACGTTGACCTTCCACAGCTCACGTCCCGTTTTCTGATCCAGAGCGACAACATAATTATCCAGGGTCCCCATGAATACCCGGCCGCCAGAGACTGCGACCCCTCGGTTCCAGGGGCTGTAGATAATCCCTATCTGGCGTGGATTCTTATAGTAGTAGTGCCAGATTTCCTTCCCCGTGGCGGCGTCAATGGCGAAGACCCGATTCCAGGAAGACGTGAGATACATAATCCCGTCCACCACAATCGGAGTGGCCTGCAGTCCACCGTCTTCCACACCAGTTTGGAATGCCCAGACGGGCGTCAACCTTTTGATGTTGGAGCGATTGATCTGGTCCAGCGCACTGTAGCGCCAAAACTGATACGAGCCTCCATAGTGCGGCCAGTCCTGCCCTGTACTCCCATCCTGGCCCATCAAAAGAGCGGTGCCAAGCAAGAGGCCGAGAAGTAGGGAAACAAGAGCTGTCTTTGAGTCTGTGAGAGCTGGAAATACGTGTTTCACAACGGCGGAGTCTCAACGCCAGGATTAGGACATGTCAAATTGCCAACTGTCTTACGATCGATATCCCCGCCTTTTTGATCCTGTGGACCTAATCTGCTACAATCCCGCCCGGAAACAACGGAGATTTCCCTCCTACAAAAACATGAGCTATACACCTTTCGCCTACCTCGATCCTGGAACAGGAAGCCTCTTCCTACAGCTCCTCCTAGGAGGGATTGCTGGCTTGGTCGTCATTCTCAAACTCTACTGGCATAAGATCCTGGCCTTTCTCGGAATCCGCAAGGCTTACTCCGGAGACGACGAGAGTAGTGATCAGTGAATACGTGTTTAGTAGTCATTAAGTAGTACTTATTGAACAGTCTGATTAGTAATCAGCGATGTACAGCGTTCACACGTCTTGATATGTCTGGTCACTTTGGATGCAGTTGAGGTGACCATCTTGAGCGATGTCGATTACTGCTCACTGATTCACTAAACTGTCAACGCATGTCCGATCTACAGAGCGAACCTGGGTCCTTTCGAGACCGTCAGGGGCGAATCTTCTACAGGAACGGGGAGGTCATCCGAGCGCTGAGTTCGCGGGCTCTGGAGGAGTGGCAGGTTCTGTGCTCCACTCGCTTCTTTTCCCGCTCGATGGAGGCGGGAAAGATCGTCAGGACCAGGGCGCTGGAGCCGGAGGAACTCGAGGGAGCTCTTCCTGAAGGCGAAACCTGGTCGGGTTTTCTGCGCCACGAAACAATACCGTTCATCTCCTATCCCTACGAATGGAGCTTCCAGATGCTCAAGGACGCCGCTCTGCTCCAGTTGGAGCTGATTGCGGCGGCTCTTGCCGAAGGTATGATTCTGAAGGACGCTTCATCGTTCAACCTTCAGTGGAGGGGCGCTAAACCGGTTTTCATTGACATCCCCTCTTTCGAACGGCTCTCTCCGGGCGAACCCTGGGTTGGCTATCGTCAATTCTGTCAGCTCTTTCTCTACCCACTCTTCCTGCAGTCCTATGAAAACATTCCCTTCCAGCCCTGGCTTCGGGGCAGCATCGACGGCATCTCTCCCCAACACTGCTGGCAGCTAATGTCCGCAAGAGACCTGCTGCGAGCAGGAGTGTTGACTCACGTCTACCTCCAGAGCCGGCTGCAAAACCATTACGGGGGGTCGGATACCGATGCCAAAGGAGTACTCAAGACAGCTGGCTTCAGCAGAGATTTGATCGCGGCCAACGTGCAGCGCCTAGCCAAGACTGTGGCCGGGCTGAGCTGGACTCAGACCCGATCAGAGTGGTCGGACTATGCGAGCAACAACAGCTATTCCCGACAAGATCACGAAACCAAGACTGACTTTGTCAGAAGCGCGGCCCAATCCCGACATTGGACTCTGGCATGGGATCTAGGCTGCAATACCGGCTCCTTCTCGCGTATCTGTGCGGAGAACTCGGACTACGTGGTCGCCATGGATCAAGACCCAGCCGCCATTGAGCTCTTCTACCGTGCGCTCAGCCACGAGGGCTGCAGCAACATCCTACCGCTGGTGCTCAATCTGGCAGACCCCTCACCCGATCTCGGATGGCGCTGCCTGGAGCGTAAGGCAATCACCGGCAGAGGCAGACCCCAACTAACACTGTGCCTGGCCCTCATCCATCACATGGTGATCGGCGCCAATGTCCCTGTCGGCGAATTCCTGCAGTGGCTCGCAGACCTCCAGAGCGCACTCGTGATCGAGTTCGTCACCAAAGACGATCCCATGCTAAAGGTCCTTCTGCGCAACAAAGAGAACCAGTATCAGGATTACGAGCTCGACCACTTCGAGCGCTGCCTGGGATCCCTCTTCGAAGTTGAGCGCCGAGAAATCGTGCCCTCAGGGACCAGGGTCCTATATTTCGCCGCTCCCAAAGCCTCTGCCCGCCCCTGACGAATTGTCAGGGGATCGACGTATTCTTTCTGGATGATTAGCGGTGTCACTTTGGGTCTACTCCTAGCTGCTTTCCTGCTGGGAGCACTCTTTCTTTTCGTCCTGATGCGACTGGTGTTCCGCAATCTGGCGGCTGAAGCGTTGAGCCGCAACAACCAATCCTTCCTCGATCTGGCCAAGTCCAGCCTGGGAGGCTTTCACACCGAAGCCAAAGGGGATTTGGCCCTCAAGGAGCAGGCAATACGAGAGTCGGTCCAACCGCTCCAGGACATGCTGGAGAAGTACAAGACCCAACTCACCGAATTGGAGCGAAAGCGCGAGTCTGCCTACGGTGGCCTACACCAGTATCTGGAGAACGTCGCCCAGACCCAGGTCGAGTTGCGAAAGGAAACCGGCAGCCTGGTGGCCGCCCTGAGATCGCCTCAAGTCCGGGGCAAATGGGGAGAGATCAGCCTCAAGCGAGTTGTGGAGTTGGCAGGCATGGTCGAGCACTCCGACTTCCGCCTGCAGCAAACTCTGATTGCCGAGAACTCGCGTCTGCGTCCTGACCTGATCGTCTACCTGCCCAACCAGCGCCAGATCGCCGTCGACGCCAAGGTGCCTCTGGAAGCCTATCTCAGCGCTTTGGAGTCCTCAGACGAGCCCAAAAAGGAACGTCTGATGGTCGAGTACTCACAGCAGCTAAAAAGGCACATTACACTGCTCAGTGGAAAATCCTATTGGAAGCAGCTGGAAGGAAGTCCTGAATTCGTGGTCCTCTTTCTGCCCCTGGAAAGTCTCTATGCTGCGGCCTTGCGATACGATCCAGAGCTGCTGGAGCGAGGAATCGAGAAGGGCGTTTTCGTAGCAACTCCCACCACCCTGATTGCGCTGCTCAAGGCGGTAGAGTACGGCTGGAAAGAAGAGAAGTTGAAGCAGAACGCCGAAGAGATTCGGACTCTGGGACAGGATCTCCACGACCGTCTTTTCAACCTCGCCGACCATCTCTCACGGCTGGGGGCCAATCTCAGCCGAAGCGTGCAGACCTACAACGAGACGGTCGGATCATTCGAGCGACGAGTCTTCGTCCAGGCCCGCCGCTTCAAGGACCTGGGCGTCCCTGCCAAGGAAGAGATTCCCGAGATCGCCTATATCGATAGGATACCGAGAAATCTCGATAGTGAGATCACCGAGCCAGCTGCGTTTTCTGGAAGATCATGAAATCTGTAACCGCTGATTCTAAAGAGTATCTATGAGTTATACCTCAATTCTCTCTTCGATGCTTGGAACTTGTATCTTGATAA
>Ga0310121_10005211_pt1 | contig 11248 bp, 8 predicted proteins | sample CB27_Tmax_986_MG_FD_203504 | JGI IMG/M metagenome (GOLD analysis project Ga0310121, IMG submission 203504) | Marine microbial communities from Western Arctic Ocean, Canada - CB27_Tmax_986 | ecosystem: Environmental > Aquatic > Marine > Oceanic | place: Canada: Western Arctic Ocean | collected...
TCGCCTGTCGGGTGGTAGTGAGCCGGCGTTGGTATTGCTACACCACATTGATGTTGTGCCGGCGGACCCAAACTACTGGTCGACGGACCCGTTGTCTGGAGAAATTCGTGAGGGCTTTCTCTACGGGCGGGGCACGCTCGACACAAAGACGCTGGGCATTGTGCAACTGGCCGCGTTTTTACACTTGCATCGTTCTGGTGTCGCTTTAGACCGTGATGTCATCTACCTTGCGACTGCGGACGAGGAGGCTGGGGGCTACTTTGGGGTCGGATGGCTGGTAGACGAACATCCGGAGCTGTTTGAGGGGGTTGGCTACGTCCTTAATGAGGGGGGCGGCGGTGGCGAAGTGGATGACCATGTGCAGGTGTCGGTCGAAGTGACTCAGAAAGTGCCTTACTGGATTCGGATAACCAGTCGTGGGCAGCCTGGACATGGATCACGGCCGCAGGCCTCGACGGCGGTGACGCGGCTTGTGTCGGCTTTGGATCGATTGCGACAACATGAGTTCGACGCTCGAGTCATCCCGTCCGTGGACCGGTACTTCCGGGCGTTAGCACCGTCTGTTCCTCGGGAGTGGCAGGAGCGGTACGCCGACATGGAGACGGCGTTGGGAACGCAGGGGCTTGGGGAAGAATTGCGCGATTTTAACAGTTCGCATTTCGCACTCACACGCAATACGTGCTCGATGACGCGACTTAGTGGCAGTAACAAAATTAATGTGATTCCGACCGAAGCATGGGCAGAGCTCGATTGTCGATTGTTGCCTGACCAAGATGGAGAAGCCTTTTTGCGGGAACTCAACACCGTTTTGGGTGATGCGATTAACGTCGAAACGCTTATGCGGTTCACACCAGCGCAGTCGTCTGCAGAAACTGGACTATTTCGCGTCATTGAGGACGTGACACGTGAGCATTTTCCGGAAGCGAGTATTGTTCCGTCGGTCTCAACTGGGTTTACGGATAGTCATTTTCTTCGGGACCTGAACATTACGGCCTATGGCTATTCACCTTTCGTTATCCCTCGGGGCGATTCTGCAGGGGTGCATGGAAATGACGAACGGATTTCCGTCCTTAATATTCGTCGGGGTGTGCGGGTAATGTCGGACGTGGTCGAACGGTGGGTGGTGGATTAGGGCCGACAAGTGATTGATATACCGAGGAACGTTGGCATTGTGCACTACAACTAATCTATGGGCTCGATGCGAAGCAAAGCGGCCTCGTCGTTCAGCGGATCTCGACCTAGGAATTCCCCAGCCGTCAGTGCGTAAAGGAAGCCGTCTGGCCCCAGATCGACATCTCGAATTCGTCGGCGAAGAGGTTCGAGTAAGGACTCTCTTCGTTTTTCCAATCCTTGTGGATTAAATTGAATGCGTTCGACGTGACCGGTTCGATCGATGTTTCCCACCATCATGGAGCCCGTGAACAGGTCGCCCTGCCAATTAGGAAAGTGCTCGCCAGTGTAGAAAACTAATCCCGAGGGAGCAATAGACGGGATCCAGACAATTTCCGGCTGTTCCATGTGAGCCTGCCACGGCTGTTCGGAGATACGCGGTCCATAGTATTCGCGTGAATACGAAACAACGGGCCACCCGTAATTGCGGCCGGGTAGGATGATGTTTACCTCATCGCCACCCATTGGTGCATGTTCACTCGCCCACAACAGCCCGGTATCAGGGTGAATAGCAAGTCCCATCGGATTGCGATGCCCAAGCGAATACACCTCCGGTTTCGCCCCGACCTGGCCGACGAACGGATTGTCGTCAGGGGCTGTGCCATCATCACGCAGTCGTAGAATTTTTCCTATGTGATTGCTGGGATCTTGTGCCCGGACTCGCCGGTCACCAAACGCGCCACCGAGGGACATAAAGAGGGTGCCATCCTGAGCGAAGGCGAGACGGGACGCAGCACCCGAAGCACGTCCATCGGCATCGGCAACGAAGATCTCCTGCACATCGACCAAGGACGTCCCATCAAAGATCCCACGTGCGAGTGCGACGGTTGCACCAGCCGTAGTGGCCTTCGAATAAGTTAGATAGACCCAATGATTCTGCTCGTAGTGCGGGTGTGCTGCAACATCCATTAGACCGGCGAGAATGGTCTCAGTAAAAACGTCTGGAACGCCAGCTATCGGTGTGGCGTTAACGTTGCCGTTTCGGATCACCCGTAGAGTACCAAGTCGTTCCGTGACGAGGATGTCACCGTCGGGAAGAAAGGTGAATCCCCAGGGGTAGGTAAGTCCTGCTGTGACAACCGATACACGAATGCGCTGACTTTCAGCCGTATCAAAGACTACGGCGGTAGTCGGCAGCGGGACAGGAGGAATGCCACTTGCCTGCTGCTGTGCGTGACCTATTCCAGACGTCAGGGTTGCCAGAAGAATGGCCGTTGCCGACCGTGTCGGGTTCATTAGTCTGTTCATGTCCATCCCTGGTTGATAAGCGCAGTGCAGGCCGTAGACCGGACAAGTGAATCAACGATGGGCTCATCATATCAAGCTCACGCGTTACTGGTATGACTCGTGCGCCGTAGTGCCGGGCACCGTCTTGGGATGTCAGCGAATTTGTGGTCGAGGGATAGACTGAAAGAACGATTACACCGAAGTCAGCGGGACTGGTAGGCTTAGTGTTTACACCGATAGGTTGAAGGAGCGTGGTATGAGACACCGGGCTATCCATTCTGTATGGTTCATGATCGCATTTCTAGCCAGTTTCGGGGTCGCTACAACTCAGTCACAAGAATTAGAGATCTACTGGATTGATGTTGAGGGTGGCGCGGCTACGTTGCTGGTGTCGCCGGAAGGCGAGTCGTTGCTGGTCGACACTGGTTTTCCGACGGATGATGATCGGGATGCAAAACGAATTGTGGCGGCTATGCAAGACGCCGGCCTAACGAAGCTGGACCACCTAGTAATAACCCATTATCACCGAGATCACGTCGGCGGACTTGAAGCGCTCGCACGGATGATGCCGATCGAGAGGTGTTATGACCATGGCACCACCACTGAGGAGAGTAATCGTCAGTGGCTGGATGCTTATCTCAATGTGTGTGGGGAGATGCGAGCGGTGGTTGAGGCTGGGGACAAGCTTGTTTTTGGTGACATTGAAGTCGACGTGGTGGCTTCAGACGGACGACTCATCACGACGCCGATAAATGGTGGAGTGACGAATCCACTTTGTGCGACGGCAGAGCAGAAACCGCAAGCGAGCCCTGAGAATCAACGTAGTGTCGGCCTGTTGTTCACCTACGGGAGGTTCACCTTTTTAGACCTAGGTGATTTTAACTGGGCGAAGGAGCTGGAATTGTCATGCCCCATCAACAACGTTGGACAGGTGACGTTGTATCAAACGAGTCGTCATGGAGCGTGGGATGATGCGGGCTCGCCGACGCATTTGTATGCAATTCAACCGCAGGTGGTGATCGTCAATAACGGTCCGCGCAAAGGCTTAGGTGGCACCTCGCCAGGTTACACGGAGGTTACGACGGCGCATTTTGATCGGATTGCAGAGAGCCCAGGTATTGAGGGCATTTGGCAGGGGCACCGTTCTTTATTCGATCCAGCAGCGACAAGTAACACCGCGGAAGAAATGATAGCGAACTTTGAAGAAACCGACGAATGTGAGGGACATTGGATTCGAGCGTCAGTGCAAGCTGATGGTTCGTTTAACGTTCTTAACAACCGGAATGGTTACAGTCAGGCGTATACAGCACGTTAACTGCACGAAACTACGTCATTCCATGACAAAACGTTCATCTGTCCGTAACACCGAGTTCATGCGCTCTTCGGCACGGTGGTTCTAGCATGTTGCGCTGTAACTCAGGAGAGGGTAGGAATGACATGGACGGATCTACGGTCGGTATGGGGACGGTTGTGACACAGCATGTGGTGCAGTGCCTAGGGCAGAGTCGTTGGTTGCGTCTCGGAAGTTTCATCATATTTGCGTCTGCATGTGTTGGGCAGCCTCCAACGGCGCCCTCAATGGTGACTGGCGGGCAACCGGGAATGACAAACGCCTTTGCGCAGGGTGCGTATGTCGAAAGAGTGACTCCACAACGTCTCGACGGGCAACTTGTTGTCGAACAGGAACTCCGATTACAAGAAAAAAAGGGGCCCGACGCAAAGAGCCGTCTCGACCGTCCAGGGAAACGCGTTTTGAGCAAAGGGCGCAGACGGAATCTGGAACAGAAACGTAGACATTGTGAACGACTGCCTCGAGATCATGAGAAATTTTCCGCTTGTCAGACTTGGCTCAGGCACAGTTCAGGCGGCGAGCAGACACGACGGAAAGCCAGAGTGCGCCAAAAGCGGAAGTATTGTGTAGGACTTGAGCCGACAGACAAGGGCTATCGGCGTTGTCAGAGTTGGTCGAATTCTTTGTCGATGCGGGAGAAAAGGACGCGCAAGTAGTTTTCGTGCTGCTATCATATTTGACTGCGTTCTCGGGCTGGTTCTTGAATGTTTACAATCCGTTAGGAAGAGATGAGTAATAACAGTAGTTCGTCTGACAAAGCCCCGTGGATTACATATCGGCCTGAATTGAAAGTGCTTGATTGCACCGTTCGGGATGGTGGATTGATTAATGGCCACCAGTTCACTGACGAGTTTGTGCGGGTGGTGTACGACACTTGTATCGCGGCCGGCATCGATTCGATGGAGATTGGCTATAAGAACTCAGAGCGACTATTTCCGCGGGACCAATTTGGTGCTTGGCGACATTGTCGTGAAGAGGACATCCGTCGTGTAGTCGGTGACCACGATGAGTCCAGTACCGGACTTAAGCTTGTCGCGATGGCGGATGCTGGTAAGAGTGACTGGCAAACCGTTATCGGTCCGGCTTCGGAAAGTGTGTTGGGGATGATTCGAGTCGCGTTCTACGCGCATCAGGTTTCTGAAGCTGTGGACATGATTACGTACGCCAGCGAACAGGGCTATGAAACCATGGCGAATCTGATGGCGGTTTCGAATATCACAGACGAAGAAATAAGTACGGTTCTTGAGGCAATTGCACCGACACCAGCTAGCACCATGGTGATCGTCGATAGCTTTGGACATCTGTATCGCGAACAGATTGATCGGCTATACGACAAGTACTCGGAGGCGATGAAGGGGACCGGGAAAGAAATTGGCATTCACGCGCATAACAATATGCAACTGGCGTTCGCGAACACGATTGAAGCCATCGTGCTCGGCTCGAATCGTGCCGATGCAACAATGGCGGGGCTTGGCCGTGGTGCTGGGAACTGTCCGATGGAATTGTTGCTTGGTTTTTTGAGAAACCCAAAATTCAGTTTACGACCGGTGTTGGCCTTACTTCAAGATCATATGCCTGATATTCGTAAGACAGTTGAGTGGGGCCCGCTCGTTCCGTACAACATTACGGGGCAGTTGAATTTGCACCCGCGCGCAGCGATCGAGTGCCGTGCGAGCGAGAATCGCGACGATTTCGTAGCCTTCTATGACGGCATTGTGAACGAAGCGTAAGGCACCATTTACGAAACGCGCGTATCGACTATTTCTAACAGGTGTCGTTAGTGTGGGCTTGCTGATCATGACTGATGACGCCTCGTCCCGAAAACGCATTGACCACGTTCAGCGGTCTTGTGTGTCCGTCGCGGCACTGCTAATCGTCGTGTTCGGAAGTGTCCAATCTCTGTGGGCTCAGCCCGTTTCTGAAAACGGCCATCCAGACATCCAATTGTTTTTGGATGCGGGATTCCAGGCACCGGACCGAGCTAATGAGGCGCTCGGGGAAATTGCGGCAGGATGGAGAGACTCGTACGCAAGTCTTGTCTGGGACCTTGCATGGTTGTCGCGGCCGCCGAGCAGAGGATTTCAACGGTTTTTTACGCTGGTAGGTTTTCTAGGCGGCCAGACAGGCCAAGGGTTCGGTCCAGATCTTGGTCGATGGCGAGAATGGATTTGGAACCAGCCATACGAGCCGCATCCCGATTATGCCTACCTCAAGGGGCAATGGTATGGTCAAATCGACCCAAGATTTAGAGACTTTTTTCCGCAGGGTGTCACGTCACGTATTCGGCTAGACGAAATCGATTGGGGTGGCGTGGCGGTGAACGGCATCCCACCGCTGTATTTTCCGTCGATCATTTCGGCGGTTGAGGCCGAGTATCTTGCCGACGATGACATCGTGTTTGGCATTGCGATCAAAAGCGAGGCACGCGCTTATCCAAAAAGGATTTTGGCGTGGCATGAGATGGCGATCGATGAATTAGGGGGAACGGAGCTGACGATTGTGTACTGCACGCTCTGCGGAACAGTGATTCCATTTGAAAGTGAGATTGAGGGTCGCCACTTTACATTTGGGACTAGTGGCCTGCTCTACCGTTCGAACAAGTTGATGTTCGACGAGGAGACCAAGAACTTGTGGAATACGTTTGAAGGTGCCCCCGTCATTGGTTCGTTAGCAGAGACGGGGCTTCGGTTGAGGTCACGCGCGGTTGTCACTACCACGTGGGGTGAATGGAGACGGGCGCATCGGTCTACTACGGTGCTGTCGCTCGATACCGGTTATAGCCGTGACTATTCGGAGGGGGCGGCTTATCGAGGCTACTTTGGCACTGACGAACTGATGTTTGAGGTCAATGCTTCAGACACACGTCTTGCAAATAAAGAAGAGGTTGTGACTTTGAGACTGCGTGACACAGTCCAGGAAGACCGATGGCTAGCTGTGGCGATTACTGCGCGGTTCTTACGAGATCGGCCGCTGTACCAGCAACTCATCAGTGAATACAACCTAGTTGTTGTTACAAGCGAGGGCGGTGCGAATAGAGTGTTCAATGCTGCGGATACACAATTTGTTCGTAAGGCTGAAGGGGCTGCGTTGGTAGATAGTGAAGGGCGTCGGTGGCAAATGGATGAAGCCGCGTTGGTGCTTGAAAATGATTCAGCCATCCAGCTCCCGCGGGTGCCGGCACAGCGGGCGTTTTGGTTTGGTTGGCATGCACAATTTCCGGATACGGTCTTGATTGACTAGCCAGTGGGATGGGTCGCTAAAGTGGTATGGTTTGTTGTAGCGAAATGAGGCAGGTCGTAAGCTGTTGGGTGTTTGGCCGTGAGGGATGAGACGGTTGAAGGAGTAGGGAGATAGACCATGGTTAGAGTTGGTAGCAGGTTATTGGTTTTCAGTGCTGTGGCGATCAACCTAGCTTGCGGAGAGCCTCCAGTCACAACCGAGGCGGCTGTTGAGCGCATGTCCCTTTCGGTTAACGATCTGGTGGGCGAGATACGGGATATGGCTTGGGCAGAGGAAGTTGATGCTGCTCAGCTGTTGATTGAGCAGCAGCGCCCCCACCACGATGTTACGTCACCACCGTGGCTCGTCGCGGTCTCTTGGCTTGGTCGCGGAGCTGGTTTTGCCGAACGTTGGGACGTTGCGCAGCAATATGCTCGTGAAGCTTACGAAGGTAGCGTTAGCTTGCTCAATGAACGTGCGCTGGATGCAGACGGGCAACTTCCAGCCGCGCTCGGTGCGAGTATTGAGGTGCTGGGTCGAGCTCAGGATGCAAGCGGCGATCGTACGGGTGCGGTTGAGTTTCTACAGGAGCAACGGGCGACGTATCAGGATACGTCGATAGAAACACGCATTCAGAAAAATGTCATGTTGCTGAGCCTCGAAGGACAGCCGTTTCCGATATTGGACGTTGACCATGCGCTTGGCGCTCCCTTACCAACAGTGGATAGTCTCGAAGGCCAAGTAGTCGTCTCATTTTTTTGGGCCCATTGGTGCCCAGACTGTAAGCAGCAATTAACGATTCTTGAACAACTACATGAAGAGTTTGGTGAGCAAGGTTTGACAATCCTTGGACCCACGCAGCTCTACGGATTCAGGTCACGGGGCGAAGAGGCGACGCCGGAGCAAGAGCTCGCATATCTGCAAGGTGACTACCAGGACCGCTTTCCGATGCCATCGTGGATGAGTATGCCAGTGAGCCAAGAAAATTTTCTCGAGTTTGGCGTCAGCACTACGCCGACAATGGTTGTCATCGACCGAGAAGGGGTTGTTCAGTTGTATAACCCGGGAAATCTTACGTACGAGGAACTTGCAGCGCATGTTGAGCGGTTGCTCTAGCGCGAATCCACCTCTTACGGGGCTGATTCGAAATACCGAGGATGGAAAGGGTGCCTCGGTCACGAAACGCAAAAAAGGGCGGCGGGTGGCTGATGATCCCACCGCCCCTTCTTATACTAGTTCTACACACTAACTAAGCGCAGTCTCGAGTAGCACGAGGAGCCGACTCCACGCTCGTTCAGCCTGAGGCTCGTTGTATACCTGGGAATCTAGGGCACACCACCCGTGCATCGCGCCGTCGTACACGTCAATCTCTGCGGGGATTCCAGCCGATACATAGGCATCACGCAAGATATTCTTTACCTCTGGGTTGTTTTCATCGTCGTTTTCTGCGACGCAATGCAACATGTGTGCAGTGGTATCTGGGATTAAGAGATGCGGGCTGTCATCGGCATCTGTCGCCAATCCTCCACCATGGAATGTTGCCCCGGCGCCTAAGCGGTCGGGCACAGCGGCGACGGTGCGCATCACAATGGGTCCACCCATGCAATAACCGGTTGTACCGATTTTTCGATTCGTATCAACTGCAGCCTGTTGGTCAAGAAAGCTCACAAATGCTCTTGCGTCTGTAAAATGGGTCTCCGGGGTGAGATTTTGCATCATGGGTATGACCAGATCGCGGATTTCTGGCTGGCCAAAGCTGGCGCCTTCCGGAGCCACGGGAGACCGCGCCTCTCTGTAAAACGGGTTCACTACTAAGACGGAATACCCGGACTGAGCAAGACGCTTTCCCATCGTTCGAAAGGCGGGCCTAAGGCCGAGGATGTCTGGCCAGACGAGGACAGCAGGATGCTGACCAGATGAGGGGTGTACGAAATAGCAGTCAGCGACCCCATCAGGTGTTGTTACCTCGACATCTGTCTCGGTGACAGCCTGAGCGTTTGCTACTGGAGGAAACATGGCCGCCATACCCGCTGCGGCTGAAAGTTTTCCAAATTGTCGTCGCGTGATGCCAGACTGGCGAACAAATTCATCGGCATCGTGTTGGGTGTGTTCGTCGCACATGGTGTTCTCCTCTGGTGCTGGGTTTAATTTTTACGGCGCGATCATCTGGAGTTTAGCGCAGCGGAGGGCCGTTGTCAGGATAGAGTGCACTGAGCTCCAGTCACCCGCGACAATAGAGGCTTCGCTCGACGCATTCGTCAAATCTGCGGAGCGACAATGCCACCAAGAATGGTGCCGCTCGGAAATAGTCGCTCTCGGCCTGGGCGTAGATTTCCGTAATTGTCGAGAAATTCATAGGTGTCTTCACGTAACTCAAGAAGCGCGATGTCTGCTCTGGATCCGATGTTCAGTGTGCCGAGATCGTTGAAAAATGGAAAGAGCCGAGATGCGTTGATTGTCGCTCGTGCGACGACGTCGTCGAGTGTCATCCCAAAACTGAGAAATTTTGACATGATATTGGGGAAGTCAATGACCCCGGCGGTGTCTCGACTGGTGCTATTGCCATCAGTTGAAAAGGTATCTGGCCAAAATCCTGCCTGTAGAACCTGTTCGACGATGTCCCACCTCAAATGACCAGTTCGACCATTCGCTACGTCGAACCATATGCCGCGACGTCGGGCGGCTAAAACATCAGGCAGCATGATGCCGTTTTCGTCCACGATGCCGTTGGGCGGAGGTGCAAACATGTGGGTAACGATGTCTCCCGGCTTAAGAAGTGCAAGTAAGCGAGCTAACGGTGAGGCCGTTTGACCCATATGAATCATCACGGGCAAGTCGAAAGAACTTGCGACTTCTTGAGTTCTTCGGAGCACCTCATAGTCATCGGCGCATACATTCTGCGACAGGCGCGCTTTTACACCGACGACGACGTCGCGGTGTTGTGCGATAGCGCTCGTGGCCGCTGCAACATCAGCGAGCTGGATATCCATCGTGTCACCTTCTGGCAGAATACCCGCCCGTCCAATATTGACAAGGACGCGTCCCACCTGCGGCGCTGCTTGTGCAATCGCTACGGACTTTTCAATATCGTTGGCGCCTCGAGACCCAGAGTCAACCCATCCGGTGACCCCGTCTGCTAGGCAGATGTCGGGTCCGGCTGTGTCCCGCGCATAATGCGTGTGGACGTCAAGGAGACCCGGCACCACGAGTTTGCCCTGCGCATTAATGATCTCTGTTGCGTCGCCCACGATATCCGGTCCAAGCTCGACGATTCGCCCATCCGAAATGCCGATGTCAGCGATCGCGTTCAATCGAAGGGATGGGTCGATGACTCGTCCCCCTCTAATGATCATGTCGTAGGAAGCTGCAAATATGCGTGGTGTCTGGGCGAGTGTGACGGCACTTGCGGCTACGGTGGTAAAAAACTGGCGACGATTCAGCATTTCGTTACGGCTCCAAGTTTGTTCTCCTGTGATGTTGTGCCCTTTAGGCTGGCGTGTCAACATGCTGACTTCAATGAGAAAAAACGATGGCAAGCGGAGGGGCGAGCATGAGAAGGCACCAGAGAGTTGTTGTGATTACAGCCGTTATGACTGCAGTGGCTGCAAGTATGTTCGTATCGTGCGTTCCCGCGGACGGGCAACATAACGGACCCGGAGCACCGCCTCACACAGCGGCGGAGTTCGATGAAATGTTTGATGAGTTGAACAATTGGGGACGATGGGGTGACGATGACGAGCGGGGGACCTTTAATCTCATTACCCCGGAAAAGAGTCGAGCGGCAGCGCAGTTGGTAGAACGAGGTCTTTCGGTGTCCCTGTCTCACAATCCAATGCGGGAGGACGCGGCCGACAACTCCGGTTCATTCGAACATGTTATGGCTGAAAATCTTCGGTCTGATACATATCGTTTTACCTATCATGGCTACGCGGTGTCGCACATTGATGCGTTATGCCATTTTGAACACCACGGTTCTCTTTACAATAATGTTCCGACAACCGCGAGCTCTCCCGACGGGTGTGGGAAGCTTGGTATTGAGAATCTGAAGACTGGCATTGTCACGCGCGGCATTCTACTCGACATACCGCGGCTCAAAGGGGTCGCCTATCTCGAACCGGGAACCCCAATTTATGTTTCAGACATTGAAGATTGGGAAGCGCAGGCTGGCATCACGGTATCAGCTGGTGACGCCGTGTTTTTGCGCACCGGTCGGTGGGCTCGGCGCGCGGAATTGGGACCATGGCAACTATCGGGAAACTCGGCAGGTATTCATGAGTCTGT
>Ga0310121_10005212_pt1 | contig 11246 bp, 8 predicted proteins | sample CB27_Tmax_986_MG_FD_203504 | JGI IMG/M metagenome (GOLD analysis project Ga0310121, IMG submission 203504) | Marine microbial communities from Western Arctic Ocean, Canada - CB27_Tmax_986 | ecosystem: Environmental > Aquatic > Marine > Oceanic | place: Canada: Western Arctic Ocean | collected...
GCTGTCGCTCGATGGGTTGGCGGCCAAGGAACAGCAGATTCGCGAGTTTGGCCGCGATCATCGACTGGCCAGCTACGCAATCGCATTCATGATCTATGTCGCCGTGACCGGCCTGTCGCTCCCAGGGGCCGCCGCAATGACCCTGGTGCTCGGCTGGTACTTTGGGTTTCTTCGCGGTGTGGTGCTGGTCAGCTTCGCCTCGACCAGTGGAGCGACGCTTGCGTTTCTGCTGAGTCGTTACCTCTTTCGCGATCCGATCGAACGAAGATTCGGTGATCGACTGGAAGCGTTCAACGAAGCCTTGCAACGCGAAGGCGCGTTCTACCTGTTCACACTCCGGCTGATCCCTGCGGTACCTTTTTTCGTTATCAACGTGGTAACGGGCCTCACCAAGATGAGCACCTGGACTTTCTGGTGGGTTAGCCAACTTGGAATGTTGGCCGGAACCTGCGCCTTTGTTTATGCGGGATCTGCAGTACCCAACTTGAAGACTCTGGCCGATCGTGGCGCCGGCGGCATCCTTACGCCTCAGCTCGTCGCCGCTTTCGTCGTTCTCAGCCTCTTTCCCCTCGTCGTAAAAAAAATCGTTGTTGGGATAAAAAGACGAAACGACGAGAGTCGGGAGACCGGCGGCGCAGGAGCGGCCTAAAGCGACAGTATCAATTCGTCATCCCGTTACTCGCGACAGGCGGGATTCATTCCGTTTCAATCCAATAGCAAGGAAATCGAAATGTCTAATCCTCGAAGCGCAATTCCAAAATTTCAAAACGATTCGTACCGGCCGGGACCTCGATCTCCGCCTGCTCCCCTACCTTTTTCCCGAGCAGACCTTGCCCCAGGGGCGAAGTAATCAAAATCTTGCCGACATCGTAGTCCTCGTCGCCGGCGCCAACCAGCGTAAACTCCTCCGTATCGCCAAAGTCGAGATCCTTCACCTTAACGGTAACGCCAAACACGACCTGGTCTTTGGGCAATGTGGCCAGGTCAACGATTTCGGCGCGCGACAGCTTATCTCGGAGGAGATTTATTTTCGCCTGCAACATGCCCTGACTTTCGCGCGCGCCATGGTACTCGGCATTTTCGCTCAAATCGCCTTCCGCCCGAGCGGCGCCGATCCGCTTTTCGATGACGGGCATCTCTTCGTTTTCCATACGGTTGAGCTCTTCCTTGAGCTTATCGTAGCCGGTACGAGTCATGGGGACGCGTTCTGACATAACAGCCTCGCTCAAAACCAAATAAAACGGGCCTCCCGCGCGGAAGATCCGCTCGCGGAAGACCCAAGTAACATTCAATCTTGCCTGATTATCTCGACGAGCAGAGCTCCTGTAAAGATCGGTCCGCAACCTAATATTCTGCCTGGGCTTCGGCCAAATATAGCAGGCAACCGCACGATTTACAGAAAACCGGCTTGGACAGCAACAGCTCATTCTGCATATTCAGTGTAATCTGGTACCCACAACCTTGGCAGGTGCAATCCGCCGCCTCGGCCATTCCTTCAGCACCTTTCGCCTGAATCACGCGCTCGTAATTGACTTTGAAATCTCCTGGCAATTCTTGCTCGGCAGCCGCCAGCTCACCTTCCAGACGGGTAATATCTGCCTGGATGACGGTTGCTTCAGCGGAGACCACGTCTCGACACTTCTCGAGCTCTCTCTCGGCAGCTGTGCTCTGGGCCCGCGCCTCGGTCACAGCGACTTCCAGCTTGTCGACCTTCTCCATCGCCTCCAAAACCTCGTCCGCCAACACACTATTTGCCATTTCGGACGCCGCAATCTGCTCAAGTAAGGTTTGATACTCCTTATTGCTACTACAAGCGTTGAGCTTCGCCTTCAGGTCCAAAATCTTGTTCTCGCCGGTCTTAAGGTCAAGCTGTTTTTGATCCACCGTTTTTTTCGTTTGCTTGACGTTCTCTTGTGTGCCGGCAAGCGCGTTTTGCTGCTGAGTCAAATTGGCCCCATGCGCCTGCACCTTGTATGGCCCACGCTCCAAACGTCCCCGCAAGTCGCCAAGTTGTGAATGTATACGATGCAATTCGCGGAGCACCGTGGTAGAAACCGCCATTGCCTGTCCCCTGTCGTCGTGTCACGCCATTGTGAGTGATTGCCCAAAGTCTATCTTCGCCGAGCAGCTCAGACATCCTTCCTCCCCTAATTGTAGCGGCGATTTCTTTTTCCATAAGGTATCGCGGGACATATCGAATTATGGCGTCGTGTATTTTCAAAAAAACCCCGAGAGAACGCGAAAACGCCGGAGGATGGATCTCGGCCTCACACGATAAGAAAAGCCCCAGCCATGGGGACCGGGACCTCTCGTCTGGGGCATTTACCGCCGGGGGCCGTCTTAAGCCGCTGCTAAACTGTGCTCGGACAGCACTTCCCCCCAAACCTCTTCCTCCACGGGGATTGGACTATCGACGACATATTCCGATAGCTCAGCACTGCGCACCGGGTGTTGTAGCTTGGCGACCGCTTTGGCTTCAATCTGTCGGATGCGCTCGCGGGTCACCTTGAAGATGCGGCCTACCTCCTCGAGTGTGTAGCAGTAGCCGTCCGCCAATCCATACCGCAATCGAACAATCTCCCGCTCGCGGTAGGTGAGCGTCTTCAAGAGCTCATCTATTTTCTCTCGCAATAGGCCGTTGTTGGCCAGGTTGAGCGGATTGTCGGAGTGTGTGTCCTCCACGAATTCGCCAAAGCTGCAATCCTCGCTCTCGCCGATCGGGCGATCAAGGCTCACGGGCGTTCGACCAATGTCCAACACATGCAGGCTTTCGTCGAGATCGATACCAGCCGCCTCGGCTGTCTCTTCGTGTGTCGGCAAACGGCCCAGCTCGTGTTGCAGCCGCTTAGCGGTCTGCTGCAGCTTGCTCAAAACATCAATCATGTGAACAGGGATGCGAATCGTCCGTGCTTGATCGGCAATGGCACGCGTAATCGCCTGACGAATCCACCACGTCGCGTAGGTCGAGAATTTGAAGCCACGACGATACTCGTATTTATCGACCGCACGCATCAGTCCCGTGTTGCCCTCCTGGATAAGATCCAGGAAGCTCATACCACGATTGCGGTACTTTTTGGCGATGGACACAACCAACCGCAAATTACCGCTGGAGAGCTCGCGCTTGACACGTTCAAACTCTTTGAGCTGAGTGCGTAGATCCGCACATCGCTTTCGCAAGCTGCTTGGCGTCTCGAGCGTTTCGGACATCAACTCGCGCAGCTCCTTGCGAACAGGTCCGATGCGGGTCGCCTCTGCCCCTTCGGCCCGCAGCTGCTTAAGATGCTGCTGCAATCGATCCATACGGCGCGATAGATTTTCAAGCTCTCCCATCAATGGCTGGACACGTCGGGTACGCAAGCTGAGCTCTTCGACAAGCGACAACATTTTGCGACGATCCGAAAGATAGCGTTTCTTGGCTTGCTGCTTTTCCTCGATACTTCCACTTCTGCGAATCAGCGTCGCAAACGATTGGCGCTGCCGTCGTATCAAATCCCAAATAGTCGGAAAATTGATCGGCATGCGTGCCGAAATCTGCTCCTTGGTAAGCCGCTCAGTAAGCGACACTTTAATTGTCCGATCAAACGGCAATGTGCCGTCGTGAACTTTGTCCAGCGTCCGGCAGGTAGCCTCCAAGGCGAAAAACGACCGCAACAAATTTCGACGAAACCGCTTGCGAGTCAGCTCAATTTTCTTGGCAAGTGTGATTTCCTCTTCTCGAGTGAGTAGTGGAATCCGGCACATCTGCGACAAATACATCCGAATCGGATCGTCGGTCAGCTTGGGAAGCTCGTCGGCAAAGAGTGCCTCCCGACTGTCGAGCGCGGCGGTGGTCTCTTCGGGGTCCGGCTGCCGGGCGGACTGTTCACCCTCCTCAAAATTGACGCCCAGACGATCTGCAACGTCCAGCAAGATGTCGGCTTGCCCCGCGTCGGCGGCCTCATCGGGAAGAAAACCATTCGCCTGGCGGTAGGTAATAAAACCTTGCGCAGTGGCCAGGCTGGTCAGTTCCTGGAGAGAAATCTTCGCTGCGGCCGCTGTTGGAACTTCCCCAGTCCACAACTTTACGGAAGAGCCCGTCGTCGTAAAGGGCATGTCAGTTGCCGTAGTCTCGGCTGCGGATGCCCCAGTTGCGGGGGTCTCCGTTGCGGGGGTCTCCGTTGAGTGGTAAATCGTCGCGGGGGTCATCACAAACTCCTCCTGCACTTCCTGTGCATCTGGAAAAGTACGGGGACCGTCAAGTATTTCACCCATCCGTGGGCGAAGAACCTCCCTGGCGGCCTTTCACTTGGTGAGGCATTAACTCCTTAAAAAATCGTCTGAGCTGTTCATCCTCGTCCTGGGGTTGGAGTGATTTTTCATGGAATATGGCTTTTTGCTGGTTGCGTCGCGACTCGCGATAAAGTTCATCGTGACGATCTAATAAATCACGCGCTCTCTGCTGCGCGTCGTTGCCGGCTTTTTCCTTGCCACGTTCGTCGCACTCAACCAGTAAGTTTTTCTCGGCGTTATCGTCGGTCGCAAGAATCAAGTTGTCGAACGATGGCGTCTGCCCGGCCCGGTGCAATCTGAGTACGCGTTCAAAAAACTCACGGCAAAAAGAATTCTCGATGTTCACCGGATCGATGCCAGCGACAAGGCTTGGCAACACATCTGGATGATGTAACAACAACTCGACAAGCTCTTTCTCCCAAGACGAAAGCTGGATGCGATTGCGTGTACCGTCCTCCGAATCGCTTTTCGTTGCCCCCTGGGAAGCCGACGAGGTGCGCTGCCGCGCAGCAATCTCACGTCGCTTGGCAACCAGTCGCGTCCGTATAGTCTCTTCGGTGATGCCAAACTGGCGCGACAACAGGGACATCACTTGCTGCTCGCGTATCAGGGCCTTTGACGTCGCGCTATTTCGGTTAGGAAAGGCGCAGGCGAGCGTACCGAGAATCTCTTCGACCGCTTGCGCCGAAGCGTGGGTACCGCGGGCTGATGCCAATCCTTTGGTCACAGCGGCAATCTTATGTTCGAGGGGTTCGACCGCAGTCGACAAAAGTTGTCTGAAAGACTCGCTTCCTTGCGAGGCAATAACATCACATGGATCGGCCCCTTTAGGCAAGGTCAGAATTCGTAAATCTATGTCGTGCGCAACAAAGAGTGCTAGCAATTCGTCCAGAATCTGCATGGTCCGCTTCTGCCCCGCATCATCGCCGTCCAGCACAAGCGTAATGCGAGCAGTAAAACGGCGCAGTAGCGGCACATGTTTGTCTCCCAGCGCCGTCCCCAGGACGGCCACGGCATTGGTAATGCCATGCTGATGGGCCATGATAACGTCGGTGTAGCCCTCCATGACAACGATGCCAAGCTCCTTCCCAAGGCCTTCCTTGGCAACGTTGAGGGCATAGAGTTCGCTGCTCTTGTTGAACAGCGGCGTCTCGGGGCTATTGATGTACTTGGCTTCGGTACGGTCGGCATCGGATGCCACTGCTCCAGGAATCACGCGACCGCCAAATGCGATCGGCCTAGAGCGCGTGTCCCGAATCGGAAACATCAGACGTCCGCGGAACCGATCGTAGTGCCCTGGTCCGCTTCGGCGCGAAGCGGCCAATCCCACCCGTTCCAGCACCGCAGGAGACCACTCGGCCCGCTGGGCGCGGGTGAGCAGCCAATCCCAACGATTCGGGGCAAATCCTAAACGAAAACTTTCTGTCGTCGCGGGATTGATACCGCGGTCTGCCAAATACCGGCGAGCAGCATCGGCCGCGGGGTCCTCGAGTAAACAGCGGTGAAACTGATCTTCGGCCCAGGCCATGGCACGCAATAGGTTGAGGCGTTGGAACTCGCTCGCTTGGCCCTCAGGTTGCTTTGACGTAGCCAGCTCAATGCCGGCCCGATCTGCCAACATTTCCAGCGATTCCCTAAATTCCAACCCCTCCATGCGCATCAGGAAGCTAAAAATATCGCCACCGATATCGCAAACCCAACATTTGAAGGATTGTCGTTCGGGGTTTACCTTCAGACTGGGGCGCGAGTCGTCGTGCCAAGGGCAGACAGCCACATATCCCCGACCCTCCCGGCGCAGCGCCATATAACTACTAACCAGATCGACAATGTCAACCGCCTGGCGGACCTGCTCTTTTGCATCCTGCAAGCTAGCGAGAGACATTGGAGTTCGAAATGGGGATTGCGAGTTCAGGGGTTCCAGCGGCGGGCACCACCCACCTTACCGGCAATGACAATTTAAGGCCACCGACGGGTGTGGTCCATAGTCCATGGACCCCAGACCATCGACCACAGACCACAGACCATTCCCTCCAGCGTCAGAGCCTATTCCGCGGATGTGCTGCCACCTTCACCTTGAGGGTGATTTTCTCTGGACCACCGGGCCCACTGCGCATGATTTCTACTGAGACGACCGCGCCGATCTTCGTTGCGGCGATGCCGCGGCTCAAGAGCGTGGGATCGGAATACTCGATGCCGTCCCAAGTCAGAATCACGTCCTTAACTTGAAGTCCCGCATCGCCCGCCGGCGAGTTCGCTTCCACCTTGTCAACGAATACGCCTTGTTGGCGATTTAGGCCAAGTTCGCGCGCGACTTTGTCGGCGACATCGGTAAGCAACACGCCCAAATAGCCGCGGAGGACCCAGCCATTCTCGCGCAACTGTTCGTAACTCTCCCGCGCAATGGCGCTCGGGATCGAAAAACTAATTCCTTGGTACGAACGGCCGATGATTGCTGTGTTGATGCCCACGATCTCTCCATCGACGTTGACCAGAGGACCGCCACTATTGCCCGGATTGACTGCGGCGTCGGTTTGCAGAAACTCTTTATAGATACCAGTAATACCCCGGCGTTCTTTGGCGCTGACAATGCCGAATGTAACACTTTTTTGCAGTCCAAAGGGGCTGCCGACCGCCCAGACCAAATCGCCCACGTCCAATGCATCGCTATCTCCCCAGACGGCAGGAACCAGATCGTCGAGTTCAGTTTTTAATACTGCGACATCGGTCCCCGGATCTCGGCCGACGACACTCGCCGAGCCCCGGCGACCATCACTCAACTGTATTTCGGCAGTGCGCACGCCACGAACAACATGGTCATTCGTGACAATGTACCCGTCTTTGTCCACGATGACACCCGAGCCCTGTCCATAGCCTTCCCGCTCTCCGCGGCCCCGCTGCGTCTGCACGTTGACCACACTGGGACCAACGTATTGGGCGAGCAGTCGAGACGCGTCAGAAATCACACTGAGATTGATCCCCGGAAGATTCTCCCGAGCCACATCATATTTGGCTCGCTCCTCGCCCGATGTGAGCGCGTACTGCACGCGTTCAATGACGTTAGGCACAATTAAGAGTGCGAGCAACAGGCTGAATATCCACAGCAAGCGTCGCAGTCGCGATAAGTCTTGCTGGGTTACCGGCGGCGTGACTGGCTCGGCCAGTCCCAGGACCAGTCCCTGCGAGTCGGCAGGTACGGACGGCCCTTCAGTGGGCACGATGGCGCCATTCCCGGGCGGCTTCGGCTCGTAGTCCATCTCCACTTCCTTCCTCAAAGTAGCTTCTGCCGGGCGCGCGGGCCCATGTCCCCAGCGGTTTCCAATCTTTTCAAGCGTCGGTGGAGCACTCAACGGTGCCCCCTCAACTCTCAACTCTCAGTCCTGCAAACAAGTGGGGGCTGCTTACGATACGCGGCCAAGATCGAATTTGTGGCGCATACTAACATCGTCGCAGCCAACTCTGGTCGACCGACCCCAGCCACCCTCACAACCCACAACCCGCAACCCCAACAATGCTGTATGATAACATCTTTACGGAAAAACTGCTCAAATTCAAATAGGCACCTTCGCTCCCCAGGATTTGCCACTGCGATGCCACCACGGTCCTTGTTCTTTCCGCCACCCTCCACAGCGTCGCCAGAAGGCCTGATCGCCATCGGTGGCGATTTGAGCCCAGAGCGACTACTCGACGCCTACCGGCATGGGATTTTCCCCTGGCCCGTGTACGAAGACGATCCCATGCTTTGGTGGTCACCCGACCCCAGGGCGATTTTACCCTTGGACGGCTTGCAGATTTCTAAGCGCCTGCGCCGGACACTTCGCTCAGGCGTATTCCGCTCCACATGCGACCAGGCGTTTGGCGAGGTGATCGACGGGTGTGCCTCCGCTCAAAATCGTTTGCACAACACCTGGCTCACCGAGGAGATGCTTGCGGCCTACTTGCGGATGCACGAACTCGGTCACGCTCATAGTGTCGAGGTTTGGCATGATGGCGCGCTTGCGGGCGGGACGTACGGCCTGGCACTCGGCGGACTCTTTGCGGCAGAGAGCATGTTCTATCGCATACGCGATGCCTCCAAGATCGCTCTGGCCTATTTGGTCACGCACCTGCGGACTCGCGGTTTTAAGCTGGTGGACGTGCAGCAATGGACGCCCCACACAGGGAGGCTCGGCGTAATCGACATTCCGCGCGACGAGTACTTGCGGCGATCGGCTGAAGCGTTGCAACTCGATGTATCTTTCGGCAATCAGTTGGAAGGAAGGCCGATTGATTAGACGTACGGGGTTGATCAGACAATCAGGGGTCGCAGTACGTTGTAGCTGATTTCGAGCGCCTGTTTCCTGCGCTCTAGCGATCCTTCAAATGCCTTATCTTCGACCTCAACGCAAACAGGGCCGTCATAGCCGACATCCGTCAGGGCACCGATCCACTTGCCCCAATCAATGTCGCCAAAGCCGGGTATTTTAGCCGTGCTGCGCTCCATCGGTGGCACCAGCGAGCCAACATCGCCCAGGCGCGCGACGTCGATCCGCATATCCTTGGCGTGGGCATGAAAAATACGCGGGCCAAACTCGCGAACCGGATCGATCGGATCGATCAATTGCATCCGCAAGTGCGAGGGATCGTAATTCAAGCCAAAATTGGGCGAAGGGATCACTTCAAACATCCGTCGCCAGATGGCCGGCGTGCGTGCCAGATTCAAGCCGAAGGGCCAGGTATTCGCGAAGAGCATCGGGCAATTCTCGATGCCAATCCGCACGTTGTGATCCTCGGCGCAGCGCACCAAGTCGGGCCACACCGTTTCGAAGAGCTTCAAGTTGTCTTCAAGTGACAGCAAGTGATTTGCACCAACAAATGCGTTCGCTGTCGATAGGCCCAATAGGGCCGCCGCCTTGACAACCTTGGGAAGATGCCCGCGCGCTGCCTGGGCCTGCTCGGCGTCTGCCGACAAGGGAATCGAATAATATCCAAGCGCACTGATACGAACTCCATACTTTTCGCTTAGCGCCCGCACGTCGTCGGCTTGGGCGGCTGAAAAATCAGTCACATTCAGGTGCATCACTCCGCCGTACTTGCGATCCGGCCCGCCGGGCGGCCAGCACATGACTTCGACACAGTCGTATCCGATGGAGGCCGCCTGCTGGAGTACCTCTTCGAAGGTGAGATCGGAAAAGATTGCGCTGACAAAGCCTAGTTGCATGGGAGGTTCGCTTTCGATTCTTGGTGGAGTGGTGGCCCAAAAAGCGTAACTCAAACCTACGGTTCGCCTGCCGAGGCGCAAGGAAACTGAGGCGCGTGTGGGTCGCAGCGGGAACTCGATTCACAACCGGGCGAAAGCTCTTTCCAGATCCTGCTGCAGATCTTCATAGGCCTCCAGTCCGACCGATAGGCGAATCAAACCGTCTGCAATTCCGTGTTTTTTTCGGTCGGCGGCGTCGTAGCTCGCATGCGACATCGAGGCGGGCTGTTCGATCAACGATTCCACCGCGCCCAAGCTCACCGCCAATTGGAACAAGTGCGTTGATTCCACGAATTGTTTCGCCTGAGCAAACTCGCCACGAAGCTCAAACGAGAGCATGGCACCGAAGACCCCGTCCATTTGACGCCGGGCCACGTCGTGGCCTGGATGGTCCGCCAAACCTGGATAGTGCACACGCTCCACCCGATCGAGAGACGACAACCACTGGGCCAACTCGAGCGCAGTACGACTCTGTTCGCGGACCCGTAGGGCAAGTGTTTTCAGGCCGCGCGAACACAAGAAAGCTTCCCATGGGCCCATGATCCCGCCCGTCGCATTCTGCACGAAATACAACTCGTCCCACAGCGCCTGATCACGAACCGCCAAGGCACCCCCCACCAGATCACTGTGGCCGCCGATGTACTTGGTTGCCGAGTGCATTACGATATCGGCGCCGAGTTCAAGAGGACGGGTGAGCACCGGAGTGGCAAAAGTGCTATCGACTCCCAACCGGGCATCATGGCGGTGCGCAATGTCGGCACAGGCGGCAATGTCGGTGATCGTCAGTCGCGGATTGCCGGGACTTTCAATCCATAGGAGTTGGGTCGCGGGCGTAAATGCTTTCGCCAAGTTGCCGGGGTCGGTGGTATCGACCAAGGTCACGCCGATACCAGCTCGGCTGGATATCTTGTGGAGCAATCGGTAGCTGCCACCATAGATGTCGCTGCCAGCCACTACGTGGTCGCCTGCGTTGAGCATGGCCACAGCACAGTGGATGGCCGCCATGCCGCTCGCAAATGCCAATGCTCCACAACCACCCTCCAGTGAGGCAAGGGTGTTCTCGAACGCCGAGCGCGTAGGGTTGCCACTGCGTGAGTAATCAAACTCCCCCCACTCCCCCGCGCCAGGCTGCACATAAGTCGCCGCAAGATGCAGCGGCCGGATGATCGCGCCAGTTTCTGCACATTTCTCGTTGCCGACATGGATAGCCCGTGTTCTGAATTGCATTTCTAACAATCTTCCGACAACGTGATTCCGGGAAGGGCCTGCGCCAAATCGACCTGTGCGGAACGGCTCTAAGTTTTCTCGAGAGCTTGGGCAAGATCCGCCACCAAATCTTCCGCGTTTTCGACGCCACAAGCAAGGCGGATCATGTTGTCTGGAATCCCAAACTGATTCCGCTCTTCCGGCGTGCATTGGTAGTAGCTCATCACCAGCGGCTGCTCGATGAGCGACTCCACTCCACCCAAACTGGGAGCGATGCGCGGGATCTTAACCGCATCGACAATGTCGGCGGTCGCGCGCCAGTCCGCATCCTTGATCAAAAACGTGACCAGACCACCAAAACCACGCATTGTTTGTCGGGCAATCTCGTGGTAGGAATGCGACTCCAGGCCAGGATAATACACGCGCTCGACGCGAGGGTGGCTCTCCAAGTACTCTGCAACCCGCTGCCCATTTTCGTTATGCCGCTGCATCCTCAACTCAAAAGTCTTCAATCCGCGTGTGAGCAGATAGACGT
>Ga0310121_10005216_pt1 | contig 11243 bp, 7 predicted proteins | sample CB27_Tmax_986_MG_FD_203504 | JGI IMG/M metagenome (GOLD analysis project Ga0310121, IMG submission 203504) | Marine microbial communities from Western Arctic Ocean, Canada - CB27_Tmax_986 | ecosystem: Environmental > Aquatic > Marine > Oceanic | place: Canada: Western Arctic Ocean | collected...
TTTCACTTCCGCCACTTCCTCCTGACCTTCCCCCGTTGTTAGTACCAGCCTGAGTGAGAGAATCGGGGTTAAGGGTTCCGCTGTTCTTCTGGAGAGAGGCCGTAGGCCGATCGGAAGAACAGCAGCGGGCGGCGAATGCCGCGGGTGTCTGGTAATTCAATGAACTATGGGGTCTGCGGTGGTTGTAGTCAAGTCGCCAGCGGTCGATCACCCAGCGTGCCTCCGCCAGGCTTAGGAACAACTCGCCGTTGAGGAGTTCAGCACGTAGCTTGCCATTGAAGCTCTCCACGTAACCGTTTTCCCAAGGGCTGCCTGGGGCAATGAATAACGTTTGGACATCGGCTTGGCCGAGCCATTTGCGTACTTCCTTCGCCACAAACTCTGGCCCGTTGTCGCTGCGAATGAACTGGGGAATCCCATGCACGGCAAACAAGTAACGCAGGACTTCCACAACCTGCCTAGCTGTGAACGATCGAGCAACCTCAATCGCCAGACACTCGCGAGTGAATTCGTCGATCACCACCAGCAACCGAATCTGTCGTCCATCCTCAATTCGATCTGTGATGAAGTCGTACGACCAGACGTGATCCTTGTGCTGAGCACGTCGACGGACGCAGCTATTCTCGCTGCCACAATTGGGCAACCGCCTGCGACGGTGCTGTTTCTTAGGCACTTGCCTGTTCTCTTCCCGCCAGATTCGCTCAACTCGCTTGTGATTGACGTACCAACCAGTGGCTCGCAGCGTGAAATGCACGCGAGGGCTGCCGAACCTAGGGCGACGATGGGAGATGCTCCGCATCTCGGCCAGGAGCTTCCGCTCGTCTGTTGGTCGATGCGGCTGGTAACGCTGTGTCGTGCGTGGCTGACCCAGCACACGGCAGGCTCGACGCTCGGAGACTGTTCCAGGCCCCAATTGGCGACGCACCTCGCTCACAGCGAGGCGTCGTTGCTCGGGGCTCAGTAGTTTCCCTTCGCGGCTTCCTTCAAGATGGCGTTGTCCAGGGCCTGATCTGCCACCAGCTTCTTTAGCCGTGTGTTCTCTTTCTGCAGGGCCTTCAACTCCTTGGCCATTTCCGGAGCCATGCCACCGCACTTCTGACGCCAGCGGTAGTAAGTCTGCTGGGTGATCCCCAGACGTTTACACACCTCGGGGACCTTCTTCCCCTTGCCCAACTCGACATCGGCCCGACGCAACATCGAGATAATCTGGTCAATTCCATGACGTTTCTGTGCCATCTAAAAAATCCTTTCCGGGCTAGAGCCCGGGCTGGATTCTCTCACAAGCACTGGTACTTTTCACGGGGGGAAGGTCAGTTAGGCTTGAATCAAAACTCGATTTCGCGTGTGCTTGACTAGTGCTTTGTTACACCTAGGTATTCGGATTAGCCGGCGGGCGTTAGCCCCCGGTTGATGCCGAAAAAACCGGGGGCTAACGCCCTGCGGCTGATTTCACCAACCCAAATTTTTGGCTGTCACAAACTTACGAAGGAGGCGACATGATGACTGAAAGCATCCTGGAAAAGATGGCAACGGGACCCGTGTTGGGAGATGGGGGATATGTTTTGTTTCTCGAAAAGCAGGGCGTCATCAAGAGCGCCCAGTGGACCCCCGAGGGTGTGTTGACCCACCCTGAAGCGGTCCGCGCGATTCACGAGAAATTCTTGGACGCCGGTTCGGAAGTGCTCCAGGCCCAAACTTGGGCAGGCACCCGTGGGAGCTTGGACCGTAGTGGAGCGGGGGACAAGGTCCAGGCGATCAACAGTACGGCCGTACGGTTGGCCAAGCAGGTTGCCGGGGACAGGGCGCTTGTTGCTGGTACCGTCAGTTTCGTGGGAGAGAAGAAGGAACTGGTTTGGAGCTCCGGCGGCGCCGATCAAGAGCCATTTTACCAGGAACAAGTCGATATCCTTGTCGAAGAGAAAGTCGATTTCTTGCTGCTGGAGACGTTTCTTTCGCTGGCCGATGGGCTCACGGCGCTAAAATGTGCCAAGCGGAGCGGGTTGCCCGTGATGATCACCATTACCTTCAAAGAGTTGGACCAGACCGAAGACGGTTATTCCGCGGCCCAAGCGTGCCAGCGGCTCTCGGGGGAGGGCGCGGACATCGTAGGAATGAACTGCCATTGGCAGCCTGAACTGATGCTTCCTCTGATGGATCAGATACGCGCTGCCGTCGACGGGTTTGTGGGAATGCAGCCGCCGGCCATTCGCGGCGAAAACTTCCGGGCATTCAACAGTGACGAGGGCTGGGTGGAGAAGTGGCCGGGCCGCGTGCTCACTCCTCAGGAGATGGCCGATTATGCCCGCCGCGCCAATGATTCAGGCATCAACTTTATTGGCGCCTGCTGTGGAACGGACGACAGCCACATCAAGGCCATGGCTGGGGCGTTGGAGAAAGGATAATCTCCTCCGGCAGCGTACCATGAATGAACACTGATGAACCCTAGATCATTTTACCCTTTTGTGTTCCGCGCAATTCGCAACCAGGCTGATCAGCCGACGAGCGATCCTACGTAGGACAGGATTTCATCCTGTCAGCCATTGCCAAAAAAAGGTGGCGAAACAGAGCCCCCCAACAAGCAGATCTGCTGCCCGATTGCTCAGAAAACGCGAGACGAGCTCAAGACAGGTTGGAAACCTGTCCTACGTATGCATTGCGCTCATCACATGGAATGTGATGGCTACTTGTGCTCGACTCGTGGCACCCACGTGGGCGCTATTTGCCGGCGTAGCTCCGCCAAAGTCCGCCGAGCTCGGTTGTGTTGGCTTCGCCGTCGAATGCGACGAAGCGGAATCGCGAGACATAAGGCTTCTGAAGCTCGATACGGAATTCTCCGGTGATCATGGGCACAAAACAAAAATAGGGCATGTCAGGATGCAGCCTCACTGGTTGCGGAGCGCGGAAGTTATCTGGGTGACCCATGGCAGCGATACCACAAACGGCGCCATCCACCTTGCCTGACATGGCCACCCAATTCGGACGAGTGTGGTTGCCGTTGGCCCGGTCTTTGCCTTCGCTGGTTAGCATCGTGACCTCTTTAATCCAAGCCGCGGCTCCCCGTACGCACATGGCGCCGTAGTGGTACTCTCCGATGATTAAAGGTTGTGCCATCACGCAGGTCTGCGTCGATACGAGGTCGAACACATTCATAGTCCGATGTGGCACACGCGTAATTTCCCAAGTCTCGTCCAAAACAACATCAGGCGAGGTGGGTAGGTCATTGATATGCCGGAGCTTGACCACCATAGAATCGGCATTGGCGCGGGCCGTTTTCACATGCTCGATGTGGCCTTGCTTTGCGGCGCTGTTCCAAAAGTCGACAGCCCGCCCGTCAATTCGAGCGCTGGTCCAGGCAAACATGAGACCATGCTGATGGACGTGATCTACCGGAAAGTCATTCGTTACGATTCGTCCGCTGGGGGTATAGACCGGATGGATAAATCCACTGCGTCCATACCACGGTGCGTCTGCTATGTGAGACGGTATGATCAAGCAATCTCTCTTGAAGATTGAATGAAACGGTTTCATTATTCCTCGCTCGTTACCGGCCAATAAGGAGAATCTGTGCGGGCGGTCTTCAGGTAATTGTCGATCTTGGCGACGATCTCTGGATGTTCACCGGCGATGTGATGGGCCTCGCCGACATCTTTTGATAGGTCGTAGAGTTCTAGGGCCGCTCCCTGCTTCAAACGAATGCCCTTGAAGTTGCGCCAGCGAACGGCCTGCTGGAATCCGCGTTCGAAGAACTCCCAGTAGAGGAACCTGTCGGGCATTTTCGGGTTCTCGCCGAGGAGTGTCGGAAGGAGATTGATCCCGTCGATGTTTTTTGGCGTATGTGTCCCCGCAAGAGCTGCTGCCGTGGGTAGGAAGTCGGCGAAATACCAGAGCGTGTTGTCAGTTTCGTTACTGGGTACTTTGCCGGGCCAGCGAACAATCATCGGCACACGTATCCCCCCTTCGTACATGTCCCGCTTATAGCCCCTGAGCGGCCCATTCGAATCAAAGAACTTCACGACAGCCGTATGCCTAGCTGAACTGCGGGCGCCGTTGTCGGAGGCGAAGAACACGATCGTATTATCGTCCAGGCCCTGGTCCTTAAGCGATTGTACTAGCCTTCCGACACAACCGTCGAGATAGGAGACCATCGCCGCATAACTCTTCTCCTTTTCGCCCCATGGCTCGTCCGCGTAAGCACCGTACGACGGGGCCAAATACGGGTCGTGCGGGTTGACATAGCAGAGGTAAAGAAAAAACGGTCCCGCCTTGTTATTTTTTACGAACGCGATCGCCTCGTCGGTGCAGATGTCTGTATGGTAGTAACCGCGTCTGGCCTGCTGGTTGGCTTCTACATCGTACAACTCCCGGTTGCGATATCGCTTGGCAGGATAGTAGAGGTGCGGCGACCATGTAGCCGGTGTTCTATCCTTCCATCCATAGAATTCGCCAAAGCCGCTCTCCAACGGCCCGGCCGTCGGTTCGTAGCCGTCAAGATGCCATTTTCCCACCAGCCCGGTGTGATAGCCGGCGCGACGCAACACGTGGGCGACCGTGAGATCCTCGTCGGTCAAGTTGGCCCGACGCCGCCCGTCCTGCACGATCCCGCCGCGCAAACATGTGTTGCCGCGAACCGTCGTATGACCCGTGTGTTGCCCGGTCATCAGTACGCTTCGCGACGGTGCACAGGCCGGAGATCCGGCGTAGCAATTCGTAAAACGTATCCCCTGGGCGGCCAGCGCATCGATGTCGGGGGTCAGAATTCTCTGCTGACCGTAGCATCCCAGATCCGCATGGCCCAGGTCGTCAGCAAGGATGAAGATGATGTTGGGCTTTGTTCTCGGGCTCGACGCCGCCAACCCACTGAAGCAGAGCACGATCACTGCGCTCCCAAAACCGATCGATTTCAAACGGCTAGGTTCGCGGGAGTTCATTTTTCTACATGGCGCCCCGGAGTGACTCTGCTGGGGCGTCGAGTTCTAACAAGGCATACATCAATAGGCCAACGCCGTTGGTTGTTTCATAGTACGGTTTGGCCGCATGGCCGCGGAAGATCCCGTTGCGGTAGAGTTTGTGGACGGCCTCTTTGGCAAGCTCTTCGGCGGATTCCAAGAATAGAGAATCGTCCGTGGCGCGGACCATGTGCACCATCAGCGAGATGGCCCTGGCGTAGTCCTCGGCGTAGGCCCCGCCGGTCTCTGCAGCCCGCGGCAAGGCGCCTTCCAGTTCCCTTTTCCAACGACGGCCCGTGTGCGGCGGCATCGCTTGCCGCACCACGCCGGCCCACCGCTTGGCAATCGTCAGTAGCTCGGCGTCTGGCGCCCCGTCCTCCACGGTCGCCTCGTACGCCTGCACTGCACTTTGGGCGGCACTGAGCGTGTGTTCGTACGCGTAAATGGACGTCCGCCACACATTGACATGACCGTGGGGCGCCCACGCCGAGTAGCCGCTCCCTTTGGCTTGGCCTGGGACAGGCGTGCCGTCAAGCTTTAGCATTGCCCAATAGGCGCCGGCTGCCTCGTCCCATCCATACTTGTCGTACGCTTTGATGTAGCCGATCGCCGCGTCGCGAAAGAACGGGTCGCCCGTCAGCCGGTAACATTCCAACAGTGACATCGCATGGGGGCCAACTACGGTGGTATGGCAATGCTGTCCGTCGTAGCGTCTCGGTAGACCGGGGCAATCGGCAGTGAGCCCCGTTTCCTGGTTGCGGTTACTCCAATGCCATCGGGCGACTGTCTTCGCTCTCTCCAAATAGCGCCTCTCATTGGTGGCGCTGTACATAAACGCCAGCGCGTGAGCAAAGCTGCTGCCGGAAAACGCAAAGTCACAGCCTTGCCGGCCGTCGTCATGCCGATTGTGCAGCCCGGAGAACTTGTCGACGACATGATGCTCCCAAATGCCGTCAATTGCGTGGCGCACGGCGCTAGGTGCAACGCGGTACATGTTTTCCCATGTCGGGCGATAGACGAGGATTTCGTGCGGTCCATTGCCGTCGCCGTCCCCTCCCGGCCGCTCTCGATAACAATCCCAGAAGACGTGCGTGCCCCACGCAGGCATGCCGTTTCGATAGACATGCTGTGGGTCGATGTCCTTATAGCAGTGGTCGAAAAAGTGTAGGACGTACGCGTCAGCGGCTTGTGCGTATTTGTTCTCGCCCGTCAACTCGGTCATCCGGTACATCGCCAGCAGCAAGGCCTGGTCGTACCAGAGATTGGAGCCTCGTTCCCCCCGTCGGTGCAGCCGTCCATCCAAGCGGACCAGCGCGTCGAGGCGAGGCGGGCTCACCGGCGAGCGAAGCGTGTCGACGTCCAGGACGGCCATGAAGAGCGGAGTCTTGGCGTCGCCATACACGTCCCGGCCATGCGCGATCAGCGTGTCGAGGCACGTCTTGACGTATTCTCGCCACGGCAACCGCCGGGAGGGATGAAGCGTGATCGCAGCTTGTAGAGTCTTGCCGACTGTTGTCTCGTAGGTGACGCGCAGCTCAGCGACGCCAGAGGGTTCGGGCGTGAAGAAAAGGTATTCGTCCTGGTCAAAGTCGCGCGCAGAGAGATCAACGGCGGACCCGGCGTCGCCAATTTGCCAGGTCAACCGGCCGCCGACGGGACGGCGGTCGCTATGGGCATAGGTGACCACATGTATGGGCCGAAGTTTGTGCCCATCCCGCTCTATGGGGCGATCGGCCGACACAACCGCGAGTTGCAGGTGATCACGGAGCTGGGCGGCTTCGCGCGTCCGCTGTGCTTCAGCCTCGGCGCGGATCGCTTCGATTTCAGCCCCGGTGGTCCATGCCCGGAAGCGCGAAAACTCGGCCGGCGTATTATTGCTCACAAAGACGCCGACGCGGCCGATTTGCTGCGAATTGAGCGGCACGTCGAGTTGCCAATCTGGTTCTTGCCCGCCGGCGGGCCAGAGTTTGGCAAGCACTCTGTTGCCGACTGCCGCCGCCTTCAAATGGTGCGGTTTTTCTCGCTCGAACACTATCTTCGCCGACCGCTCGCCTTGGCGCGCCTGTTCGCCTGCGTGAAAGGTGAGCGCTTCGAGTGCTCCGGATTGGTCGTCATACCGAACCATCAGATACGTGTCGCGCTGACCCCGCAGAACAACGCCGAGCACTTGTCGCCCGCCGCTCGGCACGCGGATGTCGGTCTGAACCAGGACATCCTGCACCGGTTCAAGTCGCGCGTAGCGGCGCCCGTCGTTGGCATCTCCGACCTTACGCAGCACGCCGCCTTCGATCGCCCAACGGCCCGCCGCGTCGGACGGAAGCCATTTTGCATCTCCCGCAGAAAAGTCGTCGTCGAAAACGGGCTCGGCCGCACGTAGAGCGACGATCGGCGCCGCGCCGGCGGTGAGATAGACGGCCAACAAAGCAACAAAGGCTAATCGCATTTCACGTCCCTCCACAGCTTCGTTCCCTTTCGTTTATTCTGCTGACTGTAAGATTACGCAAGGATGCCGTCAACCACACGGGAAGGTTTGGTGATATTCGTAAGCCGCTGGTTGAGGCCTTGGAACGCGTAGGTCAGCCGCTTGTGATCGAAGCCGAGTAGGTGCAGCAATGTTGCATGAAGATCATGCGGTGAGACCTGATTTTCGATTGCGTCGTAGCCGATTTCGTCCGTTCGGCCGAAACTAAAACCAGCCTTGATGCCGCCGCCAGCCAGCCAGATCGTGAATGCGCCTGGGTGATGATCGCGCCCGACAAACGCCATTTCGACCCCGAGGCGATTCTCGCGCATCGGAGTGCGTCCAAACTCCCCACCCCAGACGACCAGGGTATCGTCGAGCAACCCACGTTGTCCCAGATCGGTTAGTAGCGCAGTCATCGGTCGATCGACTTCCCGGCACCTTTGCTTGAAGCCGACGTTGAGGGCTTCGTTGGCGTTCGCGCCGTGGGAATCCCAGCCCCAGTGAAAAAGCTGGATGAATCGCACATCTCGCTCTGCCAGCCGCCTGGCCAATAAACAATTGTTGGCGAATGATTCCTTGCCAGGCTCAGCGCCGTAGAGATCGTGGATATGCTGGGGTTCCGCTCGCAAGTCAAACGCTTCGGTCGCCGAGGTTTGCATCCGAAAAGCCATTTCGTATTGCGAAATGCGCGTGAGCGTTTCAGGGTCGCCGATCTGCTGGTAAGTTTCTTGATTGATCTTGCTCAATGCGTCGAGCGCGCGGCGACGTATCGTTGGAGAGATGCCTGGCGGATTGGAAAGGTAGAGCACGGGGTCGCCTTTCGAGCGACATTGCACGCCCTGATAGACTGACGGCAAGAAGCCCGAGCTCCACACCGACTTGCCGGCCGAGGGGACCTTGCCCCCCGACACCAAGACGATGAATCCCGGCAGATTCTGATTTTCGCTGCCCAGTCCGTACGTGACCCAGGAGCCGAACGAAGGGTAGCCCAGGTTTTGGTAACCTGTGTGCAACAAAAACTGTGCCGGCGCGTGATTGAACTGATCGGTGGTCATCGACTTGACGAAACAGACTTCGTCGACAACTCTCTTGAAATGAGGGAGCTGATCAGAGACCCACTGTCCGCTTTCGCCCACTTGCTCGAACGGAAATTGAGAACCCAGCATGTTCGGGACGCCCTGGATGAAGGCGAACCGTTTTCCATCCAGGAACGATTGCGGACAGGGTTGTCCGTCGAGTTTCATCAAGTCGGGCTTGTAGTCGAACAGCTCGAGTTGGCTGGGGGCGCCGGCCATGTGCAAGAAGATGACCCGCTTGGCGCGCGGAGGAAAGTGGCGACCTGGCGTCTGGGAACCAAGGGGGGCCGTTCCGGCGGCAACAGCGCCCTGCGGGTGATCACGTAGCGCCAGCCACAAACCGCCGAGGCGAGTCGAGCAGTTTCGCAAGAAATGTCGGCGCGTCACATTCTGAAGGTAGTCGTGTTGCAGGCGCTCAGTGCTGCGCATATTCATTTTGTCAACGCCTGGTCCAAGTTTAGAATGGTATTCGCCACGACGGCCAGCGCCGCCGATTCCGGCGAGGCCGACTGCGTCGGGCCAGGCTCCGACGCCTGTTCGTATTCTGCAATGGCTGCCTCGTACAAACCATTTAGCTCAACCAAGGTAGCAACCGTAGGGGTTCGCTGGGTGACGGATTGAAACGACCACCGAATCCAATCCGCGGGAGTGGCGCCGCCCGCTTCACGCGCCCGATCCGCCAATCCTTGGCTGCATTCGATGTAGACAGGATCGTTCAGCATGACGAGCGCTTGCAAAGGAGTATTGGTGGAGATGCGTCGGGCAGTACAGAATTCACGGCTTGGAGCGTCGAATGACTCAAAGCTCGGATAGGGACTGGTTCGCTTCCAGTAAGTGTACAGCGCCCGTCGAAAACGATCGGGCCCGGCAGGAGTCTCCCACATGTGATTGTTGTAAACCGTTGCCCAAACTCCCTCCGGCTGCGGCGGCATTACTGAAGGGCCGCTGATCTTCGGGGCAAGCAGGCCAGAGGTCAGGAGTGCTTGGTCGCGCACCATTTCCGCGCTGAGCCGTGTGCGCGGGCCGCGGGCCAGAAGACGATTGCGTGGATCGCGTCTCTGAAGTTCTGCGGAGACTCGGTTGGCCTGGCGGTAGGTCGACGAGAGTACCAAGTCGCGCAGGAACGGTTTGATCTGCCACTTCTGGTCGTGCTGTAGTTTGACGGCCAAATGGTCGAGCAGTGCCGGATGGGAACGGGGAGTGCCCGTCGAACCGAAATCTTCCACGGTTTCGACAATGCCAATACCGAAGAGCTCGGCCCAGAGCCGATTCGCAAGCACTCGGGCAGTCAACGGGTTTTCCGAAGCTACCAGCCATCGAGCGAGCTGCAAACGGCCGGGCTCTTCGTCTGAGAGAGGATGCAGCTGTTCGGGAACGCCAGGCGTTACCAGATCGCCGCGGTCCAACCAATTGCCGCGAACGAACAGACGCGTAGGTCTGGCCGCCATTGCACCACGTGATCTCATCACTGGAACCCGGATTCCATTCCACTCGTCCCGGGCGGCGGTCAGCTGTTGGTGTTGCTTCCACTGCGCTTGTCGATCAGCAGAGGAGACTAGCGCCGCCCAGTCGGGCGAATCTGAGCTGGTGAGCGAAAATCGTCGCAAGTGAACACTTTGGGCGCCCGTCGTACTGGCATGATGCTGTAGTTTGAGCACCAACGACGTCCCAGACGGGGGATCAATGGCCTCGGCCAGAAGCAGCACGGCCCAGCGGGGGCCAACCAGCTTGGGGTAACCGCCCAGGCCCGCTGCACTCTCGCTCAACGCATCCATCGGATCGAAGGAGCCTATCAAGGAATCGGCAATAATTTCGCAGATCTCCAACGGCTGGTTCTCACCGTCAGCCGTTACCAGCTTCAATTCGACCTGTGATACGATCGATCCCCTTTCGGGCCAGTCGATCGGATTATCTGACTCGGGAAGAATCGCTAGCTTGATCGCTTGCAATGGCCTGGCTGGCGCGGTCACCTCGTAGCGGACCCCGATCGGAAACGTACCGCCCGCAACGCGAACTTCGTGATCTTTCGTGACCAGGAGTTGTCCATGAGAGGATACTGCCTTCGCCGGTACTAGCGGTTGCCAATCTTCCACGGAAATGGCCGCCTCGCGACCTGTATTATTGATCTCTTCCCGCAGTTGTTGGCGCCGTTTCTCTAACTCGAACGCTGTCGCCCAAAGGCTTTCAGCGTCGTTGTCGGGCAGTTTGACCGTTGGATAGTCATGGTCCAGATCGTGATCAGCGGTATTGTTGAGAAACGCCAAGAACTGGTAATACTCTTCATGGGTGAAGGGTTCGTAGGGATGCGAATGACACTGTGCACAACCAAAGGTCGTACCATGCCAGACTGTCCAGGTGGTGTTCACGCGGTCGATCGCCGCCTTCGGTATTGGTTTGCGTGTTGCGATGAAACACGGTCGCAATCAAATCGTCCACGGTCGGGTCGGGGAGCAAGTCGCCCGCAAGTTGCTTGATCGTGAACTGATCGAACGACATGCCCTCGTTGAACGCTGCGATAACCCAGTTTCGATAAGGCCAGGCGTTGCGATGAAGGTCTTTTTCAAAACCTTGTGAATCGGCGTAACGAGCCAGGTCGAGCCACATCGCCGCCCATCGCTCGCCAAAATGGGACGAGGCCAGTAAGCGATCTACTTCCGAGCGATAACAGGCTTGCAACTCCTGCGGAGTCGTCTCACACGCCTGAAGAAAGTGCTTCAGTTCCGAGAGAGTCGGCGGCAGACCGATCAAGTCGAACGA
>Ga0310121_10005217_pt1 | contig 11241 bp, 10 predicted proteins | sample CB27_Tmax_986_MG_FD_203504 | JGI IMG/M metagenome (GOLD analysis project Ga0310121, IMG submission 203504) | Marine microbial communities from Western Arctic Ocean, Canada - CB27_Tmax_986 | ecosystem: Environmental > Aquatic > Marine > Oceanic | place: Canada: Western Arctic Ocean | collected...
AAACCAAACTGTGTATTGCAGCAAACATCACCTCTATTAACGAATTCATTCAAACTAAAACAATAGAAGAATGGAAACAGACTAAAGTTGACATTCACAAACAACCTGCAATTTTTCTCATCTCATAAACAAGAATTCCTCTTCCAGTAAAGTTAGCATGAGTAATTTTCTATCTTTGTACAATGGATAGAATACGAAATATTATTAATTTACTCCCAAAACCCTTACGGAATAAATATCTTATTTTACTACTACTTTTTATCTTTTGGATTGTATTTTTAGATGACTACAATTTGATTAATCAGAATAAGATGAAAAATAACGTAGATGACTTAAAAGAACAAAAAGAGTTTTATATCTCTGAAATTAAAAGTGACAGCACAGAACTATCCAATCTTAAAAACGACAGTGAAGAACAAGAAAGATTTGCAAGAGAAAAATTCAAAATGAAAAAAGACAATGAAGATATTTTTATCATAAGAGGCAATGAAGATAACTAATTTATTCTCAGCATTTAATGCTGTTTCAAAAAAAGAGTGGGAAGAAAAAATAATGTCAGATTTAAAAGGGGCTGACTACACTGAAAAGTTAGTTTCAAATACTGAAGAAATTAAAATTCCCCCTATTTATCATTCAGACAATAAGACTCCAACTCATACTGTATCATTTCCTGAAAATTGGGAATGCTATCAACTTATTGACGCAAGTAATGCTAGTGAAGGAAACAGAAGATCACTAGCTGCACTACAAAATGATGTAAGTGGTTTATGTTTTTCCAATCCTAATAATTTAGAAAAGTTACTAGATGGAATTCAAATAGAACACATCAGAATTGATTTTAAAGATTATACTGATGATTTCCCTGTACAATGGAAAGAATTTGTAAAAGGAAGAAAAATAGCAGGCGCTTTTCATGGATTAACTAAAAACAAAACATCTGGTTTTCTGAATACTATTTTTGCTAAAGGAAATACTGCTAAAGAGCAAATAAATTCTGCTTTGCAGCAAGGATTAGAAAATCCTAAAGACATTCAATTTCATTTTGAAATAGGAAATAATTACTTTCTTGAACTGGCAAAACTAAAAGCATTCAGAATTCTTTGGAAAAGCAAAAAAGGAAAATCTCCTTTTATCTTTGCAACAACAACTTTAGCTAATAAAGAAGAAGAATTTGCATACAACAACATCCTCAGGACTACAACTGAGTGCATGTCGGCTATATTTGGTGGTGCTAATGCAATTATGGTAAATTCTTATAACCATAGTTTTGAAATACCTACAGAATTTTCAGAGAGAATAGCAAGAAATCAGCAAACTATCCTTAGAAAAGAAAGTTATCTTGATAAAGTAAGTGACCCTACAAAAGGGGCGTACTATACCGACTATCTTATTGATGAATTACTGAAAGATTATGAGCTTATAGAAATAGTTGAAAAGGAAAATTTAGCAACAAAAAAATGGTTAAGTCCTGAACAAATTGACATACAAAAGGAATACAATAAAGAAGATACTAGCCATTTAGGGCACCTGAATTTTGTATCTGGCTTAGCTCCAAATTTAAGAGGCCCCTACTCTACTATGTATGTTATGCGCCCTTGGACAATAAGACAATATGCAGGTTTTTCAACAGCTGAAGCATCCAATGAATTTTACAGAAAGAATCTTGCTGCAGGGCAAAAAGGACTTTCTGTGGCTTTTGATCTAGCCACACACAGAGGCTATGATTCTGATCATGAAAGAGTAGTTGGTGATGTTGGTATGGCAGGAGTAGCAATTGATAGTGTTGAGGATATGAAAATTCTTTTCAACCAAATTCCTTTAGATAAGATATCGGTTTCTATGACTATGAACGGTGCTGTTCTTCCAATCTTAGCTTTTTATATAGTAGCTGCAGAAGAGCAAGGTATAAGCTTAGAAAAGCTTACTGGGACTATTCAAAATGACATTCTCAAAGAGTTTATGGTGCGTAATACTTACATCTACCCACCAAAACAATCTATGAAAATCACTGCCGACATATTGGAATTTACGGCTCATAAAATGCCAAAATTCAATAGCATCTCCGTTTCAGGATATCACATGCAAGAAGCGGGTGCTACAGCTGATATTGAATTGGCGTACACCCTAGCAGATGGATTGGAATACATAAAAACAGGAATTGCAGCAGGAATGAAAATAGATGATTTTGCGCCAAGAATTTCTTTCTTTTGGGGTATTGGCATGAATCATTTCATGGAAATTGCAAAAATGCGTGCTGCTCGTATGCTTTGGGCAAAATTAGTCAAGCAATTTAATCCTAAAAATCCGAAATCAATGACCCTACGTACCCACTGCCAAACTAGTGGCTGGAGTTTAACAGAGCAAGATCCTTTTAATAATATTACTCGAACTTGCGTAGAGGCTATGGCGGCAGTAATGGGAGGAACACAAAGTTTACACACCAATGCCCTTGATGAAGCTATTGCATTACCCACTGATTTTTCAGCTAAAATTGCAAGGGACACTCAAATTTACCTACAGAAAGAAACTGGAATCTGTGATACTGTTGACCCTTGGGGGGGCAGTTATTATGTAGAAAAACTAACTCATGATATTGCTGAAAAAGCCTGGGAGCATATTAAAGAAATTGAAGAATTGGGAGGCATGGCAAAAGCCATTGAAACCGGAATTCCCAAAATGAGGATTGAACAAGCAGCAGCAAGACAACAAGCTAGAATTGATAGTGGAAAGGATATAATAGTTGGGGTAAATGCTAATCAATCAGAAAAAGAAGACAAAAAAATAGAAATACTTGAAATAGATAATACTGCAGTAAGGAAATTACAAATTGAACGCATAAATAAGATAAGAAAAAACAGAAATACCCAAAAAGTAGAAGCCTGTTTGGCTTCACTTACTTCTGCTTGTAAAAATAAAAAAGAAAACCTTTTGGGATTAGCCATTAATGCTGCTAGAGAAAGAGCTACTCTTGGTGAAATTTCTGATGCATTAGAAAAAGAATTTGGTAGGTTTACTGCAATAAATCAAACAATTTCAGGCGTATATAAGATGGAAATACAAAACAATGAAACCTTTAAAAAAGCACTAGCATTATCGGATGAATTTGCAATAAAAAAAGGAAGGCGACCAAGAATAATGATTGTAAAAATGGGACAAGACGGGCATGATAGAGGAGCGAAAGTTGTAGCTACTTCATTTGCCGATTTAGGATTTGATGTAGATGTAGGTCCACTTTTTCAAACCCCAGAAGAAGCTGCTAAACAAGCTGTAGAAAATGATGTCCATATTTTAGGGATTTCCTCTTTAGCGGCAGGTCACAAAACATTAGTTCCGCAAGTAATTGCCGTACTTAAAAAGCTTGGCAGAGATGATATTGCTGTTATTGCTGGTGGTGTTATTCCTGAACAGGATCACAACTTTCTCTATGAATCAGGTGTAAGTAGTATTTTTGGACCAGGAAGTGTAATTGCTGATTCAGCAATTAAAATCCTTGAAAAATTAATGAAATACTAATCTTATTTAGTTACTAGGAGTAAGTGGATCTTCACATTCTTTGGCAAGAAAACGATAATTTACCCCAACAGTGAATTGGTGCTGTGATCCTACTTGAGTTCCGTTAAGATACTGATATAATGGAATTTCAGATGTTGCAAATACAGTTAAGCCATTTTGAGAATAACTAAGTTGTGGTATAAAAAACCATTTTTTGCTTCCTGTAGATTCAGGATAAATACTATACTCAGATAGATTATTATTATCCGCTTTTGCTTGAGTAATATTCTCAGCCTTTATTTGAGTAGTTACCCCCCATCTATAAAAGAATGTTTTGGATGCAAAGAAGCCAACACTAGTGTAATCTCCAAACTTGATTCCGGAAGCATTAAAGCCTTTTCTAACATATAAAGTAGTAATAAAAAGTCTTAATTTTCTTTTCTGATATTCCCGAAAGAAAAAAGAAGAAAATATAAAATCATTGGAACCGCTAGTAGTTTGCACAGTAGCAGGGTTTAAAGAGTAAATATCCTTAGGAGGAATTTCAGGTCCCCATAAAGATTGCGGATAAATCAAAGTAGAATCATTGTGTATACCTAAAGGCATCTTCACTCCTAATCCTAAAGCAATTTCTGTACGTTTAAAATTAGCAGTTTTATTATAAATACTATATCTAGGGAAAATAATCAAATCTCCTAATCCACTAGAAACAACAGTATCGGCATTATCTTTTTCTATTAATGATTTACTTAAAAAATAACCAGTTGCAACAGATAAAGTTAATTTTTTACTTAATCCATAATCAACTCTAAAAAATAAATAGTCACTACTTAAATTATTAAATAGTGGAGTAGTATCTCGATTGCCACTTAAGAATTTATTTGATTTATTATATTGGTAATTAATAGAAACCTCCATTTGATTTTCTTGCAAGACTCCAGCTGCTGCTCCCCCAGCAATTGGGCTGCCAGCCCCTCCTGAACAACAGCCTTGTGAGAATACAGATGTACTAAATATAAGTGTAAAAAAACTAATTAGTAGAAAACGCATAAATTTATTCGTGAGCGACTACAAACCTTGATGTTTCGGTAAAGGAAAGTGCTGAGAGTTTTAGGAAGTAAGTACCATTAGTTAATGTACTTATATCAAATATTCTATTGTATTCTCCAATAGTTTTTGCTGAATGATCATTTAAAGTAAGTACTGTTTCTCCTAAGATATTTATTATATCAAAATTAATATTTTCAATTCTGTCAATTGTATAGGACACATTTAGTAGCCCATTTTGAGCTGGGTTTGGAAAAGTGTGGAGTCCAAGAGGGCTGTTTTGCTGCTCATTTATACCTAATGGAGCTGCTAAAGCATCATTTATTGCAGACTGAACCCCATTAAAAGTAATATGCGAATCATTTTGATTATAGAAAATTGTATGAGCATTCCCTCCTAACACTACAACCTTTGGCATACCAGATGTTCCATAACCATTCATATTGACATCAGCTGATTGGAAAAATATAGAATTAGGCATGCTATTAGAACTACCCCAAGCTGGCAAGGAAGAGCATTGGCCATAAATTGGAGAAATAGCATCATCAGCAATATAGAAATGCACTTTCCCAGGGTGACTACTTGCAAATGATTGTGCAGCAGAATATGCTGGTATTGAATATATAGCACAAGGACTACACGGCATAACCCAAGAAATAACTATTACATTTCCTGCATCAAGCTCACTAAATAATTGATGTGATATTCCATTACAATCATCTGTAGTAAAATCAGTTGCTTGTGCAAAAGCAATACTTATACTTACAAAGGAAAGGGAAATAAAAAGCGTAAATTTTCTCATGATTAAATTAATTTATTATTTGTTACTCTTCTTCTTTAAAATCAAGATGCTGACAACATGAAGGCAACTTATCATGTGCTTTCTTATTTGCTTTAACATCATCAGCATTATAGCCAATTAAGGAAATTGCTTTTCTTAGCTTATCAGCATCTGTTTTCTTTGTTTTGAAAGTTACTGTAAGTATACTACTCTCAATATCCAAATCTACTCCTGTTACACCTCTTGTAAATTGCATCTCTTGTTCTATTCTATCCTTACAACACATACCAACACATGGTGCAGAAGTCAGAATCTTTACTGTTTCTTTCTGTGCCCAAGCATTAACTGTTAGAATACTGAAAAGTATTATTATTAATTTTCTCATTTCTATTTTATTTTATATCTAAATCCAACATATATCATACATCCATTTATTGGAGCATATATTAAAGATGCATCAAAGATATCTAAATCTGGCGTATCAGCACCTAATATAGGTGTGTTTTGTTTGTAACCTAAGATATTCTCTCCACCTAAATATACATCAAAATATCTAAATCTCTTTGTTATTTGTGCATTATAAAGATTAAACGGCTCAGAAAATTCTGTATTAATTTCTGAATGACTAGGAATTCTACTCTTTCCAATATAGTTTGCAGTAACATCAAACATCCATTTATCAAAATTAGTAGCATATGAAAAATTAAGCAATCCTCTACTCTCTGGCGTTAAAGGTGCTATTTTCTCAACACCTCCAAATGTAGTTATAACATCATTAATCTTGTAAGCCATCTTAATATCAAAACGATTAAACAACTCATATGCCAGATCTAACTGCATACTGTTTGCATAGGACACTCCTTTTAAATTATAAAAGGATAATTCAGTTTGTTCTTCAATATCAACCACAATTTGATTTTCAAATTCAGTTCTGTATGCATCAGCATTTATAGTCCCTTCACGCCCAAATAACCTAAAGCAATAGGTAATATTCATTCCGTAATTCCAAGCTATCTCTGGATTTAACTCTTCCAATGAAATTATTCTATTAGAGGCTAAAAAAGAAGCATTTTCAACAAATACATTAGCAATACGAAAAGCTTTTCCTGCAGAAAAACGAATAGCCATATCTTCAGTTGGATTATACTTCATGTTTAACCTTGGTAAGTAAGTAATGGTGTCAGTATTATTGTAGTAGTCTGCACGCAAACCAGCAGTAAGATTGAAACTCTCTCCCCAATTGTAATTGTATTCAGAAAATAATCCACTCATTAAGTCCATCCTTATTCTATCAGTAAATGCCGTTCCATTAGGATCTCCAGAAAAACTTTCAGTATACCTATCTGCATAATAACTTATTCCATACTTTAATTTATGGTCTGTATTGCCTAAATAGATTTGTCTGATAAGATTTAGATAAGCGCTTTCTTGAAGTCCCTTATAATTATTTTGACCAAAGATAGCTGTTTGATTATGCCTTCTGAATGAAGTTTGTAGTCCTGCGCTTTTGCCAGGAGAATTTGGCTGAATAGCTCCTGTTTTTGAAGTAAACTCCAATAAATCATTATGAATATCAACTACATAAGGATTAGAAAGTCTTTCTTTAATGGAATCCATAGTACCTCCCAGCCTATCTTCTACTAAGCCTCTTACCGTAAATCCAATATGATAATTCTTATCCTTATATTCCCATCTGTTTAATGCATTAAACTGTGTTACTTTTGGCATATTCATAAAACCATCAGGATCCTTTTTGCTGTCTATTTCTTTCTGAAAATGTGAAATATGAGTAAATAAATTACTCTTCCATTTACCATCTTTCTTTGCCAATAAAAGATTATTCTCTATTTTTCCTTCTTGGTTAGTATACATATTCCAAAAAAGTTTTGGTGCCGATTCTGGCTTATAATATTCCAAGTTTATTTGTCCTGCAAAAGATTCAAAACCATTAATAACAGAACCACTCCCTTTTATTATTTGTATAGATTCTATCCAGGTTCCTGGCACATAACTTAGCCCATAAGCAGAGGAGATTCCCCTAATTAATGGCATATTTTCTTGAGTAATCTGAGTATACATTCCATCCAAACCAAGCATCTGAATTTGTTTTGCTCCAGAAACAGCATCTGAAAAGGTCACATCAACTGTTGCGTTAGTACTGAAGCTTTCAGACAAATTACAACAAGCAGCCTTCTCCAATTCTCCAGTAGATAAAGTTTGCATATTAATTGCATTGATAGTGGAGAACTTAGTAGTATTTACCTTTCCTTTTACTTTTACCTCATCAAGTTCAACAGATGGAGAAAGCACAATATGATAATGACCATTTTCCTTTATTATTTGGGAATATTTCTGATAGCCTACAAAACTCACTAGCATAGTTGCTGGATAAGTTTCTGGTTGAGAGATAAGATAAAGACCATCTGCATTAGTAGCAACACCTATTGTAGTTCCTTCCCAATACACATTAGCTCCAGGAATTGGTGTTTCATCTCCATCTTCCATTATCTCAACAACCCTACCTTTTATTTTTTCTTGTGCTTTTGTATTTACAGTTGCAATAAGCACCATTGCAACAATTAGCATCTTTTTCATTTCTTTTCTTTAAGATTAGTATTCAGTTTTAGTCACTGAATAAATCTTATAGAAGAAAGGATTGAATCTTTGATAATACTGGCTTATGAAGTTTGGGTGGCGGTATGTCACTCAAATAAGTTTGTACATTATAATTTGCATTAAAACAATCCGTAAGATTAAATGCAAATAACAAAATTGGTGCTACCGAAAAGTCAGGCTCAAAGGCTGTCAGTAATGTTTCAAAATCAAACTGAATGGTTTCTGTCTCACTTGCACAGGAATTATCATTCTTTTCAGGACAACATAATTTTTTAATTTCTTTCATACAACAAGAAATTTTTTCTTGTTCTCCTTCACAAATCACTTCATTTTCCATGCTACATGAAGGTACTTCACTTCCTAGATACAAAGTGCCATCTTCATCACATTTCATTTTTGAAATATTCACTCCCGTTGAAATGGATAGTATAAATACTACCATTACAATAGAAAAAACTACTTTAAATATTTCTTTAAACTTCATGTTAAATACAAAGATACAATATTATTTGCAGATTGATAAATATCAATTCCTACTCTTACCTACTTTCTGAATACCGAGAAAATAAAGTTCTGAATGGTTCCAAAAGGGGTTAAGTGCTTGTATTTAAAAGATTCTTTTACTTTAAATGCAATAGAAAAACTGTTTTCCATATCCTTTTCAGAATATTTACATACCTCAAGTCCACTACATTTTTCAGGGCCATCATCAGCAAAAGTTGCCAAAATAAAACATCCATTATCACTTATATTGTCATCCACTAATATTTTATAATATTCAATATCTTGCTCCTGAGTAAGAAAATGAAATACAGCTCTATCGTGCCAAATATCATACTTTTTTGTAGGGATAAACTCGGTAATATCAGATATAATCCATTTTACTTTATCAGCATTAATTCCTAATCTTTCTTTTGCCTTATTAATTGCATTAGCGGAAATATCTAAAACAGTAATATTAGTATATCCCAATTCTAGTAAATTATCCACCAAAAAGCCATCTCCACCACCAATATCAATAATGGCATCATCTTTTGACTGTGTATTTTTTTGGATTAATGCTAATGATGTTGTTGGTTCCTGTTGAAACCAACTTACCTCATTCATTTGCTTATTTGAATAAATATTTTCCCAATGTTCTTTTCTTGACATCTTTTATACAATTGAGGGGCAATCTTCAGCTGATAAATTGATAGTTGTTTTTTTAATTGCATCAAAACCACCTTCAATGTTGATTGTATTATGAATTCCTGCTCTTTTCAAGAGCGAACAAGCAATAACTGATCGATAACCACCAGCACAATGCACATAATTTTGCTTATCATCAACAAATGTACTTCCGTGTATTTCCAACATACTTAAAGGCGCTAATTTCGCATCAATAATATGGCTTGTTTGATACTCTGTTTCTTTTCTTACATCTATAATATCAATCTGATTGTTAGCTTGATAAATGGTATTGAACTCTTCAGCTGAAATGGATGAAATAGTAGCTAAATCATTTTTTTTCCAAGAAGAAACGCCACCTTTTAAATGCCCTAAAACATTATCAAAACCAACACGAGATAAACGAATTGCTACTTCTTGCAATCTATCCGATTCGCACACCAATAAAATTGGCGTTTCTACATGTTTAATAATTACCCCTACCCAAGGAGCAAAACCTCCATCAATACCAATAAAAATTGAATTGGGAATAAATCCTTTTACAAAATTTGCTGGGCTTCTCACATCTAAAATAACAACTCCTTCCTCTAGTGATTTTGCTTTAAAATCCTCAACTGAAAAAGAAATATTTGCTTTCTTAATATTTTTATTTACAGTAGCATAGCCTTTTTTGTTTAATTGCACGTTTTCAGAAAAATAAACGGGAGGAGCCAACATACCATCCGTTACTTCTTGTACAAACTCCTGCTTAGTCATATCAGATCGTAAGGCATAATTAGTTGCTTTTTCATGCCCTATACTTCCAACAGTTTCCTTACTCATGCTTTTACCACAAGCAGAGCCAGCTCCATGTCCAGGATATACAATTACCTCATCAGGCAAAGTCATGATTTTATTTCTTAAACTTTCAAATAAAATTCCTGCCAAATCTTTTTGTGTAAGGCTAGCATTTTGGGCCAAATCAGGTCTACCTACATCTCCTAGAAACAAAGTATCTCCTGAAAAGACAGCAACCTGTTTTCTATTTTCATCCATCAATAAATAAGAGGAACTTTCCATAGTATGTCCTGGAGTATGCAGTAACTTAATAGTAATATTCCCAATTTTAAATTCTTGATTATCCTCCCCTACTAAACATTCAAAATCAGTGTTAGCTGTAGGACCAAATACAATAGTTGCCCCTGTTTTTTCTGCTAATGTTAAATGTCCACTTACAAAGTCTGCATGAAAATGGGTTTCAAAAATATATTTAATTTTTGCCCCTCTTTCAGCAGCCATGTTTCTATAAGTTCCTACTTCACGCAAAGGGTCAATTACAGCTGCCTCTCCATTACTTTCAATATAATATGACCCTTGTGCCAAACAACTAGTATATATTTGTTCTACTTTCATTTATATTTTTTGTGCATTTACCATTTCCCAACCACCACCATTGTATACCTGATCACAACCTTGAGCTTGCAAAAAAGCCGTTGCTTGTCCGCTTCTACCTCCAGAAAGACAACACAACACTAAAGGTTGCATTTGTTGTAATTCTTCCATTCTATCCATCACTTCATGCAAAGGAATATTGATAGAACCATTAACATTTCCATTCGAAAATTCTCCTTCTGTTCTCACATCCACTATTGTGGTCTGGCTATCGTTTATTAATTCTTGTAGATTCATTTGTATTTAATTTGAAAATTTAAGGGTAAAGATATGATTTTCCTGAAATTGATATTCTATATTAAAACCGTACAGCTCGCAAATTCTTTTTACAATAGAAAGTCCAATACCTAAACTTTTTTTATTATGCTCACTCCTACTAAAGCGCTTAAAAATATCAGCTTCAGGAAAAGCTAAGGCAGTGCCACTATTGGCAATAATTAAGCATTTATTTTCTAATTTAATACTTAGCTCTCCTCCTTTTTCATTATGTACTATAGCATTTTTCAACAAATTAACAACTAACGTTTCAGCCAAATAAGGATCCATATAAATATGAGTTTCATCCTTCAAATCAAGTGCTAGTTTTAGGTTTTTATCTTCTATTACAGTTTCAAAAAGCACTAGTTTTTCTTTGATTAACTCATTCAATAAAAAAGTAGATCCTTCAGTATAAAAGCGATTGTCAATTTTGGTAAGGAAAATAAGCG
>Ga0310121_10005219_pt1 | contig 11239 bp, 11 predicted proteins | sample CB27_Tmax_986_MG_FD_203504 | JGI IMG/M metagenome (GOLD analysis project Ga0310121, IMG submission 203504) | Marine microbial communities from Western Arctic Ocean, Canada - CB27_Tmax_986 | ecosystem: Environmental > Aquatic > Marine > Oceanic | place: Canada: Western Arctic Ocean | collected...
GTTCGCCTGTGACCTCGAGAGCGTCGTGCCCGACATCATGACGCTCGGGAAGGGCATCACCGGTGGGTATCTTCCGCTGTCGGCCACGGTTACCACCGAGCGGATCTACGACGCTTTCTACGACGTGTCTGATCGTAACAAGACCCTCTTTCACGGACATACCTTCGCGGGGAACCCCATCTGTTGCACCGCCGCGATGGCGAGCTTGGAGGTCTTTGAGGCGGAGCCCGTCCTGGAGCGCGTAGGCCAGCGATCCGCTTTTCTTGGAGCGCTCCTGCACGAGTGTTTCGCGGACCATCCGTGGGTTGGGGAAATTCGGCAGCAGGGCCTTATGGTCGGCCTCGAGCTGGTACGAGACCGACCGACACGAGAGTCATTTCCTTCGGCCGACGCCATCGGTTGGAAGGTCTGCATGGCCACCCGCGATCGGGGGGTCTTTATTCGTCCTTTGGGCGACGTCGTCGTCATCATGCCCCCTCTCTCCATAGAAGAGGATGAGCTTACTCAGATCGCCGAGGCGGTCGGGTATGGCCTTCGCGAAGTTGGGAGAAGCCATGACACCGTGGGCTAGCGATCTGGAAAGCGATCTGCGGCGGCTGGACGAGCTGTCTCTCAGGCGCAGTATCATTACGCCGGAGACTGGACAGGAGCCTCATGTTTTCGTGCAGGGACGCCGATATACCCTGTTTACATCCAACAACTACCTCGGATTGAGTACTCACCCCGAGGTCATCGAGGCGTCCATCGAGGCGACCCGCGCCTATGGAACCAGCGTCTCGTCCTCCCGGCTGCTGTGCGGGTCCACCCCGCTCCACGAAGAGCTCGAAGCCCGGTTGGCCGCGTTGAAATCACGGGAGGCGTGTCTGCTTTTTAGCTCCGGATACTTGGCGAACCTGGGATTGATGACCGCCTTCTTAGATTCCGAGGACGTGATCTTTAGCGACCGTTTGAATCACGCCTCCATCATCGATGGCAGCCGGTTGTCAGCAGCGAAAGTGGCGCTCTACGACCATTGCGACCTGAGCCACCTTGAGGTCCTTTTGGGCGAAACGCCCGCGAAACACCGGCTCATCGTGTCGGAGTCGGTGTTCAGCATGGACGGAGACCTGGCCCCCGTCCCGGAATTGCTCGAGCTCGCGGAGCGTTTCGGAGCGCTGTTGGTCTTGGATGAGGCACACGCTACCGGATTATTAGGTGAAGACGGCGCCGGCGCCCTCAGCCTATTCGGCATTCCCGACGGCCCCATCGTTATCGTTGGCACCCTCTCAAAGGCCCTCGGTTCCATCGGCGGATTCGTGGCCGCGGACCAGACTTTGATCTCAGTGCTGCTGAACCGATCCCGCTCCTTTATTTTTAACACCGCGCTCCACGCCGGCGCGGTGGCCGCCGCCCTTGCGTCCATAAGGCTGTTAGAAACCGAGCCGTGGCGCCGAGAGCGCTCACTCTCTCTGGCGGGTACACTCCGCGATGGAATCGTCCAGCGGGGGTCCCCACCCTCCAAATCCGTCACGCCAATCGTCCCTCTGATGATCGGCGATGCTGAAGCGGCCCTGGCCCTCGATTTACGACTTCGGGAGGCCGGCGTGCTTGCTCGAGCCATACGACCGCCAACGGTACCGGAAGGAACGTCGCGCATCAGGTTTAACGTGATGGCAACCCATGAGGAGGAGGACATCAGTCACGTGTTGGGCCTCCTCTCCTGACCGCGTATGGGTCGCATCGTAGTGGTGACCGGGACGGATACGGGCGTTGGCAAGACCATCGTCGCTGCCTGGTTGGCTTGGCTCACGCCCCGGTCCCAACGCGTGGCGTTGGTCAAAGCCGTTCAAACGGGGGCGGACCCCTCCGTAGACGGCGATGAGGCGTTCTATCGATCGGCCCTCGCCGGTCATCCTATTACAACGACCACATTGGCCACGTTCCCCGAGCCTCTGGCTCCATCGATTGCGGCGCGGAGGGCAGGCAGAACGGTTCGAGCGCGGGACCTTGCGCGGTCCTGCACGGAGATTTCCCACGATCACGACTTAACCATCGTCGAAGGCTCCGGGGGCCTGATGGTGCCTATCGATGAAGACACGAACTTCGCGGATCTTACAACGGCCCTCGGCGCCACCCTGGTTTTGGTGATCCGACCTGGGCTCGGAACGTTGAATCACACGACGCTCACGCTAGAGGCTGCTGCCAGACGAAACATCTCCATCGAGATGTTGGTGTGCAACGGGTTAGCCGCGAAGCCTAGGACCCTGGAAATCGAGAATCTTAGATTCTTTCGCGATCACTACCCAAAGATACCTTTGATCTCGCTCCGCCGCCTACGCCGGGCTAATCTGCATCGCCTGTCTCTACTCGGACCGCGCCTCCTCGGCGACGCGCCATCCTTGATCCACGGCTCAATGTTAGAGCGTATGGAGCTTCCACCGCCGGGCTCGTAAGTCTCGCACGCATCCGCCTCGCAAATGCGGAGCGGCCTAGACCTCGAGTCGAGGACTGTTGCGGGCTTTCATGCCGAACGGAATCATTGCACAACCCTGCCGTTATGCCACAGGATTGAGCATGCAATACCTTCGCCCGGAGCCCTCAGCGCATCCCATCGCTGGGCTTCTGCCACTCCGCCCAACCATCTCTGAGCCATGATACCCACCCCAAAGACCGATGCGGCTCGACCGAAGCGCCCGCAGCGTGGCAACGATCGAAATAGTGGCTCAGGGGGAGGGTCCCGGCGTGCACCGCATGGATGCTGGAGACGTGGACGAAAAGAATGCGATGCTGAGAGCCCTCATACGGACAGATACGGATGTCGTGTACGTGCAGGATCTCTCCGGTGGCGAATCCGCCACGTTGGCTTTGGGCGCCGCAATCGAACACCAGAAGCTCGTGATCGCCTCCCTTCGTAGCTTCAGTGCCGCGGCGGCCCTTAAGCAATTAATGGATCTGGGGATCGAGCCCTGGCCGCGGGGAGCGGAATCAAGCTGATTCAGGCGCAACGGTTCCTTCGACGCCTCTGCCCCGAATGCCGAGAGCACGCGGTGGTTCTGGGAGGGCCCACGCCTTACGACGGACCCGGACAGAACGCGCTGGAGTCTTTCGCCCCCCATCGCGCCATCGGATGCGACGCGTGTCAGGGTCTCAGCTACACCGACGAAAGAATTCTCGTCTGCGAGTCCATGCCCTTCTCGGATCGTCTTCAGCAACTGGTCATCGAAAAGGCCTCGGAGAGCGAGGTTCAAGCTGAGGCGGTACAGGAGGGCATGACCACCTTGCGCTCGATGGCCCTCGATGTGGCGCGCCAGGGGATGACTGCCCTGGATGAGGTCTACCTTCACACACCGCCCGACTAAGAGCAGCATCCCACCCACTCAGTGGCGGGTCAGGTTGCCGGACACGTCGTCGCGGCCCATCCTGCTCGGAGGTTCGACTGACGCTTCAGGCCTTCCCGAGGCCGGACAGCGATCTTTCAGGGCCTAGCGACCCCGCTCTCGCACGGAGAACGAAGATGCGCCGCTTTCTGCCAGGATCCTTCGCCGCCACGCTTGCTTTCCTTCCGTTTCTTGCGTTCCATCCCTCCGCCATCGCCGCAGTTACCGCCCAGGACGCGGACGCGCGTCTCGAAGCCATGAAGGTCGAGGCGCTGGAGTTGGTCGAGGATCGCGCAAAGCTGGTGCAGCAAATCGTCGACCAACTGTTTTCGTTCGGCGAGCTCGGCTTTCAGGAGTTCGAGACCCAGCGATACCTGACCGGGCTGCTGGCGGCCGACGGCTTCGAAATCGAGTTGGGGGTCGCGGGAATGCCGAGCGCGTGGACCGCGAGGTGGGGATCGGGCCGCCCGGTGATCGCCTTGGGGTCGGATGTCGATGGTATCCCCCAGTCCAATCAGAAGCCTGGCGTCGGGTACCGCGCGCCAATCCTTTCCATGGCTCCCGGGCACGGTGAGGGCCATAACTCGGGGCAAGCGGTGAATATCGCGGCGGCCCTGGCCGTAAAGGAAATCATGGAGCGGGAGAACATCCCTGGCACCCTGCTCATCTGGCCGGGCATCGCCGAGGAGCAAGTGGGCTCCAAGGCCTTCTTCGTGCGGGATGGCGTCTTCGAGGGTGTGGATGTGAACCTGTTCACCCACATCGGGTCGAACTTCGGCGTGTCGTGGGGCCAGAGCGAAGGCAACGCCCTCATCTCTGCGCAATTCAGCTTTACTGGCAAGACGGCACACGCCGCCGGATCGCCTTGGCGGGGACGGTCGGCGTTGGACGCGGTGATGTTGATGGCCCAGGCGTGGGAGTTCAAGCGGGAACATCTGCAACCAGCCGCTCGCTCGCACTACACCATCGTCGAGGGCGGGGATCAACCCAATGTGGTTCCTCAGCAAGCGAAGATCTGGTTCTTCTTCAGAGAGCGCGACTACGCCCTAACCAAGGAGCAATACGACGCCGCGATCCTCATGGCGGAGGGCGCCGCCCTCATGACCGGTACGGAGATCGACACGATTCAGATCGTGGGCTCAGCGTGGGGCCGCCATTTCAACAAGCCGGTGGCGGAGGCCACTTACGGGAACATGCAGCGCGTCGGGCTCCCCGACTGGTCCGAGGACGACCAGACCCTCGCTAGGGGACTCCAGCGTGAGCTGGGCCAGGAGGAACAGGGGCTGCCTGATTCGATCGCAGATCTCGGAGGGCCTGTCAACCTCGATCGCTCGTTAGGGGGCGGCTCCGACGATATCGGCGATGTATCCTGGAACATGCCGACCGTGACGCTGCGTTACCCCGCCAACATATCCGGGGGCCCGGGGCACAACTGGGCCAACGGCATCGCGATGGCTACACCGATCGCACACAAGGGCAGCTTGGCGGGTGCAAAAGTACAGGCGCTCACCCTCTTGGATATCCTCCTGCGGCCCGAGCTCGTGGAAGACGCTTGGTCATATTTCAATGACGTCCAGAGTGAGGAGCAGGAGTACATCCCCTTCATCTCGGACACCGACGAGCCGGCCATCTTCCTCAACCAGGAGATCATGGAGCGCTATCGGCCCTTGATGGAACCGTTCTACTACGATCCCACGCGATTCGATACCTATCTGGAGCAACTCGGCATCAAGTACCCCACGGTCAGGGAGAGGCCGATCGCTTAGTCGTCAGCGCACGCGCCCCAAGAGTCGCCCCGGTTCGCCCTAAAAGTTACCGTAGGGCATGATCCAGATTCCAGTTGTCGCGGCGATCATCCGGAGGGAGAACAAAATCCTATTGGGCCGGAGACCCGACCATAAGCGTCATGGAGGCTTGTGGGAGTTCCCCGGTGGGAAAGTGGACGAGGGAGAAACGGAGGTCGACGCGGTGACGCGTGAGCTCCTCGAAGAGTTCGGGGTGGAGACGATATCGGTCGGGAGGGTCGTGTACGAGTGTCGAGACCCCGACTCACCGTTCCTGGTTCAGTTTCTCGATGTTGGCATCCGTGGCAAGCCCCAACCGACCGAGCACACTGAAATCGGTTGGTTCGAGCCCGATTCGATGCCGACGCTCGGCCTCGCCCCGTGTGACGCTCGCTTCGTCTCGGAGTACTTCCCCCGGGTTCGTGGTTGACCGTTCTCCGCCCCCCTTTCCGATCACCCTTCTAGGCCCGACGTCGAGCGACTCGAAACGAGCTCTAGAATTTTTGCCAGCCAGCGTGCAGGCACCTTCGGAATCTCGTGTTGCACGGTTTCTCCTCGCACGAGGCCTCGACCTACGACGTGCCCGTGGAGTCCCAGAGGTACGAACCCGGATTCGACGCCTGGGACCACGACATCTTCGCCCTTGAGGAGCGTTGTCCACTGATCCACGGAGAGCGAAACCAGTTTGGGAAGAATCGCCTCCTCGAGGAGCCGAAACAGATCGTTGGTCGGCCTGGGACGCTTCCGGTAATCCGGCACCATGGCCCGCAAGCCCACCGAAACCACCCGCCAACGGTCACTCTCACCCCAGCTTCCCAAGGGCCAACCCTCGCAGCGATGTACCCAAAGATCGTCGCCCCTAACGATCCACCCGAATTCGCTCCGAACGTCCGCTCCGATCCCGAACAACGATTCCAGCCGCTCGAACCCGGCCTCGATGGTTTCAGCCGCGGCCTGGGGATCCGTGCGCCCGTCCGGAAAGGCGGCCGGCACCGGACTCCACCCGGGCAGCCCCGCCGCACTGTCCACAACGGAACCGACCGGTTCGTCCCCACCGAGCCGCTTGAGACGTGCCAGGAACAGTCCTCCTGAATCGAAGTGGTGAGGATATATCCGGCAGGCGCCCTCGAGACTGGAGTCGAAGGTCTGACCCTCGAAAGACGTGAGGCCGGGGGCGTGCGGGGCGTCGATCGTGATCGGTTCGAGTTCAACAGGAGCATCTTGGAGAATGCGATCGACGACGGCCTCGTTCTCTTCTGGGGCGAACGTGCAGGTCGAGTACAGGACCGTGCCTCCGGGGCGGGTAAGGGCGATGGCTCTCCGGAGCAACGCCTCCTGCCGCCGGGGCGCCTGCCTTCGGAATTTCGCGGTCTGCCCCCGCGGCGTTCCGCGCTTCCTGCGCATCGTTCCTTCGGCCGAGCACGGAGCATCCACCAGCACTCGGTCGAACAACGCCCCGTCCGGTAGCGACCTTCCGTCCCCGGCCACGACAAGCACATTCGGGTGCGCCGTGCGGTACATATTACCGAGGAGGGCCCGGATGCGGTCTTGGTTCCGGTCGACGGCCACGATGCACCCGCGATCCTTCATGAGGTCGGCGGCGTGGGTGGTCTTCCCTCCTGGGGCCGCACATAAATCCAGGACTCGCTCACCTGGGCGAGGAGCGAGGAGGGGCGCGGCCACCCCCGTAGAGGCTTGTTGGATGTAACACAGGCCCAGCCAGTTCTCGAGTGTGTCTGCCACGGAGTGGGGGCCATCGATCACCCGCAAGAAGTCCGGCAACCCCTCCACCTCGGAGAGGACGAAGCCCTGGGCCTGGAGCCGGTCCTTGAGGCTCCCCATCGAAATCCGTCCGGTCCGTACCCGGAGCGTGGGCGGATCGCGACGAAGCATGGTTTCCCGAAAACCCTCCCAATCGGGGATGATCGTCCGGTACCGTTCCAGTGGATTCATCACGTCCATGGCACCTGTGCCTGAAGGCCGGGCCAGCTCTCCGATCGACTTCAAACAGCGGATACCTGGTTCAGGCCCGCCGCCACCGGAGACGAAAGAGCAACAAAATGGCGAGCACCGTCACGGCCACGATCGGCCAATAGGTGTCCGCCTTCACCTGCCAATAGAAATGCAGCGCACCCAAACTGGTCGACACGTACACCAATCGATGGAGCCTCAGCCAGTTCTTTTTGAGTCTTCGGATCCATCCCTTGGTCGACGTGACGGCCAGGGGGATCAGCAGCAGCCACGCCGCGAATCCCACGAGAATATACGGGCGCTCGACGATATCCTCGACTATGAACTCGAAGTCGAGGGTCTGATCCACAATTCCATACCAAAGGAAATGCATGGTTAGGTAGAAGAACGCGAAGAGGCCGACCGGGCGCCGGAGCGGAGCGAGACTATTCCAGCCGGTGAGGCGCCGCACAGGGGTGATGGACAACGTGACCAAGAGCCCAATCAGCGTCGTGTCGCCCAGTCGGTGCAAAACCTCCTCGATCGGGTTGGCCCCGAGCCGATTGGTAAACCCACGCCATAGGAGCCATGCGAGCGGCGCGAGTCCAAGGAACCAGACTAGCCCCTTGAGTAGGAGGAGACGACGCTTCTTGTTCAACGCTCGCTCAACAGGTCGGATACGGGGGTCTGGGCCCCCTCCCGCTCGTCCGCTCAGTAGTTGACCCGGAGATCCATCCCTGCGTAGAGCCCGGCCACCTGGTCCACGTAGCCGTTGAACAGCAGGGTCGGGCGTCTGCGGAACTCACCGAGCCGCCGCTCCCGCGCCTGGCTCCACCTTGGGTGGTTGACCTCCGGGTTCACGTTGGCGTAAAAGCCATACTCGAACGAAGCCGTCCTCTTCCACGTGTTGTACGGCTCTTGCTCCAAGAACATCATGCTCACGATCGACTTGATGCCCTTGAACCCGTACTTCCACGGTACGACGAGCCGGATGGGCGCACCGTTTTGGTTCGGAAGATCCTGGCCGTAGACACCGGTCGCCAGAATCGTGAGCGGGTGGCGCGCCTCGTCCAGGCGAAGGCCCTCCACATAGGGCCAGTCCAGGACTCGCGTCCGCTGACCGGGCATCTGCACGGGATCGTGGAGCGTCTTGAACTCCACGTAACGAGCGCTTCCGAGCGGCGCGGCCCGGTCGATCACATCCTTGAGCGCGAAGCCATACCACGGGATCACCATGGACCATGCCTCTACGCAGCGCATCCGGTAGATGCGATCCTCCATCGTCCCGGGCCGGATGAAATCCTCCAGCCCGTACACGCCCGGATTGGCGCACATTCCTCCCACCTGGATCGTCCAGGGGCGCGGCTCGAGGGTATGCGCGTTTCGGGCCGGATCCTCCTTTTGGGTTCCGAACTCGTAGAAGTTGTTGTAGGAGGTCACGTCCTCGTAGGGCGTCAACTCCTCGTCCATCTCTGAGCGCACACTGCTCCAGTCTCGTTGGCCAACCTGTGCCGTTTGGGCCGCTGCCCGACCTGGCCCGCCCACCATCGCCCCCCCCAAAGCGATGCCGGCGCTCTTCCCAATGAACTCGCGACGATTGATATAGACGTGTTCGGGTGTGATCTCGGACGAGGGGATGTCCTCTGGCCTTCGGATCAACATGGTCGCTTTCTCCGGTCGGGCGGGTAGCGGCGTGCACACCCGCCGCAGCGTGACGTCCTTAATCCCTAAAACGGGCTCGTAAGTTCCAATCTTACTCGCTCCTCAATTACTCGTCCATTAAGGCGAAGTGAGTGATCCGTCCACCGGGGTCTCCTGCTTCCGAGGGGCGTCCGTCAGGGGACGCACGCACTATTTTCTTTCCCGGGTGTCCACCTTGCCTGGGCATGAAGTGCCCGTCAGGTTGCGGCACATTACACAACGAGCCTCATCCCTTGGGCCCCTAGGGCTGCATGACCGAGCCCGGGCGGGCACCGACAACGAACCGAATCAGCAAGCCGACGACCACCGCCAAGCCAAACATGCATACGAGTAGAGGGCCGGTGGGTACGTCCAAACGGAACGACGCCACGACGCCGGTCACGAGCGTAGCCGCGCCGACGGCCCACGCGATCCATAAGGCCACGCTGAACCGGCTCGTGAATAGGAACGCCACCACCGCAGGAATGACAAGTGAACTGAACACCATGAGGACCCCAGCCACCGGCACCGAGAACGAGATGACGATTCCGAAGAGCGCATAAAAGAGAAAATCCCACCCACGGGCCCGTGGTCTGTCGGCTTCCCCCAGGGACGCCGACAGGAATGGCTTCCTGAAAATGAAGTAGATCACGCCGAGGATGACGTAGACCACGGCCATGCGGATAATTTCTGGCCACCCGACCCAAATCAACGTCCCCGTCAACGTCTCGGCGATGTGCTCGGCACCCTCCGCTGTGAACCCGGCGATCAGAATTACGGCGGCGGAAGCCACGACAAAAGTGATGCCGATCACGGCCTCCTGGGGCACGACCGTGTCCTCGAGACAGCTGAAGGAGAAAATGAGCGCCCCTACGAGGGTAAAGCCCATCGAGAAGGCCAGGGCTAACGGCGTCCCGTGTTCGACGCCCATGAGAAATCCCACGGTGGCACCAAGCGCGGCGATCTGCGCGAAAGCGAGGTCCACGAAGATCACCCCTCGAGCGATGACGTGAAGGCCCAGATAGACATGGATCGAGAGGATCACGAGGCCGGCCACGATCGGTGGGATCATGAGATCAAGCATGCTCAGCCCCCCGGCCCGGCGAACGCCCGGGCCAAACCGTCGACCCAGGTGTCCACGAGGGCGAAATAGTCGTCAGCACCCGACCTCCCCCCGGGGTTCAACGGAACCACGACCGAGCGGGCCACTCCACGTTGGGCGACCGTCTCGACCTTTCGTTCGTCGTAGTGGGAAGCGGCGAGGATCACCCCGATCCCCTCACTCGTCATCTTCTCGAGGAGCGAGGCCACGTGTCCAGGGGTTGGAGGGATCCCCGGCTTCGCTTCGACAAAGTCCGCGCAACGCACGCCGAAGCGATCCTCCAAATATGCCCAGTTCTTGTGGTAGCAAATGATGTCCCGGCCTCGGAAGGCCTCTGCTACGCCCAACCAGCCACCCAACTCGGAGATGAGCGGACGACCCTCGAACTCTTCGCTTTCCAGGAAGGCGTGAAGATTCCCCTGAAGCGCAAGCTGTTCGAGCAAATCTCCGCCGAGGAGCTCCACGAGTCGGCCTCCGAAGAGACGCCGATGAAGTTCCGCCGTCATGCGGGCCAGTCCCGCCTGCCAGACCCAGGACCGCTCCGGTGCCACCCGCTCGAGCCCCACGGTGATGTTGCGAGCCACATGGAGGGCTCGGAGGGGGTCGGTGGTGAGGTGCGGGTTGCCGAAGATATGCACATCTCCTCCGCTCCGATCCGCAGCTACGGGGATGTCGAGCAATTCGATCCCCGTGTAAGCGGTCACGTACCCCCTTCCCCCTTCGGACACGTCGGCGTTTCCGGCCCGGTCCAGCACGATCGGGGCCCAGAGCTCGAGGTCGAGTCCCGTCGTGATGAATAGATCGGCTCTCCGGATCGACAGAGCGAAGCTCGGCTTGGGACGCACGAAGTGTGCGTCCTCATTGGGTGCCGCGATGGCACTCACCTCAACGTCAGCACCTCCGATCTTCTCGGCGAGGTCTGCATAGACCGGAAGCGTCGCGACGACCCGGACGGGATCCGCCTGCGCAGCCCCCTCTCCCACCACCAGACCCAAAGCTGTGACTACGGCGATGGTTCTCAGCATCGTGTCACCCCCCCTCAGTACGTTTCGTGTTTGTGCGGACCCATTGCGAACGTGATCCGAAGCGTGAACTGGCCCGTCGTTTTTCCGGGATTTCCCAGGACGTCGTACTCCGCCCTCAGCCGTACGTATTCGCTCTGCCAGTAGGTCAGCGCGGGGGAGGCGAGCCATGCCGATTCGGTGGGATTCTCCGGATTTTCTACCCATTCATACCTCCCGCCCGCAATCCACTGGCGCGAAAGCTTGATCTCGGCGAGTGACCAGACACCCAATGCCGGATCCGGCTCGGAGAGCCCGGTCACGGCTCCCGGATCAGAGAGCATGACTCCCGCCCGCACGACGACT
>Ga0310121_10005220_pt1 | contig 11239 bp, 10 predicted proteins | sample CB27_Tmax_986_MG_FD_203504 | JGI IMG/M metagenome (GOLD analysis project Ga0310121, IMG submission 203504) | Marine microbial communities from Western Arctic Ocean, Canada - CB27_Tmax_986 | ecosystem: Environmental > Aquatic > Marine > Oceanic | place: Canada: Western Arctic Ocean | collected...
CACCTCCGGTTCGCCCACGACAGGCGTCACCGGGATCTCCGGCGGGCGCAGCGCAAGGACGGCGTTGGAGGTCGTCGTCTTGCCGGCCAGGCGCGGGATCGCCGCCGTCAAGAACGACTGCTGTTCGTCGACGGCGGCCCATAGCACGGCAGCCATCTCCGCGTTCAGCGTGCCATTTCCCACCAGGTCCGCGATCGTGATCGACGCCATGCTGGGAGTATACGCCGCGGCGAATTGACACGTCGGCGTATCTTCGTGCTACGGAGGAACCGATGACCTTGGAATCAGCCCCATCCCAGCCGGGCGCGGCGGGCTCCTCGTTACTGATCAGGCTTGTTCTACTCGGCAAGAGGCCGCGCATTTTGCTAATTCTGCTCGCGGCCTGGTCGATGCTGGCCGTAGTGACGCAGATCTTCGTCAACAGCAAGCTCTTTCTCGACGTCCACAACATCGAGCTCGACGGCGCGATGGGAGGCTTCGCGCTGAGCTTTCAGGCGATACCGCTGGCGCTGCTATACCTTTACTGCTGGCGTGATCCGGAGCACTACCGCACCGTATTCTGGCTCGCTCTGATTCAGCAGGTTGCAATCGGATCGAGCGTGCTCTACCAATGGGCGATCGATACGTTCAGCTTCGAGAGCATCATCATCCCGCTTGCAGGTTCCATAGTCCTGGCCATCTTTTGCTTCCTCCAGCTGTTCGAGCCACGGCAGGCCAACCGTGGCTAGTGAACGAGCAGCTTGCCTGCCGGTCGGGGCAGTCGCTGGCCTAGCGTGCGACGGCCAGGCGTTGCCGGCGCCGCCTTTAGTGGGGTCCCGGGGCCTGGCCCCGGCTTCAATAAATAATGGTACCCCCGACAGGACTCGAACCTGTGCATCCGGCTTCGGAGGCCGACGCTCTATCCACTGAGCTACGGGGGCTTATCCTCATTCTAGCTAGCCGTACCATGGCGTAACAAGATCACTTGACCGCCGCGGCCGGCGCGCCTACCGTCTCAGTAATGCCCACGTCTGGCCAGGCACCGTCGCATTGAACGCGGGCTCCCTCCTCTCCCACATGCTTTTCGCACGCCCGCGGCACTTCGTCTACCGACGCGTCTTCCAGACCGCACAGGCATTCATGCGCGTCGAAGCGGCGAGCGGAATCGTCCTGCTCTTCGCCGCCATCGCCGCGCTGGTCTGGGCCAACTCACCCGCGTGGGAGTCCTATTTCGATTTCTGGCACACGGAGTTGCTGGTAGAGGCTGGGCTGTTCGACCTCCACCTTGACTTGCGCGAGTGGGTCAACGACGCCCTGATGACGATCTTCTTCGTCGTCGTCGGCCTCGAGATCAAGCGAGAGTTGGTGCATGGAGAGCTCTCCAGTCCTCGGCGGGCTTTGCTGCCGGCGGCAGGCGCTATCGGTGGTATGGCTGTCCCGGCCTTGCTCTTCCTCGCCCTGAACCTTGGTGCCGAGGGCGCCCGTGGCTGGGGCATCCCGATGGCGACCGACATCGCCTTCGCCATCGGCGTCCTTTCGCTGCTGAGCCGGCGAGTACCTTTCAGCCTCAAGGTGTTCCTGCTGGCGCTTGCCATCGCCGACGACATCGGTGCCATTCTCGTGATCGCGGTCTTCTATACCGACGACATGAACTTCCTGGCGTTGGCCCTGGCCGGGCTGACGCTGCTGGTCATCATCGTGATGAACCGGTCCGGCGTCCGGACGATCAACCTCTACGTCGTGGCAGGGGCCGTGCTCTGGTTGATGATGGAACAGTCCGGTATCCACGCCACCATCGCGGGCGTCGTTTTGGGTCTCATGGCGCCGGCCAGCTACTTCTACAATCCGCAGACCTTCGCCACGGCGGCACATGACATGGTGGAACGCTTCAGGCTGGCAGAGGAAACCGGCAGCCCAGAGGTCCAGGCCGGCATCCTTTCGCAGCTGGAGGACCTGACGCATGGTACGGAGGCTCCGCTGGACCGCCTCGAGCGAGCGCTGCACAGCTGGGTCAGCTTTGGCATCGTGCCGCTGTTCGCGCTCGCCAACGCCGGCGTCCACGTCTCCAACGAGACAGCCGACGCCGCCCTTAGCAGCCCGATCTCACAGGGCGTTGTCCTGGGCCTCCTAGTGGGCAAGCCAGTCGGCATCTTCATCTTCACCTGGTTCGCGGTGAAACTACGGCTCTGTGAGCTGCCCACGGGCTCGACATGGCCTCAGGTGTTCAGCGTTGGCATGCTGGGTGGCATCGGCTTCACGGTCGCCCTGCTGATCACCGACCTGGGCTTCGACAACGAACTGCTTGTCGACGAGGCGAAGCTCGGCGTCCTAACGGCATCGTTGGCGGCCGGTGTGCTTGGCTTTGTTTTCCTCCGGCTAACCACGAGGGCGCCAACTGACGCGAGCTCCCGGGAAGAGGCCTCTAGCGAAACCTAGGGCGCCGGGTTTGCGGGCCGAGGCGTCCGCCCCCCATCCGGTGTAGGGACCTCAATCAGCTGCAGCGTGACTCGACAAATATGCGGCGGGGTGCCACAGACCAGCTCGTTGCCGGCCTCGGAAAGATCGAGAACTTTCTGCGGGCAGCCCGGGCAGGCATCATGGCGGGTGGCCGTGATACAACCCGCCTGCCAGCAGACGCGCAGCGTCGTGCCGCAGGGCCACTCCCCGTAGCGCGACGGCAGAAACGGGATTTCGACTTTCGGGTCCGCGCGGAGGAAACGATCACCAAGTGGTTCGCTCTACAGCGCGACCGCAGCGTCAAGGCTTTGAGCCAACAGCCTGAGGGCCTCTGGCCAGCTCTCGACCAGTTCGACTTCCGGCAGGTGATGGAAGATGTGCTCTCGCCGCCCCACCACGATAACCCGGCGGCCCAGCGCCAGGGCCATGCCCAGCTCGACGTGCCGGCCGCCGTTGCCGCCCTCACCAGCCGCCTCCGAGAAGCACAGCAGCGATTCGGCGGCCAGGACATCCTCCTGATCGGCCTGCCCCAGCACCCGCCAGTCTCCGTCGCTGTACGCCGACCGATGACGCGGCTCCGTCTCCAGCCAGCGCGACGTCACTTCGATGCCGAGCGCTTCCAGCTCGGCGCGGTAGACCTTCAACTCCTCTCGGCGTGAATAGCGGGCGGCGAAGTATACGCTTCTCATTGGGCGGGGGCTCCTGCTGATTCAGACGGCGCGTGAACGTTGGCGATACTGTACCGCTTCTGCGACGTGGGTAGTTGTGATCTCACGACAATTCGATTCAGGTTGCAGTATAAGCACAACCGTTCTATTGTCAACCCGTCGCTCTGGCCGATTTTCTCGATTCCACTGTGGCTGTATCTGACGAACTGGAGGTGGCGTATGGCCGAGATTGATGACCTGAAGGAAGAAGTGGCAAAGGCTTGCCGGATCATCGGACGGCTCCAGCTGACGCGAGAACCGAATGGCCATGTAAGCGTCCGGATTCCGCGGTCGGAGCTTGTCCTGATCAAAGCGCGAGGGCCCCTGGAGGCGCCGCTGAGCTACACGACCGTGGACGACCTCGCCGTGATCAACATGGATGGGAGCATGGTCGAGGGCCGCGATGGCCTGGCGCCGCCCGCGGAGGTGTTCATTCATACAGAGGTGCTTCGCGCTCGGCCCGAGCTGAACAGCGTTATCCACATCCATCCCCAGAACATCGTGGCGTACACGATCGCTGGCAAGCCGATCTTGCCGATCGTGGGCGCTTACAACCCAAGCGCGTTGCGCATGGTAGACAACGGGATCCCGACTTATCCACGCAGCGTCCTGATCAACAGCAAGCAGCGCGGCGGAGACCTCGCGGGCATGATGGGATCGGCTCGTATCTGTCTGATGCGGGCGCACGGCATTACCAGCGCGGGCGCCTTGGTGGAAGAGGCGATACTGAACGCTATCCACCTCAATGACCTGGCCGAACTTCACTTCAAGGCGGACCTGCTTGGTGGCGCGACGCCGATCGCCGAAGAAGACCTGCGGGACCTTCTGGACCGTCTGCCTTCCGACGTGAGGCAGCCGGGAGAGGAGCGCCGGCCGCCAAGCTCTGAATGGCGCTACTACTCGGAAGCCTACGGATAGCCGAGCTTCTTACGATGGGCTGCGAGGCCGAGTCGGCGACGCCTGCTGCTGCCCCGCCGTCATGGCGCCGATTCAAGGAGAGGCCGGCTCCCCATCAGACAGCGGCCTTGGCCATGGCTCGACCGAGTCGCCGGATCCCTTCCGGTATCTCTGCTTCGGTGTTCTGGCTGAAGGCCAGCCGTATAAATGGCGAGTCGCTCCGCGCCGATCGATGGATCTCGACCGCGCTCAAACCGGCCAGGCTCCGCATCGGCGTCTCTCCGAGCACTAGCTCAGGCAAGAAGCGCTGACCCGCCATATAGAAGACGCCTCTAGTGGGACCCGCCGTCCGTCCCGGGCAGCGGCGTCTCAGACGCCAGCGTCTTGAGCGCCTCGAGAACTTGTTCTACTTCTTCCATGGTGTTGAACGGCGCCGTGCTGAACCGGGTCGCCGGCGGGAAGTTGACCGCCCGTACAGCGATGTGCCAGCGCTGCCACAGCGCGTCGACCAGCTGCGGCGGCGCCCAGCCTTCTAACGTCACGGCGGTCAAACCGCAAGTCCCCTCGCCCCGTGCCGGGCCCGTCAGGCCGCAGCCTGGAATCGAGGCGAGGCCCTGGCGCAGCCGATCGCCCAGCGCGCTGCAGTGCGCCTCGACCTTCTCGAGTCCGATCTCCTGCAGCAGCCCGATCGCGGTGGTGAATCCGGCCGTCAGCGCCGGGCTCTGCGACGCGATACGGAAGCGCATCATCGGATTGCCGCCCCCGGGACCGTCCGCGGGCATCACGCGGGCGTCGGCGACGGCATGGGTCGTGAACAACGGCGATAGACGGCGCTGGACGTCTGCGTTTATGTAAACTGCGCCTGTCCCGTTCGGTCCCAGCACCCACTTCTGGCCGGATATCGCGTAAACGTCCACGCCCAGCTCCTTGACGTCGATGTCGAGCTGTCCTCCCGTCTGGGCGCCGTCCAGCGCGATCAACGCCCCGACCCGATGCGCCGCCTCCGCCAGTTGCTTCGCCGGCACCTTGAGGCCGCAGGAGTACTGCACGTGACTCAGCGCCAGGAGCTTCGTCCGCGGCGTGATCGCCCCGATGAGCAGCTCCAGCGCCTCATCGGAGCTGGCATCGGCCGACACCTCGACCCGCTTTACGGTGATGCCGCGCTCTTCCAGGACGTTGGCCGGCGTCGCCAGCGCCGGGTGCTCCAGGTTGCAGGTGACGAACTCATCGCCCGGCTGCCAGTCGAGCCCGTAGATCGCGACGTTGATGCCCTCCGTCGTGCCGTGCGTCACGGCCATCTCGTCTACGTCGGCGTTGAGCAGCGACGCCACGACCTGGCGCGCCTCTTCGCCGATGGCGCGCGTTTGGGCCAGACCCTCGGCGCTGGCTGGGCCAATTGAAGCCTCCTTTTCGAAGACCTCTCGCATACGGGTCAAGACGGGTTCTGGGGAGGGTCCTGTAAAGCCGGTGTTCATATAAATGACGTCACGGGTGGCGCGGATCGACTCTCGCAGCGCGGTCAGGGACATATTGCTTCCTTCACTAGCTTGACGCGGGACGGCCCATTATCGCACTCCAGATTTGCTGCCTCCAGACGCGGGTGAGTAGCATGCTCGCATGGAGATTATCCGGCCCTCCGGCTACACCCACATCGAGGTCGAAGCGAACGCCAATACGCCGATGATGGCGCAGCAGGTCTACAAGAACCTCGGCCTGCCGTTTCGCGTCGCGCGAGTCCGCATCTACGAGGGCGAGCCCGAAGGCAAGCTGTACGACATCGCCGGCTGGTCCAGCAGAGACGGAGGCTCGATCGTCGATGCTTACGCGGTGCACATCGAGGACTCCAGCGCCGGCGCCGCGTACCTCGTCTACGGCGGCGATTGGGGCGTGCGTTTGCGCCCGGCGGGCTCCGCGCAGGCCTGGGCCATCGCTGACGGCAATCAGTTCGGCGAGACGCACCTTGTCCTCGCCTCGGATGAGGACCTCACGCGGGCTTGACTAGCTCGGGGTGAAGAAGTCGCTGAGCTGGCCGTTGACCTCAACCTGGTAGGTGACGCCATCGCCGAATACGTCGAGCAGACGGATGCTCCAGCGATGCGTCCCACTTGCCTGAGAACAGGTTGTAAGCGGGGTCGCGACCAGGTTCTCAATTCGGATCTCGAACTTGTTCCCGTCGCGGCTGATGCGGTAAGTACCGGGCTGATGGCAACCGTTTGGCAAGCTAACCTCGACTTCGGCGCGGTATGTGCCATCCTCCGACTTGTGCACCTGCACATCGAGCACAGGCGCGATCTCGTCGTCGAGGTCGCAATCGCCGGTCCTCAGAGTTGAAACGTTGCTATGGGCGTTTGCGTGGAAGTTCCAGGTGTAAACGCGCCAAACGTAAACCGTGTCGCAGTCCAGCCGTGACAGCTCGAGCTCCGACTCCGTGAAGCCGCAATGGTTCTCCCAGGTCTTACTGAAGGTGAGCAGATCGCTGAGAGACTTCGCCAGGTCGACGCAGTACCAGATGTTTTCATCGCCAGGGGTCCAGGCCAGGCGGGTCAACTCGTGCCCAGAGAACAACGGCTGCAGTTCCGTCGGCGCCGTGATCGTCGTTGCGCAGGGCGACATGGCCAACTTGACCTGGACGCTGTATCGACCACCCTGGGTGGTCCAGGCCCAGACACGGGCGAAGTAATCGCGCCCGCAGGTCAGGTCATGCACGACGTGAGTGGTGCTCGTCATGCCACAGCCTGAGTTGCGCCAGGTGCCGGTCTGGCTCATCAGATCTTCTGACGAGCCAGCGTAATCGAGGCAGTACCACAGGTTGCCGTTGCCAGGCTCCCAGGAGAAGCTGGCAGCCGTTTGTGAGATTGACACGGCGGAGACGTGTCTGGGCCCGGTGGCTTCGTAGGGCAGGCAGCCTGTGGTAAAGGCGAAGAGCTCGCTGCGCTGCCAGGCGGAGCCGTCCCAGGTGCTGACGCGGACGTAGTAGTTGCGCTGCGCCTCCAGGTTGTTGACCGTCGCTTCCGACCGCGCGGCGGTGAATGGACCGCCGTGGATGTACGGCGCTGTGAACCCATCGTTGAGCAGCGAGATGTCGACCCATTGTTGGCCGGCGCCGGACGGAGTCCAGCTAAGGGCCACCTGTACCGTGAAGCCCGCCGTGCAGGTCTGGCTCTCGACCGCGAGGCCGGTAGCTTCTCCCTCGGCAGCCACGTCGTGAACACCGGTGATTGTTTGGCCGGCGATCAGGGCGAACGCGGCGAGAATCGAAAGTCTCAAGAGCAAGGTGGATCCCTCTGGGGCTAAAGCTCGGCTTCTCTGACTGAGCGAGGACGCGGAGGCCCACCCTTTATACATAACAAACAATAATTAATCAAGTAGCAGGCTGGCCGAGCTTCGTCTCATCGCCTGGGACGTGGTGTTAGCGGCGCAACAGAAAGAGGGCGAGCCGGAAGGCTCGCCCTCTTATGAGTACCTGATACCAGGTCTGTGTTACTTCACCTTGTCGAAGGCGGGAACGACCTTGGCCGGGTTGTTGTGGATGATGTCCATCCGGTCGCTGTCGCTGAGGTACTTGGCCTCTTGCAGCGTCGGGATGACGTCGTCACCACTGCGGCCCGTGCGCGGGTCGACGTGACGACCGGAGCCGGGAGCCTCGGTGCCGAACACCATCTGGGCGACGCCCTTCTGGGCGATCGCGGCCTCGAGGAAAGTCGGCTCGTAGGCACACGTGTCGAAGAACAGGTTCTTGCTCGTGTCGCGCTGGAAGTTGTGGTTGTCCGTCGGCGCGAACCGGCTCAGGGCGCCGCCACAGTGGCAGACGATGACCTTGAGCTCGGGGTAGCGGTCGAAGACGTCGCTGAAGCCAAGCAGCTGTGTAGCAATGAACTGCTCAACCAGGAAGCCGACTTGGTAGTTCTGGTTGATGATGGAAAGTCGCGGGTCCTGGCTGTTGGTCCCGTGGACGATGATCGGCATGCTGTCACGTTGGCACTTCTCGTAAAGCGCGTTCCAATACGGCTTGTCCATACCGGGCGTGCGGCGCAGACCTTCGGGGTCGGGGCCGACGTAGACAGACATGGCGCCCCATTCCTTCTGGCAACGCTCGATCTCATCCAGGACGTGCGTGGTGTCATCCTGGTTGGGATCCTGCGGCAGCTGCATGGAGGTGAGGAAGCGCTCTGGGAAGTAGGAGACCTGCTTGCCGATGGCGTCGTTGGTCAGGCGAGTCCAGGCCTGGAGGAGGTCCATTGGCATCCAGCCCATCATCATAAACGGGCGCGGCCCGATTATCTGGACGTCGATGTTGCGCGCGTCCATGTACTCGACGTGGCCTTTGAGGACGGTCTGCTTGAAGTTCTCGTCCTGCAGCGGCGCCGGCCGGCGGTCGTTCGGCTGCATCAGCACGCTCTGTTTGCTGGGGGTGTTCGACGCCAGCAGACCCGTCGCGCCTGCTCTGTAAGCGTCGGGCGCCGTGACGTGCCCATGCACACAATATGCCTTTTCGCCGTTATACACGCTTCTGTCCTTTCTCCACTGGCCTATACGCCTCTAACGCAAGGAAGCTGCGGGGTGAGCAAATCGTCCTGGCGGGGAGGCAGGAGGTCGGCCTGAGCCGTTGGTGAGCGTAGCCTAACATCAGTGCGCAGCCAGCAGTCAGATTTGTTGAAAACCTCGGCCGCCATTGAGGGCGCTATTCTACGACGACGCAAGCAGGGTGGACAGCAACACGGTGGGCTTCGGCCTACTCAGATCCCGGGCTTCCTTCCCCCCGGCTTTCTTCCAGAGTCGGCGCTTCCGTGTCCGGCTCTGCGTAACCTCTCGGTGCGGCGCCGGGTATGACGGTCTTTACGCCGCTCACGCCCATTAGGGCCGCCGCCGTATCGAGGTGCAGTGTCCGCTGCGGGTACGGGATGACGATGCCCTCTTCGTCGAACGCCCTTTTGAGACGCAGCCGCAGGGCGCCCATCAGGGCCCACTGCTCCAGCGGGACCGTATCGCCGAGAATCTTTATGTCAATGGCTGAGTCGCCGAAGTTGTCGACCCGCAGCACCTGCGGCGCCGACTTGATCTTGGGCGCGAACTCGGGCTCCTCGGCGAATGCCTTGCCGACGCGGTTGATCACCGCGATGACGTGGTCGAGGTCCGATTCGTAGGCCACCCCGATGGTGAGGTTGATCCGTGAGTACTCCTTTGTCCAGTTGCTCGACACGTCGACACTGCTATGCGGGACAAAGTGCACCGTACCGTCGAGGTCGCGTAGGACGGTGCGGCGCAGGTTGAGGTCCTCGACGATGCCGGTGATGCCGCCGATCGTGACGACGTCTCCCTTGCTGTACTCGTTTTCCATCAGGATAAAGATGCCATTGATCATGTCCTTGACGAGGCTCTGGGCGCCGAATCCAACCGCGAGCCCGACGAGGCCCAGTCCGGCGATCAGCGGCGCGACGTTGACTCCCGCCTCGGTCATCAAGATGATGCCCGTCAGCACCGCTATCACGAGCACGGCGGTGCGGTAGAGGACGTGCGACAGCGTCTCGATGCGCTGGTCGATCTCCCTCTCAGGCTCGCTCTTCATCTGTTCCCGGATGCCGACGCTGATCAGCGGGTTGATGACGCGCTTCAGCAGCCAGAGGACGACGAAGGCGACGAGGACGATCACGCCGATGCGAATCGCCGCCTCGATGGCGTCATCGCGCAGTTGGTCGTCGAAGGTGATTAGGAACGGTAGAAAGGGAAGGATGAGCGGGCCTCCTGCCTCGATTAAAAGTGATGCTGATGAGTCACCGGCCCAATTATAGAATCGAGCCGCAACCGGGGACCGAAATCGACGCAGGCGGCCACGCTGCTGCGTTTTCTTGTCCCTTGCTCGCATGAAGCCCTAAGATCGATACGAGGGGGTTGCACCATCATGAACGACACCGAGTATCGAGAGCTCGTCGATCGCGACGTGGCGCACATGCTGCACCCGCAGCACCTGCAGGCGGATCAGCGTAACACCATCGTCTTCGCCAAGGGCGAGGGGTCGACCCTCACGGACGTGCGCGGCCGCGAGTACATAGACGGCCTGTCCTGCCTCTGGAACGTCGCGGTGGGACACGGCCGCCAAGAGATGGCGGATGCAGCGGCGCAGCAGATGAGCACGCTGGCCTTCGCCAACGGCTACAGCGGCTTCTCCAACGTGCCGGCCATCGAGCTAGCGGAACGCCTCTGCGACCTCAGCTACGCCAACATGGACGCCGTGTTCTTCGCCAACTCCGGCTCCGAGGCCAACGAGGTGGCGTTCAAGCTGGCGCGCTTCTACTGGTTCCTGCGTGGCAGCATGGAAAAGGTGAAGATCTTCGCCCGGCGCCAGGCCTACCACGGCGGCACCCTGGCTGCCACCGCGGCGACCGGCTTGCCGCCGTTCTGGCGCGGCTTCGGCCCGCTGGACCCGACCATCCTTCGTACCCCCTGCAACCACCCCTTCACGTCGTGCACCGCCGATTGCGCCGAGGCGTTCGAAGCGGCGATCCTCAGCGAGGGCGCCGACACGGTCGCCGCGATCATCGCCGAGCCGGTGCAGGGCGCCGGCGGCGTCATCCCGCCCGGCGCCGATTACTTCCCCAGGCTGCGCGAGGTCTGCGACAAGCACGACGTGCTGCTGATCGCCGACGAGGTGATCACGGGCTTCGGCCGCACCGGCCGCTGGTTCGCCCTGCGCCACTTCAACGTCGAGCCCGACATCGTCACGTTTGCCAAGGCCGTGACGAGCGCCTACATCCCGCTGTCCGGCGCCATCGTCTCGAAGCGCATCCACGAAGTGATCCTCGCCTCGGAGACGGACCGCTTCATGCACGGCTTCACCAACTCAGCCCACCCGGCGGCCTGCGCCGTCGCGCTGCGCAACCTGCAGATCTTCGACGACGAAAACCTCGTCGAGAGCGCCGCCGCCCTGGGCGAGCATCTGCACAGCGGCCTGCGCACCCTCCTGGACGAGGACGGCGTCGGCAACGTGCGCGGCCTCGGCTTCATGGGCGCCGTCCAGATCGTCGAGGACAAGGAGACGATGAAGCCGTTCCACGTCGACCTCAACGTCGGGCCGCGGCTCGTCGGCGCCGCCAAGGAACGGGGCCTGATCAGCCGCAACCTGGCCGACAACTACCTCCTGGCGCCGCCCCTCGTGACGACGCCGGAGCAGATCGAGCAGATCGTCGAGATCCTGCGCGATT
>Ga0310121_10005221_pt1 | contig 11235 bp, 9 predicted proteins | sample CB27_Tmax_986_MG_FD_203504 | JGI IMG/M metagenome (GOLD analysis project Ga0310121, IMG submission 203504) | Marine microbial communities from Western Arctic Ocean, Canada - CB27_Tmax_986 | ecosystem: Environmental > Aquatic > Marine > Oceanic | place: Canada: Western Arctic Ocean | collected...
CACTAGTCTTCCGGCCGGAAAACGAAACCACATTCATCCAACAGCCGACCTCACTCGAACGATCTTGTGGGACGATGTCGTGATTGGCAAACACAGTCGCCTTACTGACTGCATCGTAGCAGATGGAGTGTGCCTGCCGGATCACACCATATGTGCTCATAAAATTATTGTAAAGAAACCGCACGGCTTCTTATCGCTACCCTTCAACCGATAGTGATACAAAATGAACCATGGCAGGATTAACTCCATCAATCGCACAGAGAGCAAACAAATATCTCGAGCGAACCGGCCTTAAGTCCGTCGCAAAGCTGGAAGTAATACCAGGTGACGCCTCAATGCGCCGTTATGTTCGGGTCACCATCCCATCCGAACAATCTCGGATACTGCTAGTTTATCCAGATTCGATCGACATTAAGTCGCTGTCGTTTCTCAACGTGCGTCAACTACTCGATAAGATGTCAATTCCCGTACCGGCAATTATTAAATGTGAAGCCGACCTTGGTATTGTCGAACTGGAGGATCTTGGAAATCTGACTCTGCAAGATGCACTATCCTCTGCTTCACTAGATTACAGAAAGACGCTTTATCTAGAAGCGGTCACAATAATCACAAACCTTCAACATAAAGCTCGAGCATTCGAGGCGAATGATTATGTTCCTTTCAAATTGGTTTTCGACACCGAGAAGTTGATGTGGGAGTTTGATTTTTTTCTAGAGCACTTTCTCATTCGCGCTCGCGGCATCAACCTTTCACCTGAGCAACGGTCAGCGCTCCGAGATGAATTCGTCCCTCTCGCCTCTGAACTAGCTGCAGAACCCCGTGTCTTATGCCATCGTGATTATCACAGTCGAAACTTAATGCTGCATAACAAACGACTCTATGTCATAGACTTTCAGGATGCGCGAATGGGACCTGATACTTACGATCTCGTATCGCTCCTCAGAGATTCCTATGTAGAGAACCCTGCAGATCTAATCGAAACAATGATCGAAAAATACGTAGAACTGGCGAAGATAACTAACGTCGCATTATTTCGCAAACGTTTCGATTTTATGTCTGTTCAGAGACACTTGAAGGCCCTTGGTACATTTGGGTATCAATCAGCTATCGCCGGTTCATCACGTTACGACAACGATGTGCCTCGAACGCTACTCTACCTCGTAGAGGTGTTCAACCGTCGTGAAAGATTCAATCGGCTCAGAAAACTCCTGTCGCCATATTTAAGAGAACTCAGGTAAATTGGACTGCTGGCTTATATGAAGACCTACATCGAACATATCACTTCACACGAAGGCCAAGAGGTCACCCTACAAGGCTGGCTACACAAACGACGGTCCAGCGGAAAAATTCACTTTCTGACTATTCGTGACGGCACCGGGCTGCTTCAAGCAGTGATATCAAAATCAGCCGTGGGAGAATCCGCGTTCATCCAAGCAGACCATCTCGGCCAAGAAACAGCGCTCATCCTTCGGGGCATAGTGCGTGCTGATGAACGAGCACCGGGTGGATTTGAAATGGACGTTGCGGACTTCAGGATTGTAGGCGAATCACAAGACTACCCCGTTACCCCAAAAGAGCACGGAATTGATTTTCTTCTCGACCGTCGTCATCTATGGATCCGCAGTTCAAAACAACAGGCCATCTTACGAATACGACACGAGATAATTGATGCGGTTCGAAAGTTTTTTAACGATAAAGGTTTTGTACTCGTTGACACACCCATTCTCACACCAGCCGCCTGTGAAGGCACAACTACATTGTTTCCAGTTTCATATTTTAATGATGTGACCGCATATTTAACACAGAGTGGCCAACTCTATAACGAAGCCAACGCCATGGCGCTTGGACGTGTATATGCATTCGGCCCAACTTTTCGTGCCGAGAAATCCAAGACCAGACGTCACCTCACTGAGTTCTGGATGGTCGAACCAGAAGTTGCCTATGCCACACTAGACGACGTGATTGATTTAGCTGAGGCACTAGTAGTTTGTGTAGTCAAGCGTGTGCTTGAAACAAAACAACGCGAGCTGGCCACTCTTAAACGAGACACCAAGACACTAGAAAGCGTCCAGAGTCCATTTCCCCGTCTGTCTTATGACGAAGCTGTCGAGTTATTAAAGGAAGACGGGCTTCCCTTCAAGTGGGGTGGCGACTTCGGTAGTCCGGACGAAACCGCTTTAGCAAAGCGATTCGACCGACCTGTCATTGTTCACCGATACCCCGCCGCCATCAAGGCTTTCTATATGAAACCTGATCCAGATCGGGCCAAACTTTCGCTTTCAGTAGATTTACTAGCCCCTGAAGGTTATGGAGAAATTATAGGCGGAGGCCAGCGCCTTGACGATCACGATTTGTTGTCAACTCGGATTGACGAGCACAATCTTCCCAAGAAAGCCTTTGAGTGGTACTTAGACCTTCGCCGCTACGGGTCAGTCCCACATGGTGGATTCGGAATGGGCATTGAGCGTGTTGTGGCTTGGATATGTGGCCTTGACCACGTCAGAGAAGCCATCCCCTACCCTCGAACACCCTATCGATTGACGCCATGACCAACTAAAACGAAGGATTTCGAAAGGGCTACTACCGTTGCCGGTTCCGTTTCCAACGTGATATTCTCCTTCTTACGTCAATCCTGAAAAAGTGGGCGGTTTGTCCGCTTTTTGTTTTTAGGGCGCCGCAGGACGCTCTTTGGGTGAAGGTGGGCCACGAAGATCTCGTATTTGAGGTCCGGGCGATTTCGGAGCGGGTAGCAGACAGTTTCGGGCTTCAGGTTTTTGACGTGGTGCTCCGTCGAGAATCGGTCGGATGGGTGCTGCGGGTTTTTCTCGACAGGCCAGAAACTGATTCTGACAACAGTACCGACCCGACTCAGGAGTCAATCACGCTTGGCGATTGTCAGCGTGTCAGTCGGGACCTGAGTGCCGTCCTCGACACCGACTTCACATTTGATCATGCGTACACGCTTGAAGTGTCGTCACCGGGTCTGGACCGCCCATTGAGACACTTGGATGATTGTCGCCGATTTAAAGGACGGCTCGCAAAAGTCGTCATAGATAAAGCCATTGATGGCGTAAATTACATCGTTGGCCGGATTGATGGTGTGGAAGAAGAAGACGTGCTTATCGATACGGGACGTAACGTGCATCGAATTTCGTGGTCAACGATCACACGAGCTCGACTTGAAGTCGACTTTTAAAGATAGCTAATGGCAATGAACAATCCATTACAGCAAACGATCGAGGCGGTTGCCAAGGAGAAGGGGATCGCACCAGACGTCATCATCACGGCCATCGAAGATGCCGTGCTAACGGCCTCACGCAAATACTACAAGTCTGACGAGAACCTTCGCGCCAAGTTCAACCAAGACACCGGTCAAGTAGAATTGTTTGCCGTTCGCCACATCGTCGAGGAAGTGACAGAGCCCGCTACTGAGATCGCGTTGGCCGAAGCTCAAGAATTGTACGGGGAGGAAGCTGAGGTCGACATGGAAATCGAGTTTCCTAAACCGACCGACGTACTGGGCCGGATAGCTGCACAAACTGCAAAGCAAGTCATTTTTCAAAAGGTCCGAGAAGCCGAGCGTGAAAATATACACGAGGAGTACAAGGATCGAGTCGGCGAGGTCATGTCCGGTACAGTTAAACACTTCGAGAATGGGGATATCATCGTTGAATCCTCAAGGATTGAAGCATTATTACCGAGGCGAGAACAGTCACGTGCCGAAAATTACACGACAGGTGACCGTATCCGAGCGGTGATCCGAGAAGTCAGCAAGAGCACAAAGGGACCACAGTTAATTCTGTCTCGCACAGACCCAATCCTGCTCATTAAGCTCTTCGAACAAGAGGTTCCAGAGATTTATGACTCGACAGTCATAATCAAAGGTGCAGTACGTGAAGCTGGCGACCGAGCAAAGGTTGCGGTTCACTCGCGGGAGCGAGATATCGATCCGGTCGGTGCCTGCGTCGGAATGAAAGGCTCTCGCGTACAGGCTATCATTCGAGAACTTCGCGGCGAAAAGATCGACATCGTTGAATGGTCAGAAGACCCAGTCACTTTTGTAACCAACGCGCTTAGTCCAGCGCGCGTCCAACGAGTAACTATCGTGGACGATGTCGAGAGAATAATTGAGGTTGTAGTGGAAAACGCGCAACTGTCACTTGCCATCGGCAAGAAGGGACAGAACGTTCGGCTAGCCGCCAAACTTGTCGGGTGGAGAATCGATATAAAGAGCGAAGAAGACAAACGTGCGGAAGTTGAGGCGCAGTTCGACGAATTAGAATCTGTCGATGAATCTGCTACGTTAAAACTTAACGTCGACGACGAACAGGTGCAAAAACTAAGTGATGCTGGTCTCGACACGGCAGACCGTCTTCTAGAGGCCACTGCGACTCAGATAGCCGAAGTAATAGGAAGCGACGAAGTCGCTGCCAAAGAAATCCAGGCAGCGGTCCGAGAACAAGTTGAGGCGGTAGAGCGTGCCGCTGCCGACGCGGCCGCGCGGGAAGAAACTGAAGAAGGTCAGGCGTCTGACCCGCTTGAAACAAACGATGAAAGCGGAACACCAAGAAGTGACGCACTAGACGTTGAATCTCCGTCTAAAACGTCACCAGAAGCGACTTCCAGCGACGAACAGTCGAAGGATTCGAACTAGTAAACCAAAGGGAATGTACACCGAGAACTAACGTTGTCAACTATAAGAATATACAAGGTTGCAGAGGTACTTGGTCTTCCGAGTCAGGAAGTTATAGATCTCCTCAAGCGTGAGCACGGGATTGAGGTAAAAAGTGCATCAAGCACTATTGAAGAAATAGTTGCTAAACAATTTGCAGAACGTCTCAGTCAGGAGCGGCAGATCGCCCTCCCCCGCGGGCAGATCTTTAGTGAAACCTCCTCGACACGTGTTGTAACCAAGAAAGGACGGACCACAAAGAAGGTAAAGGCGGGCGAACCAAAAACTGTAAAACCTGAACTTGGTCCGCCTCGACTCATCAAGGCAGCCAAAGCCGAGAGACAAGCTGCGGCTATCAGCGCTGAGACGACGACGGTGGAGCCCACCACCACTGTCGACGAAGCAGCCGAAACACCTGCAGTAAAACGACCACACACGGTGAGCGACCCACCGGTTCAAGAACCGGCAAAGATAACAAAGGAAGTTGCTTCGACTCCGCCAGCCACGGCTCTAGAAGAAAAGACTTTAACGAAGGAAAAGGTCGAAGAACGGTCGAGCCCATCTGGAGTTAAAATATTGCTCGACCATAAAATTGTATCCGAACCGGTCACGCCATCAGTAGTAACTACCAAGCCAGGTACAACGCCAAAGACAACACCTGCTACCAAAAATATTAAGCCTAGTGCCTCGGCAACATTAGGCCAAAAACGAACCGGTCGATTTGTGCCCCCAACTCTGCGACTTCGAGTTGAAGACCGCAAGCCGAGACAGTCCGCTGATAAACAGGGCAGTACCGAACGTCAATCTCCTGCAGCCGCACGTTCAACACCTTCGCAGGGACCGGCGGTAAGCCCGCCCCCTCTCGGCGGGCCAAGGCCGCTACCTTCCCAACCAGTTCGACCAACGTCAGCGCGACCAATGTCAGCGCGACCACTTCCGGCTCGCCCGGCTGTGGGTTACCGGCCGCCTCCACGACCTTACCGACCGTCTGGACGACGATCAGTCCGTCGAACGAAGCCAGTAGCCCCAGTCGCTCCGAAGGCTCTGCCACCTATCACCAGAACGATCACAATTGCTGAAGGGATGACTGTCAAAGGTCTAGCTGACCGACTTGAGGTTCGAGCCAAGGACGTGTTGAAAAAGCTAATCGATAAACGTCTGATGATGACGATAAACACAACTCTCGATCCCGAAACTGCAACTATGATTGCGCTCGAATTCGGCGCTGATGTAAAACTTCGAACGTTTGAAGAAGAAATGGTCAAACTGGAAGCCGAAGAGACCAAGGCTGAGGATCTTGTCCCACGCGCGCCTGTGATAACGGTCATGGGACACGTCGATCATGGAAAAACGACGCTGCTAGACGCCATTAGAAATACACGAGTCGCCGAAGGTGAAGCTGGTGGTATCACCCAACACATCGGAGCCTACGCGGTCGAAGTAAAGAATCGAAGAATCGTTTTTCTCGACACTCCAGGTCATGAGGCTTTCACGATGATGCGGGCACGTGGCGCGAGTGTGACCGACGTGATTATCTTGGTAGTTGCTGCCGACGACGGCGTCATGCCCCAGACGCAGGAAGCCATTGACCATGCTCGTGCCGCAGATGTTCCGATTCTTGTGGCGATAAACAAGATTGACAAGGCAGATGCCAATCCAGATCGCGTCAAGCAGGCACTAGCAGAACGCGATTTAACTCCGGAAGACTGGGGTGGTCAAACTGTGATGGTTCCAGTATCAGCCAAAAACGAAGAGAACCTAGAATCTCTACTTGAAATGATCCTGTTGATTACGGAGATGGGCGAGCATAAGGCCAATCCGAAACGTATCGCCACAGGAACTGTACTGGAAGCGAAGGTCGACCGAGGGCGTGGTGCAGTTGCGACTGTCCTTATTCAGGACGGAACACTCCGTGTTGGGGATAACTTCATAGCGGGTACAATCGTGGGTCGTGTTCGAGCGCTAATCGACGACCGCGGCAACCAATTGAAAGATGTTGGCCCATCGAGCCCAGTAGAAGTGCTTGGACTAACAGGTGTACCCAAGCCAGGAGACGCCTTCCAAGGTGTTGCCGACGCAGCCAAATCTAAGCAAATAGCTCTCTTACGCCAGAATCAAGCAAAGGAAAAAGCCCGTGCCGACCGAGGATCGCGTCTAACGCTGGAATCCCTACAACAACAACTTTCAAAAGGTGGCGCTAAGGAGCTTCCAATTATCATCAAGGCGGATGTACAAGGTTCATCCGAGGTCCTAGCCCAGTCACTTGAAAAACTGGGCGACGATCGCGTCAAAATTAGAATCATCCACACCGGTGTCGGGGCAGTTAACGAATCCGACGTGCTACTAGCCTCAACTTCCAACGCCGTCATCATCGCTTTCAACGTGAGGCCTGATCGCAACGCCAACGTCGTCGCTGCGCGCGAGGGAGTAGATATTCGAAAGCACTCAGTTATCTACCATGTAACTGATGAAATTAAACAAGCAATGGCGGGCCTGCTCGATCCAACCTTCAAAGAAAAACAACTTGGTCTGGCTGAAGTGCGAGAGGTATTTAAGATTCCGAAGTTTGGTTCGGCAGCAGGTTGCATCGTGACGGAAGGTCGCATTACAAGAAGTGGTGAAGCTAAGGTTCGGTTAGTTCGAGACAGCGTCGTGATTCACGAGGGCAAGATTGGGTCCTTACGCCGATTTAAAGATGATGCAACTGAAGTAAAATCAGGAGTCGAATGTGGAATTGCGTTCGAGCGTTACTCTGACATCAAGGTCGGTGATGTAATCGAATCGTTCACTGTCGAAACAATAGTGGCGACCGTCCAGTAGTTAATCGACCATACGTTAGATTGGATCCAATAGACGAATGCCTATCGTTGGGCTGCTGTCACTTGAGCTTCACATACCACATTCCAGGTCCCTCAAAGAGAAACGAGTAGTCGTCCGAAGTATCAAAGACCGCTTAAATAAACTCAGTGTCGGTTTTGCAGAAGTGAACCACCAAGATCTATTACAGCGCGCGGCTCTCGCCATAGTTGCTGTCGGATCGGAACAGCAGATCGTTGAGCAATCTCTGACTAATGTCGTCAAAGAAGTAGAGAGAAAGGGCGTTGGTGTGATCGTCAACTCGGAGATTGAATGGTTAACATAACAATCAACTTCCTCAAGGGCAGTGACAAGGAGGATCATGTCGCAGGGCTCGAGAGCTGATCGTGTTGGTGAGCTCGTCCGCAATGAACTGAACGTGCAATTGCGTAAAAATGTACGTGATCCTAGTATGAATCACGTGACGATCACCTATGTTCGTATGTCAAAGGACCTGCAGCAGGCCCGAGTCTTTTATACGGGTCCTACAGAATCTCGAGAAAAGCATCTGACGCTACGGGCACTCAAGAGAGTTCGTCCTTTTTTCAGAAGGCAGTTGGGGAATCGCTTGAAACTTCGGCGTGTTCCAGAATTAAGATTCGAATACGATACTTCGGTGGAACAACAAGATCGTATTGCGGTTTTGTTTGAGCAAATTCAACACGACCGAACAACCAACGCTGACCACAACATAAACGAGTAACCCCACAGCACACTCCCAGAACACACGCTACGACGATGCACTCTCTTCCCGAACTCAATTCGATTGCCGAGGCTATTACGCAGCGGCAGCGGCTTATAATCACGTCGCATGCCAGACCAGACGGTGATTCAATTGGCTCAGAATTAGCACTAGCTCATGCACTAAAAAGTCTCCAGAAAGATGTTCGGGTCATCAACCGAGATCCGGGGCCAAGCTATCTTGCTTCATTTCCAGGCACATCAGACATAGAGATCTGCCAAACGATTGAGCACACCTTTGATGCGGCTATCGTCTTGGAATGCCCATCACTTGAGCGAACTGGTGTAACTGGCCTCGACCGAAGTTTCGTGATTAACATAGACCACCATTTAGGCAACATGGGGTATGGCGACCTCAATTGGGTCGACGAAACTGCAGCTGCATGCGGAGAGATGGTGTTCGACTTAGTGACCACACTCGGAGTTCGACTTACCCCCTCGATTACCACACACTTGTACGTAGCGATCCTTACTGACACCGGCTCTTTTCGGCATTCCAACATCACCGCAAAGACGTTTAGAATCTGCGCGGCCCTTGCGCAAACAGGTATCACTCCACCTGCTATCGCCGATCGTGTTTTTCAGAACGGAACTGTAGGAAAACTTCGGTTAACTGGAACCCTCCTGGACACGATGGATCTCGCAAACGGAGGACATACCGCAGTCTTGAATGTAGATGACGAAATCCTCAGATCAAATGCATGTACAACAGACGACCTTGAGGGCCTTATTAATCTGCCGCTTGCTGCACAGCCTATAAAGGCCGTAATAATGTTCAAGACAGTCGACAACCAACTCCGAGTCAGCCTTCGTTCCAAAGGATCTGTTGACGTAAGGGTTATCGCGACACGCCACGGAGGAGGGGGACACAAGAATGCTGCTGGTTTTTCGATTACTAAACCGACAAATGACATTCGGACGCTTATCGTTGCAGAAGTAAAATCCTCTGTCGAAAATACGGCCTTTTAAACTCTTGGTACAGCACACAGCACCTGGACCTGACGGTGTACTCATCGTCGACAAACCCAGCGGTGTCACGTCCCATGACGTGGTGACACGTGTTCGCCGAATATTGCGAACGCGCCGAATTGGTCATATTGGCACGCTTGACCCCCTTGCAACTGGAGTCCTACCACTTGTTGTGGGGCACGCAACAAGGCTAGCATCACTCCTGTCTCTAGGCGACAAGATCTACCATGCAGTCTTCAGGCTTGGAATTGCCACAGACACCTACGACATCACCGGAAAGATCGTGTCACCGGAGACACTTAAGAACAAGAACCAGATACTCACCCGCGAGAGAGTGGAAGCAGTAACACGGAACTTCGTAGGCACATTCAAACAAGTACCCCCGCGCTATTCGGCAAAAAAGATCGATGGCGTTCGCGCCTACCAGTTGGCCAGGCGCCGCGAATCTTTTGTACTAAAAGCGGTAGAAGTTAAGGTAAGACAATTTGAAATCGAAAAGCTGACGACAGACCATATAGTATGTCGGGTGACTTGCGCTCCAGGCTTCTATATCAGATCCCTAGCCAACGACCTTGGCCAGGCTCTGGGTTGCGGAGCATGTCTAGAAAACTTGAGGCGGGAACAAAGCGGACCTTTTACGATTAGCGAAGCGACCTCAATAGATCAATTAGAGCAAAATAATGACCATTCTTCTCTGTATCTGATACCAATGGCCCGACTGCTACCGAACCTACAAAGTGTAGTCGCCACAGAACGTGGTGCTCGTCTTGCAACCCACGGCAATTCAATAACTTCATCTCAATTCAAGATCATCCCCGAACAAACACCTGCGAATGCCCTTCTCGATAGAGTCAAAATCTATGACAATAGCGGGAACATTCTCGCTATCGCTGAAAGGACTGCCGCCGGCATTTTGCATCCCAAGATCGTTCTAGTGTAAGCTGGGTCGGTTAAAGTAAAGAGAAATTAATTAGTTATAGGATGGTGGGCGGCGGTCTGGTGCACGAGGCATCATCTGATGCGCGTCTGGGCTGTTCGCGGAGGTAGACAGTGGCGTTTCCCAAGGAGCAAAAGTCGGAAATAATTAATTCATATCGAACCCACGCCAACGACACAGGTTCACCGGAGGTTCAGGTGGCGATCCTTAGTGGACGAATTAGCTATTTGACTGAACACTTCAAGACTCACGCTAAAGATCATCATTCACGGCGAGGCCTTTTGAAACTCGTGAGCCAACGGCGACGACTTCTCGACTACCTCAAGGGAAAGAACACCGAGCGATACGCGGACTTAATCAAGCGTCTTGGAATCCGTAAGTAGGAGACACTGAAGACACCCGCCTATTTGGACCCTAATCGCGGTCCTCTACGAGCCTTTATTTCGTGTTTTAGGAGCAAAACTCATGCATACGGCCCACCTATCGGTCGGCGGAACCGATCTCTCAATTGAAACTGGAAAACTTGCGAAACAAGCTGACGGTGCAGTCATCGTCAGCTACGGCGAAACGGTCGTCTTGGTCACGGCGTGCTACACGCCGACCCCACGCGAAGGAATTGATTTTCTTCCCCTAACGGTTGATTTTCGTGAGAATACGTACGCGTCAGGAAGAATTCCAGGTGGTTTCTTTAAACGTGAAGGTAAGCCCCCAGAGAAAGAGGTGCTCACCAGTCGCTTGATCGACCGCCCACTTCGCCCCCTCTTTCCATCGGCTTGGCATTATGAGACTCAAGTCGTAGCGCTTGTACTATCTGCGGATGTGGATAACGATTCAGACGTGTTGGGATTGACAGGAGCCTCGGCCGCTCTAGCTCTCTCATCAGTTCCCATGGAACGGACCATTGCGGCCGTACGAGTTGGCCTAATCGATGGCGAATTTCTTGTAAATCCAACGTACGAGGAGCGCCGAAAAAGTCGACTTGATCTCATCGTAGCCGGTCACACGGATGCAATTGTAATGGTCGAAGCCGGAGCAACAGAATTATCGGAGGAAGAATTGC
>Ga0310121_10005222_pt1 | contig 11234 bp, 7 predicted proteins | sample CB27_Tmax_986_MG_FD_203504 | JGI IMG/M metagenome (GOLD analysis project Ga0310121, IMG submission 203504) | Marine microbial communities from Western Arctic Ocean, Canada - CB27_Tmax_986 | ecosystem: Environmental > Aquatic > Marine > Oceanic | place: Canada: Western Arctic Ocean | collected...
GTGGGGCAAGTACCGAGCGGTACGCTACAAGGCCGTGCGGACGTCCATCTCGCCTACTGACCTGGGGGCAAAACAGCCCGGAAGCCCAAGTTGAAGTAGCTGTCGCCCGGGGCGTAGTGGCCGCGATTGGCAACTCGACAGCGGTTAGCGTAGCGCCACCACCCGCCGCCGCGTTCGGCGCGGTGCAAGCCCTCGTACCCGGGGGTATACCATTCGTGGCACCACTCCCAAACATTACCGCTCATGTCATGCGTTCCCAGTTCGTTCTGGCCCTTTGTGCCGACCTCGTGGCTGTGTCCGCCACTGTTCGAGCCATACCACGCAACATCCCCGATCGTATCGCTGCCGCTGTATTCCGTGTCTTTTCCATCCTTCCCACCTCGTGCAGCGTATTCCCACTCGGCATCTCTCGGAAGGCGATAGCCGTTCGCACCGCCGCTCAATGTCCAGTTGCTCAGGTCGTACGCCGGCTTTCGGCCCTGCCATTGGCTTAAGTAGTTGCAGTACGCCGTAGCTCCGTACCAGGTCACCGCCACACACGGGTAGTTGTCTTTCCCGGAGTTCACGCTGAATGTCCCGCCGGAGAAATTGATCTGGCAGTAATTGCTATCCAAGTCCAGCAACTCCTGCTGATTGCCCACTGCGTTTAGAACCGTAGATCCCGAAGCCGTGATCAGTGCCGGACTCTGGTTATACGCCCACTGCAATACGTCCGCCATTCTTTCGTTGGTCACCTCGTACTTGTCTATCAGGAACGTATTCGTGATGCTCACGTATCCGCCGGGAGTCGTCCCTGCTGCGACAAATATCATGTCGTCGGGCGGCGGCGGACTCGTGCCGGCCCGCGGCTCGGCACGCACGTTGGATACCTCCGGATCGCCGGCAAGGCAAGGAAGCGCCGTTGATGTCAGCAGCAACGACATCAAGAAGATAGACCGAATATGCACACGAATCATAATCCTCCCCCGATGACACCCTCACAACTGCGTCGTAGAATAATCCGGCAAGCGCCGCAGCACATCATCCCTAACATGAACAGAATGCATGTAACTGCGGTAATGGTTCGAATCGTGTCGTGGTACGCTCAAAATTTCCATCTCACAGCTCGTAAGGAGGTTTGTCGTTTTCTCTTCTACAGTCTTCTGATACCATTAACCTGGAAAGTCAGGTAATCGTTGTGTCTGTGTCAATACCAGATGACTGTTTGAGCGTACCTGTCATAGAACCCTGGCTGGAGACCACTGTTTGGAAGGCATGTAATGGCCGCAGAGAAAGAAAGAGGAATTGACGGCAGGCATGTCCTGCGAGGCTCGGCGTGGGCAGGACTGGCGTTCTTGCTGGTCGCAAGTGTCTCGATGGGTGAGCTCACGCAAAACGTCGTCTTTCACCAGGGCGAGAATGGCTATAGTAATATGCGTATTCCAGGAATCGTGCTGTCGAAGAACCAGACGCTGCTGGCCTTCTGCGAGGGGCGGGTGGGAGGGGATCGTTCGCGCACTGACATCGTCCTGAAACGCAGTCAAGACGGAGGCCGGACATGGGGCCCCATGCAACTGGTCTTGGAATCCCAGAAGGAAACGGACGCCTATGCGAATGTCTGTCCCGTGGCCGATACCATCACCGGCACCATTTTCTTTTTCGTGACCCTCTTCCCTGACGGACCCGTCGAGATCCGGAAATGGGAGGCACTCAAACGATACGGCGTCATTCGAACCCTCATCACGAAGAGCACGGACGACGGGCTCACCTGGTCTCCACCGATTGACATTACCGAGCAGATCACGGATGTCACAGCTGACATTGGGAAGAAGACCGGACCCGGCGCCGGCATCCAGACTTCCGATGGGAGATTGGTGATTCCCTACGGGTTTGGGCCGGAAATGGAGAGCGAGACGGCGATAGTTTATAGCGACGACCACGGAGAGACCTGGAAAATCGGCGGCAGAGTTGAAAGCAAGAGCACCGAAACTCAAGTCGTGGAGCTTTCTGACGGCAGCCTGCGAATGGATTCACGCAACCAGAGGTTCCAGGAGGAACCCCATTGCCGCTACTACTCCATCAGCCGGGACGGCGGCAAGACATGGACAGAACAAGTACGCGATGAAGCACTGCTCGACACCGCCTGCCAGGCATCCATTCTGCGGCACCCGTTTCGGCAGCCAGGGCAGGACAGGGACCCCATCCTCTTCGCCAACCCCGCCTCTACCTATGTACACCGTGTGAACATGACGGTTCGGATGAGTTATGATGACGGCAATACCTGGCCGGTCGCAAGGACCGTCCATCCCGGGCCCAGCGCTTACTGCAGCCTGGTTTCTCTGCCCGACGGATCGATCGGCCTGCTGTACGAGGGCGGCCCACAAAGCCGCTACCAGCGTATCTACTTTGCGCGGTTCGACGTCGAATGGTTGACGCAGTACAGCGTCTCTCCTGCGCTGGACATCTTATCGAATCATGGCGATGTCGAACCAATGATCGCCGGCGCAATCGGCGCCGATGGCAGTGGCCCTCCCGGCGCGTTTGACGGCTCGATTACCCCCACCGCGAGCCAGACCCTCGGGAATGTACGCGCACCGGATAGAGCGATCAACGGCTCAGGCATCGTTTTTAGTGGAGGGGACCCGACCGATCGGGACAATTACGAGCACGACGCCGGAGATGGCTCACACGGCGACGACTTCAACTTTCTGGCGGACATTAACGCTACTGAGGGTAACTGGTTCAAGATCGATCTAGGGCAGACCCACACGATTGGCGACGCGTTCTTCTTTAATTTCAACCCGGATGACGTGGATGACTTTGAGGGCGCCGGGAACGAAGATCGCGGCGTGGCGACGGCTAACATCTGGTACCTGGATGCTGCCGTTGATCCCAATGCCAATGATGACGGGAACGACTTGGCATTCATTTCAACGGGCTGGACACAGTTGGGAAGCACATCCAATTTCACCCAGGCACCCATTGGCGATGTTAACCAGACCGTTCCTGATGTGATCGACTTCGGCGGCGTCGATGCCCGCTTCATCGCGCTGGACATTTTATCGAATCATGGCGATGCGGATTTCGTCGGGTTCGGAGAAATCCAGTTCTTTGACTTTGAAGGAGCCCCTGGAGCCGTAGTCATAAATCCTTAGGCCCGAAGAACAACCCGTACATTGGCAAAGTTATGCTGATGGTTATTAAGGATTTTTCTAATGATGAATTTGCAGGAAGCAGAAACCTGGCTAAGAGAACAGGCATACAATTTAGTTGAACAATCGATCTATGTCCGTGATGACGATGGACGCATCATACATCTGCTCAGCCCCGTGGACCGTGGTATGTACCAGGCGATGTTTCTCCGTGACTTTGTGTGTAAGGTGGTATCTCTACCGGAGCTGTTCGCTAAAAAAACAACAGCTGATACCTTTGATCTTTTTTTCGAAAACATGAGCGCTGACTTCGTGCCACCTGAATATTTCCACCGTGATGGCCGTATTGAATATTGGTGTTTTGGTCCCGGACCACTTACTGATAATCCGGCAGCACTAACACTTGGTGTACTGGCGTACTGCCGTGCTGCTGATGACCTTGAATATTTTAAATCACGTGCGGATCTATTATTGAAAAGTCTAAAAAGTACGCCGCGTCACCCTGTCAGTGGTCTGATTTGGATCAACCCTATGATGCCACATTCACCATATGGCTACACAGATACCATCCAGAAAACAGGTGAAGAGCTATTCAGCTCGGTAAGGCTTTACGATGCATGCCTGCAAATTGCAGAGGCACTGGTGGAAATTAAACGTGATAAAGACGCGCAGGAAATGCGAGCTATCGCCGAGCAAATTCAGTCGGGAATAGAAGGATTATACGACCCGGAAACTGGCTTGTACTTTGCCGCAAGCTACCACTGTCGCCAGCCGGATGTCTGGGGCAGCGCATTGGCGGTCTATTGCCAGGCAGCGGGAGATCGGACTGATCAGGTCGCCCAGGCACTTGTTGACATATATGATCGGATCGTATGGAGAGGACAAGTCAGACATCTGCCTACCCCGATGCTCTGGGAAAAACGCCTCAGTGAAGCACGGGAATTTCGCCGGGATTTCAAGAGCGGAAAATTTTATGCTTACGGCCAAGGCACGCGTTACTGGTCCGACCACGAACCTAACACATATCAAAACGGCGCCTATTGGCCACATCCAGTCGGATGGTTTACCGAAGCGTTAGCCCGAGTGAATCGTCCGCTTGCAGAAAAAACACTGCTCGATTTAGTCGAGTTTTTCCAACAAGACGGAATTTGGGAATGCTCACACCCCTCAGGCCATCGCAAAGAGCTGGATTATACAGCTTCTGCGGCTATGCCTCTTCTGGGCTTTCTTGCACTGCGGTAAATCCACCTTGAAAACCTTTGACTCCTTTTATGGAAATTGTTATTTCCACTCTCCGCTGCCATCAGAACGCAGATAACGCGACCGAAGAATTATATCTAGCAGAACCATTTTGGTCTCACCGCCTGATTTGAGTTCGAGCGCAATTGAGTTGGCTCCTTTTTTCAAGAGATCCGGCTTTACAGCGTATTCTATCCACACACTTGACTCTAAATCGTTATTGGGAGGAGTAATCTCAGCTATAGAATTTAGCTCCTTTATCCATTCGCCAGCCTTTGAACCATCGGTCAGCGTTTTTTTGTTAAGTTTGACGGTAACATCCTGTAATCCCGACTGTTTATTGAAGCGAAGCATAAGTTTGAACTGCGACGAAGCTCCCCGCCCCATGGCCTCTTTGGCATCCTCGACCACGTTAAGTTCAACTTTTACAGGCTTACCCTGTATAAGTTTTTCCGGTTTCTCAGGCGATAAAGCTGGTGTGTTGATGAAACGGTCTCCGCGGGCAAGGAAACGATTGACCGGGCGGTGGCTTCTCGCTCCGGTTGTATACACCTTGTTGACGGTTGCCAGGGTTCGTTGCTCTCCAATCTCCTTCCAGATTGGGTTCGTGGTATCCCAAAAGTTGAACATGTAAATACCATCAGCACCAGAATTCCATGCTACCGCGGCACGGCCTCTAAGACCTTCTATCGTGTTTCGTATGGAAGCGGCTTCTTTATCACTTTGCCTGACATCACTTAAGCAGGAGTAAACAGGAATTCCATATTTGTGCCCCAGCTCGACACTGGTTTCCCATGAGTTCAGCCGGAAATAGCCTGTAACCACGAGCATATCTATCAGGTCTTCTTCCATCCATCGGACAATATCAAAACCGCTGGCCTTACAATAGCCAACCGAATCCGGCACACGCACAGCTATCAAGATTGGTCTACCGCGTTTCTGGCCCACCTTGTCTGCCATTTTACGAATTCGGTGTATAAGGTTTGTCATTTTATCCAAATCTTGTTGTGTTGCCGAACCGCCCATAGCTACACTTTTGAAGTATGGCATGTGACGGAAAAAGTCCAAATCGATGCCATCGACATCATAGTTCTCACAGACTTCCCGATTGAGCTTAAATACCATGTCTCGAACTTGGTGGTGACCATAATCCACTGAAGTCCAGTAAGGTATTACGGGTTCGTTATCAATGCTTCCCATCAGCAGTTCCGGATGGTCTTTCTTGAAGGGAGGAAACAAACATACAGGGCTAAAGCCTTTGCTGGGTGGTATTGCATCGTGTATGTCGTTCATTCGCATCGACCAACGGACTTCAATATTATTCTCGCGGCAAAACTTCACCACAATTTGCAGGGCGTCTGTGTCTTGTTTGATGAAATCAGCGACTTTGTTATTAGCAAATTCCGCCTCCTTGCAGGTAAAGGATGCGCCTACCTTGGTGCGATGCAGAACATGACCAAAACAATAGCCCGTGTTATAAACAATCGTGTCGACCTGTGTGTCAAGGAGTCCTGCTGTGCGAATCTGTAACATCGCCTCCGGCGTGGCCTCATCGAGAAAATGAGTGACGTCATTGCCGTCATTATTAAAAGTGATACGCCTTTGCCGTTTTGCAGCTTTGTACCTGGCCTGCTTGATCGAGTCTAATTTCTGCTGAGACACTGCTTGTTCCTCCTGCCACGACATTTTCCCTGGGGTCTTCGGCTAGTGAAGACATCGGCATGGATAGCAATACCCCCATGCCAGCGCTCATGTCAAGGAACCGACTTGAGGCAAAATCCCGTCACTCTTTTTTACTCACACAATAACAAACCTTCCATTAATAATAGTCATGTACCGGGACATTCCGTCGAGGACCCACAGACGTGCAGAATTTGAAGCGATGGCGCGAACCCCGCGGGGTTTTCCGCAGTCTCGGCGGTGTCCAGGGCGACGCCTGCTCCTGCCCGTAAACACTGCTTTCAACAGTCGTTTGGCAATACGATTTCCCGGACGAGGGCGCGCCAGAGAAATGGGATTTGAGAGAATAGCTCTGGCAAAGGACGTTCAATCGAGTTATTCTGAACCGATCTACAGAACACTTGGGTTAAAGACACAATGGCTGTATGGTGCTTCAAGGATGCTCGTAAATTTAAGTTCGAGTTTCGCGGGGTGAAAGCCACCTGCGAAGCCGGGATGACAGGCTACTGGGAGATTGCTGATGTTTTGTAACCGGGTCACTTCGAAATCCAGGTTGCTGGCCAGTGCATGTCTGGTTCTAATGTTCGCCTGCTTGTCGCAGTTATCTTACGGGCAACCGTCTTCCTCGAAGTTTTACGTTTCGCTAGACGGTCTGGATACCAGTGAAGGGACGAAGGCCAAACCTTTCGCCACGTTAGAAAAGGCGCGTGAAGCCATTCGCAGCTTGAAGTCCGGCGGCGGTTTGCCCGAGGGGGGCGTTACTGTTTATCTTCGCGGTGGCGTGTACTCGCGCACGAGCACGTTCAATTTGACGGAGCAGGATTCGGGCGAGGCTGACAAGCCTGTTGTATACCAGGCCTATCCTGGCGAAAAAGTTCACATTGTTGGCGGGCGGGAGCTGTATTCAAGTTGGTTTTCACTGGTTGTGGAATCTTCGGGTGTCTGGGGTCAACTCGATGACGCGGCAAAGGGTAAACTTCTGCAGGTTGACCTCGGTGCACACGGCATCAAAGATTATGGGCGGCTTAATCAGGGTTCTGGTATGGGCGGCAGTGATCCTCCCCTGGAATTGATTTTTAACGACGACATGATGCGATTGGCTCGTTGGCCTAACCGCGACTTCGAGTTGACAGCCTCGGCGCCCAGCAACCATGAATTTGGTTATAGCGGCACTCGGCCGGAACGCTGGACGGCGGCCCCGGATATGTGGGTCTTTGGTTATTGGCACTGGAACTTCATGGACGATTACATGGAGGTCGCAAGCATTAATACGGCCACCAAGGTAATAGCCATGCCCACGGATCCTCTTGCTGGTTACGGGATAATTGCCGGGCAGCGATGGTATGCTTTTAATCTGATCGAGGAGATTGACATTCCGGGAGAATGGTATTTAGACAGGGGCAGCGGTATTCTCTATTTTTGGCCGCCAGCGGATCTGAAAAAGGGCACCACGCTGATTTCCACCCTTAAATCCAAGGTCATTGAGATAAAACAAGCGTCCTACATCACGCTCCGGGGCATGATACTCGAAGTGGGACGCGCGGGGGGCATTTCAGTCAGCGGCGGCAATAACAACCTGGTTGCAGAATGCATCATTCGTCACTTCGGCCAACACGGCGTAGATATTACCGGTACGGACAATGGCGTCGAAGATTGCGAGATATATAACATAGAGTGCGGTGTTGTTCTTTCTGGCGGCAATCGTTCTGCGCTGACGCCGGCCAATCTGTTTGTCCACAACAGCCACATTTACAATTTTGGACGGTGGAGTCGCACCTACGTGCCGGCGGTTTCAATTCTAGGCTGCGGCAACAAGATATCACACAATCTGATCCATGACGGGCCGCATTCCGCCATCACACATTACGGCAATGACCATCTTGTGGAATATAATATAATACATAATGTCGTTACGGAAACCACCGATTCAGGCGCCATCTATTCAGGACGGCATTGGGACTTCCAGGGTAATGTCTTCAGCTATAATTTTTTCCATAATATTAGAAATGACGTGCATAGCGACACCCATGCGATTTACCTCGATGATATGCTTAGCGGGCACATGGTATTCGGCAACGTGTTTTATGATATTGGCGGCTGTGGCACGTTTAATAATGGCGGGCCGGATAATGTTTACGAAAATAATCTTTTTGCCAAATGCGACAGGGCGCACTATGCCACGCGGCGCGGAGTTGGTCACATTAATTGCAAACAAGGCGATGTCTATTATGAGAGGTTTCTTGGCGCCTTGCTGAAATTTGACTATCAGAATCCTCCATGGAGCACCGCATATCCAAAAGCCGCGGCGATTCCAAACGAATGTACATCGCCGGAATTTGAAAAATACAAGAATCCGTTTGGCACCCGGTTCATTCGCAATCTCGGCTGGAAAAACAACAGGTTTCTATATGAGGGGGCTGGTGGAATTGGTGCCCTCAATTACTATGAAACCAAAGACAACATCGAGAATCAGGACCCGCTGTTTTATGATGAGTCAAAGCTGATCCTTGCTCTACGTGAGAGTTCGCCGGCGTATGATATTGCGGGGTTTGAGAGGATTCCTTTCGAAAAGATAGGGAGACTTCGCAGAGACAAGGCATGCCGGCCCATCCCGCCTGACGGGCACGTCGATGCCGACGAAGATTATTTTTACTGGGCCCCGGCGCTCCATGCCAAATCCCGCGATGTGTATCTGGGCACCGATTCTGGTTCGGTAGCGAAAGCTGACCCAACCTGCGGTGAGTTCAAAGGCAATATCAGTGAGCCGAAGTATGCGCCGGTAAAACTGAAACCATTTACCAACTATTATTGGCGTATTGATGAAAAGGGGCCGGGAGGACAGATTCTGTCAAAAGGTGATGTTTGGACGTTTATGACCGGCTCGACAATTGCCAAGCATCCCAGGCCAACCCATGGGGCAGAGTTTGTCCACCCGCAGGCGGTAACTCTTAAATGGAAAAAGGGGGTCGGGACAGTTTCTCATGATGTGTATCTCGGCACTGCCGGTATGCCGGCAGCGGAACAGTTCAGAGGCAACCAGGCAGAGGCAACATATCAGGCAGATACTCTGGAACCAGAGACAACATACTATTGGCGCGTTGATGAAAACAACAACGCGGGCGTTAAGACCCGCGGGCGGGCCTGGAGCTTTACGACTGCCTCCAAAGCGGCCCGACAACTCAAACCGGCAAATGGCCAAAAGGATATTCTTTTTCTAATGGCAAGGCTTGAATGGGAAGCGGGCATTTATGCCGTTTCACACGATGTTTACTTGGGCACCAGCCGGCGGTTGACCGCCAGGCAGTTCAAGGGCAACCAGGCAAGTGCAACATATCGGCCCAGCCTGCTGGAACCTGATACGCCTTACTATTGGCGAATCGACCAGGTAGACGATTCCGGCAACAAGACAATCGGCCAAGTCTGGAGCTTTAGAACATCTCCGAAGGCTAAGCTGATTAGTTGGTGGCGGCAGGGATTAGTCAATTCGCCAACGGGTAATGAACAGCTTGATACGAATTCGATAGCCGAGGGCTCCAAATGGATCAGGCAGGCGGATTCAGCTAATGGATATGGCAGCAAAAGAATCCATGGAGATGTGACGGCAACGAAATATGACGGGCCCAAACATGCCGGCGCAGTTCTTGAGGCCAGCCGCTGGGCATCGCGATTCAATTCCGGCGCCGTCGCTCTCAGCAGTGCAAAATCAGCTAAAACCGCACACAATTTCACCGGGCCTTTCAGCGTCTTTTTCAGATTGAGACTCCTTACCGAAACTGCCGAAGGCATGCTTGCTGCGAATCAAATGAAATGGAACATCGAGGGCAATACTGAGATATCCGTTTTAGCGAAAGGGCGTATTTTCATGAGACTCAACGACGCTGCCAACGATTTCTGCCATGCATTGATCAAACCGGATGTACCGGTCGGGACCTGGTTTGATTTGGTGTGTATTTATAATGGTGATTCGCGCGAGCCCATAAACTTTTATGTTAATGGCCGAGAGGAGCCGCTAGCGAAACTGCTGTGCAGCCATATCGGCGCACTGCGAACTCACAACAATTCATGGGTGATTGGCGCCAGGCGTGACGGACGACTTGATCTACTGAAAGAGACGGAAATCGAGTCTGTGGCGTTTTTCAAAGGTGTGTTGACAGAGTCTGAAATCAGGGCGCTGAGTTTTCCTTGATTGTCAGACAATTTAAACTTCCAGCACAACGCGAATCCATTCGGGGTCGTAGTTTTCCTGGACTTGTTGAATGGTCCCCAGCCGGTCGCGGTTATCAACGAGATCCTGGACCTGGACGTCCCCGTTCATCAACTGACAGGGATTTGCTTTCCCGCAATCTCGGGGCGAACTCTCGTGACACGATCTGAAGCCCCGGATTTCCGGTTGAGAGCTAATGCCAAACCCGGCGGAGGGGTCAAGGTCATTACACTGCCCGATCAGGTTCACATACAATCGGCGATGCCGCCCGTGATTTTCCTGTTGCGCTCGGGGGGGGTAGACTACGATTGCTTCGGTGGTAGCGCCATGGTGGAACTGCCCGAGATAGTTACCATGAACGCAGGAATCCTGGCTGGAACCCACTGTTTGGAGGATTGTATCCTGGCTGCAAAGAGAGCAAGAGGAATGGATGGAAGGAATTTGCTGCGAGGCTCGGCGTCGATAGGACTGGCGTTGTTCCTGGTCGCAAGTGTCTAGATGGCCAAGGAACTCCAGCCGAACGATCCCGACGGCAAGAAGCAACAGCCCGCAGAAGAACCAGCTGCCGGAATGGCCAACCAAAAGATGGGCGAATTCACGCAAACCCTCGTCTTTCACAAGGGCGAAAATGGTTATCGCGAGATGCGCATTCCAGGAATCGTGCTGTCGAAACAGGAGACGCTGCTGGCATTCGCCGAAGGGCGGGAGGGAGGGGATCGTTCGCGCACTGACATCGTCCTGAAACGCAGTCGAGACGGAGGTAAGACATGGGGCCCCATGCAACGCGTTTTGAAAAAATCCCAGGAGGAAACGGACACCCGGGTCTGGGCGAATGTCTGTCCCGTGGCCGATGCCGTCACCGGTACCATCTTCTTGTTCGTGCAGCGTTTCCCTGACGGACCCGTCGAGATGCGGGCGTGGGAAGCGCTCAGGCGATACGGCACCATACGAACCATGGTCACGAAGAGCACGGATGACGG
>Ga0310121_10005223_pt1 | contig 11231 bp, 8 predicted proteins | sample CB27_Tmax_986_MG_FD_203504 | JGI IMG/M metagenome (GOLD analysis project Ga0310121, IMG submission 203504) | Marine microbial communities from Western Arctic Ocean, Canada - CB27_Tmax_986 | ecosystem: Environmental > Aquatic > Marine > Oceanic | place: Canada: Western Arctic Ocean | collected...
TGTAAGTCACGTTCGAGAGATCGATTTGGACATTCGTGTACCCGCTTTCAAGGACCTTACCCAATTCAGTCTGGAACAGCTTCGTGTGGGTGAGGGTCAGTTGACCGGAAAGGAGAGCAAGGGCCATGCCGTCCGGCATCCCTTCCTTCTGGAGGCTAATACGCAGGAACTTTTGCATGGCGCTTTTTTACACCTCCTGCTCGCAATCGGCAAGACCTTTGGCTGACTAGCCATTTCGGGGTGGTTTGAAATAGACTGCCACTGGCTTGCTGGGTTGAAACTGCTTCTCTGAGGGAAAGGCGTTAATGGGCCTCAATGAATCGTCTCTATTACTTGTTTTTCGTATCCCTATTTGTCCTCCCTTTTCCAACATGCGCCGATCCGATTGACCCGTCGGTGGCCGAAGCGGAGGCGATCGGTGTGGGTAAAGAATCGGTCCCCTCACGTCCCGACCTGGAAGGTCCCCTGGTAGATCCCTATGTGAAATTACCATTACGGATTCATGATGCCACCTCCACCTCCCTCCTCATGCGCGCAACACAAGACATCATCGAGGCCACTCGCGTCATCGTTCCCGCAGGCTCCAGGCCGATCCGGTTGGTGAATGTTGTTAAAGACACTTTGCAGCGGAACCTCGTTCTCCAATCCGCTCGCAAGGAGCCGCTCATAGTCGGCAGTGATATTGACCTGGAGAAGGCTGTCTTCGATCCCCTGGCGTTTGCGCGTGTTACCCTAAGCCGCGAGAACATACCAACTGCCGGATTCTTTGCTGGTGGATCGGGTGGTACGATCTCTCGTGTCGAACAACATTTCCAAGGCGCCGGCTCGCCCGATGGGCAAGCCCCTGGCCTGGGCGTCACCAGAAAATTCCAGCAGGGGACAGAGGTGACCCTGCGAGCTGACTACAGCCGTCAGGACAGCAATGTCGCATTCTTTCAGCCGCTTGATCAAGAGTATCACACAAGTTTTTCCGCCGACGCGACCATCCCACTCATGCGGGGAGCCGGTTGTTATACCAATCTCGCCGGAATAAGAATCGCCTACAACAACAAGCGGATTTCCGAAGAAGAGCTACGAAGAATCACGATCGATTCGCTGCGAGCCGCCCATCACGGTTATTGGGAGTTGGTCTTTGGGCGTGTTAACCTGGCGATCAACCAACAATCGCTTGCCCTTGCCGCTGATCTCCTGCGCGAGAACCGGATTCGATACAAGTACGGAGACCTGATCGCTGTGGATGTTTACGAAGCGGAAGCGGGTGTCCGCGAACGTGAGCAGGAAGTTATCCAAGCCGACAATCAGCTTGAAAACGCGATGGATGATGTCAGAGAACGGGTCTCGATGGACCGCACACACCCCGATTGGGAAGCGCCCCTTACGCCTATCGATCCCCCTGTTTTCGTGCCGGTCCAAGTTGATGAAGATCTTTCTCTCCAAACCGCAATGGAAAAGAACCCGGACATTCGGATCGCCAGATTGAATATCAATAACGCGAGAGAAGGGAAGGTGATCGCCCAGGACCTGTTCCGCCCGAAGCTCGATATAGTCGCCGGAGTGTCCGAGAGAGGATTGGGGGAGACCTGGGGTCAGAGCCACGAAGAGCTCGAGAGCGGAGAATTCAGTTCCTGGCACGCCGGGATCGATTTCGAGGTGCCTCTCTACCGGAGACGCGAGAAGGCGGAAATATTGAAATCCAACTACACCATCCACCAAGCCCAACTCGATCTCAAAGAGATCGAACAGCGAGTTGTCTATGACCACCGGGCAGCGTTTCGACGCATCGAAGACCTCGAACGAGCTGTGTATGCCTCGAAGTCGCGAGTCAGGGCCGAAAAAAATCGCCTGGAAAAACAAAACATCGGTCACGAGCAGGGCATAACCACTTCTCACGATCTGCTTGAGGTTCAGGAAGACTACGCCCAGGCCCACGTCATCGAGATTCGAGCCATCGTAGATTATTACCTGGCTTTAATTGAACTCGAGGCGATCCGTGGCACGATCCTGGAGTCATTCGGATTTACCTTCATTCCAATGGAGGGGGACCTACGGCCCCCTCGGTAGTCTCTGTATTTGATCAGAACGTAGGGTGGGTTAGCCGGTAGGCGTAACCCACCATTCTCAGCGAAGGGGCGCGTTCAAAAGGCAAAATAGAACACCGCAGCCGAACTCAGAAGTCGTAGCCGAACTCGTAAGAGTTCGGTAGGGAAGTGTTACCACTTCCGCTACAGGAGGCGCGTTAGTAAAACACTCTACTTTCCTTCTGGTTTCCCCATGATGGTTCCCCGCGACCCAAACGCTTGCGGCAACACATCAAACCGTCAATAATGAAAGCGGCATAAGCCAGCTGGAACCAGCTTCACCTAAACCTCACAAGAAATGGAAGATAGATTAGGCCGTCCAACCTAACAAATACCTACCCCTTGAGATCATTCACCGTTTCCACTCCCCTTCTTTTCCTCGCAGCAGCTACCTGTGCTCTGTTTTTTAATGGGTGCAACCACCAGCCCGCGCCACCCCGAGTCGATCCTCCACCCCAGGTCGAGACACTGATTATGCACTCGAAACCGGTCCAGCCGACCATTGAGTTGACCGGCGCGGTCGTCTGCCAGGAGATCGCCCGGATTCATCCGGAAGTGACCGGGACAGTCCAGAAGGTCCATTTCCGTGAAGGCGATACCGTTACAGCCGGAGAGATTTTGGCCGAGATTGACCCAAAGGATTTTGAGCTGGAACTGGATATCGCCACTAGCCAACGGATGCGCGCTGGGGCTGAGTATCGAAAGTTTGAGGAAGGCTACCGGACAGAAGACATCAATGTCTCCGAAAGCGCCCATCAAAACGCTCTGGCCTCCTTTCGGATGAAGAAAATAAACAATGACCGTAACCGAAACCTATATCAGTCCGGAGTCATGACCGAGCGCGACTGGAAGGTTTACCTTGAGGATCTCGCAGCCAGCGAAGCGATGGTTAATAAAGCCTCCGCCGAATTGGCGAGAGCGCAGTCAGGATATGAAAGCTACGATATCATGGGGGCCAGCGCTGAGCTGAGTCTTGCCTTGGCGCGTGAGGAAAAACACCGCCGCGATCTGAACCAGACAAAGGTGCAATGTCCCATCACTGGAGTAATCACGAAACGCGACGTGGAAGTGGGGCAGTTGGTGAGCGAATCGATGGAAATTTTTGAGGTCCAGGACCCATCGAAGATCTGGATGCGCGCCGAAGTCGGCGAAAGGTATGCAGGCAAGGTTCATGTCGGTCAGATTGCCATCCTGCGCTCCGATACATCCTCCTCCGTATCTAACGGGTACATTGACCGTGTCGGAAGAGCCCTCCATCCCGAGACCAAGACTCTGCCCATCTGGCTGGCCTGGGAAGAAGGCGCTGAACTACCGCCTTTGGGCGCCTTCGCTGCCGCGGTTGTGGAGCTCGATCCCCTCCCGGACCGGTTTACCCTGAAACGGAAGTGGGTGTATCTTTTCGCTGGCGATCATTTCGTCTGGATCGTGGAAGGCGGCAAACTGGAACGGCGGTGGGTTGAACTTGGGGAGGATCTGGGTGAGGTCATCATTGTAGAGAGTGGTTTGCAAGATGATCTCGAAGTGGTCACCTCTGCGCCATCACGTTTCAAACCGGGACTCGAGGTAGAAATCCTCCCCCCCGACAAGGAAGAAAACCCCACCTCGGAGGATGAGCAGATCGCCGCCTCCCCGTCCGCGCAAGGCAGCCTCTAATCCACCATGTTCCACCTGGCTCGGTTCTCTGTCACTCAGCCGGTTCTAGTCAACCTGTTTACCGTGCTTGTGGTCATCGCCGGTACTGTCTCCTTCTTGTACCTGCCTCGTGAAATGTTCCCCCCCGTCCAAGCGGACTTCGTCTTCGTTTCGACCCTCTACCCAAGGGCCTCAGCGGATGAGATTGAGAAAACGATCACCGTCCTGATCGAAGATGAGATTTCGGATGTCCTTGGAATCAAGAGTCTTCGTAGCACCAGCGTCGAAGGCCGCAGTCAAATTGTCATCGAGGTCAACACGGACGTTGAAGACACAGAAGAGGTCCGAAGAAAAATTGAAACGGAAGTCGATAAAGTCGTCGAGGAGCTGCCCACAGAAGCCGAGAAGCCTTTGGTTACTCGTTTCATATTTGAGTTCGTAATCGTAACCATTTCCGTCGCTGGCCCTATCGAGGAGCACGAACTCAAGCAGACCGCCGAAGGCATCAAGGACCAGTTGGAAACCCTCCCCGGAGTCAGCGACGTCGATATTGTTGGAGAGCGTGACGAGGAAATCTGGGTCGAAGTGGATCCTCTGCGTCTTTATGGTTACGAGTTGACACTGGAGGACATCCGCCAGTCTATCGCCGCCGGGGGTTTGGACCTCGCCGCTGGCTTAGCCAGGACTTCCGGCCAGGAATTTATTGTTCGTACCAAGGAGCTCTACAGCGGTCCGGAAGACCTTCGAAGAGTGGTCCTTCGATCCGATCGGGGGAAGGGTGGTCGAATTCGAATCGGGGATATTGCCAACATTCGGGACACATTTGAGGAAGCGACTGATATCGCACGACTGGATGGCCAGCGGTGCATCAATCTGGAAGTCAAGCAGCGCCCAGGAGGTGACACCCTTAAGATTGCCGACGGTGTTAATGAAAAACTGAGCGAACTCCTTACCACCCTCCCTGATGGAGTGACAGTGAAACCGAACCGCGATTTCTCATTCGCCGTCCGGGAACGCCTGAACCTGTTAACCAGGAATGGGACCTATGGGCTTATCCTCTGCCTGCTTTTGCTTCGCGTTTTCCTATCCGGCCGAATGGCCCTGATCACAGGTCTCGGTATCCCCTTCGCCTTCATGGGCGGGCTGCTGCTAATGACCTTCGCGGGTGTTTCCTTGAACCTCATCTCCATGTTTGCGCTGATTATGGTTCTCGGGATGCTCGTGGATGATGGCATTGTGGTGGCTGAAAACACTCACCGCTACATGGAACAAGGTATTGATCCCGTAACCGCGGCTATCCGAGGCAGCGGCGAGGTTTTTATGTCGGTTGTGGCGGCCATTGCCACAACAGTGTGCGCCTTCGCCCCCATCCTTTTGATGACCGGTATCATGGGGAAGTTTTGTCGGCACATCCCGATGGTCGTCTGTTTCTGTCTTTTGGCTTCCCTGATCGAGGCACTGATGGTTCTGCCGAGCCACCTTGCCGAATGGAGCCGCGCTCCCGATTACAGAAAGGTAAAATGGCACAAATCACTCCTCGCGAGGTTTGCCATTGTGCCCACCCTTTTTGTTTTGGTTATGCGGGCAGCACAGTTCGTAGGTCGAACATTTGATGCCTCCCCCCTGAGTCCGACCCGCTGGTTTAAGCCGTTCCAACGCACTTACTCCCGCTTCCTGATTCGTTGCCTCCGCCACCGGTTGGTGTTCATGCTTATAGCTGTTTTGGTAATTGGAGGAGTTTTTACCTACGCCCGATTCAACATGAAGTTCCAACTCTTTCGCAATGTGGACTTTGCCTTCTTCGCAATCAACATCGAAACGCCGGAAGGGACTCGACTGGAGCAGACAGAAAGAGCGCTCTCGATAGCCGAAGATTACCTGCTTGGAAAACCCAAACAGCACATAGAAGCCGTCATTTCCCGTGTAGGCATGATTGAAGACCTTCAGAATGGCCAACCGAAGTTCGGTTCCAATCGCGCTCAAATCCTTGTTGATCTCACCGAATCCTCGAAGCGTCCGGGGACGAATGCCCAGGAAATCCTCAACGAAGCGCGAAGAAATTTCCCTGATCTCCCGGGTGTATCCTCCGCGGAGTTTCAAGTGGATGAGGGCGGACCTCCCATCGGCGCCGCCGTAAGTTTTCGAATCATGGGCAAGGTTTATTCGGAACTCCTCGCTGTCTCCGAGGAAGTCCAGGAGTTTCTTGCGACTAAGACAGGTGTGCTCGACATCAAAGATGATTTTAACTGGGGAAAAGAAGAGTTTCGCATCGATGTGGACGAAGCCAAGGCGGCTGATCTCGGTCTCGATGTTGCCTCGGTTGCCCGGGAGGTACGGAATGCTTTTGCGGGAGGCATCGCCACCACCTTCACCCGTGGCAAGGAAGATGTCGAAATCCATGTAAAATTTACCGAGGAATACCGACGGTCGCTCTCGAATATCCGTCTCATGAAGTTTCGGAACAAGGAAGGAAACCTTATCCCGTTTGACAGCTTCGCCAAGGTTGAGCACGGCCAGGGGTATTCGGTTATCCAACGTTGGAACCAGAAACGGGCTGTCACTGTGACTGCTGATGTGGATGACGACATCATCACTTCCACTGAAATCAACAACGTACTGATGAACCGCTATGGGAGCAGTAGCAAAGAATATCCAGGAGTCTCTTTTGGTTACGGCGGTGAGGCCGAGGACACAAAAGAGTCAATGTCCTCCTTGTTCCGTTCGTTCCTCTTCGCTATCTTTATCAATTACGGTATCATTGCGACCATATTTAACTCATTTGCCCAGCCCCTTGTGGTCATGTCCGCCGTTCCCCTCGGTCTGGTTGGTGTGGTGATCGGGCTGATGATTAATGGCGAGCCGATGGGTTTCATGGCGCTTCTCGGAACGGTGGCGTTGGTTGGGATCGTTGTTAATGATTCAATCATCCTGTTGGATTTTGTCAACCGGGCTCGTCTCCGCGGGATGTCCCGATGGCGGTCTCTTGTCTGGGCTTCCCGCACTCGTGTCCGCGCAATCCTCCTGACTACGGTGACGACAATAGGTGGGCTAACTCCCATGCTGTTCGGATTGACAGGGACATCAAGTTTTCTTGTTCCGATGGCAATTGCGCTTGTCTACGGGCTGTTGTTCGCAACTGTTTTACTCCTCCTGGTTGTGCCTGTTTTCATGTCATTCCTCGATGATGCAAAGCTCTTCTTCGGATTTCGTCTGGTCCGTGAAAAGTATGATGAGAGCCTGCTGGAACGCAGCTATAATCCTCACAGGGCGAAGGATAGTCTACAGTGACAAAAAGCCCCACCTCTACAGCATTCCGTTCCCGATCAGGTATTGGTGGATACGCTTTGCGGCCTTTTTGTGTCCGTTGGTATTCCAGTGGCAATCCGTTTGAAAATAATCCTCGGGGCCGAGCGTGATGCCTAGTTCCACGTATTTAATGGCCGCTCTTTCCAAGGCCATTCGAATCATCGGGCCGCCTGCCCAATCTTGGTTTGATTCTACCGATGGGAGAGGAGGGATGAGCGCAAATACTGGCACGATATGGTTTTTCGCGCTGAACGCATTTATTTCATGAAACAGGGAATCGAAAAGTTCTTTGCCGAGCAGTATATCTTTCCTCTTTGGTAGCTCGGGGTGGCGTTCCCGAATAGTCGATGCCAAGCGAACTTTCTTATCGTGGTAGGAGGCGGACCGCACCCTGTTCCACAGACAGGAGTGCCTTCCCAAAAACGAATTCGTCTGAGCTTCCAGAACAAAAAACCAATCCTGGAAGGCGTCCTCGAAAGGTTCCGTGGTGTAGAATCGCGACGAATCACTGACAATTGCTGGGTAGAGGCCGGGAAGAATACCCTCACTTTCCACGATATCATTGGGATAAAAAAGAAAAATGGCGATTCGTCCCTCGAGATTTCCAGATTCGCCAAATTCTTTCAAGAGGAGGAACTGTTGGACTGTCCCATAACCCGAAACACCCATGTTAAGTACGCGTTTTCCAGAAATATTCTCGAAATGTCGGGAACAGATTTCATCTTCATCCACCCCCCAACCAAAACAAAGGGAGTCTCCAAGGAATAGAACCTCAGCCTCCGCGATGGCCGCCTCATCATCTCGAAATCCCAACGAATTGGTTTGAATCCGGGTAGTATATTCCGGGTTCTCGAAACGAACGTCCAGGTTTGGCGCATTGATGTATCCGAGCGTCGCGTGAAATTGGATATTGCCCGCGGTGTATTGAAACACATTACAGTTACGCCAGTACTTCTCTCGCAACTCGTTCGTCGAGAAGGAAAATCGATAGGCCGCCTCAACTACCACAAGAGTGAAAAGAACCGAAGCGACAATAACGCTGATTTTGACTGAATACCGAACCGAATCGATTCCGACCACTTCGGAATCCGATGTTTCATCTCTGTCCTGAACAGGCTCCATTCGATTGGGCGAGCTATGGCCTTCCGGAGCGCGCCAATTAAGGATAGGTCGAAAGCAAAAACGGGTCGTTTGGCGGCTTCGAGCGATTCACGTATTTATCGAGGTCTCGCATCGCGATGACTTTGTATTTGGCCGCCTTAAGGTACTTCATCTCACTCAGGAATTGCTCCTCTGAAATTGAAATGTTTGGGTTTTCTTTGTCGGGTATCCCATGGTACATGATTACAGGAATCTTACCCTCGGCCGCACCTGATATCGCCTGCCTAAAGCTCTCCCTTGTCCATCCGGTTCCAGGGACTCCCGAACTCGGAATGATGAGATGGTGATGTTTATTGGGATCGTAAGCCACTCCGACACCCGGCGGCGCATAATTAGGAAGCTTGTCCGGCTCGATGCCCCGCCGACCAAAAAGGTAACCCCTATTTCGCAGAGTCTTAATCGCCTCTGGACAAAATGCGGCGCCTGGGTAAGCAAAGCTTACTGGGTTCGGGACTCCCACAGTCTTCAGCCGCTGCTCGACTCTAAGTAGCTCCTTCTCAAGTGTTTTCCCGGACCCCGGCTTGTTAAAAGATGAGTGCGACCAGGAGTGGTTACCCACTTCGAACCCCATTTCGTGGAGCTTGGCCATTTCTTCCCAATTCATGTATTGCCCTTTGTTTAACATCCATCGCTGGCAAACGAAAAAAGTCGCACCGAAACCGTATTTCTTTAGAATAGGGGCGGCCACCTCCAAATGTGTCCGGTGAGCATCGTCGAACGTTAACACCACTGTCCTTGAAGGTACGGCATCTTGTGCCGAAGCACCGCATACGAAGAGTACCCCGAACAAAAGAAATGCTGAAACCGCGGTTCGCCTCGCGGATCGACATCTTTCTCTCATTAACTCCGGGATTGAGACCTTTCGATCTCTGCGCATGAGATTCATCATTGGTCGCCTTTTCTCTTTCATGTTGGTTTAGACGCGATAACAACCGCGTTCATTCAGTCCATTCATCAACAAATTCATCCTACCTGTTCAAATAAATGGAATCTAGGTGTCCCAAAATAAGCAGTGGATTCAACCCTCTGGTAGACCGAATCCGTCGGTGATAAAGATAACCGAAGAGTGCCTGGAGAAAGAGCATGACAAAATCCTCCTACCAAGCTGTGCTGCTTATCGCCCACGGTAGCCGTCAGGATATCGCCAACCGCGAGGTGTGTGAGATGGCCCAAAGACTGTCTGAACCTCTCCCGGACTGGTCGGTCCAACCCTGTTTCCTCGAGATTGCCTCCCCCAGCATTCCTGAAGGTTTCCGGAAGGTTGTGGATTCAGGATGTACCAAGATCGTGGCCGTTCCCTTTTTCCTGACCACGGGCGCCCATGTCGGTGAAGATATCCCCAGAATTCTGGAAGACTGCCGTAAGGACTCGCCGGGCGTCCAGGTAACCTTAGCGCCCGCAATCGGTCCCGACCCCGACCTTGATGAGATCGCACTCAAGCGGGTTGCGGAAACCATTTCCCCATGAGATCTGTTCCGCAAAACAAAGACATCTACACCAGCTTCGCCCGCGGTTATGACGTCGTCATGCGCGATGTCGATTTTCCCCAATGGTCGGAACATGTTCTTCGGCTGATAGACCATTTTGAATTCAACGGAAAGCGCCTCTTAAACGTCGCTTGCGGGACCGGAAACATGGAAATGACCTGGGCTGCGGCTGGGTATTCGATAGCAAGCGTTGATCGATCATTGGAAATGCTCGAAATAGCCAGGATAAAAATTCCGAAGTCGGCAGCTGTTGAGTTGATCCAGAGTGACATGACAACGCTCGACCTTGGGGAAAAATTTGATTTGGCCACCTGCCTGTACGATTCAGTCAATTATCTGACCAACGCGAATGATGTCCGGAAATTTTTTCACTGCGCAGCGTCCCATTTAGCGACCGGCGGCGGATTTATCTTTGATGTGGCCACCGAGGCGAACATTCTCGAGAATTTTTCGCAGACCACCTACGCTGAGAATTTCGAAGACTTCGCTTACATCTGGGACAATGAGTACAACATCCGGACGAAAATCTGCAAGAGCGATTTCCATTTTTTTTATAAAGACCCGGAGGATGGGAGTTTCAGACGCCAAACCGAGGTTCATTATCAGAAGATCTACACCACCCGAGACCTATCAAAATGGCTGAAGCAGGCGGGATTTGAAGTGTTGGGAGTTTTTGACGGGTTCAATTTCGATTCCGCCGGCAGTTCGTGCGACCGGATCCACTTTATAGCCAGAAAGCTCTGAGATATCCTTCAACAAGCCCGAAGCGCAAGCGAGAGGAAAGCCAGCAAGGGAAGAGCAAGCCTCAGATCGGTTCCGGAGCCTCAAGGTTCAGACCCGGATCATCTTCTTCCTCACCCAACTTAAAGAAAGCCAGCATCTGTTTGTCGTACATCTCAGCGTGTTTGGGATCGAGGAGGTTCAGACGATATTCGTTCAGCATAATCAGTGAAGCTTCGATCCACGCCTGCCAACACTCCCGGCAGACATTATCCTGGATGGTATCCGACAGCGGGCCGGGGTAAGGGGAGGACTCCATCTTTTCCTTTTCCGTTTCGCAACGCTCACACTGGATCATAGCCATGCGGGAAGTTTATCAGGAAAGCCCTCAACATGTAGGGTCCGCTGTGCGGACCAGTTTGGAGTGTGGAAGCCATGCTTCCGGATCACGCCGAAAACTCCTCGAAAACGAGGGCATACACAAATAAAACCGGCAAATTCACCAACAGGCTATCCATTATGTCAAGAAACCCCCCGTGCCCAGTGAGGTCCGAACCGGAGTCTTTCACCCCCAAATCACGTTTAAGAACCGATTCCGCCAGATCGCCCACAACTCCCGTTCCCACCAAGAGAACCGCAACCAACGAAAGCCTCACCACATCCCAGAAATTTCCTTCCGTCCAAAAGAAACCAGGCCCCCCGTTTCCTTGCATCATTATCAGGTATTGTATTCCGCCGATTGCTAGAACGCCGATCATTGAAACCAAGGCGCCGCTGAGCAGTCCCTCCCAGGTCTTAGCCGGGCTGATAACCGGGGCCATCTTGTGCCGGCCAAACCGTCTCCCTC
>Ga0310121_10005224_pt1 | contig 11230 bp, 7 predicted proteins | sample CB27_Tmax_986_MG_FD_203504 | JGI IMG/M metagenome (GOLD analysis project Ga0310121, IMG submission 203504) | Marine microbial communities from Western Arctic Ocean, Canada - CB27_Tmax_986 | ecosystem: Environmental > Aquatic > Marine > Oceanic | place: Canada: Western Arctic Ocean | collected...
TTTCATTCTCGGCGTCGGCGCCGACGGATTCTTCAACCGGACCTATTTCGCCCGGCTCGCTCGGCTCCGCATTCAATCGCTCGGAATCGAGAGCAGTATCCACAGCTTCGGGCAGCGTTTCTTCAGGTTCGGCGACTTCGATTTCGGCTTCGCCCGCGGACGATGCAGGCATGGTGGACGCCGGCTCAGGCTCGTCTTCCACGGCCGCCTCCCCCGCCGCGACGGCCTGGCCCGGCCCGGCCGGCCAACCGGCCGAGAACTCAACCACCGGCGCCGTCTCGGCCTGGTCCGTGTCGGACGCCTCATCATCCCGGTCGGAAATGCGATCGCTGTGTGAAGCCGGTGTCGATTCCTCTACCTCCTCCACACCAACCGGGTCCCCGGCGTCCGACCCTGTGTCCGCAGCAGACTCCGCAGGTTGCGGCTCATCGCTGTCTCCATCCGCCTGGGTCTCGCCCACGGCCGTGAACACAGCCGCTGAGGAGTCCCCAGAAATTTCTGCTCCCACCTCATCGTCCGAAGCCGCTTCATCGGACTCCGCGTCCTCCGGCTCCTCGACCGTGGAAACCACGTCGTCAGGGAACGGAGGGGGTTCCGGCAACGAGGGCGGAGGCGGCAGGCTCATCCGGCTCAAGGTCGCCCTGGCGTATAGCTCGGCGGCCACTTCATATTCAGGATCCATCTCCCCGGCGCGTTCCAGCATTTCCATCCAGTGGGCCGTTCTACCCTGCTCGGCCAGGATGTGCGCCATCATCAGAGTGGCCCGCAGACAGCGCGGATGGTGATCCAGCACAATCCGGCACTCCGGGCGGGCCTCTTCAAAGCGGGCTTGCCTCCATAGCGACTCGGCCAGAGCAATCCGCAGATCGACCCTCGCCGGATCTCTTCCCAACGCCGTCCTGAATTCGCGTTCGGCCAGGTCGGGCCAGTTCGAGTTCAGATAGGCGAACCCAAGCGCCGACGGATCGCGAGGCAGCATCGCAACCGAATCGGCCACAGCCTGCCGCACTCCGCTATGCCCCGAATCGATGCTGGCCGCCCGCCCGATAAGGGCGTGGCTCTGGTGAAAGTCACCTTGAGCCTCCGCAAGCTTCGCGCTCACCAGCATTGCCTCGACATTCAGTAGATCAGCGCTCAAAACCGTCGCGGCGTCCCCGGCCGCCTCGTCGCTTTCCCCCAGAGCCAGCAACGCCTTCGCCCGGAGTGTCCGGGCCCGCAAATGCCCAGGGAACGTCCGCAGCAAATGATCTACGAGGTGAAGACCGCGCGCGGGTTCCTCGACAGCCAGCGCCTGTTCGATATCTCGAACAATTTCGCTAGCCAGCATCCGCGCCCGCCCTCAAATCCAAATCGAAAGGTGACCCTTCACTTTTGACAAGTTCGTTTCGCTATTCCGAGTCCTTGCGCGCTGCCCCGCGGATCGAATGGACCTTGACTGCATCCGGCACGCCAAACTTCAGGCTGGACCCCCGCAGAACGAGCCGTCGGGGCCGCCGGAATATTACCAGCCCGATCACCCCGGGCCACACATTGACGGCATACTGTATCGCGTCTCCCGGCGATCAACGAAGGGATATCCAGCCGTGGAATTGGCCGTGCAGCAGAATCTGGCTCCCGGTGCGACAATCGCCGAAAAACTCCGCAATCTTGAGCTTTGCGGCTACGACGCGATCGAGCTGAACTATCCGGGCGTGATTGATGACGTGCCCAGGGTCAAAGCGGCGCTCGCTGGCTCTCCTCTGCACGCGCGCACCATGTGCCTCACTACCGGCCACGACCTCGCCGTTCTGGACGATGACCACGCCGCCCGCCTCAGCCTCTTCCTACGCACTATCGATCTGGCGGCCGACCTGGGCGTCGAAACACTGGTCTCGGTCCCGGTTCGAGGACCATGGCCGGAAAAGGTGACGGAAGAGGAGGAACTGAACGCCTATGCCTCGGCCCTGAATGTCCTCGGCGAGGTCGCGGAGGAGCGGGGCCTTCGGATCGTCATCGAGCCGCTGATCCGCTATGAAACCCACCTTCTGAACACACTCGCCAAGGCTGCGTCCGCCGCGTCCCGGGCAGGCCACCCGGCCATCAAGATACTGGCGGATTTCTTCCACATGAACGTCGAGGAAGCGGACATCGCCGCAAGCATCCGCGAATCCAGCGATCGGATAGGTCACGTTCACCTTGCCGATTCCAACCGGTTAAACCCGAGATGCGACCATCTTGATTTTGGCCCCGGACTGCGGGCGTTGGCGGAGGGCGGATACGACGGCGTGCTGGCTCTCGAATGCCGCGTCGCCGGCGAGCCGATAGCCGAGCTCCGCCGCTCCGCCGACATCATTCGCCGGCTCTGGGCCTGAGCGAGGCCCCAAGGGCTTCACCTAGCTGCCTCAATCGCCTTCCAGAAAAGCGTCGCTCATTTTCGAGCGAGCAACATCCGGCTGGAAGCCACGTTATGGATTCCACGGGAGCCATCGTTCCCAATGGCATACACTGCATCCAGGTCCGAACCGGCCGTGAAGAGGAGACCTGATGGCGCTTTCTGAAAGTAGGGCGAAGGAGATCCTGGGCCCCTTCAGTAGCCAGCGTCTGCTGGTTGTCGGCGACATGGCGGTGGACGAGCACCGGATCGGATCGGCCATCCGGATATCCCGCGAGTCGCCGGTGCCGGTGATCGAGCAGAGCGGCCACATGTTTTTGCCCGGCGGCGCGGCCAATCTGGCGTTTAACATCCGCGCTTTCGGTGCCGACGTTTCCGTGGCCGGTCTCGTCGGCGACGACCAGATGGCCGAGCGGATCCGCGCCATCCTCGATAGCGCCGGCGTGCATACGGCCGGACTGATCACCGAACCGGACCGCCCCACATCGGTGAAGCTCCGTATCTGGGCCGGCGGCGACCGTCAGCACCAGCATCAACAGGTGGCACGTATCGACGTGGTGAATCGCGATCCGGTCAGCGAGGCGTCCCAGCAAGAATTAATTCTTTATCTCGAAAGCGCGGTACCGCAATACGACGCGCTCATGGTTTCCGATTATGAAAACGGCGTGGTGGACGAGCCCGTCCTAAAAATGCTTTTACCCCTGGCTCGCAGTCACAGTAAGTTCGTGGCCGCCGATTCCCACGGGCGTCTGCACCGCTTCCACGGAATCGACACTCTCACTCCGAATCAGCCGGAGGCCGAGGCCGAACTCGGCCGGTCTCTCCAGGAGCCGGCCGACCTCCTTGAGGGTGGCGCGGAACTCCTGCAACAGCTCGGCTGCGGCAACCTGCTGGTGACGCTGGGAGCCATGGGCATGGCCCTATTTGACGACCAGGGCAGCGCCGAATTGATCCCCGCCCGGTCGGTGGCCGGGGTGGCCGACACCACCGGCGCCGGGGATACCGTGGCCGCCGTGTTTACTCTGAGTTTTCTCGCCGGAGCGACTGCCCGCGAAGCGGCCGAGCTGGCCAACCTAGCCGGCGCGGCGGTGGTGACCAAGCTCGGTGCGGCGACTACTTCGTCCGACGAACTGCTGAGCTTGCTGGGTGATTCTGCGTCGAACGGTTCATGAGCGTCGCCTCGGCCGCTCCGATCATGGCGCTCGAGGAGGTCGAAGACTATCTTGCCGGGCTTCGCGAGCCGGGCGGCACGGTAGTCCTGACGAACGGTTGTTTCGACCTTCTGCACCAGGGTCATGTCGCGTTCCTGCAACGCTGCGCCGGCCTAGGAGATCGCCTGCTGGTCGGCTTGAATAGCGATTCTTCCGTGGCAAGTTTCAAAGGTCCCGGACGACCCACTCTGCCCGAACGGGAGCGCGCCGAAATCCTCGCGGCGATCCGCTGGGTAGACGCCGTCGTTATTTTCGGCCAGTCCACGGCCGACGAATTGATCCGGTCGGTGCGCCCGGACATCTACGCGAAAGGCGCTGATTACGATCCACAGGGCGGCGGGCGCGAACTGCCGGAGCTGGCGACGGTACGGACGGTGGGCGCCCGCCTGGAATTGATCCCGCTCGTCCCCGGGGTCTCGACGACCGTCCTTCTGGACAAGCTCCGTGGCCCCACGGTGAGCGACGATTAGCTCGAACGCCGGCCGCCGCATCGCTCTGGCGGCATCCCTGGTCGCCGCCGGAAACATCGTCAGCCGCCTGCTCGGGTTCGTCCGCGAACCGGTCATCGCGGCGCTGTTCGGGGCCACCGGCGCCACGGACGCCTTCGAGGTGGCCACCCGGCTGCCCACGATGATCTTCGACGTGGCCATTGGCGGGGCGGTGTCGGCGGTGCTCGTGCCTGTTTTCACCTCGGTGACCGACGACGAACGGTCGGTTTCCGACCTCTTCAACAGCATTTCTTTCACCGTGCTGGCCTTCGCCGGCGCGATGGTCCTGCCGCTGGTGATTTTCGCCGATCCGATGATCAATCTGATCGCCCCCGATTTCTCCCCCGACACCCACGATCTCGCGGTCACCATGTCCCGCATCACCCTGCCGGCGGTCCTATTACTGGCGGTTTCGGCGGTGGCGTCGGGGCGGCTCTATGCGGCCGAGCGATTCGCGTTTCCGGCCTTCAGCGTGTCGGCTCTGAATGCGACCGTCATCGTCGGCGCGCTGGCCCTGACCCCGGTCATCGGCCCGCCCGGCGTGGCCATCGGCTACCTGGCCGGCGCCTTCGCCCATCTCGGAATTCAGGTACCCGGCCTAGCGCGATCCCGTATCCGTCTTGGCCGCCCGGGACTGCTGGCCAACCCACAATTCCGCCGGGCTCTTGGCCTTTACGCCCCCGTCGTCGGCGGTCTCGTCTTCGCCCAATTGATCGTGCTGATCGACACCCGGCTGGCGTCCGGCGCCGGTGAGGGCAGCCTGGCGATGATGCGCTTCGCCACTCGCTTGCAGCAGTTTCCCCTCGGCGTGGTGGTCGCGGCTGTAACTCTCGCCACGCTCCCACTGCTGTCCCGAGCCGCGCCGGAACGCTTCGCCGACCTGCCCCGCTCCCTTGAATTCCGCCGGCTGCTCGGCCTGACCGCCCGCTATCTCCTCCTGCTGATCGTTCCCGTCACCATCCTCATGATCGGCCTGTCCGAACTAATTATCCGGGTCGTGTACCTGCGGGGAGAATTCGTCGAAGCCAACGTGCCGCCTACCGCGCTCGCCCTGTTGATCTACTCATTGCAGCTCCCCCTGGTCGCCCTCGATCAACTGTTCATCTTCGCCTATTACTCCGCCCGCAACACGCGCACCCCGGTTCTGGTCGGACTAGTCGGCGGCTTCGTCTATCTTGCCGTCGCCCTGCCGAGCGTCGGACCGGCCGGGTTTCACGGCCTCGTGTGGGCAAACACGGCCCAGAATTCCTTCCACGCGCTGGTGCTGGGCCTGTTGCTCTGGCGGGCGGTTGGAACCGTTTCGCTCCGCCCTCACTTCGGATTTGGCCTGAAACTGTCCGGCGCGACCGGCATCATGATCGGCACGATGCTGGTCCTGTCCGAAATCCTGGGTGCGACGGGATATCTCTCAGATTTCCCCATGTTGGTTGTGGTCGCCGTCGGGTCGCTGGCCGTGTACGCGGCCACCACCCGCGCCTTTCGCATCCAGGAGTCTCGCGACCTCACCGACAGGCTGCGATCTCTGTTTGCCCGTTATTTTCCCGGCAGAGGGTAGCGCTAGGCGGCCTCAGTCCCCGGCCCGGCTCGACCTTCCCGTCCGCGTCAGGGCCTTCCAGCTCACCTCAAACATCCGTACGGAGAAATACAGGAGCAGGGCCGCGAACATGACCCGCAAGACCCCGCTCGGGATATAGACGGACGCCAGCCAGCCGGCCACGAATCCGAACGGGAGCGACGCCACGGCAAGCATCGCTACCGCCACCCAGTCCACGTTCCCCAGTCGGGTGTGCGCGTACACCCCCGAGATCGCCGTCGGAATCATCACCACTAGGGCCAGCCCCTGCGCGTCTCGCTGAATCATCGACAGGAAAAACACCGCGCTGGGCACCATCAGAATTCCACCGCCGACTCCCAACAGGCCGCTTAAGTAGCCGGCGGTGACGCCGATCAGTCCGGCCACCACGAGCCGTGCGGTCCCCTTGAAAGCAAATATCGACTCCGGGTCGGCCAGTACCAGCAGGAGGATCGCGGCAAACGCCAGGAACGTCGCGAAAACCTTTCGCAAGCGATTGCTTTCAAGGCGGGTGGCCGTCCTCGCTCCAAGAGGCGCCATCAGCAGAGCCGGCGCCACCATCACCAGCACGATTCGCCAGTCGGGGATGTAATTGAAGCTGTAACCCCCCGCGCTGGCCATGGCCGTGAACACGATCACCCCGAGCGAAGTGCCATGAGCGTGGACCTGAATCATGCCCAGATAGCGGACCATCAGCGGCACCATGATCGTCCCGCCACCCAGCCCCGCCAGACCGCTAAACGTGCCCCCGATAACCCCGATCAGCACATGCCTGACCGTCCCGGCACGGCCCGACGCGCGGACGGCTACGCCGGTTCCCGATTTAGCGGATAGGTCCCGAGCTTTTCGGCGATCGTCCGCTCGTCTACGATTTTCATTTCCCGGTTGTTCCTGCCTGCCGCAACGTCCATCCTCCCGAAGAGCGATGTCGTACCCGGCAATCCGCCGGTCTAAATTGATCGGCTGCTCCGCCCGGTCATCACGACTCCGGGCTGCGTCTCGACCAACAGCTCCGAACTCGTCTCCGGTCTCGGATTGGCCAGCGCCAAGACTAGCGGATCGCCGGTCGCGCGGCCGATTTCCGTAGGGCGGAACGTAATTGGCGCCCCGTCACCGCACGTACATGCCGTCTGTAGATCAATATGGCCCTTCGGGACCAACGAACCTTACGGTGGGTATATCGCCACCTATTCCATTACCATGATCGGGTATCGACGAGCAGCGTCACTCAATATCCAACTCCCACGTTTCCAACGCAAGAGGAACTTGATCAATGGCAGAGATTCGCGGCAGGCAATTCCCTGATATCGCAGCCGACGTCGGCGAGCTGATCGGCGGCACGCCCCTCGTCCTCATTAATCGCACTGTCGCCGGCTGCCACGCCACGATTGTCGGCAAACTGGAATCCGCCAACCCGGGTGGCAGCGTCAAAGATCGCATCGGTCTGGCCATGATTCTCGACGCCGAGGAACGAGGCGAGATCAAGCCGGGTGAAACCGTGGTCATCGAGCCGACCAGCGGTAACACGGGGATCGCCCTTGCGATGATATGCGCCGCCCGCGGTTACCACTGCATTTTGACCATGCCGGAGACCATGAGCATAGAGCGGCGAAAGTTGCTCATATTGCTTGGCGCTGAACTCGTTCTCACGCCCGGTCCCGGCGGAATGAACGTTTCGATCCAGAAAGCCCAGGAGCTCCGCGCCGCCACCCCGGGCGGTTGGATACCGCAGCAGTTCGAGAATCCGGCCAACCCGGCCGTTCACGTAGAGACCACCGCCGAGGAAATTTGGGCCGACACCGACGGTGAGGTGGACATCATCATCGCCGGGATCGGCACCGGCGGCACCGTCACCGGCTGCGCCATGGCGCTGAAGCCACGAAAGCCCGGGCTGCAGGTAATCGGCGTTGAGCCGGCGCAGAGCGCCATTCTCAACGGCGGCGAGCCAGGACCCCATCGCATCCAGGGAATCGGGGCCGGATTCGTGCCGGCCGTGCTCGAAGTGGACCGGCTTGACGAGGTCGTCACCGTGTCGCATGAGGTCGCCGAGGCCACCGCCCGTGATCTCGTCTCAAAGGACGGACTGCTGGTCGGCATTTCGGCCGGGGCCGCGGTCGCCGCAGCCGTTGACGTGGGCTCCCGACCTGAGAATGAAGGCAAACTGATCGTATGCATCCTGCCAGATACCGGCGAACGCTATCTATCGCACCCGGGTTTCGAGTCCATAGTCGAGGGCGCCGAGAGTTTCACCCCGACAGGCTAATACTTCGCCCTTCCTCGCACCCGGGCCGGGATCAACCCGCCAACCGGAACCCTGATGCCTGATGAATTTCGGACCGGACTTTACTGGATTTCCTTTGTCACCCTCGGGGTCGGCCTTGTCTATCTTCTCTTACTTGCCCGTCGACGCATCACGCCTCCAGACATATCGAACGATCAGGCCGTAACCCGTCGAGCCGCCCGCAATTCGGCGCTCATGCTGGCCACGTCGCTGGGAGACCGCGTCCTGTTCTGGCTCTTCTGGATCGTGGCCCTGCGCATGCTCGGCCCCGAAGGAAATGGGGAGTATGCCTTCGCCACCAATCTACTCGTGTACTTCGCCGCCGCCACCAATTTCGGCCTTTCCACCCTGGTAACCCGTGAAGTCGCGCGTCACCCGGAGCAGGCCAACGATCTCTTCGGCAACGCCCTCGCGATTCGCGCGGTCCTGGTGGTAATCGCAATTCCGCTGATGATCGGCGTCGCCGCCGCCTACTGGGTGGCCGGAACGCTGTCTGGAGTGACCCTGGCGGTCGCCGGTCTTCTGGCCGTCTCACTGATCCCCAATGCCGTCAACCAGTCTTACGCCGCCATCTACTCAGCCTACGAGCATATGGGTTTTCGCGGCGCGACCGTCGTTGGCACCGCCCTCATCACGATATCCGGCGGCATCCTGGTCCTCTTGCTCGGCTGGGGTGTTCCCGGTCTGGGTCTGGTGGCCAACGTGGCCGGGCTGATCACGTTCTACACGCTGGCCCGCCCGCTGGGATTCCGCCTTCTCCTCACGGCGAGACGCGCCAGCCGGGAACAGGCCTCCGCCATGCTCGGCACGAGCCTGCCACTCATGCTCAATGAGCTGCTGGCCAGCGTTTTCTTCCAGATCGACATTCTCGTCATTCAGCCCCTACAGGGCGCGGCCATCGTCGGCAAGTACAACTCCGCCTACAAATTCGTCAGCGCGATGAGCGTGATCCCTCCGGCGGTCATTCTGCCGCTGTTTCCCGCCCTCGTCCGATCAGCCACCGATCCCGGCTCAATGACTTCCTGTATTAGACGAGCCTGGCGTCCCATGATTATGATCGCGGCGCCCGCGGTCACTATTTTCTCCGTCTTCGGGCGCGACATCATCGCCACGTTCTGGGGAGCTGAATTTCTCCCCGAAGCCGGTGATCTTCTTGCCGTCTTGATGTGGGTCCTGCCGTTCTCGTACCTCAATGGGCTCCTGCAGTATGTCCTCATTTCCACCGATCGACTTCGCCCGATCACGGTCGCCTTCACCCTCGCCAGCACATTCAATATCGCTCTGAATCTGCTCCTGATTCCGCGTATTGGCGTCATGGGCGCGGCCTACGCCACCGTGGCCGCCGAAGTGTTCCTGTTGATGCTCTATGGCGTGGTGCTTCGCCGGGGACCCTTGCTCACAGCCCCGCTCCGTCCCGCCGTCCGGCCGGTCGCGGCGGCTGTCTTGATGCTCGTGCCCGCGCTGCTATTACGGGAAATAAACTGGCTACTCGCCGCCGGAGCCGCTGTGGCCGTCTACCTCGTGGCGATCGTTGTCAGCCGCGGACTGACCCGCGCCGATCTGGAGTTCGCCCGCTCGGCTTTACGCGGCAACTGACGCCTAGCGGTCGTGCAGCGGCCCGCCGAACTCAGCGAATATCTCGGCGTCGTCGGGCAGCCCCAACGACGACTCCTCCACGAGCACCGGACCGATGCGGATGATCCCCGGCTCGTCCTGAAACGCGCCCCGGAGCTCGCCTTCGAGGGGCACCAGAGCGCCGTTTCCATCCAGCACGCTCATATACGCGTCGTAGCGACCGGTGGGAGCGCCGGCCGGCACCCAGACAGCTATCCTGCCCACCGCGCGCTCGCCGTCCGTCCACTGTGACGGTGGCCGGCCATCCACCGCCAGGGGCAAAAAGGTCCGTTCGTATACCACGCCCTGCCCGTGCTCCAGCCATACCCGAATCCGAAAATCGTAATCCACCACATCATCCGCCTCCAGGCGGAAGGTAAACCGCACCCCGTCACCTGCTTCTTGCGGCGGCTGATCGGCCCGGAAACCGTCAAACTCAATCACCTCTATTCGCGGCCCGTCCGGCAGCTTCAGCGCGCCGTCGTCACGAAGCACGACGCCGCCTTCCTCCGTCAGATAAAGCTGGAGAATTCCGTTGCGATAGGCGGCGTCGCGAGCCCGCCACAGGTTCACGTTCAGCCAGCGCTCGACATATCCGTTTGGATCCGACTGCTTCAGGGCGCTCAGCACGACCCACAGGCGGCGGTGATTGCGCGCCGCGCGGGTAAGCTTTTCGTCAACCTCCTCCCACGTGACTCCGGGCGGGACCTCATCCGGCAGGAACCACACATCCACTTCGTCCTCGAACTCAGGAAAATAATGTCGCCAGTACCAGCCCTGCCACGGACCCGCCAGCACCACGGCGTCCCGGTACTTCAGCGGGTCCAGCTGCGCCGGCGCCGGCAACGCAAGCTCATCTATCGCGGCCGTGATCGCTCGATAATCGCCCCGCCGATATCCCAGATAGTAAAAACGCGACGCGTAAAGCGGACCGGCCGCGAAGAGCACCATCACCGCCAGAATTAGCAGCGTCCGCGACGCCGGCAAGCGGGATACCGTATATCCGGCGAAAAGCGCCAGCGGGGGAATGCCCATTATGAGATACCTGGGCTGATACTCCTTATCAAACAGCAAGAGAAATATCAGGCTGGCGGCAACGGCCACCACGTAAACCAGCAGAATTCCGGCCTTTTTTTGGCCAATCGCCGCCAGATAGCCAATCGCCGCCACCCCACCCAGCAGAATCGCGATCAGCACGCTCGCCCGGCCGCCGCGAATCCCCTCCAGTCCGACAGTCATGTCCAGCCAGCCGAGTTTCGCCGTATGGCTCAGCAATCCAAACGAAAGTTCGCCCGTCGCCCAAGCCGGGAGGCTGTGCGCAACCCCCTGCGAAGTGAGAAGCCACGGCAGTAGTACGGCCGCCAGCACCGCCTGCAAGCCTAGGGCGTAGGCGGCCGCTCTTCTCTGGCGGCGCCAGGTGAACAGGAGATAGCCATCCATCGCCGCAAGCGCCAGTAGCACGGAATAGTCCAGGTAGACCCCGACCGCCAGGATCACTGTCAACCCGAGCCAGAGCCTGAAGCGCCCGTCCTCCACGGCACGAATGAACACGTACAGGGCCAGCAGACCGAATAGCGTGGCGATCAAGTACATTCGCGCCTCGCGGCTGTAGAAAATGAGCTGCGGCGAAGCGGCGACGATAAAGGCCGCGGCGACGCCGGCGGTGCGATTGAACAGGCGCGCTCCGAGAAC
>Ga0310121_10005226_pt1 | contig 11229 bp, 9 predicted proteins | sample CB27_Tmax_986_MG_FD_203504 | JGI IMG/M metagenome (GOLD analysis project Ga0310121, IMG submission 203504) | Marine microbial communities from Western Arctic Ocean, Canada - CB27_Tmax_986 | ecosystem: Environmental > Aquatic > Marine > Oceanic | place: Canada: Western Arctic Ocean | collected...
CCGTAATCCTACCCACTTTAGTCCGGACACGTACATGCCTGACCTTAGGTTAACTGAGGGAGAAGCAGCAGACGTCGCAGCGTATCTCATGACGTTGATCGGAAACGGGGGGGTGGAGGCTGTCGCTGAGTACGATCAGGCTTATCGCGATGACGTTCTGTTAGATTACCTAAAGGCTGTGGTGCCAACCGAGGAGGCTGAAGCAACGGTGGCGGCACTCTCTACGGACGAGCGGACTGTGGAGCTCGGCCGGCGCGTTATTCAACGTTACGGCTGTTTTAGTTGTCACGATATCGCGGGTTTCGAAGACACACAGCCAATAGGTGTTGAACTCTCTGAAGAAGGCACGAAGCTCATCGGGCAACTGGATTTTGCCTTCGTCGATATTCCGCACACCAAAATTGATTGGTTCTCAAACAAGCTTGCTGATCCGAGAATCTATGACAGTAATCGGGTTCTGCAACCGCTCGAAAAGCTGCGAATGCCGAATTATGACTTCAGTGACGAAGAGGTGCAGTTGCTGGTTACCGCTATTATGAGTTTTCAGCGTGAAGTGCAACCGAAGGGTTCGTTCTGGCCCCGTACGGCTCGCAATGAAGCGCTATCGGTCGGTCGCACTTTGGTGCGCCGAAGAAATTGTGTCGCGTGTCATCAGGTGGAAGAGGATGGCGGTGAGTATCGCGATCTTGTTGACGATCCCTCTCTGGCACCTCCTCTTTTGACTCCTGAAGGCGCCAAGGTGAAGCCAGAATGGCTATATGCGTTCTTCAAGGCACCCATTCCAATTCGACCATGGCTCGATGTTCGTATGCCAAGCTTTGCCCTTGAAGATGCTCACTGGAATCAAACGCTCGACTACTTCGGTGCGATTTCCGACACGATTGGAGAATTTAGGCCTCAAGCGATCGTAAATGCTTCGAGTAATCAGACTCGTACTGGTGCAGAATTATTCGAACTGCTCAGATGCCAACAATGTCATGTGCTTGATACGATTCCAGAAGATCAACCCACGTCGAACTTAGCTCCTGATTTACGCATGACACCTGAGCGACTGCAGGCAGATTGGATACTTGACTGGCTCCATCACCCCCAGATTATTCAGCCTGGCACACGTATGCCTGATTTTTGGCCAGATTATCCGGAATCGTTTTTTACTCAGTTTGACAATAATGCGGAGCAACAGATTCGTGCGATTCGTGATTATATGCTGACGTTTAGGGGTGGTCCGAAGCCAGACGTTCCAGTAATGCTAATTACTGAAGATAACTAAATCTTTATAGCTCGAGTGCTCAAAGCGGCGTGCTATCTGACGGTGGCACGCCGTTTTCTATATAGTAAGCAGCCATGGGCGTTGATGCGCTAGTAGATCGCTTGCGGGAAATCGTCGGTGACGACGGCTTAGTCACAGACCCGGTGGCCCGTTTAACCTACGAGAGTGATGCGCTGACCCATTTACGTATAGAACCTGGAGCTGTAGTCCTACCGGAATCGGTCAAGCAGGTACAGGACGTGGTGCGCCTTTGCTATGAGACTAACGTGCCGTTTGTTGCGCGTGGACACGGTACCGGTCTATCGGGTGGTGCCTTGCCAACGTCTGAGGGCGTGCTAATTGCCTTGACCAGACTGAACAAGATTCTTGAGGTGGATTCTGCAAATTTTCAGATGACGGTTGAACCAGGAGTTACAAATCTTGAAATTAGTCGCTGTGTTGAGAAATTGGGTCTATATTATGCGCCCGACCCATCAAGTCAGCAAGTTTGTTCGATTGGTGGAAATGTGGCAGAAAATTCTGGTGGTGCTCACTGTCTAAAATACGGCTTTACTGTACATCATGTAATAGCTCTTGAGGTGGTTCTTCCCGATGGTAGGTTGATACGGATTGGTGGAAAGAGTGTTGATACACCTGGATTGGACTTGTTGGGAATCATCGTGGGTTCCGAAGGAACACTTGGTATCGTCACAAAGGTGACGGTGCGACTACTTCGCCGTCCGGAATCCAAGAAGATGCTCATCGCTGCCTTTGATTCTCCTGATTTAGCTGGCGCAGCTGTATCCGGCATCATTGCTGCGGGAATCATTCCGGCTGCGGTTGAGATGATGGATAGAATGACGATAGAAGCGGCCGAATCTGCCGTCCATCCGAATTTTCCTAATGCGGAAGCTTTATTGCTCGTCGAAATTGATGGTCCCCTATTGGAAGTTGAGATAGTTTTTAATCAACTGCAAGAAATTCTTTTACGAAATTCGGTAAAAGAAGTGCGAGTGGCGACCAGTGAGGCCGAGAGAGAACAATATTGGAGAGGACGGAAGGCGGCATTTGCTGCGATGGGTCGGGTATCGCCGAATTATTATGTTCAGGATGGCGTGATTCCTCGCACTAAGCTACCAGAGGTGTTGAGACGAATTCGTGCGCTTGAGGTGCGTTCAGGACTTCGAATCGGTAACGTATTTCATGCCGGTGACGGTAATCTTCACCCTCTGATTTGTTACGACGAAGCAGTTGAGGGCAACGCCAAATTGGCAGCTGAGGTTGGCGCAGAAATCCTGACTTATTGTATTGAAGCCGGCGGATCGCTTACTGGTGAACACGGCGTCGGAGCTGACAAGGCGTGTCAAATGCCAAAGATGTTCAACGCAACGGACCTAGACACAATGCAACTGTTACGACGCGCTTTTGATTCAAAGGGAATATGTAATCCAGACAAAATCTTTCCCACGCCAAGACTCTGTGGTGAAGTTCCTGGTCCATATCGGCCTCATCCAACTGAAAAAGCTGGTTTAGCTGAGCGCTTTTGATGAAGTTTTATGAGTCAGACATTTTGGCTTCGGCGAAGCTTGTGGCGGGTGAAGAGGCAGTTATTGAGGGAACAACACGGGTAGCCAAGACGGTGCCGAAGCTTTGTGTGACACCACCGGATGTAGAAACTCTCTCGGCTACTGTGAAATGGGCCAACGATGCTGGTCAAACGATCGTACCTGTTGGTAGTGGTACAAAAATGGAGTGGGGCAGTTTGCCGTCCCGAGTTGACGTCGCTTTATCAATGGCGAAGTTATCAGTTGATTGTGAGCACCACCAAGGTGATTTGATTGCGACAATAGATGCCGGTATGCCGTTAGCTGCTGCGAATGCTTTACTTGCGCAGCACGGTCAGTGGTTGCCTGTTGATCCAAATCATGCGAACGAAGCAACAATTGGTGGCATCGTCGCTACCAACGATAGTGGACCACGGCGACACCGGTATGGTACGCCGAGAGATTTAATTCTTGGAACTTCGTTTGTTCGACCGGATGGTCAACTTGCCAAGGCAGGGGGCAGAGTCGTTAAAAATGTCGCTGGATACGATCTGTCAAAGCTCTTAGCAGGGTCTTTTGGCAGCCTTGGCGTCATCGTTAACGCAACATTTAAGTTAACTCCGATTCCTAAGTCTTCGCGAACTGTAGTGATTCAATGTTTAGACGCGATGAAGGTGGGAGAGTGTGTAGGTGAGTTGATGAGTACGTCACTTACACCGAGCGCGCTTGAGGTCCAAGGGGCACCTTATCGCCTTCTTGTACGGTTTGAATCTCTTGAGGCAGTGACCGAAGAACAGGCAGTTCAAACCTCGGCATTATCCGTCGCAAGGTGTTGTGAGATTAGTGTTATGAGAGATGATAAAGAGCAGCAATGCTGGGATGATCACGCGCTACGGCCATGGGGAGGATCTGGATCCGTGTTGAAAGTGAGTTTTAAGCCATCGTATCTTACAGAGGTCCTTCAAGAGATTCAGACTTTGTGTGCCACTCATGATGTTATTGCTGACGTGGTGGGACGTGCGGCTGTAGGGTCTCTAATGGTTGGGATTGAGGGAGAGTTAAACAATCAAGTGGTAGTCATCAGAGCACTGCGTACCGCAATTAGCTTACGGAGCGGTCACGCGGTGTTTCTTAGAGGACCATTAGCTGTCAGATCTAAAATTGATGAGTGGGGTGACTTGGGAGACGGGGAAATGGTCATGCGGGCCATCAAGCAGAACTTTGATCCGACTGGCCTGATGAGTCCAGGGCGGTGGCCGTTTGATTAGGTCATGGTTACTTATGAGCAACTGAAATCTGCTCATGCAGGGATTGTGGACGATATGACTCTAGAGATGAAGGCGTCGAACGTGGACTCATCAGACAACCTATCCAAATTGTCTGCCTGCGTAAAGTGTGGCTTTTGCCTTCCGACCTGTCCCACGTATCTTTTGTGGGGCAATGAGATGGATTCGCCTCGAGGGCGTATCCAACTGATGCGTGCAGTCGAAGAGGGCCGTGCACCGATAGGTGACACAGTTATTCGTCACCTAGACCGCTGCGTCGGTTGCATGGCTTGCGTCACTGCCTGCCCTTCCGGTGTTGATTACACGCATCTTCTAGAGTCTTTTCGTGAGCAAATTGCACAATCCCCACAAAGAAGCGTGGCTGACAGAATCTGGCGCAGGTTACTGTTTGCTGTTCTGCCGTATCCAAAACGTTTGCGACTAATGAAGATACCGTTGGCTGGCTATCGTGGCATCTGGTCTCTATTGGAAAGTCTGAGCGTCTTACAACGGTTTCCCAGATGGTCTACGGCACTTGCCGATCTGGGGTGTTCTATTAACCCTGATGGATTCACTGGTTCGTGGCCAAAGCAGATTCCGGCAGTAGGAGAGTCTCGGGCAAAGACTGGTTTATTGACTGGCTGTGTGCAACGCGTGTTTTTTGATCCAGTCAATCGTGCCACGGTTAGGACGCTTACAGCTGAAGGATGTGAGGTCGTCATACCGTCTCAGCAGGGGTGTTGCGGAGCTCTTTCCTGGCATGCTGGGTTGAATGACCAGGCGCGCCATTTGGCAAAGTCAGTCATTGAATCTTTTGAGCGGAGTAATGTTGATCATGTTGTGACTAATGTTGCTGGATGTGGCTCAGTCATGAAGAGTTATGGGCAACTTTTCGAGGGAGATGAAACATGGACGACTCGGGCACAAGCGTTTTCAAGAAAAGTGAAAGATATCAGCGAAGTAATTAGTGATCTAACGCCGACTCGCGCTAGGAGGCACCCGTTGGATTTACGCGTGGCCTATCATGACGCGTGCCATCTTTTACACGGACAAGCTCTTCATGACCAGCCACGATTGCTTCTTGCGTCGATACCTAATCTCACCATACTGCCAATTCCAGAAAGCAATGTGTGCTGTGGAAGTGGCGGAGCCTACAACTTGCTCCAGCCTGTGGCAGCGGCGGCCCTCGGTGATCGAAAGATTGAGCAATTACGAACAGTCAATGCCGATATTGTTGCGACTTCCAATGCGGGGTGTCTGTTACAAATTCAGGCTGCCGGACGTCGAGCAACGCATAACCCTCCGGTGCTGCACCCTATTCAACTGCTTGATGCATCAATACGAGGTTTATCGGTTAATGAGTTGCTTCATTGAGACAGTAGGTTCCAAAATATCTCGTTTGTCATGAGAGAGGACTCGTCGTTCTGGCGAAAAATCGCTGAGAGTCAACGAACCGATGATAGAAAACCAGGCCATGAGCCTACCAGGCTTCCTACACACTGCAATTGAGAAGGAAGCCACTGTGTGGCGAGAGTCGAAGAATGTTCATAGGTTGTGGGTGAAGGATGCCACGCTGTGGACGGGAGACGATGAGGCGGATGGCATGGGATGGTTGGATATCGTAAGTACTTGGTCCACGCGTCTTCACACTTTAGATTTAGTGCGAGACTTCGCCCGGCAAGGACAGTTTACCGACACACTGTTATTGGGGATGGGCGGCTCCAGCTTATGTGCGCACGTCTTCGCGAAGAGTTTTCCTGAGCAGGAAGGGTTTCCGTCACTCCTAATTCTTGATTCGATTGATCCGGCACAAGTCCGACGTGTTCGTGATGGCTTAGATCTGGATCGTTGCCTTTTCGTCGTCTCCAGTAAAACTGGAAACACGTTAGAAACAAATCTTTTATATCAATATTTCTTTGATGAGCGGCGGAAAAGATGTGGCCAGGATGCAGGTTTGCAATTCATTGCAATAACAGATTCAGGATCGACGCTTCAAGACATTGCGGTGCGTGATGGCTTTGCACAAATTCATGAAGGAGTGTCGAGTATCGGCGGGCGTTATTCCGCTCTATCAAATGTTGGGATGGTCCCGGCTGCACTGAGACGCTGATAGCGAACGCGAAACGGATGGTGGCCGCATGTGGACCCGAAGTGTCGATTGAGAAGAATCCTGGAGTCATGCTGGGCCTTGCACTCGGTGTCGGTGCGCGTAATGGTTTAGACAAGGTGACCATCATGACACCTCCTGGCCTCGACACCTTCGGTGGGTGGCTGGAGCAGCTTCTGGCTGAATCGACAGGTAAGATGGGGAAAGGGATTATCCCAATTGATTCTGAAGGTTTCGGTTCACCAGTTGAATATGGCCCTGATCGCCTTTTTGTTTATATAGGTATCGATTCTGGGTTCGATGCGTCTCAGGACGATGCAGTAACGGCGCTGGAACAGTCTGGGCGGCCTGTGATACGGATTACCCTGAATGATGTCTATGGTCTTTCCCGGGAATTCTTTCGCTGGGAGATGGCCACGGCGGTTGCTGCGGCAGTCCTTCAAATAAATCCCTTCAATCAACCTGATGTAGAGGCCGGCAAGGTGGTTACTAGAGAGTTGACCGACGCATATGAGGAACGAGGAGACCTGCCGGTTGAGCTACCAATTGTTGAAGAAGAAGGGATGCGTCTGTTTGCGGATGAACCTTATGGTGCAGCCTTGCGGAAAGGTTCAGGCGAAATCATTTCAGTGCAAAGAGTGTTAGGGGCGCACCTCGCGAGTCTGACAGTAGGCGACTATTTCGCTCTGCTTGCATTTGTAGACACGAGTTCAAACAATCGAGAAGTCCTGCAAGATATTCGCCGCATGGTGCGACATAGCACGAAGTTAGCTACCTGTCTTTCGGTTGGGCCACGATTTCTGCATTCGATAGGCCAGCTTTACAAAGGTGGTCCGGATACAGGGGTATTCTTGCAAATTACGTGCGATGAGGCAGAGGACTTACCAGTGCCAGGTCGTAGGGTGACATTTGGGGTCGTGAAAGCTTCACAGGCGCGTAGCGACTTTAAATTATTGGCCAACCTGAACCGACGAGTGCTTCGTGTGCACCTCGGTCAAGATGTTGAGAGAGGCCTCTTGTCACTTAAGGGTTCTATTGCTGCAGTGCTCCGTCAAAGTAAGTCTAGGTAAATTAAACCGTCTCGAGTGAATTTTATTGCGTACAGAATAAGTGCTATACCAAGAGCCCGAATGACATAGGTATAGGTAGAACCCTTTAGCCAAACACGTCCCTGCCCAGCGACAATAGCGACAGTAATTTTGCCGCCGACTAAACAGACATAGAGTCCTACAAGAAACATTCCAACAAACCAGTAATTGGCGGTAGACGCTTCGTGGACGAGTGGCGCGCCGATCGTAAACCAGAATAGATACGGGTTTGGATTCACCAAATTTGTCAATGCTCCCTTGCGAAGTGAATTGAGCTCATCTCCTTCCGTAGCGACGGTTAAGGAGGGAGGTGTTGCGAAGCTATCGTAGGCGAGGTACGTCAGAAAAGCTGCGCCAAGGAGAGCGATCATGCCGAGGGCACCTTTCGCGTCGGCCAAGCGGCCAATCACAAAAATGGCAACGATAGCGATTGGTGCGTCCGTCAAAATTGGTGCGACTGCGATTTTCACTCCTTCCCGCATCCCGTACCGCAGACTTTGCGCGATGACAAGCGTCGTGATGGGGCCCGGAGAAAATCCCCCCGCCAGTCCAACGACTATACCGGTGAGAAGATATGGCCAGCCTTCGCTCATAGATGGATTGCAGAGGATGCGTGTCGCTCTTGGTTTGTTGGGATCTTCAGATGTAGCAATTAGGTATTATGTAACCTAAAGTATACTAGCAGCTATGATTCAGGTTGGGATGCAGACGGTTGAGAAGTTATTGGATTGATGTTGTCAGATTAGGAATTCCGCACGTTTTTCAGTGAACAGCGTAAGTTTAAAACTCATTTAAGTTAGTCAAAGATAGCCATTGTCAATAAATCGGTGTCGACTTACAATCTCACTCTGATCTACGTGAGTAGCGATAGATCTATGTCAAATCGTCGGACAGGGAGGCAATGATGAATAGGCCTAAATTCAGTCGCAGTCTTTTGATTGGGACGCTGGGTGTCCTTGCGTTTGCACTGTTAACCCTTGGGCAAGCTGCATTGGAGCGTACCGCGGTTGCAGCTGGTCAGGAGTCCATTCAGGCGCCAATCTTCGAAGTTGATCCGTTGTGGCCAAAGCCTCTCCCTAATTCTTGGGTGCAAGGAATGACGATTGGATTAGCGGTAGATTTTCAGGATAACGTGTGGATTGTCCATCGCAACAACATGTTGGCAGTCAACGAGATTCCGGCAGATGGAGATTCGCCGATTACGCAAGGCGAGTGCTGTTTTGCCGCCCCGCCTGTGCTCGCCTTTAACCAGGCCGGAGATTTGATTCAGCACTGGGGCGGACCTGGCGAGGGGTATGAATGGCCACAGTCGAACCATGGTCTGGCATTCGATCACAAGGACAATATTTGGATTGGTGGAAATGGTGCTGACGATGCTCACGTTTTAAAGTTTACGAAGGACGGACAATTCTTAATGCAGTTGGGGCACTCTGGTGGGAATGCCGGAAGCAACGACCGTGAGAATTTTGGTCGCGTCGCAAAGATCTTTGTTGATGCTGAAGCTAATGAGGCCTACATCGCAGATGGTTATGGTAATCGGCGCGTTGCGGTCGTTGATGCGGATAGTGGGGAATTTAAACGTTACTGGGGGGCGTACGGTAATCGACCCGATGACGGCCCGCTTCCTCGTTATAATCCGAACGACCCACCGGCTCAGCAATTCAGAAGTCCAGTCCACTGTGCCGAACTATCCAATGATCGCCTATTGTACGTCTGTGACCGTGCAGGCGATCGCATTCAAGTCTTCACCCCAGAAGGCACTTTTGTAAAAGAAGGGTTTATCGAAAAAGAAACCCTAGGGGGTGGCTCAGCATGGGACATTGCATTTTCTAGTGATGCGGATCAGCGGTATATCTATCTTGCAGACGGCGTTAACTCAAAGGTTCATATTATCGATCGCGAGTCTCTTGAAGTATTGACTAGTTTCGGCGATGGTGGCCGTCATCCTGGACAGTGGTATGGCGTACATAGTATCGCGACCGATTCACAAGGAAATATCTATACTACCGAAACTTACGAAGGGAAGCGTCTTCAGAAATTCGTTTATAAAGGTGTAGGCTCTGTTAAGAGATACCAGGGAGTGCTCTGGCCGTCGACTGATGATTAATGTAATAGGGCTTGCCGTGTGAGGTGAGGCGCTTAAATAAGGATTAATTGCTGTGCATTTCTTTTTGTATCTTGATTTGCATAGATAGCAATTACTAGGTATCAGCCCTCAATTCGAAATACTACAAGGGAATTGTGGTTGCGGGGGCGGGATTTGAACCCGCGACCTTTGGGTTATGAGCCCAACGAGCTACCGGACTGCTCCACCCCGCGACATGACATTGCACAAGAAAAACAACAAGTGCGCAGTCCCATATTTTAGCATGTCTTGTTTTGACATCCAACCATAGTGAGTCAGGAGGCGCTAGATTAATTGGTGCGCCTCACTGTGTTATGGCGTTTTTCCAGTGGCGGGCAGACGATCCTTCACTATAAAAACGATTTCACCAGGCCGAATTAGTCCAAGTTCCCGACGAGCGATCGATTCTATGCTGGTGGGATCTTCACGAAGGTGCTTTGCACGGTTATGGAGACTCTGATTTTCTCGTTTTAGAGATTCAATGGAGTCCAATAAGTTGTCATGTCTACGCTCTGCTTTCCGACTTTCGACTAATCCCCGTTCGCCAATGATCGCATTTGCAGCAAGCACGCAGACGGTTAAGATGACAAGAATGTACAGGCCTCGATGTCGGCGAGGGAACCTTGCTCGAGGTTGAGCGGTACCTTTTGTAGCGCGTGGTAGTGAAATTCTTGGCATATATAGGCTGGATTACGAATTTATGGCATTACTTGAGACCCGTATTAATTTTCGGATCGAAAGGTCTTTTTCAATAGTCTGGGTCGAGGAGGAATCGTGGGCAGTTCCGAGTACGTTATCGTGTTGATCTCTATGCCGTCTGGCTCAGAGGCTTTACGGCTCGCTAAAATACTGGTCGACGAACGTCTGGCAGCATGTGTCAATGTTCAAAATGAGATGCAATCGGTTTATCGCTGGAAGGGAAGAACTGAGCAAGACTCCGAACAGCAGCTTGTTATTAAAACAATGTCTGAGCGGGTCCCAGTATTGCGCGAACGGATTCGTTCATTTCATCCATACGAATGTCCAGAGTTTGTGGTTATTCAGTTGTCAGACGGTGATGAAGCTTATTTGAGCTGGTTGAAGGACGCAGTGTCAGAAAAATAAGTCACCAACGTCTAGAAGGCTTTCACGACCAGAAAGCCACCTAGGAGTAACAAAAAGAAGACCAGTGCAGCCAGCTCAAGATGGCGCTCTAACATCTTTCGAACAGGTGCTCCAAAAATCCGTAAAATTGCGGCCACCAGAAAAAAGCGTCCGGCTCTTCCGAACGCACTCACGATAAGAAATGGCCAGAAAGGCATTCCCGTCGCACCTGCGGCAATAGTAAATACCTTGAAAGGGATTGGGGTGAATGCAGCAGCCATGAGAATCCAGATGCCAAACGGTCCAGCAAATACATTGACCACATAATCCCAAGAGCTTTGCGCATCGTACCAATCGATTATCGGTTGACCGAGTGTTGCCATGAAGCTCAAGCCGATGAGATATCCGAGTGCAGCGCCAACGACAGACCCAGCGGTGCATAAAGTCGCGGCGGAAAGCCAGCGACTTGGTTTGGAGGCGACAATGGCAATTAAGATTAGATCTGGAGGAATCGGGAAAAAGGACGACTCGATTAACGCAAAGCCGAAGAGGGCTGCCATGCACTGAGGAGTATCTGCCCATCGCAGTGTCCAGTCGTACAGTTCTCGAATCCATCGGCGAATTACGCCAATGACTGAAAAGTTACTATTACCCATCTTGTTTTAAATTGCATCTAAGGCTTGATGCATATCTTCTGTAAGATCTTGTATGTCCTCGATTCCTGTCGAAATGCGAATTAATCCGTCACCGATGCCTCTTTCAAGCCTC
>Ga0310121_10005227_pt1 | contig 11228 bp, 7 predicted proteins | sample CB27_Tmax_986_MG_FD_203504 | JGI IMG/M metagenome (GOLD analysis project Ga0310121, IMG submission 203504) | Marine microbial communities from Western Arctic Ocean, Canada - CB27_Tmax_986 | ecosystem: Environmental > Aquatic > Marine > Oceanic | place: Canada: Western Arctic Ocean | collected...
TTAGGGTATAGCCTGTCATGGTTCAAAACACCTGCAAAGGATTTCGCGGCCCGATTCAGGAGTCTTCGTCGTAGTCTTTGTCGTAGTCGAAATCGGTACAGATTCGTGGATCGACGACGACTACCACCGTCCAGTCTACTTACCCAACGCCTTGAACTGCTCGACCACTGTGCGTGCGCCCTGGTCGATGAGCATCAGTTCATCGGCGGCTTCGAAGAAGAGGGCGCCCTCCTCGATCCATCGTTTCGCGCTCTCGGTTCCCGGAGCGAAGAGACCGAAAAAGACGTTGTGCTTGCGGGCGGCCTCAGCCACGCGTTTGATCGCCGCCACATGCTTGGGATCATGGTGATCGCCAGGAGCGCCGACGGATATCGACAGGTCGTCCTGTCCGATAAAGGCGAGATCCACCACGCCGGTTCCGAGGATGTCGTCGATGGCGTCCACGCCCTTTTTCGTTTCGATGTGGGCGATGAGCATGGTGTCTTCGTTCTGCTGCTTGACGTAGGTGGCAAGATCCACCGGCTTGTATCCGGTGCTGGCGTACCCGCAGCAGATCGCTCTCTCGCCCAGCGGCGGATACTTGAGCCAGTTGTGCAGGGTGAGGACGTGCTCGGGCGATTCGGTCATGGGCAGCTGCAGACACCCGGTGCCGGAATCCAGCAGTTTGACGATGGCTCCCCGGTCGAGGTAGGGCGTCTTCGCCACCACGGGCATGCCGTTGTCGTGCGCACACAGGAGAAAGTCGGCATAGGTCGCCGGGTTGAGCAGGGAATGCTCATTCTCTATGTAGATGAAATCCGCACCCGCATTCGCGTAAATTTTCACCAGCGGGGGACGCAGCAACTCCGCGGCGGTCATCCCCACGACAACTTTCCCCGCGCTCATTTTCTTCATTAACGGATGCATGATCACATCATGCTATTCGAAGAAATCTTCCGCGTCAAGCTCCCCATCAGGTCCTGCATAACAGACAGGTACCCGGTTGCTTACGGCATCTTTCGGCTTGAGATACAGGCATGATAGTCGTATAAACCCGGGAAAGTATCCAGCCGAAGCGAGGTGTTGCATGAGCGTGCTTTTGACGAAGGAAGAATTCGAATCCGTTGCCGGCGGAATCACCCTCCCCACCGAAGCGTTCATCAACGGGGAATATGTTGCAGCCCGATCCGGGAAAACCCTGGAAACCATCAATCCCGCGACGGGGCAGGTAATTACCCGGATCGCCTCCTGCGAGGCCGACGACGTTGACCGGGCGGTTCAGCACGCCCGCAAGGCCTTCGACAGCGGCGTATGGGCGAAGAAACATCCCATCGAGCGGAAGACGGTCCTCCTGGAGCTCGTGAAGCAGGTGGCCGAGCACCAGCGGGAACTTGCCGTCCTGGAGAGCGTGGAGAGCGGCAAGCCCATCCGGGACTGCGTGGAGATCGACCTGCCGGAGACCATGAGTTGCCTGCAATGGCACGCCGAAGTGACGGATAAGCTCTATGGCCAGGTTTCACCATCAGGTGAGGATGCCCTGGGGCTGATCGTGAAAGAGCCGATGGGGGTGGTGGCCTGTGTGCTCCCCTGGAATTTTCCGCTCATGATGCTGGCCTGGAAGATCGGACCTGCTCTGGCCGCGGGTAACAGCGTGATCGTCAAGCCGGCCGAAGAGACGAGCATGACCGCCTTGAAACTGGCCGAGCTCGCCCGAGAGGCCGGCATTCCGCCGGGCGTGCTGAGCGTGGTCCCGGGTCCGGGGGAAATCACCGGCAGGGCGGTCGGTCTGCATCCCGGCATCAACGCCGTCTCTTTCACGGGGTCGACCGAGGTGGGTCGTGAATTCCTTCGGTACTCCGCGGATTCGAATCTCAAGCGGATTGTGCTCGAATGCGGCGGGAAGAATCCATGCATTGTGCTGGCCGACGCCGGACAACTCGATGATGTCGCCACGCACGCGGTTCTCTCTGTCTTCTGGAACAGCGGACAGAACTGCACGTCGAACTCTCGGTTGATCGTCGAAAAGGGGATCAAGGAACCGTTGATGGAAAAGATCATCGAGAAGACGGCGGAATGGCCTACCGGCTATCCGCTCGATCCCGCCAACCGTCTGGGCGCCATCGTAACCAGGACGCATTTCGACAAGATCATGGGGTATATCGATGTGGGCAGGAAAGAGGGCGCGTCCGTGGTGCTGGGCGGCGACAGAATTGAAGAGGGCAATGGACTCTATATCGAGCCGACGGTATTCGATGGGGTCACGCCCGGGATGACCATCGCGCGGGATGAGATTTTTGGTCCGGTCCTGTCGGTGATCGAAGTCAACGACGTGGTCGAGGCGGTCAATACCGCAAATGACACCGCCTATGGCCTGCAGGCGTCATTATTCACATCCGACGTAACGCGGGCGCACCGGATCGCCCGCGAGCTCCAGGCGGGAACCGTGAGCGTGAACTGCTATGGCGAGGGGGACATGGCCACGCCGTTCGGCGGTTACAAGCAATCCGGGTTCGGCGGCCGCGACAAGTCACTGATGGCGCACGACCAGTATTGCGAGACCAAGACCATTTGGCTGGACCTTAGTGATCCGGCGTTTGAATAGGTCCGGGCTTCCGGCTCAAACCGAGCGTGGTGCGCGCGGGGTGGGGAAATCGGCGCGCGATATCACCCCTCTTCCGTCGTCTTCACCCGTCACGCGGCCAAGAGGCCAGCGCTCTGGGTTCATCCTTGGAATAGGGGCAATCTCGCACCCCGTTTCCCCATCCCTCCCGTTGGTCGGGCAGACCCGCGCGCACCACGACAGCCGTCGGGCCACTGGCGCGGGTGATGGTGCGGAGTACCATACGGCCCGAAAGCATAGCGCCTCGCGGGCTGGAGCAGCGCCCTGCTGCGCGTAGGGTCGAACTCCGATTCGGCCCGTCGTGATCTGGAACCATGGCCGCCGTATGTCGCACCACGCCCAACTGCAGAATCCCTCGGGCATGTTGACGCAAGACGGTGATCTTGACGTGGGCATTCAGGGCTTGGGTCATGGTTGTCATCGGCGTCGAAAGGCACTACATGGCGGTGGTATGCTGAGGGCTCACGCAAGAATAGTTTCCCCTGTCAAAGGGCTAACTATGTCATTATCGTCGTCAGATAACCCACATCGCAAACTGCATCGAGAACCACATCGACACTAACTATTTCGTCATCTTTGCCGTGAACTCCGTCGAAATAGTTGACGGCAAAGTTCACGACATAGTTGGCCTTCCTGATGAGAAGTTCTTTCTGAGCGTGCCCTTAGTCTCGATCGTCTTTCGCGGTGTCGAGTGGCGAGAGTCGGGTTTCGGGACAGCGATGGCGTCCTGCATGCACCTTTAGTCAGTGGCTCTTCACCACCAGGGGACGAACCAGAATTCCCCGAGCGGGCCGGGCGGGCCATCCACCGGCAACGGCAGAGGGAGGCCGACGTTGGAACTGTGGAACGGGTAGTTGTACATGTACCCGGGCACCATGTTCGACACATAATCCTTCAGACTGTAGGACGCTACGTGTCCGTCCACGAAAGCAATGTTATCCTTGCCGTAGGAAAACCCGTTGCCGGCGTCGCCGCCAAAGAAGTGCCGCCCGGCATGGTACAGGGCCGCAGGTTGCCAGCTGAATCCCGGGTGCGCGCCCCCGGTGCGCAGGGGATCGGGATTGTAGTGGGTTGCGGACAGGTGGGGAAGGTCCTGGACGTTCTCGAAGAACAAGACCACATTGCCCGGCTTGGAACATTCCTCGAAGCTCGTCGCCTTGTCGCCGTATCGCCCGCCGTACGCGTCCTTGAACCAGAAGATCCAGAAGGCGCCGTTGACGGTGTAGGTATTCATGCGGGTGGGGTTGTTGCCCAGTTTCACGGAGCAGAAGAACGTGTCCTCGCTGCTGCCGAGATAGGGTTTTATCAAGGCTGGCCACCAGATTTTATTGGGACCGGACAACTGGATCTCCGGGAAATAGCCATCGTGGTCGACGACGTGGGATGTGGTCGCGATCGCCATCTGACGCTCATTGGACATGCATTTGATGACCTTGGCCTGTTCGCGCGCCCGGCGCAGGGACGGGAAAAGCATTGCGGCCAGGATGGCGATGATCGCGATGACCACGAGCAGTTCGATGAGGGTGAAACCCGTCATCGAGCTTCGCCCAAAGCGTCGCTGCGCTTTACATTGTGGCGGGCGAGCCAGCAGTTCGATGAGCGTGAAAGTTTGCTTTCCCAGGAGTTGAGCCCTGAGTCCGTACTTGTATAAGGTTTCAGGTTCCAGTGTGGCCTCTAGCTGAGCCGGATTTTTCAAGCTATGGGAGTTTCATTGGTTTCAGGTTTCGGGTTTCAGGATGGAAGGTCATCGTCTTAATCTTTCCTGAAACCTTGTTTCTGAGTCCCTTTGGGACTTCGATCCTAATCTCAATCTTAATCGCAATCTTTATCGATTAGGATTGAGATTAAGATACACCGAAAACTGTGACACTAGGCCAACCTGAAACCCGACACCTGAACTCTCAAACAAGTCGGGCCTCTGAGCAGAACTAAAAGTTTTCCAGCTTGAAAACATAACCTTGTCGCGAACCGATTTCGACAAGGTTCTCAAGCCACGGCGCGTCGATCTCTGACCGACGCACCGATTAACACCATGTTATGCGCGCCGCCGCGTGGAGCCGATCAGTCCCGCGATTCCCAGGCCCAGCAGCGCCAGCACGGACGGCTCGGGGACCACATGCTGGCCGGTTTCGAAGCGCACCAGGGAGAACTGCTGGTCGACGGTAGCGCCGCTGACGAAGGATCCGGTGCCAAAGAAGTGTTGGGCAGCTGCACCAGCACCGTACATCGATGACTGCAAAAGCGTCAACGCAAGAGCACCGTCGATGTAAAACGAAATCTCATCGTCGGCGGTCCCCGCGCCAAGGGGATTCTTGATCATCTGGTAGGTACGGAAGCCGCTGGACGGGTCGAGGGCACTGATCAAGCTGCCCGAGTCAATAACACCCCCGGTATTGGTGTAATACACACCCGCCGCCTGAGCACCCGTACCATCGATCAGGTGCATTTCCATACGATTATTGGCGTCCTTGATGCGGATCGCGGATTCGTATACGGAGCTAGCCCCACTCGCCTTAACGGTCATGCTGAATGTCCAGCCGTTCGGATCAACCAGTGCGTCTTCAAATGCCGGTGTAGACCCGAAGCCGTGGGTTCCAGCGCTACCCGAGGGCGACAACATGCGCCAGTTCGGCGGGGGGCCGGCGTCGGCTAACGCGGAGCTGCTGCCCGACGGATCGTCGGTGAACCCTTCGGTGGCCGGGTCCGTGTCGCCAACATGCTCGAAGATCACGGTGGCCCGTACGGCCGTGGCCCCAGTCAGTGTGATCGCCGTCAGCAATGCCGTTATGGTTGTGTTTTCCATAGTTGTTCTCCTTCGGTTGGGGGTTGCTCTTCCAGGTACGGTCAAAATTGCGGGCTAAGTTCAGGGGGATTGACCACGATACGGTAGCCCTTGTTCGTGCTGAATTCGGTCGCATCAAACAGGAACTGGTTCGTACCGCTGCCGAGGGTGTAGGCCCCGGTGCTCGTGAAGTTGTTGGACGTGACCAGGTCGGTGGTGCTGTCCAGGCGGTACACCACGTTGCTCTGGCTCAGGAATTCCATGGCCATGGTATCCTCCGTGGCCACCTGGGTGAACGCGACTTCCTGGGGGGGGATGTTGCTGATGACGTTCATGCCGGTTTCGAACCGTACCAGGGAGAACTGCTGGTCGACGGTAGCGCCGCTGGCGGCGGTTCCGGTGCCGAAGAAGTGTTGGGCAGCTGCACCAGCGCCGTACATCGCTGACTGCAGAAGCGTCAACGCGTGAGCACCGTCGATGTAAAACGAAATCTCGTCATCGACAGTCCCGGCGCCGTTGGGATTCTTGATCATCTGGTAGGTATGGAACCCGCCGGCCGGGTCGACCGTAGTTACTACGCTGCCCACGTCAATCACACCCCCGGGATTGGTGTAATACATCCCCGCCGGCAGGGCACCGGTACCATCGATCAGGTGCATTTCCATACGATTATTGGCGTCCTTGATGCGGATCGACGATTCGTATACGGAGCTGGCCCCACTCGCCTTAACGGTCATGGTGAATGTCCAACCGTTTGTATCAACCAGTGCGTCTTCAAACGGCGTAGTGGAACCGTAGTCGTAGGATCCACTGCTGCCGGAGGGCGACAACATGCGCCAGTTCGGCGGGGGGCCGGCGTTGGCTAACGCGGCGCTGCTGCCCGACGGACCGCCGGTGAACCCTTCGGTTTCCGGGTCCGTGTCGCCAACATGTTCGAAGACGACGACTGCTCGCGCGGCGGTGGCTCCGAATAGGGTCAGTGCCGTCAGCAATGCCATCACGGATGTGTGTTTCATCGACCTGCTCCTGTTTTAAAACATACCTATATTACTATATACGAGTATACTGAACCGCAAGCCCGGCCGGTGCAAGGACTTTTTTGGACAAAATGCGCCCGCTGCGAAAGTCGGTTGCGGACAGGGATTTACGTGATTCTTTTCAGTGATGGAACCAGTCCAACGGATACACCCGCAAGACGGACTCCTGCTTCTGAAGGTTTTGCTCGGCGATTCCGAGTTGGGGGCTGCCCCGCAGGTAGCGGACGATCACCCGGTCGCCGACGACATCCAGGTTGGCATAGTGATAGTAAGCCCAGCCGTCGGGCAGGGGACCGCACCAGTCGCGCGCCCGCACCATCTGGAGCGGGTACTCGGGTTGCACGCGGTCGACATCCTCGAGCCCTTCGCTCAATTCGAGGGTCTTGAAGTTTTCCCAACTGTGCCCGCCGTCCCGGGAGATGGCCGACGACAGCCGGCCCCGGCGGTAGCCGCGCCGGATCTCCTCGCGAGAAACCTGGTTCCAGACGATCAGCAGATCGCCGGACTCCGGCAGTTTCACCATGATTCCCGGCGATTCGGAGCTGGGCAGATCCGCAGGGGTCACGGCAGTCCAGTGTTCACCGCCGTCCACGCTGAAGCTCTGCACCAGGCGACCCACGGTGGAGCGGGCAATAAGCAGCACCTGGCCGTCCCTCCCTTCGGCGATCGTCGGCTCGAAGCAGGCGGTCTGGCCGCACATCCCGTTGGGGATCCCCTCGAAGTCGAACCACCCCATGAGCCCGCCGGGGTGCCGGGTCCACGTACTGCCCTCGTCGTCGGAATAGTAGACGACGGTCATCCCCATCTCGGGCCCGTGGCCGTGCCCCTCGAGTTGGATTTTCTCTCCCCGCCACAGGCCGTACGCGCTGACCTCCATGTACTGAATGTCGGGATGGACACTCACCATGCCGCCGTCCCCTTCGACCCAACCCGCCATCATGGTGTAGCCGGTCAGCAACAGCCTGCCGCTTTCCAGTTGGATCATCGCGTGCCACAAGGGCCAGAAGGTTGGATAGTCGGTGACCAGGGTCGGCTCCGACCAGGTCTTGCCCTCGTCCGTGGAGGAGGCAAACCGGGTGCCTCCCCGCGTGCCGTTGTAGCCGGCCAGCGCGCCGGATTGTAGACGGATCAACCCGGTCAGTTCGATATCACACTGCGAGGGCTGCGCTTCGCTCCAGGTGCGCCCCTGGTCCACGGACGTGCGACAGGTCCGGCCCTGGGCGAGCATCCAGGAGCCGTCCTGGAGTTCCACGACGCCCCCGTTCTCGGCGATGTCTATAATCTCCGTTACGCCTTCCGGGATCGGTTTTCGGCTGACAGTTTTCGCGAGGTCCTCGGACATGTTTGTTTCTCCTGTGCTTATTTTCCTACGATTAGAGGGCTGTCGTTTTTTTGGGAGCGTTGAAATGGGCGGCCCTCACAAAATGGTATCACTGTTTTTGGCCCGATTGAGCAAGGTTCCTTCCTGGTGTTTTGTTGGCCTATTCGCACGCATACGCTCTGATGGACCGATTAAGCAAGTCGGTTAAGGGTGGCGACGAAGTGCACGAGGAAGTGTAAGGAGCGTGCAACGCCCACACGTAGGCGCACACTTCGTCGCACTCTTAACCGCCACACTTCGTCGGATACCCTTAAACGAACTGCTTACTCGATCCCTTTCCGCTGCCGGTCATAGCGCATGCAGATGCACGTTCATGATGGCACGACAAAGAAGAAAAATCAGAATCCACACTCGCTCCGGATGGCGAGGATGTGCCGGGCACACTCTTCGCGGATCCCCGCGTAATCCTCGGGCCGGATCTCCGGCACGGGATTCCACGCATCCAGCTCGGCCCACTGATTCTGCGGGATTGCGCCCGGCCGCTGTAGGTACGTTGTGAGCGGAATTCGTGCGCGTAGCCCGTCGAGGTATGCCCGTGCGTCTTGCACGGCGGCGGCCGCTTTGCCCGAGGTCGCTCCCGAAGCGATGGCACTCTCCAGCATCTGCAGGTAGCGGTAGTCGTTGACCCCGGCCGCGCGGCCCTCAAAGGCGATCTTCGGCTCAGGAAGTCCCGAGTCGTTGATCCGCACGTACCAACCGTAGGACCACACCCCGTTTCCCTTGGCGCCGGTGCGCCAGGTCCACAGCCCCGCGTGGAACCGCTCCTGGAGATACCCGGCGCCGGTCACCCAACAGTTGTACATCCAAAGCTCGGCGTCGTTCGCTTTCGCGGCCTGGTGCGTCTCCGGCCACCGGTCGCCGTAGTGCCCCTCGATCCACACGTCGTACAGGTCGCCCAGCGTATCTCCGTCTTCGTTGAGGGGACGGGTGAACGCACCGGGGTAGCCGCCGGCGGTCGCGGTGCGAATCCCCCGCTTCCGTGCCTCGGCGTAGTGGCTGTTCATGACCTGAACCACCTGCTCCGAGCCCTCAGGATGGTTGGGTTCATCCAGCACGCAAAACAGAAAATCCGGCCAGCCGGCCTTGCCGGCGTGCTCCGAGATCGCACGGACCGTGCTCTCGCCCCCGCCGAACACGCCGAAGCTCGCGGGTTCGGCTCGTATCTCCATCGGCCGCGACCAGGTATAGAGAAGCAGCGGTTGATCCCGGCAGAGCCCCGCGCGCCGCACATACTCAACCGTGGCGTCGAGCTCGTTGTAGCGGATGCGAATCTTGCCGTCCTTGTCCTGGCTCTCCGCATAGCAGTAGGTGGCCACGGTATTCATCCCGTGGCGGCGCTGGTCGGCAAGGTAGATCTCCTCGGCACCCGGCAGGGCGGCCGTCGGGCCCATGGGACTGCCGCTCGGCACCGGCGGCGTGTCGCACCACATGAAGAAGGCGGCGTCGGCCTCCGCCAACGCCATGTCGCGGACGGTCAACACAACCGGAACGATCAACGCCCTTGCGCTTTCCTCCCCGCCGGCCGGTTTCACGCGCGTGATGGTCACCTTGCCGGTATAGTCGCCGGGTGGGGTCCCCGGGGGAACGGTGAGGGTTATCCAGTACTGCCCTCCGTGTCCCGTCCCCCGCAACGGAAGTTCGGTGCTGTTGAGCAGGAACTTGGGCGCGTACACAAAACGCTGCGCAGTGGAACGCCGCCACGCCATCTCCGCGGTCCGGAGGGTGACAAAGCGCGACCCATACGCGCCGTGCAACTCGGAATCTTCCCCGTTCTCGGTGGCGAAGCCGCTTCCCGCCTTCACGCGCAGAACGATGGGCTCCTCCAGGAGGCTGCGGACGTAGATCACCGCGGAGTCCGATTCGCCGGCGGCAAGGGTGAACCGGACCGGCTCGCCGGTCTCGTCCAGGGACGGCCTGAAGCTGCTGTAGGTGATCGGCAGTACGGGCCGCCCTGCCGCCACGAATCCGCGCTCCATCACCTCGGCGGGCCAGGCAGGCTCTGGTCTGGCCTCGTAGCCTTCGTCCGCCGGACCGGCTTCTCGCACCGATTCGTCCTCAACCAGGCGCAGGTCGTCGTACCAGATCCGGTAGTTCTCGTTACCCATCTCCTGCCTGGCGGATTGTTCGCGGTGGGTGTAGGGCAACCGGATGATGATGCTCTCGCACACAGGACCGGTGCGGAAGGGCAGTTCCATCTTCGCCCAGTAACGGCCGGCAATCCCCGATCCCCACCAGTGGGTGGCCGGCATGGCGTTGAGCACCTCCGGCTTCGCGTAGAGATCCTGATCGAAAGGGACGCTTTCTGGATCGTGGGCGCCGTCGAACACCTGGGGCCCCCGCCAGTACTCGCCGCCCCCCGAGGTCCTCACGTAGAAACGCAGCCGATACCCCGTGTCCGGCATCACCGCGATGGGTAGGGACACCACCTGCCCGTGGGGCTCTTTTTCGGAGAGCACGAGCGTTGCCTCGCCCAGGTCAAGGTCCTCGGGGACCGGCAGCTCGCCGAACCGCGAGTACCGAGGAATGGCTTCCCGCTTGACCCTTTCATGCCAGTTTACCTCCGGCTTCCAACTCGGTTCGTACTCGCCCCAGTACTTGCTCCCGAAGGTCAACATCCTGGCGGGCCAACTCCCGTCGGGCGTCCGCGCCCACATCGCGGTGCCGTCGGCCGCGAGGACCTTTTCGCCCTCGAGGAGTTTCTCATAAGGCGGCAAATTCTCGATGCAGGCCGTCACTTCCTCCAGCGTCTGGCGCGAGAAGTTGAATGCCCCGGCGGTCCAGCCATCGGCCACCCCGTCGCCGTCAGCATCGGTCTCGAAGCCCCCATTGGGGAGCAGATTGATCTCCTCGCCGTCGACGCTGGCCCCGGCGACAAGGAAAGGAATGAGGATCGCCAGGCAAAACGCTGCAAGTCCCCGGGCTATCGAACGGTCTTGCATGAGAATGAAGTCACCTGCATCGACCATCTTTGTCGTAATCTTAATCGACGATCTCTGACTTAGACCTCGATTACGATTATGGCAAAGAACTCGACGCAACATGATTAACCAATGGGGATTCTATGCAACGTTGAGGTTCACTTCGTTAATTGGGCGAGGCGACCGCGCTCCTGGCGGCGACCCTGGGTTTGCCGGAGGAGTCGGCTTCGACCAGCGAGGAGTCGATGCGTTGATTTTGAGGATCGCGCAGGTCGTCAGCTACAGGATCCAACAACAGCTTCACGGACGCTTGCGCCATGGGAGCGACGGGGATCGGGCAACCGCTGACCGTCGGCCGGCGTACGGCGCCGGGGCCCATATTCTGAACCGCCACGATCGACACATCCTCAGGAACGCGCCGGCCTTCCGCCTCCAGGAGGTCGATCGTTCGCACCGCTTCGTAATCGTCATACACCACGAACGCGGTGGGGGCGTGTTTTCCCTTCAGCTG
>Ga0310121_10005228_pt1 | contig 11226 bp, 10 predicted proteins | sample CB27_Tmax_986_MG_FD_203504 | JGI IMG/M metagenome (GOLD analysis project Ga0310121, IMG submission 203504) | Marine microbial communities from Western Arctic Ocean, Canada - CB27_Tmax_986 | ecosystem: Environmental > Aquatic > Marine > Oceanic | place: Canada: Western Arctic Ocean | collected...
TTGCTGCTTGGGGCGACGATCCCTCTCTGCACTGCTGGGCGCGCCTCGATCGCATGCAGCCAGCGCTGCAGGTTCGTGAGTCCCTCCACGTTCACCCCCGACCAGTCGTGTCTGATCACCCAAGGCCAGGTCGCGATGTCGGCAATGGAGTACTCGTCGGCGAGGTATTCGTGTTCGGCGAGTCGCTGATCCAAAACCTCATACAGCCTACGCGTCTCCTTCTGATAGCGCTGAATGGCGTAGTCGATCTTCTCGGGCGCATAGCGGTAGAAGACATTTGCCTGTCCCTGCATGGGACCAATCCCGCTCATTTGAAACATCAACCATTGAATCGCCGTGGAGCGAGCTTTGTGGTCCACAGGCAGAAATCGACCAGTCTTCTCGGCTAGGTAGAGCAATATCGCACCGGATTCGAATACCGTGAAGTCCTCTTCTTCTCGATCGATGATGGCGGGAACACGTCCATTAGGATTGATCTCAAGGAACCACGGCTCCTTCTGGGTGAGCTCACCCAGATCGAACCACGTTGCTTCGTAGGGCAACTCACATTCCTCGAGCATGATTGTGGCCTTGCGACCATTCGGGGTCGCTGCTGTGTACAGGGCGATCATCGTTACTGCGCTCCGGGGGCGAGGGGTCACTATTCTGAGGCAGATGGGGAGGGCTCGACAACACGCTGACCGAACCGCCCACACACGGTAAGATCAGGCTTGGGTATCAAATCGACAGTCAACAATAAGAGGACATCGATATGAGCATGGTGAGCCGCAGATACGATATGCCTTTCGCGCAACCAAGGTGGATCTTTTTTTTCACGGCCTTGGTGGGACACAGCCAGGCTCAGGAGGTCAACCGGAGTCCGGATACGGCCGCCGTAGAACAACACATCAGTGCCGCTCGGGCCCACGCTGGCACGAACTGGACGGCGGCCGTCGACTTCCTATGTTCGGTGGAGCCCGATATTGGGGGGCGCGATCAGAGTCCGGTGATCGAGCCGACCCAGCTTTTCGACAATCTTTATGTGATTGGGCGCACCGGAACCGTGGTGTACGCCATCACCACCTCCGAAGGAATTATCCTGATCGATTCCGGCTATGAGGGGCAGACAGAATCCGTGCTCATACCGGGATTGGCCGAGCTCGGCCTGGACCCCGCGGACATCGAATACGTGGTCATCGCTCATGGTCACCGTGACCACTTTGGTGGTGCGCGCTACCTGCAGGACCTTTATGGTGCTCGTATCGTATTGGCAGCGGAAGACTGGGATCTTATGGAGCAGGCAGGCACCGGGGGCGGCGACTCCCTGCCGCCGCCTACGAGAGACCTCGAAGCCGTGGAAGGGATTCCGATCACACTCGGTGATACGTCGGTAACTCTGGTGGCTGTCCCAGGTCACACGCCCGGCTCGATCGGCTTGATTTTCCCCGTTCGAGACGGGGGTGCTAGTCACACCGCGGGGCTCTTCGGGGGGACGATTCTATTATCGTCGCGGATTTCCGATGAGGGGTTGCGCCAGTATCTTCGCTCACTCGCCTATTTCGCTGAGGTGGCCGGTCGGGAGGGTGTGGATGTTGAGATTCAAAATCATCCCATCTTCGACAGCATGCTCGAGAAACTGGCTAAGCTTGAGGCGCGAGACGCCGGCGCGCCTCATCCCTTCGTGGTTGGCGAGGGTGTTTACCAAGGGTTTCTCAATGTGATATCTGAATGTACCCAAGTTGAGCTTGCTAGGCGCGGCTCGACTTAGTCATCGCCGCAACGTGACCAGCACACACAAGAACAGGGGCCTGACCGCGCGATTGGGCTTTGCCTTCAGTGGCCTCATGCAGTGCTGGCGAGAGGAAGCGAGCTTTCGCTTCCAGATATTCGTCGCTGTTCTAGTCATCCTAGCCCTCTTCGTATTGCGCCCACCCCTGATCTGGGTCGCGTTGATAGTCCTCATCTCGTCGTTGGTGTTGAGCGCTGAGCTCTTCAATTCGGCCATGGAGCGTCTCGCAGATGCGTTTGGCTCGATGGCGAATCCGCAGATCAAAGCGGCGAAGGATATGGCCGCCGGAGCCGTACTGTTACTCGCGTTGACTGCTGCGGTTTTAGGGTTGTTTCTTCTGTTGGTTATATTGAAAGGGGCCGTTTAGCCCGTGTTTAGGTATGCCTTCATTCTTTTTGTGCTTATCGGGAACTCGTTAACTGTCCATGCTGAAAGCTCGAGGGATTGGTGGGTGGATGATGCTTTTCTTGCAACTCTTCCACTAGCTGCTTTAGGCATGACTTTTATTAACAAGGATCGAGAAGGACGTGTCCAGTTTTCTAAATCTATTGGCTTGAATACATTGGCCATAGCTGCTCTGAAAGATACGGTAGATAAGGAGCGCCCAAACGGCAATTGTTGTGATGCTTTTCCTTCTGGTCATACTTCAACGGCTTTCGTCAGCGCGGCCTTTATGCATCACCGTTATGGTTTCAGGATAGCTATACCCGCGTACGTTGTGGCGACCTTTGTTGGGTACGCTCGGGTTGAAGCTGACAAGCATTTCGCCGAGGACGTGATTGCGGGCGCAGCGATCGGGTTTCTCAGTAGTAGGTTCCTGACCACTCGCTATAGGAGCGCGCAAATAGTGCCGGTCGTCCGAACAGGCTATTACGGACTTCAGGTTAACGGGAGTTTCTAGCCCCGTATTTCCACGCGATTCAAAGCTCGGTGGTTGACAGTAGCCTGCAGGGAGTCTAGCTTCCTACGGGCATTTCTTTAGAAAATCTGCTTTCCCCCAATCGGCGGCGAGCTAGCACAAAAAAAGGGGAGATGACCCATGAAACGCTCACCGGTTCTTATCGTTTTGGCGCTTGCGATGCCGTTTAGTCTTTTGGCCCAGGAGGTGGTGCCATTTAAACTGGGTACGTTTGCAGACGGCGGTGCCAATTATCTGGGCCTGGTCCTTGACGACCAACTGGTAGTCGATATCGCGGCAGCTAACCAGGCGCTCGACGGTGCGAAGCCGCCGATACCTGGGACTATGACGGGGCTAATCACCGAGTACGATGGGCTTCGTGATCGGTTACATCAGATTGCCCGCGCGGCGTCATCCATGCCGTCGGCGGCTTACGTCAAGGAAGTCAGCGATATCACCATCCGCCCACCTATGAGGCCTCACGTCATCTATAACGCTGCTTCTAACTACGATTTGCATGCTGCGGAGATGGCACGACGGAGTAATCCTCAGGCGGATTTAGAGCCGCTACCTCCCGCTCCAAATTCAATAACTGGGATTTGGGAACGGGAGTCAGATGACATTCGACAAAACCCCTACATGTTTCTCAAGCTGCCGAACACAATTATCGCTGACGGTGAGGCGATTCGTGTTCCACCCGAGCGTCCTAACCTAGATTGGGAGTGTGAACTTGCGGTGGTGATTGGTAGGACCGCAAGCCGCGTCTCCGTTGCGGATGCGGAGGACTACATATTTGGTTACACGTTAGAGAATGACGTGTCTGATCGTGGAGGTCGGGGTGACGGCCGCTTCAGCGGCCCGGATTGGTTCTTGCAAAAGAATCACGACACATTCGCGCCATTTGGGCCTTACATCGTCCCCAAGGAGTTCGTGGATGACCCGCTAAATCTTAGACAGACACTGACCATGAGCGGTGAAATGATGCAGGACTCCAACACGGGCAATATGACGCACGACATTTACGATATGTTGAGCTATGTCTCTAACATAATCACTATGACACCGGGTGATGTTTATGCGTTGGGCAGTCCATCTGGTGTGGGAACTGCTCGAGTGCCCCCGATATACATGCAGGCTGGCGATACAGCGGTATGTGAGATTGAGGGTATCGGTGTTCTCACCAATCCGGTTGTTGCTTGGGATGAGTAGTCTTCAGTAAAGGAATCTATAGACAGCGGCCACCCTATGGGGGTGGCCGTTTTTTTTGCTTCGTCAGCTCAATTAGTAGAATCGCCGAACCTGCTCGACTGTTGCGCCTGCAAACCTCAGTTCGATTTAATTGCTGCACATTCCGATTCGCTGGTGGGCTTGACCCGGCGACCTCTCCGAGCGAAGCTTCCGTTGGTCGCTCAGACGAGCAAAGAGAGTGATGGGGAAGGATCATGGCGGACATCCGGCAGAGCATCGTTGAAGCATCCCGTTTTCAGATGGCGTACGCGCTGTTTCGAATCACCCTGGGTGTCAACATGTTTTTCCATGGTTTCATGCGCATCATTAGCGACACGGGCGCGTGGGTCGACAGCCAAGTCGCACTCTTCACGGATTCCTTCCTCCCGACTTTGTGGGTCACGGCGTTTCTCTGGGTACTGCCATTCTTCGAAGTCGTGTTTGGTGCTTTGCTGGCCCTCGGACTATTCACCTACTGGATGTCTGTGACCGGTGCCTTGATGATGTTTGTGCTCATATTCGGCAACACGACGCGCCAGGCGTGGGGCGTGGTTGGCAACAACATGCATTACACGGTCTATTTCTGCATCCTGGTTGCCGCACATCCTTATGATTGGTTTGCGTTGGATAACCGGAAATCCTCGTGAGATTTAGTATTGATAGTTGATAATGAGATGTGCTCTGTTTGATGTGCCATTGCCCCACGGGTACCCAAGTTCGGGATTTAATGGTTCGGGATTAACTACCACGATGTTTGCCCAGCCCGCTTCATGCAGAAGACTTGAATCAATCGTAACCTCCAGTTGAGTTGGGCTCTTCGCTTCGTAGGGTACTGAAGTGCCGTTGAAGTACACCCGTGATTTTCTGACGAAGTTAAATCCCGTCAATGTGATACTTATCGTCGGGCCACCCTGGGTTACCATGACTGGTGTGATGGTTTCTATGGCGGGCTGAGGGGCTTCGACAGGATCTGGCAGAGGTGTACCAGGCCCACCCGGCGGGCGCCCCACAAACCTAAAGCCACGTGCGCCGTGGGCGACTTCCTTGAATGCAGCTACCCAGTGTAGTGCCTCCACGGGGGGGTTTAGTTCTGAGTCGCGGCGGAAAGGATCATGAAATGACACATCATATCCAAGCTCGACCACTTTACCGTTCATGATCACCGTATCGATCTCACGAAGATTGCTAATATCTCGCAATGGATCTTCATTGACGATGATCACATCCGCTAATTTTCCGACCTCAACCGTACCGATTTCGTCTCCTAAGAGCAGCATCTCGGCTGACCATTTGGTTGCCCCCTGGATGATTTGCATCGGGGAAATACCAGCCTCCTCGAATACGGCAATCTCATGGTGGAGATTTTCGCCTGGAACCCGGGACGGGTTCGTATTTGCGCCCGGAACCAGATGTCCGCCGTTATCCACGAACATTTTGTGAAATCGTAATGCATTCTTGAAGCCGATCATCTTTCGTTCTCGTGCAGTCTCATCATGGACGCTCCACGGGCCTCGTTGCCCATAGAAGGCTAGCGCTGCCTGCATCCTGGCCGATGGGTAATAGGCCATTAAGTTAGGGTCTGCTTCTGCGAAAAATCTGCGGTCTTCCGCCTCGAAACGGGCCCATTCGGCTGGGTAGCCTCGAAAATTGGCCTGAAACGTTGGCGTGAGTGCGGTTTCGTTCTCAATCAGGCGCTGTATGAGTTCTTCGGCACGGTCATCATCCATGTCTGCGTACATGTCGAGCCGATCCCGTTCATCTGTATCGGTCGGTACCGGGCTGGTCACGGCACGCCAGATGCCAGCTGAATGGGGTAGGTTACGGGTTGATCGCTCGACGGCCTCCCAAGGACCATAGATCGGTCCGTACGCGCGAGTGAAGACAGGCGTACCTGTTCTATCCGCCTCTTCGATAGCAGTAACATAGTACTCAAGCGGCATTGAGCCGTCGTTGAACATAAGAGCGTCAGCGCCGGCTTCGATAAAGGCTCGCGCGAGGTCTCGGGCCTCCTGGGCAGAGTGAGGGTCTCGCGCTGGTGTTAGAATTGTCTCCAGGCCCGTGCCCCCGTCGGGGATCCTGTTCAAGCGCGACAGCCCGGTGTATGTACGTGGCGCGCGAAGTATGCCGGCGTGTACTGCGTCACGATGTGGTATAGCAATCTCGCCGGAGTTACCCACGTCGATAGTTGAGGTGATCCCATAGTTCAGCATGACTTCGCCGTAATACCAGTTATAACTAACTTGAGAATCCCATAGTCCAGGGAGGATGAATTTTCCACTTGCTTCAATGACAGTGGCATCATCTGGATAGGAGATATCGCTTACTGTCGAGATGGTTTCTATTCGGTTGCCGCTCATCACGATAACTGCGTTGCTTATTGGCACCCCGCCGTTGCCGTCAATCAGCGTACCCCCCTCAATGATGAGGGTCTCAACCTGTGCGGCCAGTTGCAGAGAGCCCGTTCCGCAAGCGACAGCGAGGCCCAGGGTCAACGTACGGACCTTAGAGTTCTTCATGTTTCCTCCGGACACATTTTTTGGAGTTATTATTTGTACGATAATTCTACTTGGTTTGTACAGGGTTCAAAAGCGCCTAGTCCTAAACGGTAAGGCGTAGCTGTGGTCTCAACTGATTTCATGGGTAACGTTTGCACGGCAATGACATGAGTTTCGCTTTCCATAGTTAAAGTAGAATACTCAAAAACTAAGATCGGTAGGTTTATTCTTGTCAGACTCTCTTCAAAAATCGTCGGCCGTGGCACCATCTGATGTAAGTAAGGTGTCCGATCGAAATAGAGCAATCAGTGTGATTGCAGGGCCTACTATTTTCTTAGCGTTGCTCTTGTTGCCGTTAGGAGGGTTGCCCTATGAGGTGCGGTGCAGCATCGGACTGCTCGTTTGGATGGCGTTGTGGTGGATCACCCGGCCTGTCCATCTAGCAGTCACTGGTTTTCTTCCTCTGGTTACTGTTGCGCTCTTCAACTTCGCATCAGTAGACCGAATCTTGCCCGCTTACGCGGCGGAACTCGTTATTCTTCTCCTATCTGCGAATGTGCTTACCACCTGCTGGACGCGTTGGGGATTGGATCGGCGCATTGCACTGGTCTCATTGATAGGCGTCGGTACCAATACGACGCGGCAGATTATCTCCTGGTTTGCCATAGGCATGATCCTGAGCGCGTTTTTGCCTAATACTATTGTTGCAGCGACCATGATCCCTATTGTCGTTGCCATGTTGAGATTTATCGGTATTGAAGATTTGTGGGAAAGCAAATTTGGTACCGCTTTGGTTATAGCAGTTGCCTGGGGTACGAGTGCAGGGGGTGCTACAACCCCGCTCGGTGGCGCGCCTAATCTTCTGACGGTTGAATATATCCAGGAAATGGTTACCGGGGAGGAGTTTCTCTTCGCAACCTGGGTGACACGATTTCTACCGCTGAGCCTCGCTGTCATGATCGTAACTTTTATCTATGTAAGGTTCGCATTTAAACCGGAGATAGCAGAAGTAGAAGGAACTCGAGAGTTCTTTCTCTCTGAGCTCAAATCTCTGGGCTCAATGAGTATTCAGGAGAAATGGGGTTTCTTTCTGTTTGTGTCGGCAGCATTTCTCGCGTTTAGCCGACCCCTGTACGCAAGCTTGATACCCTCACTTACGCCCGCATACGCTTTTCTATGTTGCGCAATCATCTGTTTCTTGGTTCGCACACAAGGTGAGAATCTTATGACCTGGGAATATGCTCAGGGGAAAATGATGTGGGGACTGTTTTACCTCTTTGCTGGCGGCACGGCTTTAGGGCGTGTGTTGACCGAGACTGGGACAGCAGCTCATATCGCCGAGGTATTGTTGCCGTACGCCAGTGAGGGCGGGTTCGTCGCTGTTTTAGTCTTTGCCGGATTAACCCTCTTTATGACCCAGATCACAAATAACACGGCAGCTATTGCGATTACCGTGCCTATTACTATCAGTACTTTCCAGAGTCTGGGTTTGAACCCGTTACCGTTCATCTATATCGTAACAACGGTAGGCAATTGTGGCTTCATGTTGCCAACCTCCGCTGGAGGGCCTGCAGTTGCAGCCGGTTATGGGATCAATCTTAAGACTATGGCGATCAAGGGCTTTTGGGCTTGTTTGCTCGCACTAATTGCGGTTGTGATCGTGGGGTATCTGCTTTCCGTTTATTGGCCTGCTTTTAGCGCAGCTTGAGGCGGGGAATCCACCGCCGAGCTATACTAGCCGTCAACTTCTTTGCTTGGAATCTTATTCCGTAAAAAGGGGAGAACATGAATCGCACTTTAGGCCTGATTGCAGTTTTTTCGCTGTTTGTTGCGTTGATGAAGCCTGTTGCGGTGAGCGCCCAGGACGGGGTGGTTTACGAGACAGATGATGTTGCTGGTTCTGAAATCCCTGTGACCTATCATCTGATTTCAACCGATGACGGACTTTTGACACCGATCGGCTTGAGAAAACCCATTGGTGATGGACCTTTCCCAGCGGTGCTGTTTTCGTCGGGGAACGGCGGCGAAGGGTTAGAGTACGTTAAGGATAACAGCCATAATCGTGGTTGGACGCTTGATCAATTTCTTGCTGCCGGTTATGCGGTTGCTTGGTTACGCTATCGTTCCGAAGTGGAAATCCCTGTTTATGATGGTTCAGCGTTGTTAGCTCAACCATGGTCAGGTCGACCCGTATTTAATAGGGCGCCATTAGAATACGACGACGCTATTAGGATCATTGACTACGTTCGGGCTCTACCCTACATCGATTCCGATAAGGTTGGATGGATGGGGGTAAGCCATGCCGGCGAGATGCTGATGAAAATAGCGAGTGTCTACGATGGGCTAGCTGCAGGAATAGCGTCTGAGCCTGCATCCGCAGGTTTTATGGCGCGTGGTGAGGTTGAATCAATCTCTGAAATCGGCTCAGAGGAGTATGGCGATGACGGACAGTCTGCACTAGAAACGGCAGACAGTTACGATGCAGAAAGTCTCCAAGCAGCGGTGAAGGCAACCCATAACGCAATCGATCGTGAGGTTGCCATGGCGAGAATTGACCCGATTGGTATTCCGATTTTCGTTCAAGGCAGAGACCGTGATCATAACCAGCCGGTTTTCAGAGTTAACTACGAGTTGCTTTCTCAGGCGGGCAAGAATGTGGAGTGGAAGACCTATGACCATGACGTGCATGGGTTCGTGTACGTGTGGCGTGATGCTGCGGGCAAGTACCAACCAGATGAGGTTCAACTCGAAGCTATCTCTGACTCCATAGCGTTTTTCAATCGTTACCTGAAGTGATGGGGTTAACAGATCATTGGAGTGATCGACGTGATAAAAAAAGTGACTGAAGAAGGCGCAACTACACGAAGAGAGTTTATCGCTACGATGTCGGCTCTTGGTGTTTCTGGGCTGAGTCCTAATTCGTTACTGGCACAAACCCAGATGCCGCAGCGACCCATCCCTGGAAAAGGGGAAATGCTTCCCGTAGTTGGCCTGGGGTCTAGCAAGGTGGTTTCCCAAATATCTTCCAATGGAACGAATCCGCTTGCTGCGGTGTTGCAGGCACTGCGCGATAGCGGTGGTCGTGTAGTTGATACTTGGCCCAGAAACCCTGAGAACGATGCCGGGCTCGGTCAAGTTGTAAACACGCTGGATTTCCGTGATTCCCTTTTCTTGACAACCAAGATTGATCAGGTTGGCAAGGAGGCCGGGATTGAGCAATTCCGTCAAACCCAGCGCCTCTACCGTAGAGAAACAATCGATCTTGTGCAGATATTCAGCTTAATTGATCTGGATACCCAGTGGCAAAACCTCAAAGAATGGAAGGCGGAAGGGCACGCAAGATACATTGGGGTTACGGTTTCTCAATACAATCTATACGAGCAACTCGAGGAATTTTTGGGACGGGAAACACCCGACTTTGTGCAGATGAACTACTCGATCACAGAGCGTCGAGCGGAAGAACGACTCTTGCCTCTAGCAGAGGATATGGGTTTGGCCGTTCTCCTTAATCGCCCATTTATGAACGGCGCGTATTTCACGCAGCTAGAGGGTCGATCCTTGCCCGAGTGGGCGGCGGAGTTCGACTGCGAGAGCTGGGCGCAGTTCTCACTCAAGTACATTCTCGCCCATCCGACGGTTACATGTGTGCTGACGGAAACCAGTAACCCCGTTCATATGGTGGAGAATGCTGCAACCGCGCTGGGGCGAATGCCGGACGCTGCCGCGCGGGCGCGAATGCGAGACTTTATCGATCAGGTCTGAGGCCCCTAAGACGCAGAGGTCTTCACGCCACCCAGTAAACTTCTCACCAGATGTTTGCGGGCATGTCTGACATGCACCGTGGTCGGTGATTGTTTCTGGATCTGATCCGCCCAGTTCCTGGTTTAGTCAGTGCGACACTGCCTCGAGTCCTGGATGCACAACGTAGCCTCCTCCTGTGTGATTCTGGCGTTGGGCTCGCGGTATCGGTAAAGGTAGTCCCACATGGTTACGATGTTGTGCTCTAAGAGCCGATCGATGCCGTTGTAGTCACCGAAGTCCTCTCGCATTGTGGCATCCGACAGTGTCTTGATTTCTTGTAGTGTTCGCCCGTCCCGCATGTGTCCAAGGATGTTCTCTTTGAGTGCCAACAGGTAGTCGTAGTAGTCGATGAAGGCATCCTGCGTGGTGATGGGTCCGTGGCCCGGCAATACGACGTCTACGTCTTCTAGATTGGCTAGGACGCGCATGACTCTGAGTTGATTGTTGATTTCCATATCCCTGAAATCGGGGAAGAGGTTCCGGCCCTTGGCGGAGTCGACCGCAATCAAAACCCGTTCCTCTGGAATGTGAATCTGGATGAGGTTATCGCTGTGGGTTGGGCCGAAGTACAGGAGCTTTAGGTAGACGCCGCCAAACCGAAGATCCATCTCTTCCTCGAAGGTGATGGCGGGGACGATCGAGTTCCGGTTCTCTCCGACCAAGTGGGGAACGATGTTCACGTGACCTATCCCCACCGCCGTGTCGCTGAAGATGCCTGTGTGACAGTTGTGGTCCTGGTGATCGTGACTCAGTATCACATACCTCACTGGCACGTCATAACGGCTATCGAGCTCCCCCTTAAACCACTGTGCTGTGCCGGAGTCGCAGTAGTGACCGTCGATAACGATGATGCCTTCATCGGTCAGGATATAGGCACCGTATTGGTTATCGGAGCCCCAGCGGTAGACGTGCTCTGAGATCTGCTCGATGGATCTCGTTGAGGGTTGCCACACCCGGCCCTGTGCATGAAGACTCGACGCACTGATCACAGCGACGGATATTGAGATAAGCAGGAGTGTTATTGGTCTCAATTCCTT
>Ga0310121_10005229_pt1 | contig 11225 bp, 13 predicted proteins | sample CB27_Tmax_986_MG_FD_203504 | JGI IMG/M metagenome (GOLD analysis project Ga0310121, IMG submission 203504) | Marine microbial communities from Western Arctic Ocean, Canada - CB27_Tmax_986 | ecosystem: Environmental > Aquatic > Marine > Oceanic | place: Canada: Western Arctic Ocean | collected...
ATCCGGCACAGATACTCCCACCGAGCCTGTCGTCCCAAGTTGTACCCCCTGCCCGGAGGGTTACATCTCAGATGGCTCGACGTACCCCCCTTCGGTTACATCTTGGACGGCGCGATACGGGACGTTGCGCGCATCGGGCGCCTCGCGCTAGACTTGTGAGGTTTTGGCCGCGCTATCGGCCCACTAGACTTCGTTCCATTCCGCAGGAGAGCGAGCATGACAACGCGCCGTACCTTGGGGGTAGCTTTGGCTGCCACCCTCACCGGGGCCCTCGTGCTGCCCGGGTGCAGCCGCAGCAAGCCCGTCGAGGTGAACCCGATCATTCCATCCATCGAGGTGAGCGCCGAGCGCGCGCCTCTCGGCAGCGCGCTCGAGATCACGTACACGTGGACCGTCGAGGATGGCGCGAAGAAGCTGGATCAGGACTACAGAGCCATGGTCCACTTCCTGGACACCCACGAGGTGATGCTGTTCGAGGACGACCACACGCCCGTCCCGCCTCCCTCGGAGTGGGAGCCCGGGGAGACCTACACCTACACCAGGACCCGTTTCATCCCGGTGTACCCCTACGTCGGTGAGGTCGAGGTGCGAATGGGGCTCTACCCGTATCCCGGCCGCGGGGAGAGGCCGGCCCTCAAGGGAGACGACCGCGGCTTCCGCGAGTACAACGTGGCGACCATGGAGCTCCTGCCCCAGACCGAGAACATCTTTCTCGTCTACAAGGAAGGCTGGCACAACCCCGAGACCCATCCCGAGAACCCGGGAATCGAGCGGACGTGGACGAAGGGCGAAGCTCTCGTCGCCTTCAAGAATCCCAGAAAGGACGTCGTCGTCTACCTCGAGGCCGACACCTGCGTGGAGTGCTTCTCCTCCGCCCCCGAGCTGACGGTGTCGGTGGCGGACAACGTGGGCCTGGTCGTCCCTGTCGAAGAGCCCAGCATCTTCCTGAAGAAGATCCGGGTCAGCGCAGAGGACCTGGGCGACGAGGAGTGGGTGGACCTGCGGCTGACGATGAACGAGTCGTTCATCCCGAACCAGCTCGACCCGCCCCTCAACAACGACGACCGTGAGCTCGGCCTCAACGTCTACCATCTCTACGTGGGGGACGCGGACGCCTTCGGATCGGCCGAGGGCATTGTGGACGCGGAGCCCCTCGGGCCGGCGTCGCCCTCGGCTCGGCCCTAGGCGGCCGTCGGGACGGGCAGAAGAGGGAGGCGGCAAAGCCGTCTCCCTTTTCATTTTGGAGGACCGCAGAGGACGGGAGCGCGACATGGACGAGTGGACGGGGAGCGACGGGCGCGTCGACGTGGCTGCCATCATGGCCCGGATCCGCGAGAAGATCCGTGGACGCCGGGACCGCGGCCTCTACACCGACGAGGAGGTCGAGGAGCTGAGCGCGCTCAGGCTGCAGGCGTTCGCCGACGAAGCGGGCATCGACCCGGACCTTCTGTCCCGCCTGATGGCGCCCAACCACAACTGGAACATCTCCACCGACTACCGGGTCGAAACCCACCGTGCGGGCCTCGGCGCGCGCTTCGTGGTGCTCCTCAAGAAGCTGGTGCGACCCTGGGTGCGCCTCTACACCGACCACCCCCTCTCTCGCCAGGCGCAGATCAACCTCTACCTCCACTACCTCTGCCACAACCTGGTGAGGGAGCTCGTCCGGCTGCAGATCGAGCACACGGCTCTCAGGAATCGTGTGGATCAGCTGACGGGCGAAGAGGCCCCTGGCGAGAAGAAGGCGGGTGAGGCGGAGGGGTGAGGGTCGCCTTCGTCGTCCAGCGCTACGGCACCGAGATCGTCGGAGGAGCGGAGCTGCACTGCCGCTGGGTGGCGGAGCACCTGGCCGAGCGTCACCAGGTGGACGTTCTCACGACCACCGCCACCGACTACCTCACCTGGAGAAGCGCCCTCGAAAGCGGGACGTCGGAGCTGAACGGCGTCAACGTGCGGCGCTTTCCGGTCGCTCGCGAGCGGGACATCCGGCGCTTCGATCCCGTGGCCAACAAGGTGTGCTTCTTCGAGCACACCGACGAGGAGGAGCGGACCTGGATCGAGGAGCACGGCCCGGTGTGCCCGGCTCTGCTCGACTACCTTCGGGGGCACGAGGGGGAGTACGACGCGCTCATCTTCTTCTCGTATCGCTACTGGACGAGCTACTTCGGGCTGCAGGTGGCGCCCCACAAGAGCATTCTCGTCCCGACGGCCGAGCACGACCGGGTGCTCTACCTGCGGCTGTTTCGTTCGTTCTATCGGCTTCCGGTCGCCATCGCCTTCAACAGCCCCGAGGAGCGCATCCTCATCGAGAGGATCACTGGCAACGAGGACCTTCCGGGCGAGGTGGTGGGCACGGGGATCAACCGCCCGTCGTCCGTCCCCGTCGGGGAGGTGGAGGCACGCCTCGACCTGCTGGGGGACTATCTCGTCTACGTCGGACGCATCGAGCCCGAGAAGGGCTGCGCGGTCATGATCGACCACTTCCTCCGGTGGCAGCGCGAGACACGGGCGAACGTCACCCTGGCTCTGTTCGGCCGGGCCACCATGAGCTTCTCCGAAAACGCCCACGTGCGCCTCATGGGCGTCGTGCCGGACCCGGAGAAGCTCGCCGCCATCGCCCGCGGGCGGGCGCTCGTCATGCCGTCGCGCCACGAGAGCCTCTCCATGGTGGTGCTCGAGTCCTGGATGATGGAGCGGCCGGTTCTCGTCAACGGCGACTGCGAGGTGCTGCGCGGCCAGGTCCTCCGGGCCGACGGGGGGCTCTACTACCGCCGGTACGAGGAGTTTGCGACCGCTCTGGACCTGCTCATGGGGGAGCCCGCCCTGGCCGACACACTCGGGCGCCAGGGGCACCGGTACTTCGAAGACAACTACTCCTGGGACCGAATCGTCGAGAAATACGAGAGGCTTCTCCAGATGGCGACCCGAGGGGGTGGGCGCGGGTGAGGCTCGCCTTCGTCATCCAGCGCTACGGGCTGGAGGTCGCGGGAGGGGCGGAGCTGCACTGCCGCTGGTTGGCGGAGCGACTGGCGCGCCGTCACCACGTCGAGGTCTTCGCCACCCGGGCGCTCGACTACCTCGAGTGGCGGAACCACTACCCGAAGGGCACCGAGGTCGTGGGCGGGATCCCCGTGCACCGCCACACCGTCCGGCGGACCAGGAACGCCCGCAAGTTCGCGTCGCTCTCGAACCTCTGCTTCCACGAGTCCCACACGCGGGACGAGGAGGTGGCCTGGGTGCGTGAGAACGGGCCGTACTCGCCGAGCCTCGTCAAGGCGGTGGCTCGCTCGCGGGAGCGGTTCGACCGCTTCATCTTCTACTGCTACCGCTACTACCAGAGCTACCACGGTCTGCCCGCCGTGCGCGACCGGGCCATCCTGGTGCCCACGGCAGAGGAAGACCCGGCCATCGGGCTTGGAGTCTTCAAGGACCTCTTCCACGCTCCGCGGGGCCTGCTGTACCTGACCCCGGAAGAGCAGGCCCTCATCGAGGAGGCGAGCGGCAACCATGGCGTCCCCAGCGCGGTGATCGGGAGCGGGCTCAACCTTCCCCCGACGGACCCCGGCTTGGACTTCGCTGCGCGGCATGGGATCACCCGGCCGTTCGTGCTCTACGTGGGCCGCATCGACAAGAACAAGGGATGCGTGACGCTGTTCGCCTACTTCCGGAAGTTCGTCGAGGAAACGGGCGCCGACGTCGATCTCGTGCTCGCCGGCTCGGCCGTGATCCCGGTTCCGGACCACCCCCGGATCCGCCACGTCGGTCGGGTGAGCGAGGAAGAAAAGGTCGCGGCGCTCAGACAGTGTCGGCTGCTGGTCATGCCGTCGCCGTACGAGAGCCTCTCGATCGTCACCCTCGAGGCGTGGAAGCTTGGCGCCCCGGTGCTGGCCAACGCCCGATGCCGGGTGCTGATGGGACAGTGTATGCGTTCGGGCGGGGGCCTCTTCTACCACGGCTACGCGGAGTTCGCCGAGGGCCTGCGCCTCCTGCTCGACCGGCCGGCGCTGGCGACGACCCTCGGGCAGCAGGGCCAGGCCTGGGTCGAGAACGAGTGCGCGTGGGAGACCGTCGAGAGCCGGGTGGACGACCTGCTGGCACGCACGGGGTAGGCGGGTCAGGTTCCCGGGGACCGCGCCGACGGGGTGGGAGCGTCGTCAGTCCTTGCTGGTGAGGTCGAGGTCGAGGCGGACCTTCAGGTCCTCGAGCTTTCGCGTCCCGACGAGGGTCAGCCGGACCGCGTCGCGTTGTAGAAGACCTGACCCGGCACCGTGTACAGCTGAAGCCGCAACTTCATTCCGCCGATGACGCCGACGTCCAGGGGCAGCAGGTCGAAGAAGAGCGTGCGGTCCGTGTCGGTCTCGAGGCTCACCATCTCGCCGCGGGAGCGCGGTGCGGTCTTGGCGTGGATCCACTGGAGGTTGGTGGTCTTTCCGCACAGACCAGGGCCGTAGTACACGATCTTGGCCGTCATCTGCATCGTCGTGTAGTTCACGAACATCATGGTCGAGGCCGAAGTTTAGCACTCTCCCAGCCGCCGCCGGCGCTCAGAAGCTCAGGCCAAGCCCCAGGATGTAGCGGCGGTCCAGGTCGACCGGAGCCGGCATGGGCAGGTTCACCCACTGGTACTCCCCGCGGATGACCAGCCCGAGCGGAAACTTGAGCTTCAGGCCCACAAAACGCAGGCCCAGCGTGCCGGTATCGCCGTCGTTCAGGACCGACTCGCGGTACACCCCCACGCCGATGCCGCCGTAGGGCACGAACCGCCCGAATTGCGGCGCTATGTAGGCCTTGGCCGAGAGGCTGAAGAGGCTCGTCGAGGGCAGATCGCTGCCCTGCCAGGCCCCCTCCAGGTCGCCGCTGAGGATGTTGAAGAGGGTGATCGTAAACATCCCGCCGTAGCCGGTGCTCCAGATCTCACCCGGGCCGGCCCCGGAAAGGAACACGGTGAGCTCCGCCGGAGAGGCCGTCCGGACCGAGCCCAGGAGGAGACCGGCGAGCAGTAGGCCTGCGAGCAGCCCCTGGCGAGACCGACTCCGAGAGGGAGCGTGGGCGTGCATGGGCTCATGGTCGCGCCCTCTCGAGCGCCCCGTCAACCGGAGAGCGGGGGACGGGCTCTCCCGAACGACGCCCGCGGTTCTCACGGAGCGGTGCTATAGAATGGCCAAACCATGACCGAGTCGTCTGCCCTCCAGAGCGCCCCGGTGGCGGCCCCCACCACGCAGAAGGTCGTGATCGTCATGCCTGCCTACAACGCGGCACGCACGCTCGAGGACACCGTCCGAGCCGTCCCCGAGGGCTTCTACGACGAGATCGTCGTCGTCGACGACCACAGCCGGGACGACACCCAGGAGAAGGCCCAGGCGCTCAACCTCAAGGTCATCCGCCACCCCCACAACGTGGGCTACGGCGGGAACCAGAAGACGTGCTACATGGAAGCGCTCCGCACCGGCGCCACCATCGTGGTGATGCTCCACCCCGACGGCCAGTACGATCCCGCGATCATCCCGGAGATGATCCGCCCCATTCAGGAGGGCCGGGCGGACATGGTCCTCGGCTCGCGCATGCTGACGCCCGGAGCGGCCCGCCGAGGCGGGATGCCGCTTTGGAAGCGGATCGCCAACCGCTTCCTGACGACCCTCGAGAACCTCGCCATGGGGCGGAGCTTCGCCGAGTGCCACACCGGCTACCGGGCCTACAGCCGCCACTTCCTCGAAACGGTCCCCTTCCTGCGCAACGCCAACGGGTTCGTCTTCGACACCGAGGTGATCTTCCAGGCCGTCCAGTTCCAGCTTCCCGTGGCCGAGGTCCCGGTGGAGAGCCGGTACTTCGAAGACGCCTCGTCCGTGGGATTCCGCCAGGGCGTCGTCTACGGCCTCGGCACCCTCTGGACGGCGCTCCGCTTCGTCCTCCATCGCGCGGGCCTGGCCAAGAGCGACAAGTTCCGCCGTTGAGTGACCTGAGGAGACGTCGGATGAAGAGACTGATTGCCGTGACCCTGCTTCTGGGTCTGACGATGACGCCTGCAGTGATGGCGAACCACCACGTGGGCGGGAAGTGGGAGGGAACCGCGGAGACGCCCCGCGGCGCCGTGGAGATCACCTTCGACTTCATGGAAGCAGATGGACACCTCACCGGCACCATCACGACCCGAAGAGGCGAGTCGGAGATCGAAGAAGGCACGGTGGACGGAAACAGCCTCTCCTTCAAGCAGACCTTGAGCTTCCAGGGACGGGAGATCGTCTTGTCCTACACCGGGACGGTCGATGGCGACGAGATCGCCTTCACCCGCGAAGTGGAGGGCCGAGGCCGCTCCTCGAAGTTCACCGCCAGGCGCGTCAAGTAGAGAAAATCATGCAGGGTCCGGCAACCGGCCCTGGCCGGTTGCCGGAGCATGACCCGTCATTCTGAGGGCTTCCATTCGTTGGGCGGGCCCGAAGGATCTCCCAATACCGCAATCGGGAGATCCTTCGTCGCACGCGCAGGGTCGAAGCTCCTCAGCATGACGGATATGTCGTTGGACGGGAGCTTCGTCCTCGGGCGCGTCGTCTTTCCCGCGTCCCGCATCGTCGGTCGACGAATCGAAACGGCTACCGCCGACTGACGCACCGTGCTAGCATTTCCGTTCGCCGCTGCGCCCGTAGCTCAACTGGATAGAGCGTCGGCCTCCGGAGCCGAAGGCTGTAGGTTCGAACCCTACCGGGCGTACCATAGAATCAACGACCTACGACGATTCCTTCGTTGGGGGAGCCGCAAAGGTTCCCCATAGGTTCCCTCACCCCGACTCCCTTACTCGAAGACCAGGAAGTACTGGTAGGGCAAGATGTCGTGCTCGGCGGCGAGGTGAAAGCCGCCCTCTTCCATTTGCTGGACGAGGTCGTCACGGGCGATCTTCATCGCGAGGGGCGGGCCGACGGGGAGCTCCCGCTTCTGGAAGTCGATGTGCACGACCTGGCCGCCGGGGCGGAGCATGCGTTTCATCTTCGCCATGTAGCCGGACTGGTCCTCGATGTGGTGCCACGTATTCACGATGACGAAGCGGTCCACCGAGGCGTCGGGCAGGAGGGGGTCGTCGGGATCGGCGAGTCTGGTCACGACGTTGCGTATTCCGGCGTCGCGGAGGCGTCGGTTGAGGTGGCGCACCATGTCCGGGCTGACGTCGACGGCGTAGACGATGCCGTCCTCGCCCACGGCCTCGGCGAAGCGCACCGAGAAGTACCCGGAGCCGGATCCGATGTCGGCCACCACCTCGCCCTCCCGAAGGGCCAGCGCAGCGATAACCTCGGAGGGCTTCTGGTACTCGTCGCGAGCGGGGTCCTCGAGCGAGGCGATGAAGGCCTGGGGATCGCCATGGCGGCGATGCATCTCATGGGGCGTCGCCGATTCCTGGGCAGCGGCGAGCCCAGAGGCCACGGTGCAGCCGGCGAAAAGCAGGAGCGCTTGTTTCATGGATCCAGTCCTTTGTTTCAGTGGCCCAGCGCGGCCACGCCTTCGATGAGCCGGTCGACCTCGGCGGTCGTGGTGTAGCAGGCGCATCCGGCCCGCACCAGGCCGTCCTCGGATGCCCCGAGGCGGCGAGCGACCGTGGTCGCGTAGAAGTCCCCGTTGGACACATAGACGCCCCTCCCGGCCAGCTCACGGGCGACGTCCTCCGAGGGCCGAGCGTCCACGACAAAGGAGACGGTCGGTGTGCGGCGTGCCGTCGGCGGCGGGCCGAAGACTGTGACGCCGGGAAGGTCCGAGAGGCCCGAGCAGAGCCGCTCGACCAGGTCTTGTCCTCGTGCGTGAAGGCTCCTCTGGACATGGCCGAGGCGCGTTCTCCTGTCCCCTCTCTGGACGAGGACGAGAGAGGCGAGAAAGTCCACCGCCGCCGCGGCGCCCACGATGCCTTCGTGGTTCTGCGTCCCGGTTTCCATGCGCTCCGGGGCCTCCTCCGCAGCGGGCTCCAGCCGAGGCACGTCGAGGCTTTCGAGAAGAGGCTGACGTCCCCAGAGCACCCCGATGTGGGGACCGTAGAACTTGTAGGCGGAGCAGATCAAGAAATCACACCCCAGGGCCCCCACGTCCACGAGCTCATGAGGTGCGGAGTGCACGGCGTCGACGAAGACGAGGGCCCCGACGCCCCGGGCGAGCTCGACCGCCTTTGCGACGTCGTTGATGGTGCCGAGGGCGTTCGAGGCGGCGCCGATGGCCAGGAGACGCGACTTCGAGGTGAGCGCGGTGGCCAGCCCCTCCATGTCGAGCTGGCCGTCTTCCACACGGAAGGGCACGGAGCGGACCAAGAGGCCCCTCTCCCGGGCCAGGGCACGCCAGGGATCGATGTTAGCGTGATGGTCGAGCTCGGTGACCACGATCTCGTCGCCCGGGCCCCAGGCCCGGCCCAGCGCTCGGCCCAGGTGGAACGTGAGGGTCGTCATGTTGGCGCCGAAGGCGATTTCGTCCGGGTGTCCTCCCACGAAGTCGGCGAGGGCCTCCCGCGCGCTCATCAAGGCGATTTCCGTTTCGACGCTGGTGGGGAAGGCCCAGTGGGTGTTGGCGTTGTGGTGGAGGAGGTAGTCGGACATGGCGCGCACGACGGACCGTGGGACCTGTGTGCCTCCGGGGCCGTCGAAGAGGGCGACCGTGCCGTCTCCGTGGCGGCGCTCGAGAGCGGGAAAGTGGCTGCGGATCTCCTCGACGGCGGCCACCTCGCTGTCCTGGGTTGTCGATGGGCCCATTGGGAACTCTCCTCTTCAGGGGGAGAGCAGGATACTCCAGCCAGACTTCGAGCAGCCATGCGGGCGCCCGGCGAGCGTGGGGTCAGGCCGTGCGCGGCCCGGCGAACACCCGCGACGGCAGGAGAATGAGCGAGCGGAGCAGCTCGAAGACGCCCTCCACGGCGATCCCGACGAGGCGGAAGGGCAGGAGGAGCAGCCAGACGAGCGGATAGAGCACCAGGCCCAGCAGGGCCAGCGGCCAGCACAGGACCAGGAGGATCAGCCACAGAAGGAACTTCGCCACCAGAACACCTCCACTCGATCATACGCCTGGGAGGCGCAGGACGTTCCCCGCCGGCCGAGAAACGCCAGCGGCGTGGCTTAGGAGCCGGCGGCTTGAATGACGGTGTCGATGGCCGGTCGGACGTCGGCTTTCATGGGCGCGTCGGCCATGAAGACCACCGTGAGGTAGCCGTCGGTCGCGGGCACCCTCCATGCGGTGAGATGCTGCCCGGCCAGGGGTGCGGACACCGAACGCGTGGGCGGGGCGCGGAGCTTCTTCTCCATCATCGAGACCAGACGTCCTGCAATGGCCTCGGGCCCCGGCTCCGGCCAGTCGCCGCGAGAGGTCAGGACCTGTCCCGCCGGATCGACGAGCATCGCTCCATTCGCCGGGGCCAACGCCAGGCACGAGTCCGCGACCTGGTCCCAGGGAGACTTCGCCTGGACCTCGGCCTGAGGTTCCTCTTCGCCCCCGACCATCTCGGCCTCGAGTGCTGCCGGGTCGGACCACTCGGCCGCCGCTGCAGGCTCTTCCGAGAGGAGGTCTTCCGGCAACACGCCGAATTCAGGCGCCCCCTGGTCGTCGAGCTCCGAAGTCGAAGGAGGCGCTTCAAGCTCCGCAAGCGCGTCGTCCTCGTCGTCGGCGCCCTCTTCGCCCGGGGCCGGCGCGTCGTTCGACCCGGCCTCGAAAGATCCGGTCGCGGGGCCGTAGCCGCCCGGCAGGAGCTGCTCGAACATGTCCTCGTCCGACTCGTCGGGCTCCGGTGCGAACTTTCCCGTGTCGGCCGCATGGGCCTCGGCGGGCGCGGGAGGGGAGGGCTCATCTTCGAGCATCGGGACCTCCGGCTCGAAGAGCGGCTCGGGCGGCGGCTCCGGTTCGGAGGAATCCAGCTCGAGGCCGGGCAGCTCGGCGGGCTCGGAGGCGTCGATCGCCGGGGGCTCGGGCTCGGGCGCAGCCAGCTCCGGCACCGCAGGCTGGAGCTCGGAGGGTTTCAGCTCCGGCGGCTCGGGCTCCAACTCGGGCGCGTCGAGCTCCGGGGGTGCAGGCGACGCAACGGGCTCCGGCGGGGGCGGCGTCGGGACCAGTGCGGGAGGCGCCGGCGCCACAGGTGTCGGGCTCAGGGCGACCTCGGTGCCCCGAGCGCGATGGTGGAGACGCTGGGCGAGGCCCGTGCAACCTCGAGATCAGAGGAGCTGGCGGGCGGGTTGAGCTTCATGCACCTTCTCCTTGCCGAGGAGGCGGTTCATCCGAGCCTCCAGCTCGTCGGCCAGCATCTCGAAGCGGCGTCCTTCCGGGCCGCCGGCCCCGTCGCCCAGGAATCCCACCGGGGTGCCGAGGGCGCTCGCCCGTGCGAAGGCCTCGGTGCGGGGGATCACGGTCTCGAGCGTGTCGGGAAAGCCGTTCCACATCTCGCTCAACACGGCATGGGCGCCGTGTCGCTCCCGCTCGACGAGGTTGGGCAGGATGCCGAGGAGCCGGAGCCGCGGGTTGGCCTCCGACTGGATGTGCTCCAGCAACCGCAGGCTCTGCTCGAGTGAACGCAGTGCCAGGCTCTTGGTCTGGAACACGAGGAGCGCGAAGTCGGCCGCACACAGCGCCGCGGTCGTGACACGACCGAGTCCGGACGGCGTGTCCATGAGGACGATGTCGCTGGATCCCTCGGTGCTCTCGAGGGCCTCTTTCAGTGCCCCGGGGCGCGCGAACTCCTCTTCGAACGACGAGACGTCGGTGGCATCGAGTCGCCCGCGGGGCAGCAGCCGGAGCCCGTCGAGCCGCGTGGTGAGGATCGCCTCCTTGGGTGTGGCCTGGCCCATGAGAAGCTCCGCGAGCCCGGCCAGCTCCGTATCGGATCTTGCAAGCGAGAGACCAACGGCTCCCTGGGGATCCAGGTCGACCAGGAGCGTTCGGCGTCCCCTTTCGGCCAGCGCGACGGCGAGGTTCAGCGCCACCGTCGTCTTGCCGACGCCACCTTTCTGGCTTGCAATGACGATGCGTCTAGCCATGGTGTCCCCGGCGACCGGCTTCGGGCGAAGCGGCACCGAACGGCCCCTGGAGTCGACCACAGGGGTCGGCGACCGTGAACCTTCGTCCTTGGGTTTCTCGGGCCATCAGCGCGCTCCGGGGGGATCCCATCCGGCCGAATAATAGCATGAAAAGCTCTATTCTATGCGCTTTTGAGTGCTCGATCCTCACCTTCTCCATTACCTTGGAGCACGGCCAATCTGCGGATGATCGTGTCCCGGCACTCCTCG
>Ga0310121_10005233_pt1 | contig 11219 bp, 7 predicted proteins | sample CB27_Tmax_986_MG_FD_203504 | JGI IMG/M metagenome (GOLD analysis project Ga0310121, IMG submission 203504) | Marine microbial communities from Western Arctic Ocean, Canada - CB27_Tmax_986 | ecosystem: Environmental > Aquatic > Marine > Oceanic | place: Canada: Western Arctic Ocean | collected...
GGCTTCCCTCCGCTGCAAAGGTTGCTTCGGCTACGCTTCAGCAACCTTCTCCGCTACGGCAAGCCAGCGGATCCCTAGACCTAGATTTTCTCATAGGCCCTGGATCATAGATCGGGGGAAGCCCAATCTGGGAGGTAAAGGAACGGTGATTCCTGCCAAATCGATTGACATTCGGACAGTTAAATGCTGGTATCAGGCAGGTATCGGCACGAAAATAAATCGAGAGGAACGTGCCAAATATCTTACTCCGGAATTATTGTTAAAGAACGACGATTTAATACAGGTTGATTACGCTGCTAAAGTTAATAGCCCCATAGACTATCAAACCATCAAAGATGCCGGGGAACTTCAGCCGTTTGACATACCTGCAAATTCACTAAAGCAAATCTGGGTCACGGTCCACGTTCCAGAAGGCATATCTCCGGGAGACTATGAAGGGACGATTGATGTTCTTCCTTCTAACGGTGTATCTGCACAACTCAAGCTGGTAGTTAAGGTGTTGCCTTTCAAGTTGGAAAATCCCCAACTGGCATATTCCATTTACTACCATGGCCAACTGACGGACTACATGACTGTTGGCCCGTTCTACAAATCTGCCGCCCAGATGCTGGCCGATTTCAGGTATATGAAGGCACATGGAATAGACAATCCATCTCTGCCAAGTTCATCGGTGAACTTTAGTCCGGCGCTAGTCAAACAGGTGTTAGAACTTCGCAGGAAAGCGGGAATGGACAACAAGACCATACTCTATGGAGGAGATCCTGCTTTACCGTGCGTGGGTGCTTCCGACGGGCCCGAGCAATTGGAACAGCTAAAGAAGTTAGTCAGAGAAAGAATAAAGGTGTTTAAGGACAATGGTGTTTCAGAGGTCTATTTTTACGGTATAGATGAGGCTACGGGCGAAATGCTGAAAGCCGAGAGGTCCTCGTGGCAAGCGGTTCATGAGGAAGGCGGCAAGATGTGGGGTGCTTGTTTCGAAGGGTTTTTTGAAGTGGTGGGGGATCTACTTGATTCCGTTGTTTATTTCCGTGCACCAGACCCGGAGATGGCGCAAAAGGTGTATACATATCCCGGTCACAAGATTTACGGTTACGCCATAGAGTCGTTTCATGCCGGACATCTGGGAACGGAACTGCCATACAGCGTGCGCTCTAATTACGGGCTTAACTTCTGGAAAGCTGGATACGATGGGGTCTGCGAATATTCCTATCAACACCCTGTTCCCTGGGCAAGAGGATTTGATAGCAAGGGCACCACACTGTGGGATGACTTTGATACGTTTGAGGATCTTGGCAAGGTCCCTGATGTTCAAAGCCTCCGAGATTTCGTGATGGCTTATCCAACGATAGATGGCGTAGTTCCCACTGTTCAGGGGGAAGGCTTCAGGGAAGCTGTTGACGATGTGAGGTACGTAACGACGTTAGAAAAAACCCTGCAAGAGGTAAAGACAATCTCATCTTTGAATACGCCTGCCCGGGAAACAGAACGGTGGTTAAAGAATCTGGATATCAAGGGAGAGTCTCTGCAGGATATCCGCCGGGAAATTGTTGAGAGAATAATAAAACTTAAGACCCTCGCCCGAGCCGTGGGCAACTCAGGTGGCGGTAACAGCAAACGTTGATATGGTGGTTGGTTCTGCGTTCAAAGAAACGCTGGCAAGACATGTCAGGGTTTCTGGCCTGAGGTATTTCTATGGGCAAAGCGCCCCGGCAGAGATAGAGGTTTATGACGCCAGATACCAGGGTTCGTCCAAATAGGAAACGAGTGTGCTCGTGTCGGTGGGGCACGGCTGGCGAATCATTGCAACACCGGATCAGGGAGATTAAAATCTCTCTTAGATCAGCCCTTGTGATCTTCGTGATCGGCAGGAGGGCTGCGAAGTTGCTGATGTCGATGACCTGTAAATCCATGTTACGTGCGCGGCTGGACGAAACGTTGATCAAATTCCTTACCAAACTCGCCTACGCGGCGCTGTTGGCCTTCATGGTCGTCGCGGGACTCGACTCTTTGGGAGTGAACACAACTGCATTTGCCGAGGTCGGCGATGCCGTGGCCACCCAACAGCCTTCCCCGCTGAAACCGCAGCTCCTTCTGCCCGGTGAGACGTTTCACGTAGCGAACCATCCTGCCTTCGTAATGTTGCCGGAAGCGGCAAATCGCAGGAAGCCACAGCCGTGGATCTGGTACTTCATCACTCGGCCTGATTACCCAGACCACCACGAGAAGTGGATGCACGAGCAGTTTGTCACTGCGGGCATCGCGGTGGCGGGCGTGGACGTGGGCGAATCTTTCGGTAGCCCACAGGGGCGAAAGGTCTTCGACGCCTTTTACAAGGAGATGACGGCCAAGCGCGGGTTCGCCAGGAAGCCCTTCATATTCGCGCGCAGTCGCGGAGGGCTTCAGGCAAGTGGTTGGGCCATCGAGAATGCTGAAAAGGTCGCGGGTATCGGCGGCTTCTACCCCGTATTCGACCTGCGTTCCTACCCCGGCTTGGAAAAAGCCGCACCTGTCTACGGGATGACGGTGAAGGAACTGGAAGCCGCCTTACCCGAGGTGAATCCCGTGGCCCGATTGCACGTTCTTGCCAGGACGAAGGTACCCGCCTTTTTCATCCAGGGCGACTTGGACGAAGTGGTGCCGCTGGAAAAAAACACCGCCGCCTTCGTGGCTGTCTACGAGGCCAACGGGGCCAAGGACAAGGTAGGGTTCATCGTGGCCAAGGGACAGGGACACAACTACTGGCCCGGCTTCTTCCGCTGTAGGGAACTGATCGACTTTGCGATCATCCGGGCTGGCGAAGGCGCGCACGGTTCCAAGTAACCCGTCTCTTACTCATTGTGCGGTACTGCCTCATTGAGCGGTACTGCGGTCCCTTCGACATTCGTTCTGTTGGAAGTGGTTGGTTGAGTCCGCACTGGACGGTCAACAATCCGTCTCCTCGCCGCGACGTTCTTCGAGAAGTGGCGGTTATCGCCGGCTTGGCCTTACAGAAAACGCACGCCTTCCGGGAACTCTCCCCACTGGAAATGCGGGACCTGGTGAAACGCTTCGCGCAGCCGGGAATCCCAGGCATGCATCAGTTCGATCAGATACGGGTTGTCGGCGTTCAGGTGGAGGTAGCCAGAAAAGCAAAGGCTGTTAACCGCGTAGCGAAGTAATTCTATCGGTGGTCCGACTGTCGCATTGCTCTTGATGGTCGATTCCATCGAAACGAGCGCACAGCGTGCGGCCTCGTCGAGATCCATGTCCAGCTGGATAATCCTGTCGAGGATCGTCTTGCCGTACTTTGTCTCGCCGATCTGCAGGAAGGGCGTCTGCTCCGAGGAGCTAATGAAGTTGCCCTGGGGATAGATGAGGAAAAGCTGGGGAGGAGTGCTTCCGATCTGACCTCCGAGAATGAACGAGGCTTCGGCAGTGAAGCCGGCGCGGCTGATCTCGGTGTTGTGTCTCTGTTCCTCTGCGTACGTAACCCGACCCAAATATTCGGCGACGTCGGCCATCGTCGGCGCAGTGATGACGTTGATCTCCGTCTGGTCGGCAACATCGCGATTGAGCTGGGCAATTACCGCCTGGGTGGTCGCGAGGTTACCCGCGGCGAGGAGGGCGATCTGACGCTCTCCCTCGCGCCCAAAGGTGTACATCTTCCCGTAGGTGGCCACCTGGTCGGGCCCGGCATTCGTCCGGGAATCTGAGGCGAAGACGATGCCAGATTTGATCGAGATGGCAACGCAGTAGGTCATGTCGGGGATCCCGTCGAGCGGGAGTCAGGGGAATCGTTTCCGGGCAGCGGATCGCGTTAACCGTCTCCCAACCAAACCTCCGGCACCGAGCCACGGTAGCATGTGCCTGCCAGCCAGCAGGGGCATCGGACCGGGACCAACTCCCGGAGGCGATTGCCAGGAATTCTAGTCTCCCCAGCTGGGCGTCGCAACGCTCCTCCAGGAACCGTAGCACCCAGCGAGGGCGATTTCTCGTCGAACTTTAAGCCGCGCGGCCTGACGGGAGCGTCTCGGCCTGATTTGCCCCGGGAAAATGCTTCATGAAGCTGAAATTGGCCCTGACTGCGCATTTCTGGGTCGGAAAGTTGCCTGCCAGGTTTCGGTGGTTTCTGTGTCTGGTTTCTGTGTCTGGTTTCTTTTGCCCCACCGAACCTGTTTCGAATTAAGACTTCTCAGCTTTTTCGGCGTCCTTCGATTCTGATTCCCTCTTTGCTTCCTGCTCCTTTCTTTCCTGCTCTTCTTGGGCGTATTCTTCCAGCACCTTCTTGGCCTCGGGAATTCGCATGGTTTGTAGCATCAAGCGGGCCATCTGCTGGACATCCGAGTCCTGATCGCCCAGAAATTCCCCCAGGGCAAGTGCCGAGGCAGGTGTGTTCTGCCGTCTCAATGCCGCGGTTGCAGTGCGGATTAGAGACGGATTTTTCCTGGCAACTTCTACAATCGCCTTGGTAGCCTCGCTGGCCTCAAAGTTTCCCAAGGAACGAATCGCGGCACGGAGTACCCCGTGGTGCCCGTGATTGGTTAATTTGATCAGCAGCGGCATGGCCGTCTCTGGATCGTACCTACTCAACGAGACGATGGCGAGTCGGAGAACCTCGAGATCGGCGACTTGGAGAACCTCGCGATCATCGACCTCCACCAATTCCTCAAGCACCGCCAGGGCCTGCGGATCTTGCTTTCGAACCAAACCAGCCGCGGCATTCACGCGCACCAGGGGAGATTCATCCTCCAGCGCCTTGTGAAGGGCATCGATCGCCTGCTGATCGTCATACAACAGCATCAGATGCATACCACTCACTCGAACTCTTGCGTCGTCGTGCCCGGCCAGGTCGTTGACTCCTGTTCTCGCCTTCTCCCGGACATACCGCACAATGCCCTCGCAGTACCTGCGCATGGATGGATCGAGTTCAGGGTCGCTCAGTTTTTTCAGGACCAGTTCGAGAACCTCGGGACTCCGCATTTGTGCAATAATTCGCGACAAAGCGTACTGCGGTCGCTGCGGTAATTCCTCTAGCTTTCCAAACAGTATCGGCGCAGCCGGTGGCCCAAGATCGCGCAACTGGTCGAGGATGCGGCGCTCTTTCGAAAAATCACTCTTGGACAACAGAGGTAAGAGCTTTTCGATCCGGTCGGCAATGTTCTTGTTGAGTGCCTCGATGGCACGTTCTGAACCGCTCTCGCTCAGGGCAGTACGACTCGCCCTCCAAACCGCTCCATCCTCGTCTTGTAACGCCAGAATGTAGAAGTCGGTGGGATCAAAATCGCCCAACTCCGGAAGGGCCATTACAGCCGCGCGTCGGATTTTGACGTCGTCGTCGTTGAGAAAATGCTCGAAACGCTTCTGGGCACCTGGCTCCTTGATACGATGCATGGCCACCGCTATCCAAACTTTGGCCGGGTGCTGCGGGTCTTCGGCCAATTCCTTGAGCAGTTTGGCACTTTCCTGCGCACCAAGACTTTCCTGCGCACCAAGACTGGCAAGTGCCAAAGCGGCGGCTTTGCCGACCCCTGGGTCTTGGTCCTTGGTAATTCTTGCCAGGGCTGGCGCGGAAATCGGATTCTGGAACGCCCCCAAGGTCTCGATGGCTGCGAGCCGGACCGCGACTTCCTGGTCTTCGAGGGCCTTGATCACCACGGTCGCTAATTCCTTGTCGCCTGCCTGCCCCAGTCCGGTTTGCTTCAGTCCGGTGAGGGAACCAACGCGCACCTCGGCTATTTCGTCCTGTACAGCCTCTTGCAGTAGAGCCAGCAATGGTTTGGCAGGCTCACCCAAGAGTGCCAGCCCCGTGGCAGCACGCCACCGAACCGACGGCGCCTCATCTGCCAGCAATTCAGCCAAGGTCTTTTTTGCATCCGGGGCCTGATACTTGCCCATCCGGAAAGCGGCAAGTCCGCGGACTTGCGGGTCGTCACTTTGCACATTTTTAACCAACGTCACGATTGCCCGTTCGAGCAATTCGTCAAGCGTCCCATCCAGTTTTTCGCCACGGATATCTTTGTGACGGATAATACCCTGGTCATCGATCACGAAGATGGTCGGCCAACCCCGCACACCCCACGCGCGTGCGATCGGCCCACCCGTTGAACCGCCATCCCAAAACGATCGCCACGAGATACTTTCTCTTTCTTTTGCCTCCCTCAGTCGCTCCTCGGAATCACTGTTAATGCCAACCAAGACAAATGGTTCGTCTGCCAACCGTTTCACGAGCGACCGCTCGTGTGGGTACATTGCCCGGCAAGGCGGTCACCAGTCGCCCCAGAAATCGAGCAGTACAACCTGGCCACGGTAGTCGCTTAATTTGAACGGCATGCCGTTCAAATCTGTCCCCTCGATATCTGGGGCGACTTTCCCAATAGCGAGATCCTCCGGGTCGTGTGGCGTCTGCTGGGCCAAAAGCATCTTGCTGCTGACGGGTAATCCCTCAACCAAGAGAGCTATCAAAATTACCTTCGCGACAATCACAAAACCCCGCATGACTAAAAGCCCTTTTCTTCTGATACAACGACGTGAAAGAATCTCGGAAACCGGTTGGTGCACAAAAGTTTCACTGAACTCAAAAAACGTGAGACTAAATTTTAAGCTCCCCGTCCGGGCGTCGCAACGACTTGTCAGCCGACAGCAGGGGTCCAGAAGTCGTTTTTGGCCATCTTTACTGCAACCGGATCAGGCGAACGGCCCCGGCCGTGACTTCACACTGCACCTGATTGTCGCTGACGGTCAACGGATCGTTCGGCAAAAGCAGGTCGTCGGCCCTGGTCAGGGGTAATCGGGAACGAATGACAACCTGGCGGTTTTCGCGGAAATCGGTGGGGGTGATTCCCTGTTGCAGCTTGGACTGCCCCGCGGGATTGAGCAGCGTCACGGTCCAACCCGTCCGGGTCCGGTTGACCATCCACTGAACGTCTCCGTCGACTTCGATCGGCATCAGTCCGCGTGACAAATGGGCCATCAGCCTGGCAACGGCCGGATGGGCCTGTCGCGTGATCGACAAACCATGTGGGACTGAAAGGAAGATCAAACGCCCTTTGCCGCGATCGATGGCGGTGCAGAAGACATCTCCGTCGAGTGTGCTGGCGATTGTTTTTCCAGCTGCAGGAGAAATCGGTCGATAGCGAAAACGAGGCGAGAGGTGTTGCAGATGTTTGGGATCGAATTTGTCCGTTCCCAGCTTGCGCGGTGGTTCGTCCGTACGCAGATGCCAGTGGTATTCGTCCGCCTCACGCCAGCCGTCTGTTTGCGGCAGGCTGAGCGCGTCGACGCCTGGACCCGTTAGATGTGTGTCGGCAACGAGCAGTGTGCCTCCGTCCTCGACATACTGCAACAGTCGCCGGCCTTCGGCTTCAGTGAGTTCGATTTCACCCGCGGTGATGACAACGGGATAGGTGTCGATGGTGCGCCACTTTGAAACATCGGGGTAAGCGAAAATCACATCGAAGATGTCGCCGAACACACCCGCCAGAACACCTCGTTGGTTCCCGTGATCGGCTTCTGACTTTCCGGTCCAATCGGGTAGTAGGCAGACCAGAACCATTCTTCGAGCATGCGTTCGTGATCGCCGGGGAGGAACCGGTCTTGGTGGTGATGCCAGTTCCTGAACGAGTTCGACCAGAAGGGGGCGGGCTCCCAGCCGTGTGCAAAATCGACCAGAAACGCGACCGGGATAAACGGACTTCCCCGGTCCGGATGGGCGGCGGTCACTTGCAGAAACCGGTCAACGAGTTTTCCTTTGGGAGACAGTTGCACCTTTTGGATTCCTGCGACTGCCGTCCCTCCTGGCCTCCAGAACTCGTCGAATCCCTGTTCGTGATAGAACATCGAAGACCCAGCCATGTACTGGTACCAGATATCGAACTTGTACCATGTCATCCCGGCCCCCGAGAAAACCGAGTAGTAATTATCGAGAATGTTCTGTGGGGGATGGAGGCTGCTGGTGTTGGAGAAGATGGTTGCGGAATCTCCAAAGTTACAACTGCGATAAGTCCCCGTCAGCCCGCCATGCTGTCTTGCTGCCCCGCGCATGAAGGCCCAGCGCATGTTCAACACGGATGACATCGCCGTCGCTGACTCGTAACCCACGACACGAGCACCCCAATCGAAGCAGAGCGGGGCGAACACGATGTTCCCCACCGAGAGACAGGCGATCACGTCCTGGTAGGGATTTGAGTCGATGTCGCGCCCATAAACTTTGCGGTATTTTTCGGCGTTCTGTTCGAGGGTCAGCGGCGTAAACATCTCGACCAGTTCCCGCCTCGTGCGGGCCGCCTCGGTTTGGGCCCGCATTTCGTCTGCGGGCGGGTAGAAATATCCAAGGCTCTCACCGGAAATCGAACCGACGTATCGGTCGCGGTACTTCTGGAACAGGGCGACTCCCTGCTCACCAATCGGGTTTCCCGGGTGATAGTTCATCATCATCGCCCAGGCACGATTCGGGTTCTTGTCGAGCCACGCAGCGAATCGCTTGCCCACATCCTTGACCTCACCGGTTTGCGGGTCGGTTTCAAACACCCCCGCCCCGACTCCGTAAAATGTGGGCACAATCCGCGGGTCGGAAAAGATGGGCACGCTGTCGCTTCCTCCGTAGCGGGCTGCAAATTCCTCCTGGGTTTCCTTGTCGCCAACCGAGTGCGGAAATCGGACGCGGCCCGGTTTGTCGCTTAACCAGGTATCAAGAGAAGACTTGTAATTGACATTCCAGAGGTCGAGGAAGTCGCCATCACGAAATGTCCTGATTCGCCAACTCTCCGGTAATTCAAACTCCGGTTGGCGGCGCGCGAGTGGTTCCAGTTCCGCAGGGACACCGTCGCGATACGTTTCCAGAATTGACCACGATTCGCGGACCGGTTGTTCCTTGACCCACGGGCGGTAGTACTCGTCGGTGGTCAACACGATCACGTCGATCTGACGCGGTTCGGGTTGCTTCATCGTCGACAACAGACTAATGGTCGCGGTCCCCTTCTGCAGAGGAACGGACTGCCGGGCCCAAACGAAACTCCAGCCCCAATAGAGTTTCATCACGTTGTCTTCTTCGAGGCGTGCCCGTTCGCCGTACTGCCCCGTCCACGCTGGGCGTTCAGCCTGTTGGATCTTCACCTGGAACCGTTCCGTCTTTTCGCGCCAGTCGCCGTAGCGAACCCAGACACTGTACTGGCCGTCGACGGGGATCTCGACTTTGCGGGTCACGACCGCCCGGTCGTCGCTGGCGCCCGTCGCGATCGACAGAAAGCCGCTTTCTCCTCCCTGGCTCCATTCCGCGGCCCAGCCCGGCCCCGACAAACCCCAGCGCCCGTCGGTTTCGCGCTTGTCAACTCCCATCGGCCAGCAGTAACCGCTCCCATCGGCCAGCAGTAACCGCGAATTCCCTGGAAATGCTCGGCCTCGAGCCAAAGGGTTTCCGCGGCCCGAACCGGCGAATGTCAGCAGGATGAGAAACAAAACACCGGCAGCGTACGAGGTACGTGATAAGTGCACAAACAGGATTCCTGGCTATTCTTCCACGTTTAGACTCTTGATCGATTCACGAAACCGCTTGACGGCCTGCTGGTCCACGAGTGAGGTGGCCAGTTGGGGCATCTGGCTGCGCCCGAGGATCGAGATTTGGTGAAGCAACACCAACCCGAACGTCGTAGTGACCGACCCGTTCAGGATAACCGATTGGAGATCCGAACAGCAACGAGGAATCGTAACCGCGCGTTGATCGCCGGTCGAGATCCAAAGAATACCCATCCGCAGTCCACGAACGTACGCTGAGCAACTCGCCCCAAACGCCCCCGAACGATCGCCAATCGACGCGACCGAGAACAAGCGTCGACTGGCGCGCTTCACAATCAGAAAGCAAACTTTATTTCATATGGCGGCGTTTCCGCAAGACCGCGGGCCCAAAGGCCACGACCGCCAGCCCTAACAGGATTACAGTGGAGGGTTCGGGGACACCCACCACGTTATTGGTCACCGGTCCGGTGATCGACCCGCCATCCATAGTCAGGGTGTTGTTGATCACCAGGGCGCCGGCACCCGAATAATTGAGATCAAACCCGTTGAGATCCAGGCCGTTGTTGAAACTGAATGAGGCGCCCGCAGCAACCGTCACATCCAAGTTACTGCCCAGACTCACCTCAATCTGCGACTCATGACTTCCCTGCAGTATTTCCAGGGTGGCGCTGCCGGTATCGGCTACCAGGTTGAGTGTCCCCTGCCCAGCCAGCACGAACTCGCTGGCATTCTCGATGCGGAGTGTTTTCATGGTCATGTCCGTATCGGCAAAGATGGTCTGCGGACCGGTGGTGACGCCCCCCAACACGGCGGTCATAACGTTGGATGTGGGCGGGACGGGAGGACTCCAGCTGCTCCCACTGGCACCATTTCCGGAGAAATCCCCACCCCACTGGACCTCGGTAATAGCAGGCTGGGCGAAGCTGGTGGTGTACACCAGATCGTCGTAGTACCACTCCGACACCCGAAAGTGGGTCTCCAGATGCTCGTTGGCCAGCATTCCAAAGCTATCCAGATCGTTGATTGCATCTTTGGTGCCGGGAGCAAAGTCCCGCGTCACCATGGCCCCTCCATTGACATTGCCCATCACCGCCCCATCGCCCCCATTGGCGCTCGGGTCGTAAGTGAAGCTGAATGTAAAGGGATTCCCCTCCCCAGGCCGACTGATCGTGGTCGCACCCCCGTCGCTCCACAGCATCACACGGTCGTCGTCAGTCCGCAGCCCGACAAAGTGCAGGAAATTGGAGCTTCCGTCCGCATTAGTCCACGTTAAATTGCTGTCTTTGTCAAACCACCCGAAAAGGGTAAAGCCTCCGTTGTTGCTTTGGATGATACCTTTTCCGGCCACAGTGAGAACATCCGTAGAGGGGTCGAGTGTGCCAATGTCATCGGCGAAGTATGAAGGCGAAGTGAAATCCCTCGTCGGCACCCAACCGCCGATCTCACCTGGGCTTTGTCCCGCGGCAAAATTCGTGGCGGGGTTGCCTAGCCAGTAGTATTCATAAACATAACTGGGAGAAATGTTATTCATTTCCTGCCAACCGGGATCGCTATCAAAGGTCTCCACCTTCAAATCGGCCTGCGCCGAGCCGGCAGCGCCGATCGAAATCACTCCAACTGCCAGCGCCATCAAGAATACGCGTCCCCGCAGGCCACATCGCATGACTTTCCCTCCTGTGCGGAGCCAGGTCCACAGGCCGATCAAGCCGGTGCACAAGAGCACCAGGTTG
>Ga0310121_10005234_pt1 | contig 11218 bp, 11 predicted proteins | sample CB27_Tmax_986_MG_FD_203504 | JGI IMG/M metagenome (GOLD analysis project Ga0310121, IMG submission 203504) | Marine microbial communities from Western Arctic Ocean, Canada - CB27_Tmax_986 | ecosystem: Environmental > Aquatic > Marine > Oceanic | place: Canada: Western Arctic Ocean | collected...
CTGCTAGCATATTCGCCATCAAGCAAACGACCGAAAAATCCTCCGTTACCCGATTATTCCGATTGCTCTAAGATTGGCGCCAGCTACTATTGGCCCCGGCGCGGTTAATGAGCCCCCGCCGTAATCGTTTTTTTTTGCGGGGTGAAGCGATTTACGGCGGTGGCACAGGTCCATTGGTCGCGCCCGCCGGCAATAGGAAGAACGGCCAGCCAACCCTATAGGTATCTCGCTATGCGCGCACCGCTGCTAATAAGTTTCGTACTTCTGGTCAGCTGCTCGTTTCTGCCTCGGGAATGTCTTGGCGAGCAACCGCGGCCCGTCTCACTGGCAACGCACATCCAAACGCAACGGCAACCCGCGGTCGACGTGAAGGCTATAGAGCGCATCCGTAAGATCGTGTTGCACCAAGGCGAAAACCCTCGTGCCTTGGCAAATCTAGTGCAGCTCACTCGAGATTTGGATGCCGAAACTGCCGCGCAGCTTTTTTCAGACATAGCCGACGACTATCTTAGGCAGGGCAAATACAATCAAGGTGCTAATTTCCTGCAACAACTGTTGAATCAGCACCACGCCCAACGTGCGGCTCGTGATGGCCTGCTGAAGTTGATGCGGCTCTACTCGAGTAGCGAAGTCAATCGCACCCAGCAGGTGAATTCCTCTTCCGCCGACGACCAGCAAGGTTTTTGCCGATATGCCCTCCACATTGCCGGCGACACGCTGCAAAAAACAACGCCCCTCAACAACGAACCGGCCGTCAGCTTTCAACGCGCTGTCACAGCCCGTGGCGCCAACCGCTCACAAATTTCGAAAAGTCTTCTTACTCGACTAAAGCACGACGCCGATGCTGGACCGTGGCGCGCCTGTGCACGCGTAGAACAATGGCTGCGAGAAGATCGCAAAACGAAACCACCGAAACCTGTGACGATTTGTCGCCGCGCCACTGGGCGTCCGTATCTTGACGGTGCACTGATCGACCCTTTGTGGCAATCGGCTGAACCGATGCAGTTGACTTACGACGACGAGTTTCTGTATCTGGCCATTCGTTATCCCAAAATCGCGGGCACCGCGTATGCAACCGATCCACGACCGCGCGCGCATGACGCCGATCTGGCAGCTCACGACCATGTGCGGTTATGGCTCGATCTGGATCGCGACTATGCAACTTGCTTTGAGTTGGCCGTCGATCATCGCGGTTGGACCGCCGACCGATGTTGGTACGACACGAGCTGGAACCCCCAATGGTTCGTCGCGTCAGGCGGAGATGACTCGACATGGATCGTCGAAGCGGCCATTCCCTGGGAGCAACTTACCGACTTGCCCCCTCAGTCGGGGCATGCTTGGGCGGTCGCCTTTGAGCGCGAGACGCCGAGTGCCGACCCTCAAATTGCTCGCTTTTCAACCACTGCAGTTCCGCCGGTGAAGAGCTTTCGTATACTTCTGTTCGAGTAGCCTGGCGTTCCAGAAAGAGTCCGATATTCCGGAAAAGTGCGCTGGAATTCCCTTGACCTCTCGTTCTAATTCGTTAGAATTAGCATCGTCTCGCGAAACGCGTGGAACAAAAGGTGATCCACGACGAACCACAGCGAACATAGCGAACAACGAATAGTCTTTACGGCGTCGCGGCTTCGTCGCCCCGTCGTGGTTCATTTCTGGAGAATGGAAACGACTCATGGCCCGCCCCGCTAGTACTCATCCGACTGACGGCGAGTTAGAAATTCTGCGTGTGCTGTGGAACCAAGGTCCGACGGCACTGAGTACGTTGTGTGAGACTTTGCGTGAAGAGCGCGAGGTCGCCACGACAACAATCGCCACCATGCTACGCGTGATGCGTGAAAAAGGGCTCGTCAAGCGACAAGGCTCAGGCCTCGGCGCGCAGTGGGCGGCGGCGATTACGCAGAAAAAGACAGCTAAAAACATGGTCAGCAAACTGGTCAACCACGTTTTTGACGGTTCCGCCGATCTGCTCGCCGCACACCTTGTCGAGGGGGGCCAACTCTCGCGGGTGCAACTGGCCGAGCTCCGCGACTTGATCGACGACCAACGTTCCAACAGCACGACCCGTGATAAGAAAGGGGCACGCTGCTGACCCGGACCATCAACACGCTGCCTTGGCTATGGATTCTTGGTACTCCGCTAACGTTTCTCCTACTCGCAACTGGCTTGATCGGCTCTGAGCGGTTGCGTCAGCACAGCACACCGCTTTGCTGAAGGTCCGATCTACGAAGCGTGTCAGCGGCTGCGCGGTTCATTGCAAATTTCTCGGCGAATCAGCATCGCTCTCGGCGAGCGGATTGCCGGCCCGCTGTTGATCGGCGTCTTCCGTCCTTTGATTCTGCTGCCACCCTCAGCGATCTCTGGTTGGTCGCCGGACGAAATCGAAATGGTCCTACTGCACGAACTGGCCCACGTCCGCCGTTGGGACAACCTAGTGAATTTCCTGCAACGCATCGTCGAGTCGCTACTGTTTTTTCATCCCGCCGTCTGGTGGGTGAGCCGCTGGCTGCGACGCGATCGGGAAGAGTGCTGCGACGCGGTGGTGGTGGCGCACACAGCGAAACCGCAGGCGTATGCGGAGCTCTTGGTTGCGCTGGGCTACGCCGAGGTCACCCCTCGCTGGCCTAGCTATGGCTCAGCATCCACTTGCCGGGCGGATTCGCTCGATACTCAAAAATGTTAACGGATGTTGAGGTTCAGATCACGTTGGTCGAATCGACCCAATTCAAGCGGCAATCCGCTGAAGGCACCTACAACAACCCAAGCGTTGCACGACCAACTTTGTATCCTTCAGCCCCGACAATCCCACCCAATCCCTCTCCGCCTCCGCAGCCCGCTCCGGCTCTACGAGACGAACCCGCAGCATCGAACCCCGCCTGGACCAGCCCGTTGAATGAGAATCTGATTCCGATCGACCCTCCGCTGGCTCAACCATCCGGCCCGCTGACCGATCCAGCTGCTGCCCAGCTCTCGCCTTATGTGGACGCGGCCTTGCCGCAGCCGCCGTCGCTGCTCTACGACGGCAAAACGTTTGCCCAGTGGCGTTCGCTTTGGAAGAACGAATTGAAAACGGAAAAACGGACCGAGGCAATTCAGGCGTTGGCGGCGTTTGGCCGCGCTGGCAACGGAAAAGAAGCAGCCGAAGCGGTTCTTGATGTGGCCGGTGAGTATGATTTCATGCGGGGCGATAGTAGTGAGCCGATTCAGAATCTCAAGATTGCAATCACTCAAGCACTCCACGGTAACGATGGTATTCCAGCCGATGATTGGATTCCGTTACTCTTACACCGACTGGAAAAACTGAATTCTGAACCGAGCGCCGCAGCGATTCAGCGAGTGGATGACCGAATTTCCAAACTACGTCACCATGAGTTAATCATTGCAGCTGAAGAAGCCGACAACACGAATAGAGGCGGAGGCTCAGGCGGCGGGTCCTTTTAGCATGCGGCGTGCCTCGCGACCTACCGGCAGGTCGTGACGTCAGAATTCGAGACGTCCTCGACCGCGGCGCCCCCGACTCGCTATACTGCCGAGCATGACACTCCTGATCGGCATCGACGAAGCGGGCTATGGGCCAAACTTGGGGCCGCTTTGTATTGGGGCAACGGCGTGGTGGGTTGAGAAGCGAGTTGCGAGTTGCGAGTTGCGAGAGCAGGGAGGTGTTGATCTCTACCAATTGCTGGCCGACATCGTCAGTTGCAAGCCCGATGGGGAGCGGATCGCGATTGCCGATTCGAAGCAGCTCTACAAGCCGGCCAGCCACTCCAAGAATAGCGGGCTGCGTCATCTGGAACGGGGTGTACTCACGGCACTCACAGCGATTGGTCGATCGGCGACCTGCTGGCAATCGCTGCTTACGCCGCCGACGTTGCCTTGGTACACTGGTTACAACTGTCCGCTGCCGATCGACGCCTCGATGGAGGAAGTCGTTCGGTTAGCCAACAGATTCTCGCAGGCGTGCGACTCGGCAAGCGTCCAGCTCGTCGACATGCGTACTCGGCTAGTTTTCCCTGGCGAGTTCAACGAACTCACCGAAAAATACGGCACCAAGGGTGCCGCTCTCTCGCACATCTCGATCGGGCTGTTAAAAACGATCCTAGCCTCCTCTCGCAATTCGCAACTCGCAACTCGCAGCTCAATCACCTGCGACAAACATGGCGGCCGCAACCGTTACGCAGCCCTGTTACAACATCACTTTCCAGACGAGTGGGTGGAGACGATCGAAGAAAGCCGCCCAAGCAGCCGCTATCGCTGGGGGCCGCCCGAGTCACGCACGGAGATCTGCTTTCGCACCGAGGGCGAGTCTGAACTGCCGGTGGCGCTGGCGTCGATGACCGCCAAGTACCATCGCGAACTGGCAATGCGGGCATTCAACGCCTATTGGGCATCCCTAATTCCTGAGCTCAAGCCAACGGCCGGCTATCCCCAAGATGCTAAACGGTTCAAAGCGGAGATTGTCTCGGTACAATCAAAATTGGAAATCGAGGATCATATTCTCTGGAGAAATCGATAATGTTCATCTACATCGCCCGGCATGCTTGGGCTCACGAATTTGGCGATCCGCGGTGGCCCGATGATTCACAGCGCGAATTGGAATTCGATGGCGCCGAGCGCTATATCGGAATTGTCGAAGCACTGGCAGAGCGCGGTTTCGAGCCTGAGGCAATTGCCACCAGCCCCTACACGCGTTGCCGCCAGACCGCCGATCTGATTGCGCATCATACGGTCCATCAACCGGCGGTGACGGAGATTGCCGCGCTTGCACCGGGCAGTGATTTCAACGCGCTACTCAAATGGTCTCGCGAGACTAAACGTGATTCTATCTGTTGGGTCGGTCACGCGCCTGACGTCGGTGACTTGACAGGCTCTCTGATTGGCAATGTTCGCGCTAACATTCGATTCGCCAAAGGCGCAATCGCCGCCATCCGTTATCATTCGGATATCAGCCCCGGCTGCGGCGAGCTCTACTGGCACGTGACGGCGAAGTCGCTGGGGCTGTAGCGCAGGCAGCAGGATGAAGAATGAAACTTGACGGCGGATAATTGAGGGGTGCATGTTTCCCCTTTGCGCCTGCCTCCTGCTGACTTTGCACAACCTCTAGGCTTTGCACAACCTTTAGGCGCGTCCAGAAGATTGTTGTCTCGAACAGGGAAGTTGCTCTCATGGCCAAGCACGGCAAATTTGATTCGATTATTATCGGCGGCGGACACAATGGCTTGGTTTGTGCCGCCTATCTGGCCAAGGCGGGTCGCAAAGTATGCGTGCTGGAACGGCGGCACGTGCTCGGCGGCTGTGCGACAACCGAAACGCTGTGGCCCGGTTATCGTGTCTCGACCGCGGCGTATGTGATCAGCCTGTTTCAAATGCATATCATCCGCGAGCTGCGGCTGAAGGAATACGGGCTGAAGATCCTACCCCGGTCGCCGTCGTCGTTCACTCCGCTACCTGACGGACGCAGCCTGACGATGGGCCCCGACGCGGCGCTCAATCACCGCGAAATCAGTAAATTCAGCCCCAAAGATGCGGCAGCCTACCCGCGTTATGAGGCGCTGCTCGAACGCGTAGCGGCAACACTCGAACCTGCGCTCAGCGAGGCGGCGCCCGACCCCCTTCCCTTGCCGGAAGGTTGGCGCAAGATCGGCTTGGGTAAGAAACTGCGCGATGGCAAGAAATTGCTGCAACTCTACAGCGCCGTAAAGGACCTCGGCGCCGATCTTCCCGATGCGGTCGAATTGCTCACCGGCGCTGCCCGACCGATCCTGGAACGCTGGTTCGATACCGAAGTCTTGAAGGCGACACTGGCGACCGACGCGATCATTGGCGCGTTCACGTCCGTCAGCTCGCCAGGCAGTGCTTATGTGCTGCTCCATCACGTGATGGGCGAAGCAGGTGGTGCACGTGGAGTCTGGGGTTACGTGCAAGGGGGCATGGGCGGTCTGGCGGACTCTCTCGCGGCGGCTTGCGAAGATCTCGGCGTTGAGATTCGCCGCGAAGCGCCAGTCCATTCCATCCAAACCGACTCGCGCGGCGTCTGCGGCGTGGGGCTGGAAGACGGCTCGCAACTGTCGGCCCATTGCGTCGCCTCGAGCGTCGATGCGCATGTCACCTTTGAAAGACTGCTTTCTCCAGACGTGCTCCCCGCCGAATTCCGCAAAGCGATCGCAAAAATTGACTACGCGTCGGCCTCGGCCAAAGTGAATCTGGCTCTCGGTGAGCCACCGCAGTTTACTTGCCTGCCGAGTCAAGGCGTCGCACCGCATCATCACGGCACCATGCACATTGGTCCGACTCTCGACTATCTCGACCGCGCCTACGACGACGCCAAATATGGCCGGCCGAGCAACGAGCCGATCTTGGAAATGACGATGCCCACCAGCGTCGATACTACGATTGCCCCGGACGGCAAACACTTGCTGTCGATGTTCGTCCAATATGCCCCCTACCAGTTGGCCGAGGGCAATTGGGACGAGATCAAAGAATCGTTCGGCGACCGCTGCGTCGAGATGCTAGCTCGTTACGCGCCCAATGTGCCCGGCGCGATCGAACATCGCCAGGTCCTCAGCCCGCTTGATCTGGAGCGCACCTTCGGAATCACCGGCGGCAACATCATGCAAGGGGCGATGGCGCCGCATCAGCTCTACTGTTTCCGCCCAGTAGCCGGCTGGGCCGATCACCGCACGCCGGTACCAGGCCTCTACCTCTGCGGCGCCGCCAGCCACCCTGGCGGCGGCGTGATGGGTGCCTGCGGGGCGAACGCCGCGCAGGAAATCCTGCGGGATAGGGTATAGATGTTAGATGTTAGATGTTAGATTGAAGGTATGGGAGGCGATGTTTTACCTATTCCATCTCAGCCGTTGCATCTCACATGAACGAAGAAGAGCTTTATCAGGAACATGTCCTCGACCACCACGAGGATCCCTTTCATCGCGGGTTGCTGCCAGGGGCGACTCATGCCCACGAGGGCAAAAATCCGCTCTGCGGTGATGTTGTGCGGATTGAAATGAAGCTCGATGCCGATGGTAAGATCAGCGATCTGTATTTCTCCGGCGATGGCTGCGTCATTAGCCAGGCGTCGGCTTCGATGCTGATGGAGGAAATGTACGGCAAGACAATCGACGATCTCAAAGATTTTTCGGCGACAGATATGCTCAAACTCTATGGCCCGCGGCTGACACCCAATCGGCAAAAGTGCTGTTTGCTCTCTTGGAGAGTGATCCAATCGGCGGTCCATGCTCCGATTGATGAGAAACATTGAACTTCAAAGGAGCGACGCAGCGACGCAAGACATCAGTTCGATCGCTTGTTCCTTGCTTTGTTTCGTCGCTGCGTCGCGTTTCAACCTGAGGTGCCTTGGTAGAATTACCACATGAGTATTCTCGAAAAACCATTGCCTAACTCTGCTTTGCTGCCCGCGTCGCTGCGCGACGATTTTCCGATCCTCAACGACGACGTCCTCGACGGCCATCCGCTCGTTTTTCTCGACAATGCCGCCAGCACGCAACGGCCACGGCAAGTGATCGACGCAATTCGCCGCGTCTACGAGCATGACTACGCCAATGTCCATCGTGGTATCCATACGCTCAGTGAACGGAGCACCGAGCAGTACGAACAAGCCCGCGAAAAAGTCCGTGCGCTGATTAATGCCGGTCATGCTCACGAGGTGATCTTTACGCAGGGAACTACCGCGTCGATTAATCTGGTCGCCCGCAGCTGGGGTGAAAGTAACCTGCAGCCGGGCGACGAAGTGTTGACGACCGTAATGGAGCATCACTCGAATCTTGTGCCATGGCAGCAAGTCTGTGAGCGAACCGGGGCAGTGCTGCGCCATGTACCGATTACTGCCGATGGCCGACTTGACATGGCAGCGCTCGACGATTTACTGACGGAAAAAACGCGGCTCGTTGCGGTCGTGTCGATTTCCAATACGCTCGGAACCGTTAATCCAATAGCTGAGATTATCGAAAAAGCGCACAGTGTCGAAGCGCTGGTTTTGGTCGACGCGGCCCAAAGTGTGCCGCACACGACGACCGACGTGCGGGCATGGGACGCCGACTTCGTCGCCTTCAGTGGCCACAAAATGGTCGGCCCGTCGGGAATCGGCATCCTCTACGGCAAGGAGGCACTGCTCGAAGCGATGCCGCCTTTCCTTGGTGGCGGTAGCATGATCAACGAAGTGCGACTCGACGGCTTTACGTCTGCAGCGCTCCCGGCCAAGTTCGAAGCTGGCACGCCGCCGATCACTCCGGCGATTGGTATGTCGGCGGCAATCGATTACTTGAGCGCTATCAGTTCCAACACGAAGGGACCCAAAACGACAGGAATCGAAGCGATCCACCGGCACGAAAAATTTCTCATCGACAAAGCGTACGCTGCGCTGAGCCAAATCGACGACCTGCGAATTCTTGGCCCCGCACCGGAACATCGGGCTGGCCTGATCAGCTTCGCATTCGACCGCATCCATGCGCATGAATTTGCCCAGGTACTCAACGACCAATTCGGCGTTGCAGTCCGCGCTGGTCATCACTGCACCCAACCGCTCCACAAACTGCTCGGTATCACGGCCAGCACGCGGGCAAGTTTTTATCTTTACAACCTGCCCGAGGATGTCGACCGACTGGTCGAGGGCATCCTCGCCGTGCGGCAGATGTTTGCCCCCAAGGGACGCAAGCGACGGCAAAAGCCCAAAGAGTAGTACTTCTGTTATATTGATGTTCGGACTCGGCGCAGATTGGTGTGCTGGTGAAATTCGTTTAACAACCTGAGAGGTCACTTCGATGTCTCCCCCTCAATATCCTGGTTCGCGCGGCCGCGGTGGCTTTCCTTTTCCCCAACGAAGACAACCCGCGCGAGGTCAGCAACGACCCACCTTTGGTCGCAGCATGGGCGGCGGCCTCAAGGTCCGTCTGCTAATCGCGCTGGCGATCGCCGCGTTTGCGTTCATTAGCTACTACATGAAGCCCGGCGACGTCAACGAAACCACGGGCGAGACCGAACGGGTCGCGATGACCGACGAGGCGCAGGAGATCCAGCTCGGCCTACAGGCGGCCCCAAAAATGGTGAGCCAACACGGCGGTCCCACGCGTAGCGCTGCCGATCAAGATTTGGTCGACCGCGTCGGTTGGCGATTGCTCGAAGCGCTCAACCAGGACCTCGAGCGATACAACCAGCAACATCCTGAAGCCGACCGCAAGAACCCTTACCTCGGCGCGTTTCAGTTCACACTACTGGCAGACAGAAAAACGGTGAATGCCTTTGCCCTCCCGGGAGGCAAAGTGTTTGTTACGCATGCGTTGTATGACCAACTTGAAACCGAGGGCCAGCTGGCCGGCGTGCTGGGCCACGAAGTTGGCCACGTCATCATGCGCCATGGCAATAAACGCATGGCGAAGCAAGGCCTTTATCAAGGTTTGGCCGGCGCGATGGGCGTCTTGGGCGGAGGCGGTCAGGGTGGCCAGATGGGACAAATGATCGCCTCGGCGCTAAGCATGAAGTATGGCCGCGACCATGAACTCGAGTCCGACGATTGGGGCGTCAAACTTTGCGGCCTGGCTGGCTACGATCCGAGGGCGATGAAAGGCGTGATGCTGATCCTCGAAAAAGCTGCCGGCGGCGGGAAAGGCCCGCCCGAGTTCATGAGCACCCACCCCAAACCGGCAAACCGCGTCGAATTCATCGAGAAGGCGATTCAAAAGTATTATCCTAGCGGAATTCCTGATGGCTTGCGGCCGTAGCCCGAGTTAGGGTCTAGACTGCTGTTACTCTCAGCGGTCTATGGGCTCTCAACGGTCTATAGGCGCTCAACGGTCTATAGGTACGATATTATTTGATTCTCGCCACCAAGTCCGAAAGAAGCAGATGTTGCTACCTCTGTTTTTATTGTTCACGCTGATGCCGCTGCTGGAGTTGTGGCTGTTGTTTCAGTTGAGTGGCGTGTTTGGATTTTGGACGACCGTTTCAGTCGTACTACTGACAGGCATGGTCGGTGCGGCGCTTGCCAGGTGGCAAGGATTTCAAACGATGTTTCGCATCCAAACTGATCTGCGCGCGGGCAAGATGCCCGCCCAGGCGATGGGTGATGGGGTTCTCATTTTGGTGGCGGGCGTGCTGTTGATCACGCCAGGTGTGATTACCGACGTCGTCGGGCTGTCGCTGCTGCTTCCGCCGATACGGCTAGGCGTGCGGAAGGGCCTGCAGCGGTGGCTGGCAAAGCACGTCCAAGTTGAGGCCAATGCCTTCTGGCAAGCAACGCAGACAGAGAGTTCTCACCCCGTCGACCAGAATGTCGACCAGAATGTTGTCGAAGGCCGCGTTGTCGATGCTCGCGTCGTGGATGAATAGGCGTCGTGGAAGAATAGGCGTGTAATAACATCGCCGCGGGTTTTGGGGCTGGTAACGCGAATCCTGTTTGCTAAGCCTAGTCTCTGGGCGACGTTTACCTACCGCAAACGGGCCACGCGGCGACACTTTGATTCGACTCGTTGAGTCGCAGCAGTGTTACTCTTGACAAATCCGGCGCAAGTTGGGCAATAGCTCCGTGTAAAAAAACTATTGTGGCAGACGCCCCTGTTCGACCCTGGGAAACTCACTCTTGAGTCCCTCGGCCATAAACGCCACCAGGTCTTGCTTATCCTGGTCGGTCAGATCGAGCTTTTTGACCTTCTCACTGAGATGTGGATTGGCGTGGCCGCCTTTGGCATACCACTCGACGACGTCGAGCAATGTCTTCTGCGACCCGTCGTGCATGTACGGCCCAGTGAGCGAAACATTGCGGATCGTGGGCGTTTTGAAAGCGCCACGATGCTTTTCGTCTTGGGTCTCCGCAAAGCGGCCCCAATCAATCTTGTCGTCGGGCACTGTGGCCATCATGCCGACGCCCAGGTTGTGGTACTTTTCGTCGGCGAAGTTGGCGCCGACGTGGCAAGCGGTACAGCCAGCTTTGTCACTGAAAAATAGTTCGCCGCCGCGGATGGCACTTTCGCAAATCGGGTTGGCACGATGTGCCTCTTTCAACTTTGTGTACTCGCCCCAGAGTTCGAGATCTTCTTCGTCCAACTCGGGATCGTCTTTTCGATTTTCTTCTTCGATAAACTTCAGGTCGTCGGCGTACGACTTTTCGAAGGCAGCGACTGGCTGGTAGTAATCCCAGGGAGCTGGATTTGTGACAATCGCTCGCTCGAAGGTTGCGAGTGCCTTGCCAACGTTGTCGATGGTGACACCATCGACA
>Ga0310121_10005235_pt1 | contig 11218 bp, 13 predicted proteins | sample CB27_Tmax_986_MG_FD_203504 | JGI IMG/M metagenome (GOLD analysis project Ga0310121, IMG submission 203504) | Marine microbial communities from Western Arctic Ocean, Canada - CB27_Tmax_986 | ecosystem: Environmental > Aquatic > Marine > Oceanic | place: Canada: Western Arctic Ocean | collected...
CTTGGTTCGGCAAAAGGGACCATTTTAGTGGCTGACGGGGCGGTTGGCGATGGGGCAGCGTGGGTGGCAGTCAAGTCACTTTGAGGGTAGGCTGGGCTAGCTGCCAGCAAACTCCCTGCGGCCTTTCGCCGACCCAAGCTGCGCTTCGGTGCCCGAACTGGTGAGCAATGCGAGCTAACCCCAAGCCATCAAGGGCAGCAAGCAAGATGGGCCAAACTGCCGACTGGATTAAAGCTGCTTTTCAACGTTTCAGTATCTCAGGGCCGACGCTTACCGTCTTGCTGGCGGGTGTGGTGGGTGCTCTGGCAGGTTGCGGAGCGGCGGTTTTTACTTGGCTGATCGAGTTGGTCTCGTCGGAAACGATCGAACGCGGCTTGGCAGCCGCGGCTAATAACCGGCTCTGGTTAGTGACACTCATAGTGATCCCCGCGCTGGGACTGCTGGCCGTTTCGTGGTTTACGCGGCGATATGCGCCAGAAGCCCAAGGTCACGGCGTGCCAGAAGTCATTACGGCCGTTGCCCGCCACGACGGCGTGGTCCGTCCGCAGGTCGCGTTGGTCAAGATCTTGGCCAGTGGCTTTTGCATCGGCACCGGGGGGTCGATCGGTCGCGAAGGGCCGATTGTACAAATTGGCTCGGCCCTGGGCAGCACGGCCGGGCAGTGGTTCAAGCTCTCGCCGCGGAATGTCAAAGTGCTGGTCGCCGCCGGTGCGGCCGCCGGTATTAGCGCGACGTTCAACGCCCCGCTAGCGGGAGTGATGTTTGCCAGCGAGATTATTCTCGGCAGCTTTGCCGTCGAGAGCCTCACGCCAATCGTGATTGCCAGTGTGTTGGCTGATGTCGTGCAGCAACACATCGGTGAGCATCGGTTTGAACCGGCGTTCTTGGAACTCAATTAAGAGGTGATTCTGCCGATCATGGCCGCTGCTGGCGTGGCCAGCCTGATTTCGCGTTCCATCGAACCCGACAGCATTTACTACAAAAAACTGACCCGGCGTGGCGGTTCGATTGCCCGCGGCCACGATCTGCATCGGCTCGACCATATTATGGTCCGCGATGTGATGATCCGCGATTTCCCTGTCCTTAAGCATGGCGACAACGTGCATGAGATTATTCGTGTTGCCCGCGCCAATCCACACATCGAAAGTCTGCCGGTGATGAACGACGGCAAGCTGATCGGCATTATTCGCCCCAGCGACCTGCATCGAGTGCTCGATAGTGATATCTCACCCCACCTGGTGAACGCCGAAGACATCGCCATGCGATCGCCTATCTCAGTCTCGCCGGCCGAAAACCTGATTGAAGCCCTCCGCGACTTCGGCACGCAAGATGTCGAAACGCTGCCAGTCGAAGTTGGCGTCGGCTCCAATCGCCGCCTGATCGGGCTGTTGCTGCGTAGCGACCTGATGCGCCGCTATCGTCAGGAAATTTTGTCGAAGCATTGATGCGGGGCAGCAGAACTGCAAAGTCAGGAATTAAGGGGCAGCCGCTAGATAACTTTCCGTTGTTTAGCGAAGCGGTTAGACTGACGGGGAGTGCGTTTTTTGAATATTATGAAGAATGGACTCTCGCAAAGGCGCAAAGATCGCAAAGAATGGATGAGGCTTGGTTAGCTGCTCAATTTTGGAGAGGCGATGATGAAGGCTGGGATCACCCGGACCGTCAACGGTCTCTTGCGAATAGGAACGTTCTTGGCGACAGGTAATCTCGGTTGGGGCGTCTTGGCGAGAGGTAATCTGGATTCGAGTGAGGTGTTACAAGAATTTGAACATGAGGAAACAGAGAGAACAGAGAACAAATCCTCTGTTGCCTCTCGCTAAATCACAGGGGTTCATGCTGCGAAATTCTACAAGTATTGGGCGGAGGCTAGCGAGAATGTCGCTTCGCGTGGGTCGTCTTGGAAAGTTCAGCGCTACGGCTCGTCAAATGTCAGCGCCGCTGAAGCTTTGACAAATGCTCAAGAACTTGCCAGCAACACTGCCGCGGTATTTAGTGGCGGTGATTTTCCCGACAAATACCTGTATTCCAACCGACCCGTGCGCGAGGAAATCATCGAGGAGTTTGGCGAGGGTCAGAGCGTCTATGCCGTGATCACTCGCAATGCTTACGGTTCGCTCGTATTGAACACGGCGCGGGTGCTTTTCGCCGACATCGATAACCCAAAAGAGGAGGCGCCGCCTAATCCGATCAAGCCATTGCTGGGGCTGTTGGGGAAGTTTTTTGGATCATCGAATCTGCCTAGCGAGTTATTGCCTGACGAGCTGCTTGGCGAAGCGCCCGACGACGTGCCGACGCGGGTCGCAGAATACGTGCGGAATTCTCCGGGCCTCGGATTGCGTTTGTACCGCACGGCGGCCGGCTTTCGCTGTCTGATTACTAGTCGAGAATACGACCCGCTTTCCGAGGAGAGCAAACAATTGCTCTCGGACATCAGTAGCGATCCCTTGTATGTCAAGCTTTGTCAGGTACAAGAGTGTTTTCGCGCTCGCTTGACGCCCAAATTTTGGCGGTGCGGGGCGCAAGGTCCGACGGTTCGTTTTCCCTGGGCGAATGCGTCGCAGGAGCAGTCGATGCGCGACTGGGAGCAAGTCTACCGTCGCTGCATTGAGGGCTACGCCACCTGCGAGTTGCTAGAGAGTTTGGGCACGCAAGAAATGCACCCGCAAATCGCGCCGATTGTCGAACTGCACGATCGTCTCTGCTGTCAGGCTGGTCGGCCACTGGCTTGACCCACATGGCGGTGCGTGCCACGCTAACGCGTAGACATCGCCATGCGATCGCCAACGTCAGTCTCGCCGGCCAAAAACCTGATTGAAGCGCTCCGCGACTTTGGCGCGCAAGATGTTGAGACGCTGCCAGTCGAAGTTGGTGTCGGACCCAACCGCCGCCTAATCGGGCTGCTATCGCGTAGCGACCTGATGCGCCGCTATCGTCAGGAGATCTTGTCGAAGCACTGATTCGGGGTGGATCGTGTTTGACCTGCTCCGGAAATGACGTACAGTAACATGGTACAACTCATCTTCGCCTCGGGGTATCGTCATGGCCATCGAAACCACCTATTCACAAGCGCGTGCTCAGTTTGCCCACCTGCTGGACGAGGTAGTCCAGAACCAAGAAATCGTCATCGTTAACCGTCGCGGAAAGGAAGACGTGGCGATGATCTCGGTGTCTGAACTGAATAGCTTGGTCGAGACCGCCCATTTGTTGCGTTCACCGAAGAACGCCCAACGGTTGCTCGCTGCCTTGCAACGGGCTCGGGCCAACCAAGGCGCACGCGCTTCGCTCGAACATCTGCGACGCGAGGTCGGCCTTGGCGAAGAATAAGGATCGTGTCGCTGTCTTTCACGGTGAGTTTCGCAGTGACCTCAAATACTGGGTGAAGCAAGATCGAAAAACCGCTCCGCGGGCATTCGAACTGGTCGAGGCCGTCATGCGCGACCCTTTCCAAGGCATTGGCAAGCCCGAGCCGCTCAAGTATCTCGACGTCGGCGCATGGTCACGCCGATTGACACAAGAGCATCGGATCGTTTATTTGGTTCGCGACAAGCGAATCGACTTTCTTCAAGCTCGCTATCACTACTAGGAGAGCAATTCTTCTCGGAGAGCCCCCGCAGACAAACCGCCCCCAGCAGGCTAAGATGTGGGCTTTCTGGCAATGTGGGGTGGGCACTGCCGCTCTCTTTTTACGCACAAGCTGGAATGTAGCAGCCCCTGCGGGCGATGCCGTGAACGATTTGACCATTGGAATATCGCCCCCAAATCGCCGTCGTAGCAGATGTCGCCAGACTTCTGGGCACCGCGAGTTGCTTCGGCCTTGCTCCGGGGCTCCGAAACCTGGCGGTTCCGGCTACGGTTCCGGCTACGGTTCCGGCTACGGTTCCGGCTACGGTTCCGGCTCCGGCTACGGTTCCGGCTACGGCTACGGCGGCTCCTGCCGGGCGAAGATTTTCGAATAATACGACATCGGTATATCACCCTACTATCTTTTGAGGAATGAACGATGGCCACCGACACATTGAAGACCGATCCGTTTTCAGCCCGTGATACCTTTGACGCTGGCAGTGGCAATGGTGGCAGCAAGATCGGGATTTACCGGCTCTCGAAACTTGAGGAAGCGGGGCTGACGTCGGTCGACAGACTGCCGTTTTCAATGCGGGTACTGCTCGAATCGTGTTTGCGAAATTGCGACGGCTATGTCGTAAGCGAAGACGATGTGAAGAATTTGGCCGGCTGGCAAGCGGCCGCCCCAGCGAAGGTCGAGATTCCGTTCAAGCCGGCGCGAGTGGTGCTGCAAGATTTTACGGGCGTGCCGGCAGTGGTCGACTTGGCGGCGATGCGGTCGGCGATGCAGCGATTGGGGGGCGATCCAAACAAGATCAATCCATTGGTGCCGGCCGACTTGGTGATCGACCATTCGGTGCAGGTCGATTATTTTGCTAGTGACGCGGCGCTCGATCTGAATATTGAATTGGAATTCAGCCGCAATAAGGAACGTTACGAATTTCTCCGTTGGGGTCAGGACGCCTTCGATAATTTCCGCGTGGTGCCGCCGGGGACAGGGATCGTGCATCAGGTGAATCTTGAGTATCTGGCGAAATGCGTGTTCCTGCGAGAAGATCACGCGGGCCAGGTGGCGATACCCGATTCGCTCGTTGGGACCGACAGCCACACCACGATGATCGACGGATTGGGCGTTGTCGGTTGGGGTGTCGGTGGTATCGAAGCCGAGGGCGTGATGCTTGGGCAACCGATTTATATGCTGATGCCCGAGGTGGTTGGCATGAAGCTGACAGGGAAGCTGCCCGCCGGCGCGACGGCAACCGACCTGGTTTTGACGGTGACGGAAATACTGCGTAAAGAAAAAGTGGTTGGAAAATTCGTCGAATTCTTTGGCGAGGGCGTCTCCAATATGTCGCTTGCCGATCGGGCGACGATCGCCAATATGTCACCCGAGTATGGGGCGACGATGGGCTTTTTTCCGATCGACGTCGAGACGCTGGCCTATCTGCGCCGTACCGGTCGGACAGAGGACGAAGTCGAGTTAGTCGAGCGTTACACCAAAGAGCAAGGGCTGTTCCGTACCGACGCGATGCCGCCACCGATGTTTACGAAGGTCGTCGAACTCGATATTTCCTCAGTCGAGCCGAGCCTCGCTGGTCCGAAGCGTCCGCAAGATCGAGTGGCACTCTCACAAATGAAAAAGTCGTTCAACGATTCGCTCCGAGCGCCGGTCGGTCCGCAAGGTTTTGAGCTCGATGACGCGGCACTAAAAAGCACTGCCAAAGTTGAGAACAACGGCCACTCTTCGACGATCACGCACGGAGCGGTGGCAATTGCAGCGATAACCAGCTGCACGAATACGAGTAATCCATCGGTGATGGTTGCTGCCGGTTTGGTCGCCAAAAAGGCGATCGCAAAAGGCCTCACCGTACCGTCGCACGTGAAGACAAGTCTTGCCCCCGGCTCGCGGGTCGTGACCGACTATCTGGAAAAAGCAGGGCTTGATAAAGATCTCGACACGATCGGCTTTCAGACGGTCGGCTATGGCTGCACGACTTGCATCGGCAACAGCGGGCCGCTGCCCGAGCCGGTGTCGAAGGCAGTGATCGCGGGTGATCTGATTGTTTCAGGCGTATTGAGTGGCAATCGCAATTTCGAGGGACGGATCAATCCGCATGTGAAAGCGAACTATCTTGCGAGCCCGCCGCTGGTCGTAGCGTACGCACTTGCAGGCACGACCGACATCGATTTGACGACCGAGCCGGTCGGCAAAACCGCCAGCGGAGAGCCGGTCATGCTGGCTGATATTTGGCCGACGCATGAAGAAGTCGCCAGCGTGGTCGAGAGTTGCGTGCTACCGAAGATGTTTCAGAATCAGTACGACAACGTTTGGCAGAAAAATCCAAAATGGAACGCGATCGAGATCACCGGCGGCGAGCTCTATGACTGGAACGACCAGAGTAGCTACATTCAAGAGCCGCCGTTTTTGGTCGGCCTCAAACCGGAAGTCGATCCGATTTTGCCGATCAGCGGCGCGCGTTGTTTGGCGCTGTTGGGTGATTCGACGACGACCGACCATATTTCGCCGGCCGGGGCGATTTCAGCCGACAGCCCAGCGGGTCGTTTTTTGCAAGCTGCCGGTGTTCAGCCCCGCGATTTCAACAGCTACGGCAGCCGCCGTGGCAACGACCGGGTGATGACGCGCGGGACCTTTGCCAATATTCGGATCCGCAACCAGCTCGCTCCCGGCACCGAAGGTGGCGTCACGCGTTACTTGCCGCACAATACGCTCGAGGCGGGTGAGGTGATGTCGATTTACGACGCGGCAATGAAATACCGCCAGACCGAGACCCCTTTGGTGGTACTTGCTGGGGCCGAATATGGCACTGGCAGCAGCCGCGACTGGGCGGCGAAAGGCACGTTTTTGCTCGGCGTGCGGGCGGTGATCGCAGCGAGTTACGAGCGAATTCACCGCAGCAACTTGGTAATGATGGGCGTCTTGCCGCTCGAATTCGAGGCGGGTGCTACCTGGCAATCGCTCGGCCTGACGGGCGAAGAAGTTTTCGAGGTCGCCGACCTCAACGACGATTTGCAGCCTCGGCAGAAATTGACCGTGGTTGCTCAACGCGCGGGGGACCAGCCGCTTGAGTTCTCCACCAGCGTGCGAATCGATACGCCAGTCGAGTTGGATTACTATCGCAACGGCGGGATTCTACAGACAGTGCTGCGAAAGTTGCTCAATGATTGACTTAGTATCTCACCGACGGCTGCCACTGCTGGACGGTTCGAGTGCCTCCCGGCGGCATGACAATAGGCAGTGGCGAGGCATTGGTCGCTTGCAGCGTCGCGACACGCGACGCGATTGCCGGCTGGAAGCGGTTGATTGCCAGCGAACGTTGATAGTTGGCGAGCGCTTGGGCGTTTTCGCCCGAGACTTCACGGAGTCGGCCGAGCGCGGTCAGCGCACGGCTGTTGTTGGGATCGATTTCAATCGCCTCGACCAACCGCGCCGACGCCTGCGGCACGTTGTTGGTCTCTTCCAATACGCGGGCTAGCTCGATTCGCGGGTCGGGTAGGTGTGGACTCCGCGAGGCCCAGCCCTCGAGCAAACGAAACGATGCGTCTTGGCGGCCCGTTTCGGTCAGCAGCACTGCCAATCCTCGGTAGCATTCGGTGTGGTTCGGATCGTACTCTAAACACTGGTTGTAAAGTTGCTCAGCTTGCTGCAGATCTTCCCTGCGATTGAACAGCTTGCCGTTCTTGTGCAGTGACGAAGCCAAGTTGTAGTAGCCGTTGGCCGATTTGGGATTGGCAGCGATGGCGCGTTGGAACTGCGAGGACGCCTGGTCGTAGTTACCGCTTTGATAGAGCCGAACGCCCTCGGCATTGAGCGCATGGGTCGTCATGTTCGTGCAGCCCGTTAGCGACAGACCGCAGAGGGCGACGCATGCTGCGACCAGTTGCTTCGTTTCGTTCGGACGGTTCATCGTGGACAACGCGAGAAAAAGCGCGTTCCTCTGATTCCGGGGAATGGGCAGAGCGATTAGGGGGCCGGGAAAGTACCAATCTGACGTGTGATACGCAACCCGGATGGCCTATTTCCGTCGGCGATATGAGGCAGCTGAAGGGTAGTGGGCGATGACTTGCGGTCAAAAGCGCCTCTGGCATCATAGCCGTAAAGTCTCCTCAACCCAGAATATCTGCACCAACCGGTAGATCTACGCAAACTAGTCATTTTTGCTAATCCCTCTATTTTTCCTAGCCGTCTCTCCGATGAATGCTTGCGTCAGAGGTACTTTCACCTAGCGACCTGCCCAGTCACTGGGCCAAGCCGGAGCACTCCCCCTATGCCAGCCAAAAAGACCGCCAAATCGAAGTCGACTGCCAGCAAGCGTAAGCGTACTCCCGCCAAGACGAGTGTCGCCAAGAAACGCGACTCACGCAAAGCTCGCACTGCCAGCAGCAAAGGCCATGGCAAGTCGCATGCGAGTAAAGAGGAAGTAACCATCGATCGTCGTCGCGAAGCCGACCGGCGCGGGGAAGCGACCGAGGAAGCGAGTGATCCAACAACGCAGCCCCAACTAGAAAAACGCGCAAAAGTCCAACGTCGCCGGCAGATCGACCCGACCACCTGCGAGCGTGATTACAGCGACGAAGAAGTTGAATTCATGAACGCCATGGATGAGTATAAGCGGACCAGCGGTCGCATGTTTCCGACCTGCAGCGAGGTTCTCGAAGTAATTCGTAAGCTAGGTTACCTGCAGCTGACTCCTGCGGAAATGGCGACCGTTCGCCCAGAGGCGACCGAAGAGACGACCGAAGAGACGGTTGCTGCTGCGGACGGAAACGAGGAATTTGACGATACCGATTCCGAAGCCGCCGATTCGGCTTTCTAATTGGATGGCTCGACACTACTTCTGAATGTCCGTGACGATGTCGCGCAGCTCGTTGGGTGAGACGTCGGCCAACTGTTTACCGTTGCGATCGAGATGTTCATTGATTTTAATCGCCGTCTCTTGCATCTGCCCATGGGTCTCTGACGAGCCACCAGCGAGCAGGAAATTGGGACCGCGAGTGATCCGCTTTTGACCATCGGCGGCATCGAGCGCCAAGCCTAGCAAGCCGGCTTGCGGTTTCTCTTGATTGGGGCGAGACGCTTTCATCGGACTGCAGCCATCTTTTCTTAACGTCGACGGTTCCAGTTACGGAGCGCTTGCATAGCGGCTTCTCGGCTATCTTTTGAGCCAGGCTTGCTGGGGAGGGGGGGAAGCTTTCCAGGCCCCTTCTTCTTGGACAATTTCTTTTTCGTCTTGGTTGCTACCTCCGGCGATTCTTCAGAGCTTGGCTCGACCGGAGCCTTCTCTTCGTCTTGCCCTAAGGAGGACGATCCAGCAGACGTTGCTTCTGATTGTCTTTGCTTCTCCGCCTCTTCTTGAAGCTGGACCGCATTAGTGTCATCCATACGGATGGTCTGCGTTTCGAGCGCGAGGTGGCTAGCCGATGGCGGGCTGGGTGCATCGAGCAGCCACTTGGTAATGTCCTCCTCGCCAACGGAAGAGTCACCAGCGGCGATGGTTCTGTCGACGGTTCTGTCGACGGCAGCTGCGACGGTCGTCACCTTGGGCCGCTTCAGATTGGTGATGCCATGCGTGATGGTCACCAATAACTTGAGCGTGCCAATGGTGATCTGGTCACCGGAGGAAAGCTCGACCTCCTCGATGATTTTCTGATCGTTGACAAGAGTGCCGTTGCGACTGCCGAGGTCTTTGATCGACACCGCCGCATCTTTACGGGTGATCGTGCAATGGTGGCGACTCACCGAAGTGCTGCCCGCGCAGAGATGGCATTTCTGGCTACGCCCGATCAAGAACTCGTCTTTCTTGACGGAAATCTTGGTGCCCCTTTTGGCACCTTCCAGAACTTTCAGAATCACGTCCATGGCCACCGCTATCTGCGTGGAAACAACCGGGACTGAACCAGCTCTCAAGGCCCCCCCCCGGACCTCAAAACTCCAACATCAGTCTTTTCGACCGGATAGGGGACTGAAAAGGCGATCCTCTAGGTCGGTGTCCCAGCCTTGAGGATATCATGCCGCCCAGGCAAATCCCACTAAAATAAAGAGAATCTACTTAGATTCTATGGCATACTTATTAATGAATAACCCCTCATCTGAGGGATGACTGCTGGGAGGCCCGGTTTCGTGGCTAGCCGCCGATTTTATGCCTCCCACTAACTCTCATCGGCTTCACTGGCACTGAGCGTTAACCCACTCCGGGTTAGCGGCGTTCTGTCCAGCTGGCAGCCTGGTATTTTTTCTGCTGCAAATCGGCTGCTTGGAGGGCGATATCTGCAGGCAGACTCGACTCGGCGAGGTCGATGGACAAGTTTTTGGCGAGGCGTTCTGGAAGGATGGTGAGTAAATCAGCTGGCGATATCTTCGTATCGGTGATCTCCTCAATCCCGTCTAGTTCAGGCGCCGCTTTCGATCGGCCAAGCAGAAGACTGCCATGTTGCAACACTGCCCCATGGCGACGTCGTTGAGCGCTACCCACGATCTTAACTGCGAGTGCAGAGGGATCGGCCTCACTATTGCGCATCACGACATCACCGACCGATCGGCGCTGAAAGCAGAGCAGCGGCTGGTCGGCTGCGTCGACCGCTCGGGGCTGCTGCCAGAGTTCAGTTCGCCAGGGCGAGTTAGCGGCAGTTAAGAAATGGTTAAGCGCCCTGACGATTGTTTGATGAACCGCATCATAGAGTGTCTGAGATTCGCGCGACAACCAATGCGAAGCAGGCAAAATCAGGCTATAGGTGAGTTCTTGGTCATGCAAAATCGCGCCACCGCCGCTGAGTCGCCGGACAACATCGGCGTCTAAGCTCGAAGCATGAGTGTTTCGATCGGCCGCCTTTTGAAAGTAGCCTAGCGAAAGCGTCGGTCGCTGCCACTGATAAAAACGGAGCGTCGGCAGGCCCGTTTGCGCCGCCGTGGTAAGCAAGACCTCATCGACGGCCATGTTCCATGCGCCGCCAGCCGGTGGGTCCATGAGCAGTTGGCATGCGGCGAATGCTGGCATCGCACGATCACTCTGCATGGGGGGGTTTACTTGGAATAGACGAGCACGGGTTGGCGAGCGGCGCGGACTTCGTCGGGACGGCTCACAGCCGTAGAGTGCGGTGCATCGTGCAGTACCTGCGCGTCTTCCTCGGTAATCCGCCGCAGGATCTCGGCGAACGCATCGAGTGTTTCTTTGCTCTCTGTTTCCGTTGGTTCGATCATAATCGCCTCGGGCACGGTCAGCGGAAAATAGACCGTTGGAGCGTGGCAGCCGAAGTCGAGCAGCCGTTTGGCAAGGTCCATCGCCGAGATGTTTCTGTCACGTTTGAGCAGGCTGCCCGAGGCGACGAATTCGTGCATGCACCGGCTGCCCTGAGGAACAGGGAGATAATGTTTTACCCGACAGAGCAAGTAGTTGGCGTTGAGTACCGCGTTCTCCGAAATACGCTTAAGGCCGTCGGGACCGTGTGTACGAATGTAGGCGTAAGCGCGAAGCAAAACGCCGACATTGCCGAAGAATGCACGCACCTGGCCGATCGATTTCGGACGATCGAAGTCAAGGCGGTAGAAAGTGAGTTGCGAGTCGCGAGCTGCACCTTGCGAGTTGCGTTGCGACTGATCTGGTTCTCGCGATTCTTTCACCACGATTGGCACTGGCAAGTC
>Ga0310121_10005236_pt1 | contig 11218 bp, 10 predicted proteins | sample CB27_Tmax_986_MG_FD_203504 | JGI IMG/M metagenome (GOLD analysis project Ga0310121, IMG submission 203504) | Marine microbial communities from Western Arctic Ocean, Canada - CB27_Tmax_986 | ecosystem: Environmental > Aquatic > Marine > Oceanic | place: Canada: Western Arctic Ocean | collected...
AATTCATCAGAACAAACAATATTATCGTTTGGTCACCAGTGGGTTTGTCCACGGAGGTTACGGTCACCTTGCATTTAATATGATCACTTTCTATTTCTTCGGAAGCTATGTTGAAAAGGCCTTTGGATTGTATTTTGGAATACCTGGAAACTTTTATTTCCTTATGCTTTATCTTTTGGGAATTGTAGTTGCTGACTTACCGTCCTATTGGAAAAATAGAACAAATGTTAACTACAGCGCCATTGGGGCATCAGGCGGGGTAAGCGCTGTTCTTTTCAGTAGCATTTTGCTAAATCCACTGAATCAAATCTGTTTGTATATTTTTATCTGTTTCCCCGGTTTTATTCTTGGAGCAGTTTACCTGTTCTATACCTATTACAAAAGCAATAACCTGGCGGATAATATTAATCATGACGCCCACCTCTATGGTGCTCTTTTTGGAATGGTTTTTACAGCAATTTTGCGACCGCGTTTTTGCTTCGATTTTATAGATCAATTGAGCAGTTTTAGCCTCTTTAATTAGCTCCAATATTGAGTGAAGACAGGTCAATCAATCCAAGAAAACTTAGTGCATATTTTAGCGGTTTTTCGCTTACATAAAGCCGGGCTGAGTATTTTATAGTAAAAAGTATAGTGAAAGACTATTCAACGATGGTTAAGTATTGTCCGAAATACTCCTCAAAGCTTTTAATACTCTCTATCATTACCGCCATTACGCTCAGAAGAATGGCGTAGAGAACAATCAAATCAAAAAAATTTCCAGCCCTGGTTTCGGTTTCAAAAATAATTGTGTAGAGCTTCCTTTTGAATGGGCTATTCAGATCAAGCTGGTTTACTTCCATAGTTTAAAATTAGCTTAATTGGCAATTCTTAAATAAGGATTATTCCGAAGAAGTTACTCAACAAAACAAGAATGAATAATACCCCCAACAAAATAGGACAAATATAGCTAACTGCTATATTGAGAAATTTATTTACAAAAGAATGTTCATATCCATCAAAGCCCTGTGCTAATTCAGCACTAAGATTTTCCCTTTTCCAGACATATGCAGCGAAAGTCACAATAAAAAATCCGCCAAGTAGCAGCAAAGTATCCGATAGCTGCGCCGCGAGAGAAAGAAAATCCGAAGACGCAGGTAATTTAAATGCATTAGTAAAAAATTCCGAAGCCCCATTACCCAGTAAAGAAGGAATTCCTACCAGATAAATTACGCCGGCAACAAACCAAACGGCCTTTTTTCGTTTTACTTTCAATTCATCGACAACATAGGCAACTGGCACTTCAAGCAAAGACACGGTAGAGGTTAGGGCAGCAAAAGTAATCAATAGAAAGAAGAAGGATCCAACAGCAACACCGAAGCCTGGCCCCATACTGCCGAAGGCGTTGGGAAGATTTACAAATAACAACCCCGGCCCGGAAACGAGGTTCGTAAGATCCCCTGAATTATTAAATGCAATCAGTGGAAAAACCATCAGCCCGGCGATGAAAGCAATGGCAACGTCTGCCAGTGTAATTAGTGCCGAAGCAGAGACAATATTTTCCTTTTTTGATAGATAGCTGCCATATGTAATTAAAGTTCCCATTCCCAGGGAGAGAGAGAAAAATGCCTGTCGCAAGGCTCCTCCTATTGAAGTTGCGTCGATTTCACCAAATTCCGGGATCAGGTAATATTTAAGCCCATCCATCGCGTATGGCAAGGTTAGCGCATAGCCTACCATAAAAAACAGCATGATTATCAAGGTTGGCATTAGAACTTTGGCTGCTTTTTCAATCCCTCCAGATATTCCTTTTCCAACCACGTAGCTTGTCATCCCCATAAAAATCAAACTGTAAGTGACAACTTTTAAGAGGTCCCCGGCATAATAATATTCACCTGCTCCAACCTGAGCTTGTGAAAATTGATTTCCAATAGCAAAATTCCCCATGAGCATTTCAATGAGGTACCCAAGCGCCCAAGCAGCTACAACATTGTAGTAAGAGAGTATAAATACACCACAGAATGTGCCCAATTTGCCTATCAGGTTCCATTTTGGGAAGCCCAAATTTCCGAAAGCAGCAACTGGATTTTTGGCGGTTTTTCGACCAATAGCTATTTCCGTAACCATGACAGGAAAGCACAACAAAAAGGCAAAAACTAAATACATGACGACAAAAGCAGCTCCTCCTCCACGTTCTACTTCAAAAGGAAATTTCCAAATATTCCCCAAGCCTACTGCCGATCCCGCCGCGGCTGCTATGAATCCTGCCCGGCTGCTAAAAGTACCTCTTGTTGCCATGCTTAAGATTATAAAATAATAACCCTAAAGGTATTAGTTCGAGTCAAAGGAAAAATGAACTACATCAAAAAGTGTTAAAAGGTTTGTGGAATTAGATTTGGGATATCGCCATTGCGCATTTTCAATGAAAAAACACATCATGTTTAATCTTTAAAAGCACAATCCGGAAACAACCCCAATCAAGTACAATGTTTATAGGCAACTGATTAAACAATCCAATTTTTATTAGAATTGGGCAAGGTGATCTTGCTTATTTATTAATAGCAAACCAGCAAAGAAATAAATTAGACGATCAAGCCAGCAAGAATTTCTGATTTGGCAGCAACGAGCGCCGGACGAATGGAAGCAAGAAATGTAATCAAAACGATTGTGATGGCGGTAAATACAAAATCCATCACTTCCATTGTTACGGGGTAAGCGGCTAAAACGGATGTTTGCATCCCCATGGATACGAGTCCGAACTCCTGCTGTAAAAAAACAACAAGAAACCCTAAAACCAAACCAACAGATGCACCGCCAAGTGCAATAATCGCCCCTTCACCGAGAAAAATTCTTGTTACCAATTTTTGGGTGGCTCCCATCGAAAATAGAATGGCAATATCTTTTTTCTTATCAATTGCGAGCATTGTAAGGCTGAAAAAAATATTGAATGAAGCAATGGCAAGTATGACAGAGAAAATGATGAAAACAAAAAACTTCTCAATGCGCATGAGCTTGTAGATATCACGATGCTGTTGTTCGTCATTAAGAACCCTGAAGTTGTTCCCAAGTAATTCAGATAAAGATGACTGTACCTCACTTCGATTGGCATCTTCATACAATTTCAATTCCAGTGCCGTTCTTTTTTCACCATAATCGAGAAGTTCCTGAGTAAATGAAAGAGGTACAATTACATAATTTTCATCGTATTGTTTTTCAATAGCGAAAATTCCACCTAAGAGCACATTCTTTCGAGTCAACATTCTTGATGGATCAACTGAGACCATTCTGGAGTTTCTTGGATAAAAAAACTGTAAGGGATACATTTCATTTGAAGGATTTAGAGAAAGAGCATGTTGAACACCCCTACCGATTACAGCGAATGGAATATTTTCTTCCCGTAATTTTAATTCTCCATAAACAATAGCATCATTAATTCTCTGCTGGTTTATGAAATTGTCGGCAACGCCTTTTACCCTGACTACAACCTGGTTGTCTTGGTATTTCACAACGGCGTTATCCTCAATAACCTCAGTAACTACTTCAACCCCTTTTACATTCCGTATATCTATCAACAAGCGATCATTCACTTCAAAAGATTTGCCAAATGCAGCTTCAATTTTTATTTCCGGATCAAATGATCGCAATAATGATCGCATCAAACCTTCGAGACCATTGAAAACCGACAAAACTATAATTAAAACACACGTGCCAACCGATACGCCAATAATTGAAATGATGGAAATTACATTAATGAACGTTTTTTTTCTTGTTGAAAAAAAATACCGGCGAGCAATAAAGAAGGACAGGTTCATTGTTGAATCATTCTGAGACAAGGTCTTTCCGCCGCAATTGAAAGTGTTTCCCGAGATAAACCCGTCGAACTTGTTCATCTGCAGCCAACTCTTCAGCCGTTCCGGCTTTCAACAGTTTCCCTTCAAACATCAGGTAGGCCCTGTCCGTGATTGAGAGAGTCTCATTTACATTATGGTCAGTTATGAGTATACCAATGTTTTTCGTTTTGAGCTTGGCAACGATCGTTTGAATCTCTTCTACCGCAATAGGATCAACTCCTGCAAATGGCTCATCCAGAAGAATAAATTTCGGATCGACAGCCAACGCTCTTGCAATTTCCGTACGACGCCTTTCTCCGCCGGATAGCACCATTCCCATATTCTTTCGAACAAGCGTAAGGCCAAATTCCTCTAAAAGAGACTCCATTTTTTCACATTGAGCACTTTTTGAAAGATTAGTCATTTCCAAAACTGCCATCAGGTTTTCTTCAACTGATAGCTTCCGGAACACCGATGCCTCTTGGGCCAGGTAACCGATTCCACGTTTGGCCCGGCGGTAGATGTGTCAATTCTGCGTCATCAAGAAAAATTCGGCCTCCGTTAGGTTTAATTAACCCGACAATCATGTAGAATGAGGTCGTTTTACCGGCACCATTTGGCCCTAACAAGCCAACAATTTCGCCTTGGCTAACTTCAACGCTTATATTATCTACGACCTTCCTCCCTTTGTATTTTTTTACCAGTGCTTCAGCTCTTAACAACATAGTCCGCAAATCTAATCATTCAACAGGATGTCTTTTGCATTCAATTGTAATGCTGTCTCATCCATGTAAGTTGTTTTTTGGATGTTATAAGCCAGGTTAAAGCTGTGTTCTTTGATATCCTTTGCAAAATGAGCCAGATTAAATGCGATGACTTCGAAAGATTTCTTACTTTCTTTTTGCCTGACAAAGAATTTCATATGTATCTCTTTCATAATTCTTGGCTCCCCAACCAGTACTAAATCGTCTGAGGCAAAAATTGGTTCTAAATTCCCAGGTCCAAATGGAGACATTTGTTGAAGAACCCTATTAAATTTAAATCCAATCGAATCCAAATGGAGTTTGAGGTCAATGTTGATTTTAGGTGTAAGTATGTCTTCGGTTATTAGTGCACTCACCACTTCCTCAAATTTTTCTTTAAAAAGTTCAATGTTCTCCTTTGGCATTGTTAGCCCTGCAGCAAAGCGATGCCCTCCATATTGGTCAAGTAAATCTGAGCACGAGGCAATGGCTTCATAAACATCAAAGCCGGCTACCGATCTGGCCGATCCTGTAGCTTTTCCATTTGATTCAGTCAAAATGATTGTAGGTCGATAGTATTTTTCAATGCAACGAGAAGCCACGATTCCAATGACTCCTTTATGCCAATTATTATTGAATAACACTGTACTCTTAGCAGTTTGAAGATTTCCATCTTCGATTTCAGCCAGGGCTTCTATGGTTATATCCTTGTCGAAATCCTTACGCCTCGTATTATTTTTATTCACTGCGGCTGCGACTGCTTCAGCCTCAATATCATTTGTTGCCACCAATAATTGCACAGCATCTTTTGCGTGGTCAATTCTCCCCGCAGCATTTATTCTTGGACCGATACCAAATACTATTGATTGAATGTCGACAACTCCTGTAATTCCACTGATGTCTTTTAAAGCTTTAAGGCCAGCTGACGGTGCCTGAGTCAGTTTCTGAAGACCAAAAAAGGTCATAATCCTGTTTTCATCTATGATAGGAACTAAATCTGAGGCTATGCTGACAGCAACAAGATCTAGGTATTGGTAGAGTTCCTTCTGATCTATCGTATTTTGTTGACAAAACGCCTGCAAAAATTTAAACCCAACACCACAACCACTTAAACCATCAAATGGATAATTGCAATCTGTTCTTTTCGGATTCAGGACCGCAAAAGCATCTGGCAAATGATGGTCCGGCAAATGATGGTCGCAGATTATCAGATCAATCCCCAAATTCTTGGCTAATGAAGCATTTTTAAAGGCCTTAATGCCACAATCAAGTGCAATAACCAGAGTGAAATTATTCTCCGCAGCCCATCTAATACCCTTCTCTGAAATACCATAGCCCTCATCATACCTGTCGGGAACATAATACGAAATCGAATCATGTATGTGATCTCTTAAAAATTGATAAACAAGTGCTATTGCGGTGGTACCATCAACATCATAATCCCCATAGATAAGTACTTTTTCTTTTTTAAAAAGTGCTTCGTTTAGCCTTTCGACTGCTTTACCCATGTCTTGAAGAAGAAACGGGTCATGAAGATGTTCCAGATTAGGCCTGAAAAAATCACGGGCCTGATCAAATGATTCAATTTTTCGCCGGAGCAACAATTCGGCCAACAATGGGTTGATATTAATCGCTTTTGCAAGATCCCTAACCTTTGCCTCGTTGGTAGGTTTGGGGTAAATCCATTTCTTGTCCATTTTGAAGACGATTTTTTCGTTCTCAATTATTTTCGTCTTCCAAAGCCTGTTTAAAATTGTTTATATGATTTAGCAAGGCTCCCTCCCAGGTCAAGTCTGCGTCCCATTGGACACCCAAATAAATTTCCTTATTCACGATTTGTTTCATGTAGTACTTATAAACCGGAGCGTTAACTGGGATTTGCTCCAAAGTTGTGATCTCATCCATTATTGTCTTAAGCGTAATATAATCTGTCTCTGTATAATCTATTTCATAATTCAAAAGTTCACGAATATTTCTCCCCGGTGCATGCAAGTACATCAAAATATAAGAGAACTCTCGTCTGTATAAATGATCTTCACCTAGCGAATAATTAACCAGTTCATATTTAAACGGATAGTTTTCCATAATTGAAACCAATTTTGAATTGAGCCTTTCAATGGCCTTATTGTAATCCTGAATAATTTTAATCTTATCCAAGGTCAAATCGCTGGAATCCATATTTGCCGGGAAAGTGTATTTCGAAAAAAGGGGAACTGCAAGTTTCCCAATCTTTAAATCCCTTGAAAAAGACTCATAACGTCGACCTTTTATGACATCAGTATCAGTAAAAAATTCTGGTCGGTCTATTATTAGAAAATTCTTATTTACCAGGTTGGCCCGATAAATATCCCTGCCAAGCTTTTGCGTCAAGGTTCTTAACTCACTTCCTTGTAACCTGTAGGCTTTTTGTTTTGGAGACAACAGCTTATCAGAAGCTTCATTCGGAACAATAATTATTTCGATTTTAGTGCCCAACGCATTGTTGGTCTGTCTGATAAAAATGAGGTTCTCAATATTTCGGTTTTTAACTGGTTTCATAAAACCGGTTGTAGCATCAATTCCGGAATAAAAATCAGATAAATGATAGTAAGCGACAGCATCAATGCCAATGCGCTTAAATTCCTCATGGACTTTTTGAGTGAAGCCTTTCCAGTCACCACGAACAACAGCTCTTCCCTCGACATCAGGAAAATTAATAAATACAGCTGACCGACTTGACATTAAGTTTTGAGGAATAGAGTTGGTGTAATCCAGAATATTGATATCAGGAAGGTGAGGAATTTCAACCTGACAAATTGCCTTTACGGACGAAAGAAAAATAAAAAACAATTGAAAATATCGCATATGGAATAAAAACATTAATGCTATGGCATTAACGAACAAATATGATCAAATCGTAATAAATTTAACTTTCTTTTCTATGAGAAAAGAACAGAGTGAAAATTAAAATACTAAAATGAAACGCTGTCAATGGTGCGAAAATAGTTTCCCGGAATATGTGAGATACCATGATGAAGAGTGGGGGGTACCAATTCATGATGATCAGAAACAATTCGAATTTTTGATTCTTGAAGGAGCACAGGCTGGCTTAAGCTGGAGCACGATTCTTAAGCGCCGGAATGGCTATCGCAGTGCGTTTGCTAAATTTGATTTTGAGGCAGTTGCTAAATTTGATCAAAAAAAGATTGATCAACTGTTGCTGGATACAAGAATCATTCGGAATAAGTTAAAAGTTAACTCAGCCGTTACTAATGCAAAAGCCTTCGTTCAGGTAAGGGAAGAGTTCGGAACATTTGATAAATATCTATGGTCATTTGTTGGAGGTAAGCCAATTATTAACCAATGGAAAACTGATCAGGAAATTCCGGCTACATCCAAAGAGTCGGATGTCATTTCCAAAGATTTGAAAAAACGAGGGTTCAAATTTGTCGGAACTACCATTATTTATGCACACATGCAGGCAGTTGGAATGGTCAATAACCATGTCACCGATTGTTTCCGATACAAGGATTTGACCTAATGAGACATAATGGCTCTTATAAAAGGGAATAACAATTATTTGGTTTGTTTCTTAAATTATCACCTCCTATCCTAATGTTGCACCATCTAAAAATTACTTTTAATGCTGAAGTCTGGAGACTCCTTTGAAAAATTATTTTCTTTTTCCCAACAACAGATAAATCAATTTGCAGAACTGTCCGGGGACAAAAATCCATTACACATCGATCCGGAGTATGCAGGTAAAAGCCCTTTTGGAAAACCAATCGTTCATGGGGTCTTAACAGTAAGCATATTCTCTCAAATAATCGGAATGGAATTTCCGGGTGCCGGTACAATTTACCTGGGACAAGATCTTAATTTTAAACGTCCCGTATATCCTGATCAGGAATATCGAGCGGTGCTTGAAGTAACCGAAGTGATGAAAGGAAAGCACATTGCTTCTATCCGAACCCGGGTATATGATAAAGAGACAAAAAAGCTCGTTCTCGATGGTTTTGCCAAAGTGAAGAACAAGGAAAAAATAGCTTAAGTGCAATTGTGAATCCCCATTATTCAGCATAATTGATATGTCTTCAGCACTACATAATTTTAAATGCAAACAAAAAGTACCAAAAATTGATGTTGACAGGTATTTAAGACGTATTAAATATGAAGCGCCCTCACATCCCACCTTGGGATACCTGAAAAAACTTCACAAGCACGATCTTCTCTCAATTCCTTTCGAAAATCTGGACATTCATTGGCACAAGGAAATCATTCTGGACATTGATAAAATTTATAACAAGGTTATTGTTAATAAGAGAGGTGGGGTTTGCTATGAACTCAAGGGACTTTTCCATAGTCTTCTTTTAAACCTTGGTTTTAAATGCTATCTCATTGGGGCACGAGTTTTTAATGAGAATGGAACACGGGGTCCAGATTATGACCATATGGCTGTAATTGTTGATATAGACAACGAGAAATACCTTGCCGATGTCGGTTTCGGTGAATTATTCCTGGAACCGAAAAAATTAACCGTCGATATTTTACAGGTTGATTATACCAAATATTTTAAGTTTCTCTCTTCCCCAAATGATGAGTTCATATTGACGAGTTCCGCAGATTGCAGCAATTTTAAAAAAGAGTTTTTTTTTGATAAGATTAGACAGTTTATTGAATTCATGCCAAGATATAAATGGCGCCAAACATCTAAAGATTCGCATTTCAATCAGAAAAAGATATGTTCGATTGCTACCCCGGATGGTCGGATATCTTTAACCGAAATCAGGCTTATATAATCTGTGAAAGGCAAAAAGACCAAAACTCTACTCTTGAATGCGGATGATTTCAATGCCAAACTCAAGGAGCTCTTTCGGATTGGCCATAATTAAATAGTATCGCCTCTCAGTGTTCTGAATCGTTTTCGGGCTTGAGCGATAAAAACACTGCCTGGGTACCTCGTTAGAAAGTCTTGATAAATCTGCTGAGCCTTGTCTTTCATTTTTAGGTCATTTTCATAAATCTGAGCCATTATGAATAATGCATCGTCGCCCAGAATGTCCTCTGCAAAATTTTCATTAATTTTTTCCAGATTTTGGATGGCCGTTTCAAATGAACCTATCTGACGATTAATTTTAGCTGAAAGAAAATGAATCTCGTCCACGAGACTATGGCTCGGATAATTCCTCAACATTTGATCCAATGAATCCAGCGCTTCATTTTTTTTATTTTGGAAAAGTAGCAGCTCGATGTATGCATACTGCCGCATAATGGCATCCTTAGAATCAAGAAATGTATTGTCGTGAATGAGCAAGCTTAAATCGATCGCATCATTGGAAATTTCCCTCGTCGTTGCTTCTCTTAAAACGTCGAGGTGAGCTTTGGCAAGTTCAAAATCCCCATTAAAGTAACTTAATTTTGCATTTTTCAATTTTGCTTCGTATCCGATAGGCTGCTCTTTGTTTGTTTTTTCTACCTGAGAATACAATAATGTTGATTCCCACGACTCACCAGTTAGAATGTAGATGTCTCCCAAATCGAGTTTACTTTTTGCTTTGATGCCAACATTTATCCTTGGCATAGCAATAATCCTGTTGAGAATATTTATCGCCCAATCCTTTTCATCTAGATAAAATGCGTGCAGGAGGGCTTTGTTACGCATGGCTTCGACGGTATTCGAATTTACACCAAGTTCCGAAATCAAATTATCATATTCGGTGATCAGTTTCCTAATTTCCAGGTCATCGATAGGAAATGTGTGCTTTACCATTCCTTCCCTTGCTTGAATAACAAGGCGCCTGGCAATAGAGTAGTTAATTGATTTGGGATGATTTTTAATTACGTAGCTAAATATCTCAATTGCCTCTTTATAGGCATTATTTTTAAGTGCAATCATTCCAATTTCCAGAACACCCGCTCCTTGAACCTTTGATCTCTTATCAACAGCTCTTGCTTGAATAAAAGCTCCGTAAAAATTCTTTTGTTGTAGGTTCACCCAAATGAGTAGCTCAGAATAAATATTTTCGTTTGGGAATTTTTGAACTTTTTCGATTAGAATATTTTCAAGACTTACTAAATCTTGAGGTTCGGCCAGCAAATTTTGAAGAATATTTTGTACATAACTTATGTTTGCCGGATTTTGGTTGACATAATTAAGGTACTCTTCAACCATTTTATCTTTCTTGTTAAGTAGGCGGTAAATATTGGCCAACTCAAGAGAATAAGCCCCGGAATTATCATTTGCTTTTCTCCCATCGAGATAGGCGGTAAGTGCCCATTCTCGTAATTGCTTTTGGACCAAATATTGCGCTGTTATTCGCAGCCGATATTGATCTTTTTTAATGTCTTCAATTATTGTCGTAAACTGTTGGTTGGCCTCTAAATCATTACCTTGAGCTAACAATAATATTCCGTAATCAATCTGGTAGTAGACGTTCCCTTTAAACTTTTTTATGTTATTTTTTATATATTTTTCAGCGTCTTTATACTCCTCAGCATTAGTCAATAGATTAAAATAATTACTGTGAATAAGAGGAATGTTCTTTGAATCTTTAGCAAGGTCACTATAAATATCAATGGCCTTTTCTAATTCACCCATCAGGTAATATTCATTAGCAAGTCGAATTTGTTCTGCATTCTGAGCAAGCAAATCCATTGATTGTATTAAAATGAATAAAATCATAAATG
>Ga0310121_10005237_pt1 | contig 11216 bp, 5 predicted proteins | sample CB27_Tmax_986_MG_FD_203504 | JGI IMG/M metagenome (GOLD analysis project Ga0310121, IMG submission 203504) | Marine microbial communities from Western Arctic Ocean, Canada - CB27_Tmax_986 | ecosystem: Environmental > Aquatic > Marine > Oceanic | place: Canada: Western Arctic Ocean | collected...
TAGAAGGGTGCTTCAGACCATACCAGTTCTCTGGGTGGTTGTTGTGGTTGTATTCCTCCTCCTCCGCCTTTCCCCTGGCGATCCCGCTACTGCGATGCTCGGTAATATACCCGGTGTAACCAAGGAAATTGTTGACCAAATGCGGAGTGAACTGGGTATTGATAAACCTCTGATAGTACAATATTTTCATTGGCAGATCGATTTATTTAAGGGGGATTTCGGCCAGTCATATTATAATCAGAAACCTGTGACCGAGTTATTAGCTCAGCGATTACCCAAGTCAATAGAGCTGGCTATTGTTTCCCTTTTAATCGCCCTTCCTATCTCCTTTGGTGCTGGTGTCTTAGCTGCAGTTAAAAGAGGAACATGGATTGATCATTTTTGTACGGCATTTGTTACTGCAGGAATAGCGATACCGGGATTTTGGCTAGCCATTATGTTGGTTTTACTATTTTCGGTTAAATTGCAGTGGATTCCCTCTAGCGGGTTTGTGCCTTTTCTTGATGATCCGATAGGTCATCTTAGGCTTCTTATTTTACCTGCTACAACTCTTGCTATTTTAATAGCGGCTCCATCCATGCGATTTCTTCGTTCCAGTATGTTGGAAGTCATGGGAGAAGATTATATAAGAACAGCAAGGGCGAAAGGGTTGAGGCAGTGGGTAGTTGTAAACCGGCATGCAGTAAAAAATGCTCTCATACCTACAGTAACTTTTATTGGACTTCAATTTGGGAGTCTTTTGGCAGGCAGCATACTTATAGAGTGGGTGTTCGGATGGACTGGTATAGGATGGCTGATAGTTAATGGCATCCATGCTCAAGATTATCTGGTGGTGCAAGGTGGAGTTATTGTTATGGCATTCTTTTTTGTGTTTGTTAACTTATGCGTTGATATTCTCTACGCGATTTTGGATCCACGTGTACGTTTTTAATCTAAATGGTCGCCATTTCAACGATGGCTAGAGATAGATATATAGGGGAGCGCGGTTTTTGTGAAAAATACGCTTGACATTGGGAATAACTTAAGTCGAAAATTTTTGCTTAGTCCCAGAACCATTAGGCTTAAAACATTCTTTAAAAGGCTCTTCAGCAATCCTGTTACTTTGACTGGAGCAATAATCATATTCGTTATGGTATTCGTTTCTGCATTTGCATTTCTGCTGTCGCCCTACAATCCTATGGAACTCCATATATCGGATCGAGTGCAAGGTCCCAGCTTGACGTATTGGTTGGGTACTGACGAAGCAGGCAGAGATTTGCTAAGTAATTTGTTGTATGCTGGCCGAATCTCTCTGTCGGCAGCGGTAGCAGCAGAAGCCGCAGGTATTTTGTTTGGATTGCCATTCGGATTAATTGCTGGATTTTGGCGTGGTAAAGTGGACGATGTGATTATGCGATTCATGGATGGCCTACTTGCATTTCCATCGGTTCTCTTGGCTCTGACCATCGTTGGTTTATTCGGGTCGTCACTTAGAAATCTGGTTTTAGCAATAGGTATTACGTTTATGCCTGTAGTGGCACGTATAGTGAGAGCGTCTGTAATTCAAGAACGTGATAAAGATTACGTTCTTGCGGCAAGTGCATTAGGAGCTCCAAGTTGGCGGATCGTGGTACGCCATATTCTTCCAAACAGCTTTGCACCGCTTATTGTACAAATTTCTCTCGGAATAGCTTTTGCGATACTTTTGGAAGCATCTCTAAGCTTTCTTGGATTGGGAGTGCAACCCCCGCGTACTTCTTGGGGAGTACTACTAGCTGAAGGTTACGGGTACATAACCAGAACGTTTTCTTATGTTACCTTCCCAGGGTTGTTTATTTTTGTTACCGTTTGGGCACTCAATGTTTTGGGAGACGGAATTAGGGATACTCTAGATCCAAGGCTTAGGGGATCTTAGAAGGGAACAAGATCAGTTACGGGGTGTGTAATACCTCTGAATGTGTTATATTTATAATGCTATATAGTGTGGCCAGTGAACAGCTAAATGCCGACTGGTGCACCTCACAGAGATAAGGACGTAAAAGGGGGACAATTCATATGCATTTAAGAACGATGGCCAAAACGTTAATTTTTGGATCGATTATCGCAATTTTATTCGTCTTCGCATTGGCTTGTAGTGCCGACGATGCTGAAGCACCTAAGGCTCCTTCGGAACCTAAGGCTGCTGCAGCCGCAGCTAAGGCAGCTGCTGCGAAGGAGCAGAAAGATACTGCTAAACAACCGGAGAAACCAGCATCTGCAAAGGTTGCTGCAACCGCAGCACCAGCCGAAACTGCAGCGACTGCGGCCCCTCTACCGACAAGCATTGCACGACCTGCGCCGACATCTACTGTGGAGGGTGTAATAGTTCGCGGTGGCCATTTTACCATTGGAACCGCGCAGCCCGTCCAATTTTTAGATCCTCATAGGGGCGGACTAGCCAATAACAGAAACGCCTTCATCGGACTTTTTAATTCGTTGACAGATTGGGGTTACGACGGCTTGGCAAAAGGCGAAATAGCTGAGTCGTGGGACTTTAACGTTGCTGAACTTACGATGACTCTTAATTTGAATAAGAATGTGAAGTTCCACAACGGTAGAGCTATGACGGCACAGGACGTCAAAGCTAGCCTTGACAGGATATTTAACCCAGACAAAAAGTCTTATATAGCCCAGTATATTTCGGAGATAGAGTCTTCCGATGTAGTGGATGATCACACGATCACTTTGAATCTTTCGAAGACTTCTGGAGCCCTTCTTTCTGGATTGATTGATGCAAGAATAGTCGCTCAAGAGAACATGGATGCAGATAATTTTAACGAACATCCGATAGGGACTGGTCCTTTCCAATTCGTAAGTTATTTGGTCAATGACAGAGTAACTCTAGAGAAGTTTCCAGATTACTGGGAAACAGGAGCTGATGGAAGAGCGCTTCCTTATCTAGATGGCGTGAGCATTCTAACTATCGCTGATTCAACCGCCGTATTTACAGCCCTTATAACCGGTATTGTTGATGCATATTGGCAGATGACTCCGAAGTTTGTTGTAAACTTAGATGAAAATGATATGACCAAACCGAAAGCAGTACGGTCACACTTTTCAACAAATTACACATCTTTCTTCTTTGAAATGGACAAAGGCATCTTTCAGGACGCAAGAGTTAGAGAAGGTTTTGTCAGAGCTATGGACAGACAAGGTATAGTTGACGCTGGATATGAAGGTTTAGCACAAGCTAACTGGTCAAATGCTAACTTCCCTCCAAACGGACCATTCACAAATCCTAATATCCAAGAGCTCCCGCAAGACACAGAATTAGCCAAAAAATTATTCAAGGAAGCAGGTGTGAGTTCTCTCAGAGGATTATTCACCTCTTCGAACGCAGAGTTTAGGCCAATGTCATTAGTGTTCCAAGAAAGCTTGGCCAAGGCCGGTGTTGATCTGACAGTGGAATTGATTCCTCTTGAGACATGGTTTGGTTATATATCCTCTTTCAGAACCAAGCCATGGCGAGATGACGACTCATTCGCTCCTAATATCAGGTTCCTTCCGCCAGAACCCTCTCGTGCTATAACAGGATGGGAATGCGGCAATCACTTCGCTTCTGGCTGGTGTAGTGAAGAAATGGATAAGTGGTCCCAAGCTGGGCGAGCCGCTATGGAGAATGATGATAGGCGAGAAGCTTATTATAAATATCAAGAAGTCTACCAACCGCTGTATCCTGCATTTAACTGTTGCTGGAGACCCAACTTTCATGGAGAGAGCAGGTCACTTAATGGTTTAAGAGATTTATTCGGTAACTTCAAATATACTGAAGCTTGGTTGAGTGACTAAAAGCTTCTAACAAAACTGGTTTTAATAATAATAGGTGTCAGTGTTCTGACACCTATTATTATTTTGGTTTGCAATTTTATAAATATTCGTCTAAATTACATCTATATTTAACTCATCAGTCTAATAATCTTAGACAACATGATTTATGGTTTATCAGTGACTGTCCTAAGAACTATTTCGTTGCTGGAGAGTTACTCTTCAATATTGATATGCTTATAGTAGGAGTATTATGATTAACATTAATTCCGACCAACCGGCACAACATTCAGATAAAATTCGTTTTCTTATAGATCAAAAAATACCGTCAAGAGATGGGTTTGATTTATCAGCTGATGTTATTTTGCCTAGTAAGGGGGGGCCATTCCCGTCTGTCTATCTAAGAACCCCCTATGAAAGTTCCAGTCAGAAGTCACTTGACAGAGGAGTGTGGTGGGCTAAACGTGGCTACGCTTTTATTTCAGGAGATTGTAGAGGTCGCTATGAGTCACAGGGCGAATTTTATCCCTATCATCCAGACGGAAAGGATGGTGTTGACACTCTTCAGTGGATATCCAATCAGTCTTGGTCCGATGGGAAAATTGGGATGGCTGGTGGATCCTATGGTGGGCTTGTTCAATGGCAGTCTGCCGCATTGGATTCTACAAACATTTCTGCTATGGCTGCTCATGTTATTTGCGACGATTATTTCAGTAACTATCATTATGTAGGTGGCGCATTTCAGCTCGGTCTTTCAGTTATGGCCGGAATTACGTTTACCACTAATATGCCTATTCCTGGATTCGCCGAGATTTTTGACTCAGGTCGCGTGTGGCGTCATTTACCATTAATAGATATTGATATCCAGACCATTGGAAAGGAAATACCATGGTACAGAGATTGGCTTCAGCATTCAAAATATGATGAATATTGGCAACAAATAGATACTACCCACCAATATAGTAATGTAGATGCACCCGTGTTTATTCGCTGCGGATGGTTTGATGCTTATCCTGACGGGACATTCAGATTATGGAACGGCATGACAAAGAGTGGTGCTTCAGAGCAGGCTCGTCGAGGACAAAAAGTTCTTATGGGGCCTTGGACACATGGAGAACCCGAAGGTACTAGATTGGGCGATTTAGATTTTGGTCCCGATTCCTACAAAGTTATCCTTGAAGAAGAATTACGCTGGTTTGACTATTGGTTAAGAGGAATTGACAATGGGATTGACAGCGAGCCACCTATTCATCTTTTTGTTATGGGTATAAACAAGTGGCGATACGAATCGGAATGGCCTCTTGCCCGTACCCAGTTCACTCCATACTACTTTCACAGTGTAGGTCAGGCAAATTCGGTATATGGGAACGGGAAACTATCCACTATAAAGCCAACAGACAAAAACTCTGATTCTTATGAATATGATCCTGAACGCCCTGTTCCAACTATAGGTGGCAATCATTCCACAGCATCTTGGCCATGGACAGAGACCGGAGTCGAACCAATAGTTGTCGGTCCTGTGGAACAGAGGGCGATTGAAAGCCGACACGATGTGTTAGTCTATACCAGTGACCCATTAGACCAAGACATGGAACTAACTGGACCCTTAGAAGTTATTTTATACGCTTCATCTTCGGCCGTAGACACTGATTTCACAGCAAGATTGACTGATGTATATCCAGATGGACGTTCTATTATGATGGCTGAAGGCATCATTCGGGCACGATTCAGGAATGGATATACTGAGGAGGAATTCTTGCAACCAGGCAAAGTTGAGGAATACAGAATTCAACTTTATCCTACTAGCAACGTTTTCTTCAGTGGTCATAGTTTACGCGTAGATATTTCAAGTTCTAATTTTCCTCGGTTTAGTCGTAATTTAAATACCGGCGAAGATGTCGGGACCGGTGTTAGAATAGAAGTCGCAACACAGACAATTTTCCATTCAGCAGAATATCCATCTCACATCGTTCTACCCTTAATACCCAAATAAAGAGCAGGATATTAAGGAATATCGTTCTCAAAACACTTTAATTACAGAGCATATATTTCCTGGATTCCTTCATAGTGTGCCAGAGTTGATGCCAATGGAATGGGATGAGTATCAGAAGCAAAACTCCTCTCATTATTAACTAAAACACATATCAATTTTATTCGGCCAAGAAAGTTTTAGAGGGAGTCGAATTTATAGGTAACGACATCGTGTACGAGAACATAACAATGGCTTTGAATTAAAAATGGATATTCGTAATATTTAAGGAGAGTAAGAAATGACCGTTTCGGGTAAAGACACCTTTTCGTTATCGCAACCTTTCAATCTTAAAATTGATGTTCGGGTATCTATGAGAGATGGTGTAGCCTTATCCACAGATATCTATAGGCCTAAAAGTGGTGAACCATTTCCTACACTCCTATTGAGGACCATATATGATAATCAAACAACTCATCTTATTGAATTGGCAGAAACATTTGTCAAACGAGGGTATGCTGTTGTTTTACAGGACTGTCGCGGGAGGTTTGATTCTGATGGGGAGTGGCAACCCTATATTAATGAAGCGCAGGACGGCTACGATACCCAGGAGTGGATTGGAGAACAAGACTGGTGTGATGGAAACATAGGTACATTTGGAACCTCGTATGTTGGATTCACTCAGTCTGTAACCGCACCGTTAAGAAGTAAATATTTGAAGGCCCTCATCCCAACTGTGTCACAACAGGATAATTTCGGACATTTCTATGTCGATGGAGGATTGCAGTTACATGTGGCCATTAATTTTATTAATATGGCTGGTAGAACAATGCAACGAGGTAGTAGAAATGCCATGAACTCCGAAGAGTTTTATCGGAGACTTCCTCTTGTATCGGCCATGGATGATATTGTTGATTTACCTTTTTATAGAGAAGCTATTCGGCACTCCACTTTCGATGAGTTCTGGAAAAGCTATAGTATGAGATATAAATATGAAGACATTGAATCTCCAGCTTTTATTGTATCAGGGTGGTATGACAATCTTGTGCATGAGGCGTTTAAATTATATAAAGGATGGAGTACTAGATCCCGTGGATCAGAACCTAGGAATCTTAGTAAGCTACTTATCGGTGGGTGGAGTCATAATAATATAGGTACTAGTGAACCATTCGGTACTATAGGGTTTGGAAATTCTGCAGGTATGGATTTCGCAGAAGAACAACTTCGATGGTTTGATAGAAGATTGAAAGGTATTAAAAATGGGATGGATGAAGAACCGCCGATCCACATTTTTGTGATGGGTGACAATGAGTTCCGTTTCGAAAATGAATGGCCATTGGCTCGAACCAAATATACGAAATACTATCTGCGCAGTCATGGAGGAGCTAATTCCTTGAATGGAAACGGATCACTTTCTACTGTGTCACCAGGTGATGAGCCGCCCGATCATTACACATATGATCCCAACAATCCTGTATCCACTCTTGGTGGTCAAATCATGGCTATCCAAATGACCGTTAGTGGCCCATGGGACAGGAGGCCGGTGGAGCGTCGTGATGATGTACTAGTTTATACTAGTACAACTCTTGATGAAGATGTAGAAGTGACTGGCCCAGTATCTCTTAAGCTACATATAATCTCTAGCGCAAAAGACACAGATTTTACGGGTACCTTAGTTGATGTATATCCTGACGGTAAGGCAATCATCATATGTGAAGGTCTCCTTCGATGTCGGTATAGAGATTCAATAGAGAATCCTACTTTAATGGAGCCAGGTGATGAGTATGAATTAACTGTTGATATGTGGGAAACAAGCAATGTTTTTAAGGCAGGGCATCAGATACGCTTGGAGGTTTCTAGTAGCAATTTCCCTAGGTTTGACAGGAACTTGAATACTTCACATAAGCCTGGTATGACTACAGAAATTAAGCTTGCCGACCAGACCGTTTTCCACGACCTAGAACGACCTTCGCATATTACTTTACCAATCATACCTAGATAGGACTAATGATTAATAGTGGCTTTTATAAGGATTAATTCGAAGTCTATAGAACCGAAATGTCGTCGTCAGTGTATGTATTGTCTTTCTATATGAAAGGATTGAAAGTTATTCCCATGGCCTGGTATGCTTTGGCGCAGGTCGACAAAGACGGCGTGGGTGAGTGATTTGGGTTGGGTGAGACAAGATTACAAATCATATTCAGAATGGATTCAATTATACCCGACCTCTAACCACAGGGATAAATTACGTAACCTTTTGAGGATTCAATATAATGATAAGAATATCTAGTTTGGAGGAACCATATCATGACTGACAACAGTGAAGAAGTAGAAGTTAGTGAAGCTCAAATAGCTTCTCATTGGAAGGAAGAAGAGCTCATTAACCCAAGTACAGACTTTATTGCTCAGGCCAATATGGCAGATTCTACGATTCGAGAACAATTTAGCCCGGAAAACTTTCCTGAGAGTTTTCGAAAATATGCAGACCTCCTTGACTGGGATCAATATTGGCACACTACTCTGGACGCATCAAATCCTCCTTTCTTTAACTGGTTCGTGGGAGGAAAACTTAACGCCTCTTATAACTGTGTTGATAGACATCTCAAAGACCACGGGAATAAGATTGCTTTCACTTGGATATCAGAAATCGAGGAGGAGCAAGACAGAGTCGTTTCATATCGAGAGTTGTGGGTAATGGTTAATGAGTTCGCAGTTTTGCTACGAGACTTTGCTGGAGTTAAAACGGGAGATCGCGTAACACTGCATATGCCCATGATACTTGAATTACCGGTCACGATGTTAGCTTTAGCCAGATTAGGAGCTACTCATTCCCAAGTATTTGGAGGATTTAGCGGACCTGCATGTGGTGATCGTATAGTTGATTCGGAAAGTCATATTCTCATAACAGCAGATGCATACTATCGTGGTGGGAAATTGCTTGATCATAAAATTAAGGCTGACGAAGCTGTAGCACAGGCAGCGAAATCTGATGTAAATGTAAATAAAGTACTCATATGGCAAAGATACCCTGGTAGAGCGTCATCCACGACTGCTATGAAAGATGGTCGTGACTACTTTGTTAACGATCTGCTTGGAGCTTATAGAGGTCAGAGAATAGATCCAGTGTCTCTACCTGCTGATCATCCTTTGTTTTTAATGTACACCAGTGGTACCACAGCTAAACCTAAGGGCTGTCAGCATAGCACTGGAGGATACATGGCTTATGTGACAGGTACCACGCAATTCTATCAGGATATACACCCAGAAGACGTTTATTGGTGTATGGCTGATATCGGTTGGATTACAGGACATTCCTATATCGTTTATGGACCACTATCGGTTGGAGCAAGTAGTGTTCTCTTTGAAGGAGTACCAAATTATCCAGATCCAGGTCGACCTTGGAGAATTGCCGAAAGACTTGGTGTTAATATATTCCACACAGCTCCCACTACTATACGCATGCTGAGAAAAGCAGGGCCAGATGAACCAGCTAAGTATGATTATCAATTCAAACATATGACCACTGTAGGCGAGCCTATAGAACCAGAAGTATGGAGATGGTATTACAATGTAGTAGGTAAAGGAAATGCTGCAATAGTGGATACTTATTGGCAGACGGAGACGGGAGGATTTATTGGTACGACATTACCTGCTTTAGAGCCTATGAAACCGGGAAGCTGTGGTCCCGGAGCATTGGGTATAGTTCCCGTGATTCTTGATGATGATGGGAATAAGATAGAACCGGGTTCAGGTACGGCTGGCAATATATGTATGAGCAATCCTTGGCCTGGTCGGATGCAGACGATTTATGGCGACCCTGATAGATTTGTCGACACCTATTATTCTAAGTATGCTAAGGTGGGAAGCAAAGATTGGAGAGACTGGCCGTATGTAACAGGTGATGGTGGTACTCAGGGCGCTGACGGATACTTACGCGTTGTTGGTCGTCTTGATGATGTCATTAATGTAGCTGGACATAGATTGGGAACAAAGGAATTGGAGTCCGCTGCATTGACAGTAGAAGCTGTCGGAGAGGCAGCGGCAGTGCCGGCGTTTGACGAACTTAAAGGTAGAGTGCCGGAGATGTATATATCATTGAAGCCTGGGTACGAGTCGCACACCAAAATTGCAGTCGAAGTGACGAATGCAATTAGGCAAATTATTGGGTCCATAGCAACACCAGCTCATGTTTGGGTAGCGAGTGATCTCCCTAAGACCAGTTCAGGTAAAATAATGCGTCGCGTAATCGCGTCCATTTCCAATTTTATGGATGTAGGTGACACAACTACTTTGGCTAATCCTGAAGTGGTTGAAGAGATAAGGCATCAAGTACAAACTGCGAAGATTGAGGCTGGGCAAGTTCCGCAAGGTGTTACAAAGGAGATGCAGGATGAAATAATGAAATTTGGACAGGATTAGAAGCTGAGCAAATAGCTACAATGTTTCGATTATTGCTATTCGAATATAAGAGATTTCTCCTTATGTTAAATGGCTTCCGATCTTGTTAGGATCCTTTTAGAATTCATGTCTACGGACACGTATAACCGCTGGATTGATGAATATGGTAGGAGACTCCTCCTTGAGTTATCTTAAGGTGTACCATAGGATAAGACTGACGTAACTTTTTATAGTTTGCTGGGTAAGTGGGTGGCTCCTCACTATAGTGGGGCTTTACACCACAAATGAATGATACCTCCACGATTAGGAAAACGGATTGAGACAAACCTTGAGATCCAAAACTGTGGATAGGCTAGTCGGACATCCTCGGCATCAAAAACTAGCACCAGTTCACCTAACGATAGAAGGGCGGAAGCACCGATCCAGATTACTAGCGGCTCCACTGATTATCGTCTATCTTTTTGCGACTTTAATAACTATTGGAACTTTCCTTTTAATTCTGCCCTTTGCGCATGAGGCAGAAGGGTTTACCCCTCTATTAGTGGCACTGTTCACAGCTACCTCCGCTACTACTGTTACTGGTTTAGCGGTCCAAGACACCGCTATATACTGGACGAGATATGGTCAAATCATTATTCTAGGAATGATATATGTGGGCGGTCTGGGAATAATGACACTTGCAACTTTTTTAATAATACTGGTCGGTCAAAGAGTAACGATTGCTCAACGTTTACTGGTAAGAGAAATCCTTTTGATAGATCAGTTAGGTAGTCTGGTACGTCTAACGATAGGAATAGTCGTTATAGCAACGATAATTCAGGTTATTGGATTCATAGTATTATTTCTCAGGTTTTATTTTATGTATCCACTTAATGAAGCTTTGTGGCTTGCTGTATTTCATTCAGTGTCAGGATTCAATAATGCAGGCTTCGTGGTATTTAATGAGACTAGTCAATTAATGGGCTTCCGCCACGATATATTTGTGTTGGGTACTCTAACCTCTCTCATATTTATTGGATCCATTAGTTACCTAGTTATATTCGATTTGATTAGGTATCGTAAATCT
>Ga0310121_10005238_pt1 | contig 11214 bp, 11 predicted proteins | sample CB27_Tmax_986_MG_FD_203504 | JGI IMG/M metagenome (GOLD analysis project Ga0310121, IMG submission 203504) | Marine microbial communities from Western Arctic Ocean, Canada - CB27_Tmax_986 | ecosystem: Environmental > Aquatic > Marine > Oceanic | place: Canada: Western Arctic Ocean | collected...
CTTAACTAATAAAACTAACCCCCCAAAAGTTAAAATTTAAATTTTAACTTTTAACTTTTAACTTTTAACTTCTATTTTTGTTTATATTATATGACTTTTTAATTCAAATTATATAAATGAAAAATATTTTAATAACAGGTACAAGCTCGGGAATAGGCCTAGAATTAGTAAAGCTTTATTCTAAGAAAAAATATAAAATTTTGTCTTTATCAAGGACTCCAATTTCAATTAATAATATTGATAACGTTCAACATATAAGTTTTGATATTACAAATCAAAATTCAATTGATAAAATAAAAAGTATAATTGAAAAAGAGTATAAAGTTGTTGATGTCTTAATAAACAATGCAGGAAAATTAATAAATAAACCTTTTTTAGATATTACAAAGGAAGATTATATATCTGTTTTTGATGTTAATTTTATAGGAGTTACCAATCTAATTAAAAATATTTTCCCCTTTTTTAATAAAAAATCTCATGTTGTTAATATAAGTAGTATTGGAGGAATTATTGGAAGTTCAAAGTTTAAAGGGTTGACTGCTTATTCTTCAAGTAAGGGAGCTCTCAATATTTTAACAGAGGTGTTAGCAGAAGAATTTAAGGAAACTGGCCCTTATTTCAATTCTCTTTGCCTAGGATCAGTTCAGACTAAAATGTTAAAAAAGGCCTTCCCAGGATATAAAGCAAAAGTTAAGCCAAAGGATATAGCTGAATTTATTTTTGATTTTGCTAATAATGGAACAAAGTTTTTTAACGGAAAAGTAATTCCTGTTTCACTTTTAAATCCTTAATTATCCTATTCTGAATATTCTACAAAATTTCTGGGAGTTTCATAAAGTTTAACTGTTATTTTACAATCTAAATCAATTGCTTTTTTTAGTTTTTCCCATATAAAAATGACTAAATTTTCAGTTGTGGGAATTACATTTTTGAAATATGAAATATCTAAATTTAAATTTTTATGATCGAGCTTATCTTTAATTTCTTTTTTAATAATCTTCTTAAGTAAACCTAAATCAATAACCATTCCTGTAGACTTATTTATTTCACCATAAATTTTGACAATTAATTCATAATTATGTCCATGAAAATTTTCATTACTACATTTTCCGAAAATTTTAATATTTTCTTTTTTTGTCCATTTCTTATTATATAATTTATGCGCAGCATTAAAGTGTGATTTTCTACAGACAGTTATCTTCATTTTTTCTTTGAATTTTTTTTTCAAATATAATTATTAATTATGTGGTCATATAACCTTTAAAAAAAATCATTTTCATTTAAAGCTTTAAGTTATAAGTAAATATAATTTGAGTTTTATCTTTGTTTAAGTAATATTTATCTGTCAGAACTACTGGAAATAAATTGTACGAATTCTGTGTTTTATTATCTACAAAAGCTATACCAATAGAGCTTCTTTTGAAGTTCATTCCAAGACCCCAAGATACTGTGCTATTGATTACATTTATTTTATTTTGGAAGGATTTTTCATTTGAAAGACCTGCTCTTATTGAAAACAATCCAATTATATATTCAACACCTATTCTTAAGCTATTTGCTCTTTCTAATTCATTTTTAATTTCATCATTTAAATTGTTTAAATAATTACTAGTTTTATTAGAAGGGTCTGAAAAAATTGTTTTTCCATAATTTTTTATTCCGTAATCAATACTAAGTAGCCCTTTATTAAAAATATATGCGATGCTTATATTCTTTTTTGATGGAATTCGTATATTATAAGGTTCATATAATGTTATTATATCGGGTTTAATTTTTTCAGTTATATATGAAGTGTTTTCAATATAATCAACTTCTATTTCTTGTTTGTACTTTTCTTCTATCTTTATCCATTGAGGACTATCATAATATATTCCAAGGCGAATATTTTTATTAAGTTTTACAATTATTCCTAATTGAAAAGAAAGACCATCACCTCTTGAATTTAAAGTATTGTCAAAAGTTACTTCAGTTACATTTGATTTTTGAGAGAAATTTTGTTCAACGAACCTATTGTAATTTTCATATTCAATTTCATGAACATTAACATTTATTCCAAGATGAATAAAGTCTTTGTATAAGCCACTTAGGTTTAAAGAATGTACTTTATTGAAACCTTTTGTTTTAACCATCATATAATTTGATAAATTTTCATAAATAGCATTAGATATGTATATATCATTATCTGAATTAAACTCAATAGGGTTAATTAAATAACTTTGATATCCTAAAAATGCTTGTTGAGCTCCAAAACCTATCTCATCACCAAGAATTTTATAGACTTCAGATATAGTTTCACCTTCATAGAGATCTAAATCATTTAATTTTAATCCATTGGCATAGTATAGAAAATAATTATCTAAACCATTTGAATTGTCTCCTTCAATAGCATAAGAATCATAGTACCTTTTTTTATCATGAGCATTATAAGACACACTGATCCTAGACCAATTTTCATTTTTGTTATTGTTATTAAAAACAAAAACAGCTCCTAAATGATTTATATGAAAATTAGGAGAACTAACATTATTATTTGAATAATTTTTTTGACTAATATTATTTGAAAACTTTGTTTTTATTTCATTTTCGTATGATATTGATGATATGCTTAATTGATTAACAAGGAATACGGATGAGCTTGCAGGATTAATGGTAATTGCAGAAAGGTCTCCACCAAGAGCTCCAAATGCACCAGACATTGAAGAAAATCTTGCTGAACCTGTTAAATCTGTAAGGTTGTAAGTTATTGCATCATTAATTGTTTGTGCAATAATTAAATTGAAGCACAATACAAAACAAATGTTAAGTATTAACTTTTTTATCATTTTAATGATATTAATTTATTTAATGTGGCCTGTTTTCTCTACTAGACCTTCCTGAACTAGATCTTGAGCTAGATGAATTATTAGAAGAACTTCCTTGATAGGATCTTCCAGAAGAAGAAGATCTTGATGGTGAGTATGATCTTCCAGAAGAATAATTTCCTTGGTTATAACTATTATTATAAGAATTATTTCTTTGAAAATCATTTTTTCTATAATATTGTTGATTTGATTTTCGGTCAACGTTAACTTCTCGAGAAAAATTTCTAATTGATGATGAAGAAAATCTTCTTCCATTTTTATCGTTTATTTTAGACCCTTTTGAAGAGCTGTAATATCGTCCCGAAATTTGAGGTCTTTTAGTTAAGGATGTTATAGATTTACTTTCCGAAATATTATCGTTAATATTGAAATAATTTGAGCTAATTCTACTATCACGATATCTCCCTCTACCAACATTTAACCTATTAAGTGCAGTTTTTATATCTAATTCAGAGTTGGATTCATTTTTGGTGTTTGAAGAAACTTCATTATTATTTGTTTTTGAGTCAGGGTAATTTTTTTCTCCTCTACGACTATTTGATTTAGAAAAGGATTTATCTCTTTGGTTTTTAAATCCTTTATCAGCATAATAATTTCCCCCTCCATAATAAGGTCTTCTATTATAAAATGGATAGTAGTAATCATGAAATGGACTGTAATAAGAATTATAGAAAGGGCTGTAATAGGGATTGTAAAAGCCCCATCCAAATGCTAAACCATTATATCTATTGAAATATCTAAATTGATTAAAGTAAAATGGATTATAATAATATTGGTTATAACCCCTCCAATATCCTGGATATCTATAATTTGTAAAATAAACCTCAGTCTCTGAAATATTTTCACCCCAAGGTAATTGATCATAAGAGTTGGGTGAAAAATAATTTTCTGAATCAACAAAATATTTCTCATTTTCATAATCTAAAGATGAATAATTATCACTAATATTTTGAAAATAATTAGAATAATATTTCGATTTATTTATTTGATTCTTAGAATTATTTTTTTCAATTGAAATTGATGAATCGTTATATATACCATCAGATAAAAAATATGACGAGGTTTGAAATCCACCACATCCGACTGTAAAGGTTAAGATAAATAAAGTGATTATAAGATTATTACTATTCATTATTATAAATTGGTTAAAGTTTAAAGTATCAATCAAATAGTTTAATTTTGTTCTCAATTAAATATAGGGCAAATTTTATGCCAAAGAGAAATAATGGGTAAGAATCTTTCAAAAAGAAATCAAGATTATTCAAAATGGTATAATGAGTTAGTTGTTAAAGCTGATTTGGCTGAAAATTCTGCTGTTAGAGGTTGTATGGTAATAAAGCCCTATGGTTTTGCTATTTGGGAAAAAATACAAGCCGAATTAGATAGGATGCTTAAAGAAACAGGGCATGAAAATGCTTATTTTCCATTATTTGTTCCTAAAAGTCTTTTCGAGGCAGAAGAAAAAAATGCTGAAGGTTTTGCTAAAGAGTGCGCAATAGTTACCCATTATAGATTAAAAAATGATAAAAAGAATAAAGGTAAACTTATTGTAGATCCTAGTTCAAGATTAGAAGAAGAACTTATAGTAAGACCTACAAGTGAAGCCATAATTTGGAATACTTATAAAAAATGGATCCAGTCATATCGAGATTTGCCTATTAAGATAAATCAGTGGGCGAATGTTGTAAGATGGGAAATGAGAACAAGATTTTTTTTAAGAACGTCTGAATTTCTTTGGCAAGAAGGTCATACTGCTCATGAATCTAAAGAAGAGGCAATAGAGGAAGTGAAATCCATAAATAACTTGTATGCAAATTTTTTAGAGAATTTTATGGCTGTACCTGTTATTCAGGGTTTAAAGAGTGAAAGTGAACGTTTTTCTGGAGCTGTTGACACCTATTGTGTAGAGACTATGATGCAAGATGGAAAAGCCCTACAAGCAGGTACATCTCATTTTTTAGGACAAAATTTCGCAAAAGCTTTTGATGTTAAATTTACTACAAAACAGGGCTCTTTAGATTATGTTTGGGCAACTTCATGGGGAGTGTCTACAAGGCTTATAGGAGTTTTGATAATGACTCACGGAGATGACAATGGTTTGGTTTTACCTCCTAATTTAGCTCCGATACAAGTTGTAATAGTTCCTGTTTATAAAAGTAGTAATGAACTTAATTCTATAAATAAAGTTGCAAATAAAATTTTAGATAATTTAAGAAATGAGGGAATTAGTGTAAAATACGATGATAGAGAACATTTTAAACCTGGTTACAAATTTAATGAGTATGAATTAAAAGGTATTCCAGTTAGATTAACTATTGGACCAAAGGATTTAGAAAAGAATGTAGTAGAAATCTCCAGAAGAGATAACTTAAGTAAAAAAATACTTGAAAATGATAATGAATTGGTTTTAAATATTCAAAAAATTCTAGCTGATATGCAAACAAGTTTATTTAGAAAAGCAAAAGAATTTAGAGATAATTCTATTACAGAAGTTGATGATTATAATACATTTAAGACTATTATAAACATTAAAGGAGGTTTTGTATCAGCTCATTGGGATGGCTCTTCAGAAAGTGAAGAAAAAATTAAAAATGAAACTAAAGCAACAATTCGTTGCATACCACTTGGGAATAGTTTTAAAAAAGGGAATTGTATAATTTCAGGAAAACCATCCTTACAAAGAGTTTTGTTTGCTAAGTCATATTGATTTAATGTGAATTATACAAGACAATATTGTCTTGTATAAGATGATTTTTACATGTACATTTGCGCACGAAAAAAAGGCCCGTTAGTCTATCGGTTAGGACGTTAGGTTTTCATCCTAGAAAGAGGGGTTCGACTCCCCTACGGGCTACTAAATTTAAAAATAATGGCAAATCATAAATCTGTATTAAAAAGAGTTCGCTCAAGTAATAAAAAAAGATTGTTAAATCGATATCAACATAAAACTACAAGAAATTCAATAAGAGATTTTAAAGAAATTAATAAGAAAAAGGATGCATTAAAATCTTTTTCAAAAGTAATTTCTTTAATTGACAAGCTCTCTAAGAAGAATATTGTTCACTCAAATAAGGCTGCTAACTTAAAATCAAAATTAGTAAAGCATTTAGCTTCATTAAAGTAGTTTAAGAATTCATTGAAATAAGGAACTCTTCATTACTTGTTGTTTTTCTAAATCGATCATTTATAAATTCCATAGCTTCAACTGGATTCATGTCAGCTAAATATTTTCTCATAACCCACATTCTCTTAATAGTATTTTCGTCTAATAATAAATCATCTCTTCTAGTACTTGATGACACAAGATCAATAGCAGGGAAAATTCTTCTATTTGATATACGTCTATCTAATTGAAGTTCCATATTTCCAGTTCCTTTAAATTCTTCAAAAATAACTTCATCCATTTTTGAACCTGTTTCAGTTAACGCAGTTGCGATTATGGAGAGAGAACCTCCATTCTCAATTTTTCTTGCAGCACCAAAAAATCTTTTAGGTTTATGAAGAGCATTCGAATCAACTCCACCACTTAAAATTTTTCCAGAAGCAGGTTGAACTGTATTATACGCTCTAGCTAATCTCGTTATGGAGTCTAATAATATGACAACATCATGACCACATTCAACTAATCTTTTTGCTTTTTCTAAAACTATATTAGCAATTCTTACATGTTTGTCTGCTGGCTCATCAAAAGTGGATGCTACAACTTCACCATCAACATTCCTTTGCATATCAGTTACTTCTTCTGGACGTTCATCAATTAATAGAATTAGTTGAAAAACTTCAGGGTGATTTGCTGCTATTGCATTAGCAATTTCTTTTAAAAGCATTGTTTTCCCTGTTTTAGGTTGAGAAACAATCATTCCTCTTTGACCTTTTCCTAATGGAGAAAATAGATCAATTATTCTTGTTGAAATAGTATTTTGTTTTTCAGCAATATTAAATTTATCTTGAGGAAATAGAGGCGTTAAATGTTCAAAAGAGACTCTATCTCTAACAATTTTAGGATCTAGACCATTTATTTTGTCAATTTTAATTAAAGGAAAATATTTTTCTCCTTCTTTGGGAGGTCTTACAAGACCCAAAACAGTGTCCCCTGTTTTAAGACCAAAAAGTCTAATTTGAGATTGAGAGACATAAACATCATCAGGAGATGATAAATAATTATAGTCAGAAGATCTAAGGAAACCATATCCTTCACTCATAACTTCTAGAACTCCTTCTGTTTCTACAATTCCATCAAATTCGAAATCAGGCTCTCTATATCTGTTTCTATTGTCCCTATTATGGTTAACATCACCTTTAGTTACTTTTTCGTTACTTTTTTTGTTGAACTGTTTGTTTTGTCCTGATTTATATTTTGGAGATCTAGATTTAATAATTTCAGAAGATTTTTTTTCACTATTTGTTTCTTTAGGGATATTCTTTGTATTTTCCTTATTTAGCTTTTCATTATTTGATGCTGCAAGGTCAATAATTTTGTAAATTAAATCGATTTTTTTTAAATCTTTACAATTCTTTAATCCTATTTTATTAGCAATTTCATGTAACTCTAAAATTTTTTTTGTTTTTAATGAATCTATTTCAAACATATATATAAAGTATTAAAATCGTCTATAATGCAATTTTCAATAAATATCTTGGAATTTTTAAGACGTAGTATGTGACAATATTACAAATTTTATTTTAATTAGTGTTTTAAATTAAATAACTTTTAAGAGTTATGATTCAAAGAGTTCAAACTTTATATTTAATTATACTAATTATAATTTGCATAATAAGTTTTTATTTTTTTCCTAAAGAGATAGAGGTAATAGGGTTTTTTGGTTTAGATTATAGATATATTTTTCATAAATATTCTTTCCTTTTAGTTGCTTTATTAGGTTTTATATCAATATTTCTTTATAAAAAAAGAATTTTTCAAATATATATAAACAGATTATCTCTACTTATAACTTTATCTTTTCTATTAAGCTTGTTAAGAGTTTATTTGTGTTATGATCTTAATTTAAATCATTATAAAATATTTATAGCGAGTCTAATTAATTTTATTATAATTTTATTAGCTAATCGAGCAATTATAAAAGACAAGAAACTAGTTGATTCGATTAATCGGTTAAGATAATTTTTTATCAAGTTTTTTTAATTCTATTACTTCAAGATTATCTATTTTTTGATTCTTAATTTCAAGTTTTATAATAGTTCTTTTTTTATGAAATCCATGCAATCCAGCTGCTCCAGGATTTATATATAATAGATTGTTTTTTTTGTCATTTATTATTTTTAAAATATGAGAATGACCACAAACTAAAATATTAGGTTTAAATTTTTTTATTAATGCATTAGTTTTTTTATTATAATTTGGAAATTTTCCTGCTATGTGAATTAAAAGTACAGATATGGAGTCACGAACAAAAAATAAATATTCATCAAAATATGATCGTATTTTTTGTCCATCTATATTTCCGTAAACAGCTTTTAAAATATTTATTTCTTTTAATGATTCTGCAACTTCAGGTTTACCTATGTCTCCTGCATGCCATATTTCATCAACTTTACTCGAGAAATATTTTATTCGATCGTCTATATGACCGTGCGTGTCTGAAATTATGAGTATTTTCAATTTTATAGTTGTTATCTTAACATAAATTAAAAATAGATGTTATTCAAATATAAATTGCATTTATATTAGCAAAAAAAATTGTGCGATATTTTTTATTTTTTTCATACAATGGGAAGTCTTATCATGGATGGCAAAAACAAAAAAAATCAGTTACAATACAGCAGAAAGTTGAGGAATCTTTAAGTATTGCATTAAAACAAAAAATTGAAGTAGTTGGAGCAGGAAGAACTGATTCAGGTGTTCATGCCAAGCAAATGGTGGCTCATTTTGATTTTGATGTAAAAATTGAAAATTCAAAAAATTTAGTTTATAAATTAAATCAATTATTATTTAATGATATTTCTGTCAAATCAATAAAATTGGTAAAACAAGATGCTCATGCTCGATATGATGCTATTTCAAGAACTTATGAATATCATATAACAAGAGAAAAAGATGTTTTTTTAAATGAACTTAGTTATTATATTAATTTTTCATTAAAAATTGAAAAAATATCAAAAGCTATAGAGATGCTTAGTTCTTACAATGATTTTAAAAGTTTTTCAAAATCTAAAACTGATGTTACTAATTATATTTGTGAAATTATTGATATTAAGTGGTTGGAATCTGATCAAGGATATGTTTTTATAATTACTGCAAATCGTTTTCTAAGAAATATGATTAGGGCTATTGTAGGGACATTATTGGATATAGGATCTGGAAAAACATCTTTAGATGATTTAGTTAATATAATTGAGAGTAAAAACAGATCTATGGCTGGTTATTCAGTTCCTGCTAAGGGATTATTTCTAGCAAAAATTAATTATCCAGACAAAATATTTTTATGAAATCATCAAATTTTAGAGCTAAAATGTTTGATCGTAAGCTTTTTGACAAACTTATGGTTTTCGTAAAACCATATAAAATCTATTACCGATTAGATTTAGTTATTGCAATTTTATTATCTATCTCTTCAATAATTACACCTTATTTACTCAAGATAGTTGTTGACGATTATATTAGATTCAAAGATTATGAAGGGATGAAATTAATAATATTACTTATGTTACTTTCCTTATTATTAACAGTTATTTTTCAAATTGCTTTTGTTTATTTTGCTAATTTTTTAGGTCAAAAAGTAATTAAGGATCTTAGAATTAAATTATTTAAACAAATAATTGATTTTAAATTAGAGTATTTTAAAAATAATCCAATTGGAAGATTAGTTACAAGAACAGTTAATGACATTGAAACAATTGCTAGTATTTTTTCTCAAGGATTGTTTATGATAATTGCTGATATTTTACAAATGCTTTTGGTGATTATAGTTATGCTATATGTTAATTGGGAGTTGTCACTAATAGTTTTTTCAATTTTACCTATAATTCTTTATGCTACAAGACTTTTTCAAAAATCAATGAAAAAAGCTTTTGAGGAAGTAAGATTTCAAGTTGCAAATTTAAATTCATTTGTTCAAGAGAGAATTAGTGGAATGAAAATTGTTCAAATTTTTAATAGAGAAAATCAAGAGTACAAGAAATTTTTATCAATAAATGAGTTTCATCGTAATGCCTGGTTAAAGACAGTATGGATTAATTCAATTTTTTTCCCTGTTGCTGAAATTTCTTCTTCAATTTTAATAGGTTTAGTAGTTTGGTATGGTGGTTATAATATTATATCAAATGGTTCTATTTCAATTGGCACAATTTTTCTATTTATTCAAATGTCACAAATGCTTTTTAGACCTTTAAGACAAATTGCTGATAAATTTAATACTCTACAAATGGGAATGGTTTCTGTTGAAAGAGTATTCAAAATATTAGAAACAAATTTTAATATATCTAATAATGGAAAAACAAAACTCAAATCAGTTAAAGGTTCAATTTTATTTGATGATGTTAAATTTTCATATAAACCTAATGAGCAAATAATTAATGGTCTTTCATTAAAAATAAATCCCGGAGAAAAAATAGCTATTGTTGGAGTAACAGGTGCGGGAAAATCAACGTTGATAAATTTGATTTCTAGATTTTATGAGATTGATTCTGGTGCAATTTATCTTGATGGTAATCTTTTAGAAGATATAGATCTTAAAAGTTTAAGGAAAAATATTGGAATTGTTTTACAAGAGGTTTTTTTATTTGCAGATTCAATATATAATAATATAACATTGTTTGATAGCTCAGTTAATAAATTAGATGTCATTAAAGCAGCTAAAGATATTGGTGTTCATGATTTTATAATGACTTTGCCTAATGGATATGATTATAATATTCAGGAAAGAGGTTTAATGCTATCTTCTGGTCAGAGACAGCTCATTGCTTTTTTAAGAGTTTATTTAAATGATCCAAATATTTTAATTCTAGATGAAGCAACCTCTTCAGTTGATTCTTATTCTGAGGAAATCATTCAGACTGCAATAAAAAGACTTACAAAAGGGAAAACATCAATTGTTGTGGCTCATAGGTTATCTACAATTAAGGATGCTGACAGAATAGTTGTTCTAGATAACGGGAAAATTGTAGAGGAGGGGACTCATAATGAATTATTAAAAATAGAGAATGGATTCTATAACAAATTAAATAAGAAAGAATTATATAATTTAGTTGAAGGATTTTAATTAATATTAAAGATCTTCTAAAATAATTTTATTAAGCTCAGTTAGACTTTTATAATTAGCTATAACACCATCTTTAACGTATGAGATTTTTCCAGTTTGTTCAGAAACTACAATAGCTAAGGCATCTGTTTTTT
>Ga0310121_10005240_pt1 | contig 11211 bp, 8 predicted proteins | sample CB27_Tmax_986_MG_FD_203504 | JGI IMG/M metagenome (GOLD analysis project Ga0310121, IMG submission 203504) | Marine microbial communities from Western Arctic Ocean, Canada - CB27_Tmax_986 | ecosystem: Environmental > Aquatic > Marine > Oceanic | place: Canada: Western Arctic Ocean | collected...
TGCGGGAGCAACGAGGACGTGGGACCCACGGTGATGCCGATGAGTATGCCCACAGCCATGCCAATCAGGATCTTTGTATAGATTTTCATGTTCCCCTGATACCACGCGTGACCCACGCTTGTCATGAGAAGGAGACGAAGGGGTTTTCGGACAGGCCGGTAGCGCCGGCGGACCCTTTCTGATAGCGTCCACTGCCATGCAAACGAAGCCATTCTTCTCGACACTCTTGACCCTTTGTCTACTGCTGTGGACCGTGGGACAACCCATGGCCAAAAAGACCACTCCCCGCGGGGATTTCTGGCAGGTGCTGGACACGCGCGCGACGGGCGCAGCCGCCTTCATCCGGGCCCATCCCACGTGGGATGGACGCGGCGCGGTGGTCGCTGTCTTGGACACGGGTGTCGACATGGGCGTGTTGGGGCTGAAGACCACATCGGAGGGCAGCGTAAAGGTCATCGATGCCCGTGACTTTTCGGGACAAGGGGACGTTGGTCTGGTCCCGGCCACCGAGAAGACGATCCAAGGCATTCAGTACCTCTCAGTAGAGCAAGGCAAAGTGCGTGGCGCCGGCTCGCTGGTCCTCCAACCAAAAGACGGCAAGTGGCAGCTGGGTTTTTTGGATGAAAACATGTTCCAAAACAGCGCGGTCAAAGACATCAATCGCAATGGGGCGACCAACGATCACTTTGCGGTGCTCACCATGCGCGACGAAGCGGGCAAATACGTGTCCTATGTGGACCGGGATGGCAATGGCGACGTCACCGGGGAGCGACCGATTCGAAGCTATTCAGAGCACCAAGAAACACTCACCTTCACCCTGCGAAATCCCGCTGCAACACGGCCGCCCATCACGTTTGCACTCCACATTGAAGACGAAGGGCTCACCGTGTCGTTTCATTTTGACGATGGAGGACATGGAACCCATGTTGCGGGCATTGCCACGGGCTATCGGCTCATGGGACGCAAGGGGTTTCATGGCATCGCACCCGGCGCACAAGTGCTCTCTCTAAAGATCGGCAACAACACCCTGGCCGGCGGCTCCACCACGTCGGATTCCATGCGGCGCGCCATCGAGTTCGCGGGCGAGTGGAGCCAAACCCACAATCGTCCTGTGGCCATCAACATCAGCTATGGCATCGGCTCAGAGATCGAAGGGGAGAGCGACATTGACGTGGCCCTCGATGAGGCACTCGCTCAATTCCCGCTCCTGTCTGCGTCCGTGTCCGCGGGGAACGCCGGACCGGGTCTGTCCACCGTGGGGACGCCCGCGGCATCTCAATGGGCCGTAGCCGCAGCGGCCATGCTCCCCCGTGCCTCCGCGCAGAGCCTTTTTGGGTCGCGCATTGGTTCCGACCAGGTGTTCAGCTTCTCATCCCGTGGCGGAGAGTTGTGCAAACCGGACGTGCTTCTCCCAGGCATCGCCTCCTCCTCCATTCCTCATTTTGATCACGGCGACATCAAGGCGGGCACATCCATGGCGGCACCACAGTTGACCGGCTTGCACGCGCTCTTGATCAGCGCCGCGAAAGCCAGCAAAACCCGTGTCACAGGCAGCAGCCTCAAACGCGCCTTGATCGACAGCGCGACACCATTAAAGGGGTATTCTCCCTTGGACCAAGGGGCCGGCGTCCCTCAGGTAGAAGCCGCATGGAGGACCCTTCGTGAGCTCGCAAAACGAAGGGAACCCTTCGCCGTGGTCGGTTACCGTGTCACAACCACGGTCCCCTCCAGCCTGAGCCAGCGCGGTAGCGCCGCATACTGGCGCGCTGGCACGTATCTTCCCGACGCGAACGAGGGACACGAATTCTCCATTTCAGCGGTGTTTCGCCCCGAGCAAAGCGCCGCACAGCGGGGGGATTTCCAGACCATGCTCCGGCTCCAATCCGACAGCTCCTGGCTTCGCGTGGATCGACGCACCGCCCGACTGATCGGAGACCGTCCCACCTCGATCCGAGTCTTCTACAACCACAAGAAACTGCGTCAACCCGGCGTCTATACCGCGCGCGTCCGGGTCACACCGGATGACGGCAACAACGTCGCTGCGGCCTCTCTCTGGAACACGGTGGTCACTCCCTACATCTTTGATCGAGCCAACGGCTACCAACGCGAATTTGCCAAACGATCCTTGGCGCCGGGCCAGGTGCACCGATATCCCATCTTGGTTCCCCCGGGCGCCACGCACCTGAGCGTTCAGGTCACCACCCCAAAGGGACGCTGGGGGAGCACCATCTTGTCCCTCTATGATCCTCACGGACATGAGAAGCCCCTGCGAAACTGGCGTGCGCTCAGTAAGAACGCAAGCGTCGCCAGCGCCAACGTGACCGGGCGAGAACTCAAGCCGGGCATTTGGGAGGTCATGACGTACGGGTCCTTCCGAAATCAAGCCCCGTCGAAGTACACGCTGAACGTGCTGTTTCGCGGGATTGAAAGCGAAACTATTCGCCAATTTGAGTCCGAACCGGGAAAGCCGCCCTATGGCTCGTTCCAGGTCACCAATCGGTACGACCTCCCCTTTCATGGAAGCGCCCAGGGCCAGGTCATTGGCTTTCGACGCACCCACACACTGGGAGCCGAGACGGACACGGTGAGCATGCCCTTTTCTCTCAACAGAGAACTCGACCGGGTCGACTTCGCGCTTCGTCTGGCTCCACGCACCTACAATCGATTTACGGATGTGGCGCTACAGGTCCTTGACCGAAATGGCACGGCCTTGGCGAAGGGCGGGTTCAGCAATGGAAACGCGACCCTTTCCTTTTCAAATCCCGGCGGCGCGGCACAATCCACTCCGTACACTCTGCAAATCGCGGGCGGGTTGACCCACGACAATGGGGACGAGTGGTCGGTCGAAGTGGAGGAAACCTATGTCCGAACACAGCACATCGCGGTCACCGTCAATGACGGACAAGCGATCACGCTCTACCCTCAGATTCGTGCTCATTTGGACTTTTCCCTGAGCGCGACCCCACCCAGACCCCCCAGCGGTTACACCAATGTGGGGACCGTGAAATTCCTGGGTCGCCAGAGTCACAAGCCCTGGCTGGTGGTCCCCATTGATCTCGAATAATTTGTGTGTTGGCTCCCTTGCTTCAGGGAGAAGCGCCTGATACCTTTCTCAGCCCAAACTGACCTTCCACGCTCGGAAGAATCGTCTCTTATGGAGTTATCGATGTTCAAAAAGATTACGCAATCACTGACCGAACACACACCCATCGCCAGCGCCCACTGCGACGGCCCATGCGGAGTGTACGACCCCTCATCCGCACGCATTGCAGCAGAAGCAGTCCTTTCCATGACCAAGAAGCTGGTCGCGTTGACTGTTCCCGACCCGTCGGACCAAGCCGCCAACGTCGCGTACCACAACACGTTCTCCCGATTTGTCGCCATCAAGGAAGAGCAAGCGCACCTGGCCAAGAGTGAGCTCTTGGTGTTGTGGGCGGATTACTTCAAGCCGCAACACTTGGATCAATTTCCGAACTTGCACGATACGTTTTGGAAAGTTGCCAAGCTCTGTTCGTCCTGCAAGGTCGAGGTAAGCGTGGAGCATGCCACGGAGTTGATGGAAGCCATTGAGGCCATTCACAACATGTTCTGGGCGAGCAAGAATCGCGAAGTTCCGTGGTACACAGCGAGCTAAAGCAAAAGACGTTCGATCTGGTCATGTGGGCGCTTCGACGCCGGCGCCGGTATCGTATTGAAGGGGCCAGCATGGCCCCTGCTTTGCAGCCGTCTGATCATGTTCTGATCGATTCGAATGGATTTCGACGGAAAGGAATCCGTGTTGGAGACATCGTCCTCGCGCAACACCCCGTGCAAGGGGATGTCGTCATGGTGAAACGGGTGGCATCCATCGACGCTCAAGGCCGACTCTTCGTCATGGGGGACAACCCAGCCGAGAGTACGGACAGCCGAAGCTTTGGTGCCCTTCGTCCCACCGCAGTACTCGGAAAGGTAGTGAGCAAAGTACCGTGACAGACGCTTCCATTGGCATATTGGTTGTAGCCGCCGCATCCATTGCGTTGCTGCATACGCTTATTGGCGTCGATCATTACCTTCCGTTCGTTGTGATCGGGCGCGCCAAGAAGTGGTCCTTACGACGAATCGCTGGCATCACGGCATTGTGCGGGATGGGCCATGTCGCCATTTCCATCCTGTTGGGATTCGTGGGTATCTCGATTGGTGTGGCCGTGGATCGACTGGAGTGGGTAGAGGCCATACGAGGATCTCTGGCGGCCTGGGCGCTCATTGCTTTTGGTTTGACGTACGCGACTTGGTCCTTTGTGAGGGCCCGGCGCAAACATCGTCACGACCACGTCCACAGCCACTCCGACGGAACCATTCACGCTCACAAACATGTTCATACCGGTGAACACCTCCATGTGCATGAAGCCAAGGAACGATCGACCGTCAGCGTGTGGTCCTTGTTCATCATATTTGCGCTGGGCCCTTGTGAGCCATTGATCCCCTTGTTGATGGCACCCGCCTGGGAACATCAATGGTGGGTCGTCGGCCTGGTAGCCCTCGTCTTTTCCTGCGTCACCATTGGGGCCATGGTGATCTTGGCGCTCGTGGGCAGCGTCGGCCTTCGACTCATCGCTGCACCGAACTTGGAAAAGCATGCGGGCTTGTTGGCGGGTCTGGCTATCGCAAGCAGTGGACTGATGATTCAACTACTCGGCATCTAAAACGGATTACCACCCGCCGTGAAACAACTCGTCTTTGCCACTCGAAATGCACACAAAGTCCGCGAATTGAGCGAAATGATCGCCCCTTTGGGCTGGGAAGCGGTCTCGCTTGAACGCATCGTACCCAACGCGCCAGAGGTGGAAGAGACCGGCAGCACGTTTGCGGAAAATGCCGCGATCAAGGCCATCAGCGCCTATCAGGCTACCGGGGGCATGCCATCGATCGCCGACGACTCCGGCATTTGCGTGGATGCTCTTCAGGGCGCCCCCGGGATCTTCAGCGCCCGCTACGCCGGTTCGACGGCGACAGACACGGACAACAACAATGCCCTACTGGCGGCGTTGCGCGGCCAGGACGATCGCAATGCGCATTTCTTCTGCGCGTTGGCGCTGGTCTGCCATCGAACCGAACTCGTGGACACCGCCAACCTGATCACCGAATGGCCCGACCTGCCCGACGGAGCCGTCCTGATTGCCGTGGAAGGACGAGTGAATGGAGTCATCGCGCACACAGCGTCTGGCCAAAAGGGTTTCGGCTACGATCCACTTTTCTATGTGCCGGAGTTGGGGTGCACATTTGCGCAAGTCCCGTCCGAGGACAAACACGCGCTCAGCCATCGAGGGCAAGCATTCCGGAGTCTGTTGAGCATCTTGGAAGAGCGGGCATCGCTCAAGAAAATTACCAGAGGTCCCGACCTTTCATCAGGTTCTTAATCAGACTTCGCATGCTCCCCGACAGGCGTACAGCGCCGTGCAGCGAAGAGCCTAGCAGCGGCCGCAGACTCAATTGAAGCCGATACACCGTGCCAGCCGCACCGCCCCATTCACCATCCGGATCCAACACGAGCAAGTGTTGATCGCCATCATGAGCGAAGGGGAACACACCCAGATCTTCGATGGCGCCTTCCTTGTGCCAAGCCACCAGTTGAGTGCGGGATGCGAGATGAATGATCTGGTGCGAAAGGTGGAGTCGTGCGCCGTCACTTACTCGTAAAATTGCGGCCACGGAGTCGGGGAGTGTTCGACCGAGGGCGTCTTCGATTTCTGCGATTTGGTCATCATCGCAAGACGTTTCCAACTCCTCATAAACCTCGGTACACTGAGAAAGTTTGCCGAAGAGTTTGACCCAGTCTGTCTTCTTCTTACTCATCCCTGACCTGTAGTGTACACATGGAATCAGGGTTTGAAAGTAAATGCTTTTCGGATCACGCATTGACCACCTTCGGGTGGCCTGAATTTAAGTTTACGCATTTCCTTCAGCACACATTTGTGTACTTTTTGGTCGGGCATGGAACCACTCGAACTCGCACCGATGACGGATCCGCTGGCACCCACCGTCATGCGCACAACCACGCGCCCCTTCAACTCATGATTGGCCTGCAAACGGCGGTTATAGCAAAAACGGATGGCTCCCGATCGTCGAGACAAGGTGCGTGCCAAATCACGTTTGTCGCAGAACCCGGCTTTGGGTGCTGCTTTCTTTTCCGGCTTCTCTTTCGGCTTCTCTTTCGGCTTGGCTTCCGCCTTGGCCGGTTTGTCCGTGAGCCCCGAGGCCCGGGGAATCTTTACGTCCGGAAAGAGCACAGGATAGAGCGAGCGGCACCCGTCGTTGACCGCCGCTGAGTCTTCGTCCTTGCACACCAAGCCGGGAAACACCTCACTCAATTTCACCTGCGCTTGGGGCCCCTCGGCCTCGGCGATGGCTGACGCGATCCGCAGCACCCGTTCGCTGGCCACATCGTCCGCCGCTGCGATCAACACCACGGTCCCTGCCGCCTCCGCATAGCGGATGGCGCGCACTGTCTGAACGATTGGCTCAACACCCTCGCCCTTCACGGATGTCTTAAACACACGCGTACCCTTGTACCAACGCTTGGCGTTGCCGGGCAGTCCTACGGCCGTCCCCTCTTTGGGTGCGTCGCCTTCGCCACCCTTGGGGGCAAACACGTCCACCCGGTTGCCCAGCACATGGACCAGCAGAGGACGTGTTTCGACGCGACCTCGGCGCGCCGCCGGGATCACGTCCACACGACTGGGCGCCGCCAACACGGAACTGTTTCCATCCTCGCGCGAATAGCGAATATCGCCATAGCCCGCGTCGCGCATTGCAGCGACTGTGGTGGCGACCTTGACCGCGGGAGTGCCCTCGTCCACTTGAACCACGCAGGACCACGCACCCTTCTCACGCCCCGCGTTGGGAGAGGCGCCGTCGGCACCAAACACACCGTCACGGGCTTCGGCCGCGACGCCTTGCAGGGTTGTGGCCTTCTCGACCAGTACCGTATTGAAGGCCTTAGAGGAGTCCTTCCGTCGGCGCTCAGCTTTCAACTTTTCAGCCTCCGCTGGATAGCGGCAGACGCCCTCGTACATCACCTTTGTGCCTTTGCACGAGACTGATCCGACGGAGACTTCGCCCGACCAACTGACATGGGTTGCGTGCTGGGCGCCCCCGACCAACAATCCCCCTTCAGTCAGATTGACCACCGGGCGCAGTCCCAGATGGACGCCGTCCTTGCCCACGCGAATCAGCGGCAAAGGCACCTGCTTGGAGGTGGCCCCTCGCTTGGAGTCCAGGATCACCAACCCATCCCGTGCCACGGGCAAAGCGAAGACTCCCGAGGGTTTTGGTTCCGCACCGGACGCCAAGTGGTTGAGTCGCAAGATTCGTAGGCTGTCGTCGGTGAGACCGGCCACGGATGCCTCTGCCTTCAAACCATAATAGTCACCCGAACAAACTGCCTGGGGCGTCGTCTCGGGTTGGCGGGCCTTTTCACAGCGCCACCAAGGGCCGCCACCACCGGCGGCGATCACCGCCGACACGCGCGCCTTCCAATCCCCGGTCGCGGAAAAGCCCTTGGTGATCGACGCCAACGTGCCGTCCACCGCCTTCTTCGCAATCGCTTTGTATGGACCATCCTTCTGGGCCAGGGCTTGCGCACTCTCCAGGGCGTCGAGCCCACCGGCTTTCACAAAAGCGACCAACACCGCAGCGTCGTCGACACCCACGACAAGGTGACGAGTCACCGATTCCGCCAGAACATCGTCCGCTCCCAGAATCGTTCTGAGCAACTTTACGGCCCGCTCCCGGTCCTCAATGGCTACGACACGTTCGAGGGTCCCGTTGAGCAAGAGTTTTGCTCCATCCCCCACATCCGCGGCCGAGGGATTGTTGTCGATGTATGTCCGCAGCTCGTCCAACGCGTTCCAACCATCGCCTTTGTCGGTACTCGCCAACGTATTGGCCAACTTGTCCACCGTGCTCTCACTGGTCTTGATGGGTGACGCGACCACGGGCGCGGGCTCAGGCACAGCAACCGCCGCTTTGGAGGCCTCGGCTTTTGCGGGCGCTTCCTCCTGCTTGGTCTCACCACACCCCACCAAGAGCATCGCTACACTGAAGTACCATCCTATTGCAGAGACTTTGCGAATCATTGCGTCCTCCCGGACCATCCAGTTTGTCCTGGCGGTATACCACTGCCCCAAATGGGGACGCAAGCTGTGCAGCCTAAGGCGCGCAGGAATGGGTAATCGCCGGGTGTCCACGCATGACTTGGCCCTGGCCGTCCGTCAAAATAGACCCAAGGAGATCGACCGTCATCAAGTTATCGTCGCTGACGGCGGGTGTGTCCGGCAAGGGATCCAACACCCCCTGTCCTCCAGCCTCTCGGGTGTGCCACAAGCCCAGGTAGTGTCCCAGTTCATGTGCCATGGCTGTTCCCAAATCATCCAACTCACCGGGTGCCTCAGGGACGACGATCGTCACGCCCAATCCCGCTGCAAAGGGACGTCCCCCGGGCACCGGTGAAAAACCGGCCAAAGGATTGGCGCCCACAGTCAGTTCATCCACCAAGAGCACCGGCACTCCCCACTCCAATGTCTCGGGGAGGGTGTGGGTATTGGATTGCAGGTCGTCCAAGAGCCACGCTGCCGGCCAATCCACGATTGTCTGATGCGGCGCTTCCATGGTGATACCCACCTGAGCAAATACAGACGCCAGCTGCGAGGTCATCACACTCAAAGAGTTCCCCCGATCGTCCGGTGGAAGGTTCTGCAGCGCGGTGGGGATCAGCACCTGGAGCTGTAGTGCCCCTGTGTCGGGCAGCGTCTCTCCTCGTTTGACGACCACTGAAACAGAAGCGCCGGCTTCCAGGGGCGTGAAGTCCGAATCCGAAAATGCCATGAATTGAAAAGACCACTGCCCGCCAACCATGTCCACAGAGGGCGCGTTGGGGATCAGCGCCGCATGTGTTTGCCGAGAGGCCGCGATTCGATTGACACAAGCCAGACAAACCGGACCATTCGCTGTACTCGTCCATCCTTCTGGAATCAGTTCAGTGCCCTCTGGATCCACCATTCTTGTGAGGGCATAGAACGCGGAAGAGTCTCCTTCCAGGAGCACGAGCATAGACAACGCATCGTCTGGCACCAAGACCGGAATGGTCGATGACAGGCCGGTGACGGGGTCGACATCCACCCAGCCAATGGGGAGGATCTCCACAGTCGGGCAGGCGGGCTGAGCGATCTCCGCTTCTATCCCGTCCAGGGTGTCCGTGTCGCCCGAGGGTTCGCCTGTCTGCGTCTGGCCACAGGCCACCAGCAGCACCCAACAAAGCGCAGCGAAGACGGTGCCACCATGGAAATAAAACCCGTTCACGGTGCCATTATACAAAGTTTGGTGCATCGCTTCATGGACAGACTCGTGAACAGGATGAACCCGGTTGGAGGGGGGTATCGGGAAAGGGGGATTTGAACCCCCGACCCCTAGTTCCCAAAACTAGTGCGCTACCAGACTGCGCTATTCCCCGAACTGGTGGCCAGAGAGTAGTGAAGAACGAACGAGGGGTCAATGGCCCAAATTCGAATGTTTTTAACCGGTTGCGATGGAGCTATTGGACAGGGTCAAGCGGACACCCTACACTGTTTTTCCGGGCCACCGCGCCGGAAGAGGACTTGCCCAATCATGCGAAGTTTGTGGATTGCCATCGCCACGTTGTCGCTCGTCGTGAGCGCCACCCCGACCTCCCGTGCGACGAAACCACCGGCGACGGATGCGCCCGTACAGCCACCGCCAAAAATCACCCGCCATGCACCGTCCACACCCTCGGCGGAGCAGCCACTGCAACGTCATCTACGAGCGGCAAGAACACTCTTTGCCCACGAACAGGATTGCAAAACGGCGGCGGAACACTACAGGAAGGCCCTGCGACTGGACCGAGGTTGTACCCAGGCCCACACAGGCCTGGTGGCGTGCGCCCTTCGAGAGAAGCGTTGGAAGAAAGCGGTTCAGACCGCCACCCAATGGACGCGAATCGCTCCCCGACAGGCACGCGCCTGGGTTCTGCTCGGTGAAGCGCATCGTCTGTCGGGCGCCACGGGCAAAGCGCACAAGGCATTTGAAAGAGCCATCGAGATCAACCCTCAGGAACCAAACGCACTCCTGCGCACAGGCGATCTCCTGTCGGCGCAATACCTCGCGAGCCCTTCGCCGCCCCTTCGCGCACGTATGATGGATCGCTACACGCGTTTTCTTCGCGTGAGCAAGGCCCGGCACGGACTCGACGTTAAGCGGGTCGAACCCATCGTGGCGGGATTGCGCCACGGGCCCGCCGGAGTCGCCTTCCTACAAGGGCGTGAGCAGTTTCATGCGGCGTTCCGTCATTGGCGTCAACTGACGATGATGTTGTCCAAGGCGCACCACACTCTCCAAGGTGTATTGGCTCATCGCCCATCCCACGCAGCAGCGCACTATTTTAAGGGGCTGATCCACCTCAACATCAAATCGCAACAGCACCATTCGGTGTTCCAGGCTCTGGAAGAGTTCAAGTCCGCCGGCCCCTACCCTCCTGCCCTGATCGCGCTGGGTCGATATTGGCGTGAGCAGGACGAATTGGATAAGGCGACCGCCTCCCTTCAACGGGCCGTCCAGATCGACCCGAAGCGCCACGAGGGCTGGTGCGAGCTGGGGATGGCCCAAATACGGGCCGGTCGACGAAGAGAAGCCCAAGAGAGTTTCGAACGCTGCGTCGATTTGGACCCCTCGTCTTATTGGGGCCCAAAAGCCCAACGCGCCTTGAACAGGCTGGATCCGACTCACCCACGAAGACTCCACGGGGCGGGGTTCCAGCCGTGGCCAAAAGCGATCATTCAAGCGGAACCATACAATCAGGCGCGGACCGCCCTGGAGCGGCGAATGGGTGGTGTGGACACAGAAAGCCCTCACCTCAAGATTCTGACGACCATACTCAAACGCTTGTTAAAGGTTGCTGACTACCCCAATGTAAGTCCTCGCCCTTTCCAGGCGGTCGTCACGCGCAGCCAACTCGCGACGTCGCTCGCCATCCCGAGTGGCCAGATCTATGTCACGCGCGGAACCCTCGACTTCATTGAACACCACTTTCCAGAACGTCCAATGGATGAACACAATGGGCTCATCGCCGCCGACATTGCTCGACAGATCGCGCACATCCTCCTGGGACACTTCGAGCCAGCAGATTCGCTCCGACCGGCAAGCACGGACGCCATTTTGGAG
>Ga0310121_10005244_pt1 | contig 11203 bp, 14 predicted proteins | sample CB27_Tmax_986_MG_FD_203504 | JGI IMG/M metagenome (GOLD analysis project Ga0310121, IMG submission 203504) | Marine microbial communities from Western Arctic Ocean, Canada - CB27_Tmax_986 | ecosystem: Environmental > Aquatic > Marine > Oceanic | place: Canada: Western Arctic Ocean | collected...
CTCGCTTTTGACCGCACACGCCGCCATTCGGCCGGACTGCGGTTGGCGGCGACGCGCAGCTGCCCCGACCTGGACGGCTACGGGCGATCGCCGCCCCGGACGTCCCTGTAACCTGGGCGTCCCCGTAAGGCGAAACAGCTGGCGGCGGAGCCGCCGGGCGCTTAGGCCTTCGCCGCTTCCGCGGTGATGTCCTCGACCACGACCGTGTTCCCCGCACCCACGTTGATGCGCACGATCTTGCCGTCCTCGAGCAGCGCCTCGACATCCTGCTGGTGCGAGCGCCAACCCTTCGGGAAGGCGTAGCCGCCCTCCTCGAGCGCTTCGAGGAAGAAGTAGCTCATCGTCATCGGGGCCATGTAGAAATCCGTGCTGTCCATTGCGCTCTCCCTCGTAGGTTCCGGCCGCAGTCCGGCCGAGCGCGCCCATTATGGAGCCCCCAGCCGTTTTTTCAATGGCGCCCGCGGTGGCGCCCTTCGAAAGAGTCCGATCGGCCACCGGCCTCAACGTCGTGCAGCGAGAGCGACTCGACTCGCGATCTCCCGAACGACCGCGCGGCGAGCGGAACCGAAACGCTCCCGCCAGCGTCTTGTGCTGCATCACGACCTGGGAGCGCCGCCATGCACGCCCGTGCTCTGTTCCTGCCCCTCATGGTCATCTCGCTACTCGCAATCGTTGCCGCTTGCGGTGACACCGTTCGTGACGACGACGACACTGGCGGCCGGTTCGCAGAGGGAGTACGGGCGGATACGGAGTCCGCCGGCCCCGGCGCGAATGAAGCCCGTGACGGCGCCCTCGCTGTCGACAGCGACGAAACGAGCAGGGGCGACGAGGCGAGTCCAGCGCTCGCCCTCCAGGCCTTCGACCGGAAGATCATCTTCACCGCGGGGCTCGACCTCGAAGTGGAGGACGTTGCCCGTGCCTTCAACGATGTCTCCCGCATCGCCAGCAGCCACGGCGGCTTCGTCGAGGGGTCGAGCCTCTCGCTGCGAAGCGAGCGAGACGGGGAGCGGCGTGAATTCGGCTGGCTCAATCTGCGCATACCCATCAGCCAGTACCAGGACACGCTGCTCGCGCTCCGCACCCTGCGCAACGGCGTGGTCGTAAGCGAGGAGTCGCAGGCCACCGAGATCACCGAGGAGTACAGCGACACCCAGAGCCGCATCCACAATCTCGAAGCGACGGAGGCGCGCTACCTGGCGCTCCTGGCCGAAGCGGAGACGGTCGAGGACATCCTTCGCGTCGATGACCGCATCAGGCCGGTGCGGCTCGAGATCGACCGCCTTCGCGGCCGCCTCAACCTGCTCGACGACCTGACCGAAATGGCGAGCGTGAACGTGACGCTCGCGCCCCGCGAGGGGTTCGTGGTCCCGGCCGGCGGCAGCTCGACCGATCCCGGCGAGGCGTTCGTGAACGCCTGGGAGGCCTCGCTGGACTTCCTCTACGGACTCGCAACCGTGCTCGCCTACCTCTCGGTCGTGGCGATCTGGGCAGGCCCGATGCTCGTGGCCGGCTTCGTCGCCACGCGCATCGCCCGGCGCTGGCGAGAGCCGAGCACGCCTTGACCCGCCGCGAACCACCGGTTTCGCCCCGAAGGGACGGCGGGTAGCATCGAGCAGTCCCCGGACTGCCGTTAATGCGCCTCGCAAATTACATCTTCTCGACAACCTCGATCGTCCTCGGGATCGCGCTATTCCTGTTCATGCTCACCCAGGACTCGGACTGGAACATCGGCATGGGCATCGGCGCGCTGCTCGTCATCAACGGCGTCGTCCGCCTCTGGTTCGCGCAGTCGGAATAGATCAGTAGGCTCGCTGCGCTCGGGCCCCCCGCCGCACCCCGCCCGCGCTCGACTGCTCCGGCTTCACCTCCGCGCTCGCTTGTAGGCTCGCTGCGCTCGGGCCCCCCGCCGCACCCCGCCCGCGCTCGACTGCTCCGGCTTCACCTCCGCGCTCGCTTCGGCTCCGCGCTCGCTGGCTCCGCACGCGCCAGGCCTTTGGGCGCGCGTTGTGCGGGGTCGTCCGTTTCTTTATTCTCTCGGCTCACGAAGGTGCCCCCCGAAATGGCGAGCTTCCGCTCAATCCTGGTCCCGGTTGTCGACGATCCCGCGAGCCTCGATGCGGTCACGATTGCCGCGAGCCTCGCGCGCCAGGCCAAGGGCAGCGTCGGTCTCGTGCACGTGATCGAAGTGAGGCGAGACCTTCCTGTGACCGCCGACATGGACCTCGAGGCGCACCGCGGCGAGGACCTCCTGCGACGGGCGCTCGCGCTGGTCAAGGTGGGCAACGGCATCACCATCGAGGATCAGCTGCTGCAGGCCCGCGAAGCGGGGCCGGCGATCGTCGAAGAAGCCGCCGCCCGTGAGGTCGAGGTGATTATCTTGGGGCTGGGCTACAAACCGCTCCTCGGCCAGTTCCGCGTGGGGCACACCGCGGACTACGTCCTCAAGCACGCCCACTGCAACGTCTGGATCGTGCGCCAGCCCTTGGCCGAAACGGCGGCCGTAGCGCCCCGGACGACCGCCCGCCGGTGAACGTGTTGATCATGGGCTGCGGGCGCACCGGCTCGATGATCGGCGCCACGCTCGACGGGGCAGGCCATCAGGTAACGGTGCTGGATAGCAACCCCGACCAACTCCGCCGGCTCCCCGAGGACTTCCGTGGCCAGAAGGCCGTAGGCAACGGGATGGACGGCGAAGCGCTCGAACGAGCCGGGATCCAGGAGATGGACGCGTTCATCGCCGTTACGCAGGGCGATAACCGCAACTACTTCGCCAGCCAACTCGCGAAGGAGGTTTACGGTGTCGCGCGCGTGATCTGCCGGGTGAAGGACCCACGCCGGCAGGAGATTTTCGGCCACCTCGGGATCCAGACCTATAGCCCTACCAGCGCCGGCGCGGCAACGATGATCGAGATGCTGCAGCAGCCGGAGCCAGCTTAGGGATGTACATCATCATCGCGGGCGGCGGCAAAGTCGGCTATTACCTCGCCGAGGAGCTGTTGACTGGTGACGACAACGAGCTGCTGATCATCGAGAAGAGCAGCGCCCGCGTCACCGAGATTGGGGACCGCCTCGACGGCACCGTGATGGTCGGCGATGCCTGCGAGGCGTCGGTCCTCGACGGCGCCGGTGTCAGCCGCGCCGGACTGGTCGCCGCCGTCACCGGCGAGGACGAGGACAACCTCGTGATCTGCGAAATCGCACGCTACCGCGGCGTCCCCCGCGTCCTTGCCCGCGTCAACGACCCGAAGAACGCCGCGCTCTTCAAGAAGCGTGGGATCGAAACGACGGTCTCCGCCACAGAGGCGATCCTCGGCCAGATCGAGCAGGAGCTTCCGGTCACGGAGATGATCCCGGTGATGCAGCTCCACCACGGCCTCGAACTGGTCGAGGTGCGGCTCTCGGACACCTCGCCCGCAGTCGGCCGCAGCCCCCGCGAGATCTTGCTGCCACCGGAGGCCCTCGTCGCACTCATCGTCGACTCCGGCGGGGTCCCCCGGATCCCCGGCGCCGACACCACGCTCACCGCCGGGGACGCGCTCGTAGTCGTCGCCCGCGCCGAGAGCCGCACCATGCTCAAGGAAGCGCTGATCGGCGGCACCCACGGCTTCGACACATGAACGCCCGCGCGTGAGAGTCGCCTACCTCGGCCCCGCGGGGACGTTCGGCGAAGAAGCAGCACGCCGCTACGCACCTGCGGCCGAGCTTATCGCCTGTCCCTCGCACGCCGCGGTCGCGAAGGCGGTCGATTCGGGCGGCGCGGACCTGGGCGTGATGGCGATCGAGAACTCGATCAACGGCTCCGTCGCCGAAACCCTCGACATCCTCATCCACGAGACCACGCTTCAGATCCAGAGCGAGCTCCTCGTGCCAATCGAGCACAGCCTCGTGGCGAAGCCTGGCGCGGAGATCGACGGAGTGTCGGTCATCTACTCACACACCCAGGCGCTTGGCCAATGCCGCGAATTCCTCGAAGGCCACTTCCCCAGCGCCCGCCTCGAGGCGGCCCTCTCCACGGCCCAGGCGGTGGAGCTCGCCGTCGCCCACGAGGGCGCCGCCGCGATCGCGAACGCGCGCGCGGCCACGCTCTACGGCGCGGAGGTGCTCACGCCGGCGATCCAGGATCGTCCGAACAACGCCACCCGTTTCGTGATCATCGGCGGCGGCCAGCCGGGTCCCTCCGGCCACGACCGAACATCGATCGCCTTCCAGTTCGACGACGACCGCGCCGGCCTTCTGACCGACGCGATGACGGAGCTTTCGAGCCGCGGAATCAACTGCACGAAGATGGAGAGCCGCCCCACGCGCGCGACCTTCGGCGAGTACATCTTCCTCGTCGACTTCGAAGGGCACGCGCAGGACCGCGCGTGCGCGTCCGCGCTCATCGCCCTGCGGGCGATGACCTCGGAGCTCAAGATCTTTGGCAGCTACCCGCGCGCCGCTGAGGGTTAGTGGCGCGCGATTAGGCGACGGCGCCCCGCGCCTGGCCGCCGCCGGCGGCGTCCGTGTCCGCGGCGCGGAGAAGCGCAAGCAGAGAATCTGAGCCCTGCTCGTGGGCGGCGGCGCCCGCGGCGAGGTCGAGTTCGGCGAACGGGCCACCCTCCTCTGCGATTCGATCCGCGAGGTCCGCCAGCCACTCGCGCGCGCCGGCGCGGTCCGCGCCGGCGAACAGCACCGCGAAGCTGTGCCCATCGAGGCGCGCCAGGGAGTCCTCCGGGCTGGTCATCTCTTGGAGCGCCGCCGCGAGGGCGGTGACCGCCCCTGCCGCGAGCGGTGCATCGCGCCGCACCGCGTGGCGGAGCTCGATCAGCGCCCGCGCAAACGGTTCGCCCGTGCGCTCAAAGCGCGCGGCCATCACGCCCCAACCGTGCAGGAGCTGTGTACGGCTGCCGAGGCCGCTCTCGGGATCGCTGCGAGCGGCTTCGCGCAACCCCTTGGCTCGCTCCTGCCAGACGTCCGCGCTCGCCGCCGCGCGGTCGCGCGCGGCCCCGCGCCGGTGGACCAAGAGGAATTGAATCGCGACCAGAGCGACGAGCGCCACGAGCGCGGGCAGCGGCTCCCCCACCACCGCGAGCCCAACCGCGGCGACCACCGCCACCACCAGGAGCTCGCTCCAATGACCGTCCACGAGTTGGAGCAGCGCCAATGGTCGCATCGCTCCCTCCGTTCCCCTGGATGGTCGGCGGGAAGCGAGCGGGAGGGGTGGGGGCTCGGCGACGTTTGTCACGCACCTGTCACCCGGGCTCGACGCCCGAGCTCTGCCTCCTAGCCGCGTGGCCGGGGTCACAGCCTCTCGCGGGTTGCGAGGCCTAGGGTGGTACGAGACAGATGGCGAGCGGCACGTGTCGGTCCTGAGCAGCCTGCGAAGCGTCGCGCCGTACTTCGCCCTCGCGGCGTTCGTGGTGGCGATAGCGCTGTTCGGGCTCCGCTGTACCGGACTCCTGACGGAGGAAGTGACCGTGGCCTTCCCGGCGACCGACCCGAGCGGGACGCCCGTGGAGCGCGATCTCGAGATCGTCACGCTCCTGCCGAAAGACGCGATCCCCGCGATCTTCGACCCCGAAATCATCTCCGCAAAGGACGCCAACCGGCAACTGAGCGACGCCGACCTCGTCATCGGTATCTCGATCGAGGGCCAGCATCGTGCCTACGGCGTCGCCTTCCTGAGCGGCCACGAGATCGTCGACGACACGCTCGCTGGCCGCGCAATCGCGGCTACGTGGTGACCGCTCTGCTTTACGGGCATCGTGTATGCCCGCGAAGTCGAGGGCCGAACGCTGACGTTCGGGGTCTCCGGGAAGCTGATCCTGAACGCGCTGGTGATGTACGACCGCCAGACCGACTCGCTCTGGAGTCAGTTCCTCGGCGTGGCCGTGCAGGGACCGCTCGCGGGGACCAAGCTCGAGGTCCTGCCCTCGGTGCTGACCGACTGGGGGCAGCTGGCGCGCCCTGCATCCGGACACGACAGCCCTCGACCAGGGTGGCCCCCGCAGCGATAGCTATGCGAGCTACTACACAAGCGACCGGGCGGGCGTCATCGGCGAGTCGAATGAGGACGGTCGTCTGGCGCGCAAAGACTTCGTTCTCGGCCTGCAGCTGAGCGCGGGGCAGAAGGCCTACGCCTTCGTTGATCTGGAGCGGAAGCCGGTCCTGAACGACCGCATAGGCGACCGCGCCGTCCTGATTGCGTTCAACGGGGAGGCCGGCGCCGCCGTCGCCTACGACCCTGTCGTTGGGGGTGAGTCCCTGACCTTCGAACGCTACGAGAACTACGAGGGCCCCGGCATCGGCCTCCTTGACCGGGAGACGGGAACCGTCTGGTCGGGGCTCACGGGCGAAGCCCTCGAAGGCGAGCTGGCGGGCCAACGGCTGGAGACGATCCCGTCCTTCACCGTCTTCTGGTTCGCGTGGTCGGATTACTTCCCGGCCGCTGCCCTCTACGAGCCGGTCAGCGGGAGCTGAGCCGCCAACGCGCCAGTCGCCACAGGGCGCAGATTGCGGCGAACCCAAGCACCATCGCGAGGAATGCCACGCCCGAGGCGAAGAGCAAGCTGAGCGGCACGAGCACACCCCCCGTGACATCGAGGGCGCGCGTCGCCCGCTCAAAGAGGTGCTCGCCGCTCTCCCGGTAGGCGACGACGACGCCCGCCAGGAGACCGGCGCCGAGGGCCAGCGCACCGCTCGCTCGTACCGATCGGCACGCGGGCCCTCGTTCATCACGCCCTCGCACGATGCCGTTCGGCGGGGCGCCCGGCGGTGACACGCATCACGCCGTGGCGCTTTTGCGCGCAATCCGTTCGGAGCGCGATGATAGATGGATGCCCCCTTCCGTCCGGGTCTCCAACCTCACGCGCCGCTTCGGCGAGATCACCGCAGTCGACGACGTCTCGTTCGAGGTAGGGGAGGCCGAGATCTTCGGCTTTCTCGGTCCCAATGGAGCCGGCAAGACCACCACCATCTCGATGCTCTGCACGCTGCTCACCCCCACCGCCGGCCAGGCCTACGTCGGCGGCCACGAGGTCGGCGAGGACGCCGGGGCCGTGCGCCGCGAGATCGGGATCGTCTTCCAGGACTCGACGGTCGACGAGCGCCTGACCGCGCGCGAAAACCTCGTCTTCCACGGCGAACTCTTCGGCATGCCCCGCAACGAGATTCGGCCCCGCGCGGAACAGCTCCTCGAGCGGGTCGAGCTCGCCGATCGCGCGGACGACGCCGTCCTCACGTTTTCGGGCGGGATGCGCCGCCGCCTGGAGGTCGCACGCGGCCTCATGCACTGGCCATCAGTGCTCTTCCTGGACGAGCCCACCGTGGGCCTCGACCCACAGACGCGCCGCAGCCTCTGGGCGTACGCCCGCTCCCTGCGGGAGACCGAGGGCGTGACCATCTTCCTGACCACCCACTACATGGACGAAGCCGAAGCCTGCGATCGCGTTGCGATCATGGACTACGGAAAGATCATCGCGCTGGACACCCCGGAGCACCTCAAGGCGACGCTCGGGGGCGACGTCGTCTCGGTATCGGGCGCGGACAACGAAGCGCTCGCACGCGAGGTGCGCGAATCGTTCGAGGTCGAGCCGCGCATCGAGAACGACGCCGTAGAGTTCAACGTCGAACGTGGCGGTGACTTCGTCCCGATCCTCCTCGCGCGGCTCAAGAACCCCGTCCAGTCCGTGGGCATCCGCGCGCCGACACTCGAGGACGTGTTCGTATCGCTCACAGGGCACCAGATTCGCGATACGAGCTTTAGCGAGCAGGACAAGTTCCGATCGATGCAAAAGCGCGGTTTCGGGAGGAGGATGCGATGACCGCAGAACAGGCGACCGAAGCTGCCCCGAACGTGCGCACGGGGGTGCCGCGGAGGACCGGCGGCCGGGCCAGCTTCCTCCAGGTCGTGCGCGTCATCTGGCTGCGCGAGATCCTGATCTACTTCCGCGACAAGCCACGGATGATCTCGGCTTTCACGATGCCGGTGATCATGCTGGTGATGTTCGGTGAGGGGCTCGGCAAGAGCATCGCGCCGCTACCCGGTGGTATCGACTACCGGCAGTTCATCTTCCCCGGCATGGTCGCGATGATCGTGCTGATGAATTCGATCTTCGCGGGTGTTTCGATCGTGACCGACCGCCAGTTCGGCTTTCTCCGCGAGATCCTCGTAGCACCCGTCAGCCGTGCCGCGATCTGCATCGGCAAGATCAGCGGCGGGGCGACGATCGCGCTCGTGAACGGCTCGGTCATGTTCGCGATCGCGCCGATCCTCGGGATCGACATCTCCCTGATCGTCGTCGCCAAGCTGCTGCCCCTGATCGCGCTGATCTCGTTCATGCTGACGGGCGTGGGCGTGGCCCTGGGCAGCCGCCTGCGTTCGGTCGAGAGCTTTCAGATGATCTCGCAGATGGCGATCTTCCCGGCGATGTTCCTCTCCGGCATCTTCTTCCCCATCAACAACGTCCCCACCTGGATGGATGTCCTGGTGAAGCTCAACCCGGTGACCTATGCGGTGGCGCCCATCCGCGAGATCGCGCTCTCGGAGCAGCTCGCCGCGATCCCCGAAGATGCCCCCTTCCAGATCACCCATGTGGAGCTCTTTGGCCACACCCTCAGCACCTTCGAGGAGATCGGCATCGTCGTGGCCTTCGGCGCGCTGATGCTCGTGATCGCAATCCGCGCAATCCAGACCACCGAGTAGGGCCGCGGGCGTCAGCCGCCTGCGCGGGTCAGCTGGCGCTCGACGCCTCGATCAGCTTGCGCACGAGCGGCGCGCGTTCCTCGGCAGAGTCGGGATCGAAGGCGAGGTGCACGAGGACGCCCTGCTCGCTTCGCTCGATCGCGGCCACGGCACCTTCGAGATGGGCGGGCTCACGCACGAGCGAGACCTCGATCCAGGAGGCCGCCGGGGCCTGCGGAAGCTCGATGCAGGCGCCCCCTTCGGAGAGGTCGCGCAGAACGCCCGGACGGCCGACCGTCGCCCCCGACTCGTACGCGAAGACCTCGATCACGACGGGCTGGCGCAGTTTTTCGCGGGAGTCGATCGCTGTCCACGCGCCCGTCATCGTGAAGACGACGATCTCGCCCGCTTGGCTGGACAGCTGCGCTCGCCGGACGAAGCGCCCGGAGTCCGTCGCGCGGACGAGCAGGGCCCGCTCCCCCTCGATCCAGGGAGCGGCCGTCTTCAGGCGCAGGCTGAGAAGATCCCCGGCAAAGCTCACGACGGCTGCCCCCTGCTGGCTCGGGGGAGCGGTGCGCGGCTGCACGACGATGACGGGCTTGTCTTCGTGCCGTCCGTCCAGGCGCGCCGCGACGTGATGGTCAAACGCAAAGGCGTTCCACGCGAACCTACCATTTGGACGAAGCGAGGCCGCGACGCGCTCGAACGTACGCCCCGGTCAGCCCACGTCGGGAGGTGCAGGAGCGCGCGATAAGGACAGTAGATCAGGCCCGCGAGCTCATCCAGCTCGAGATCCCGCATGTCTCCCGGGCGCAGATCGAGCGAGACACCTGCCTCGGCAGCCGCCGCGCTGGCCTGCTCGAGCATCGTCGACGAAGAGTCGATGCCGATGACGGTCCGGCCCGTAGCGCGAGCGACGGGTATCGCGACTCGGCCGTCGCCGATAGCGAGCTCCACGAGTGGCCCGTCGGCTTCCGCAGCGAGTCCGACGTAAAACGGAACATCTGCCGTCATCCCGGCTGACCACTCCTCGTACTTCGAGGCGAACTCTTCGTCCCAGCTCACGCGGCAATCCTACGAGCGCGCTTCCTGGTGCCCACAACACCCGGCGACCCGACTCTCATGGCGCTGCCACGGCGGCCAGGGCGCTGCGCTGCGCGGTCAGCGCCCACAGGCGCTAGGCGCGGCCGTGGCGCAGGAGCTGCCCGCTGGTCGCGCCGGTCGATTCGCCGTCCTCGAAGGTCACCTCGCCGTTGACGATGATGTTGCGGTAGCCACGCGGCTTGCGCACGAGGCGCCAGGCACCGGCGGGGTAGTCGTAGGCCCGCTCGGTCTTGCCCATGTCGAGGTTGTCGAGGTCGTAGACGACGATGTCGGCGGGGGCGCCCTCACGGATCGTGCCGCGGTCGCGGAAGCCGGCGGCGAGGGCGGGGTAGGCGCTCAGCCGCCAGTGCGCCTGCTCGAGATCCATGATCTCGTTGTCCCGCACCAGGAGTGCCAGGTACTCGGTCGGATAGCGGCCGAGCGTAATGAACTTCGTGTGGGCACCGCCGTCGGAGACGCCGGGGAGGGCGAAGGCGGAGTTCGCCATCGCCTTCATCGCTTCCATATCCGCGGGACGCTCCGCCGTCACGAACAGCGCCTGCATGTCGTCCTCGAGCGCGATGTCGAGCATCGTATCGATGACGTGTGTGCCCCGGTCCTTCGCGATCTCGCCGACGGTCCAGCCCTCGTACTTCCGCAACGCGTCGTTGTGCAGCTCGCCAACGGTGAGCACGTCGAAGCCGAAGACGACACCGGCGCCGCCCATCGCCGACTCCTCGTACTCGGCTCGGGCCGCCGCCCGGCGCTCGGGGTCGGCCATCTTCGCCGCCCGCTCGGCCACAGTGCCCAGGGTGATTTCACGCCAGACGGGGCTGGAGTCGAACAGGTTCCACTCCTCGAACGTGAACTGGAAGTTGTTCTCCGCGGTCAGGGCCTGGCCGAAGATGCGCGTGCCCCGGGCGTTGCACTCGTCGAGCCAGCGGATCGCGTCGCGGTACTGCGGCATGGCGATCCCGTGCTGGTCCGTGAAGACGGCGAGGACGTTCCAGATCACGGGGCGGCCGCTCTCGTCTGCGAGCTTCTCCGTCAGCTCCTGGCCGGCGCCGATGCACTGGATGAAGCCCCGGCCGACCTTGCGCAGGACGCGGGCGAACGAAACGAGGTCCGCCTCGGTCATGACGTTCGTGATCATCGAGGTGCCGTCGTAGTCGCGCTGGACGTCGTTGTCGCCACCGAGTTGCGCGGACCAGCCGCAGCCGCCCGCGGCCAAGCCCTCCTCCATCAGGCGGCTCATCTCCGCCATCTCGTCCTCGGTGGCGGCCCGGCTCTTGGCAGCCTCGGTGCCCATCACGTAAGCCATGAGCGGGTTCAGGGGCATGTAGCTGAGGAGGTTCACGCCTTTGGGCGTGCGGTCGAGGCTGTCGAGGAATTCGGGGTACGTCTCCCAGTCCCAGGGCATGCCCTCCTGCATCGATTCGAGCGGCACTGCCTCGTTGC